>Ga0315907_10000050_pt1 | contig 168473 bp, 152 predicted proteins | sample LakEriMetagenome_3_FD_203525 | JGI IMG/M metagenome (GOLD analysis project Ga0315907, IMG submission 203525) | Freshwater fungal communities from buoy surface, Lake Erie, Ohio, United States - Buoy 12 MA123 | ecosystem: Environmental > Aquatic > Freshwater > Lake > Lake biofilm | place: USA...
GCAGTTTGCGCGGTGCTGGCCTTTACCCTCGCCACCCTCGCTGCGAACCCGGCAAAGGCCCAGGCCGTCACGGCTACGGCCAACAGCCAGGCCATCGTCGTTGCGCCACTTTCGCTGGTCGCCAACCAGACGATGAACTTCGGCCGGATCGCGCCCAGTCCGGCCGGCGGGACCGTTGTGCTCAACCCGGATACGTTGGTCTGCACCACCACGGGCACGATTGTCCGCGTCGGCGCCTGCCAGCCGGCCGAGTTCTCCGGCATGGGCGTGCGGCGGATGCGCGTTCGCATTACCCTGCCCACAACGATCTCGCTGACCGGGGTCGGCGGCGGCGCGACGATGACCGTGAACAACATCACGCTCGACCCGACACCCGACCTGGTAGCCATTGGCAATGGCAACAACCGCCGCTGGGAAATTCAGCCCAATGACGGGATCTTCGACTTCCGCGTTGGCGGCACGCTCAATGTCGGCGCCAATCAGCTGGGCGGCGTTTACAACGGCACTTTCGGCGTCACCGTTCAGTACCAGTAGGCTGGAAATGCGCCCGCGCCCCTGCTAGGGGGCGGGTCCATGAGCAACCAGCCCGAAACCGCACTCGTCACCACCACCCGCGTTTCCTGCGACGGCGCCAAGGACATTCCCGGCGGCGCAGCCCTGGGCCACCCGCGTGTGTGGCTGGAAATTGACGAACGCGGCTATGTCGACTGCGGCTATTGCGACAAGCGCTTCGTGCTGAAGGGCAGCCCGGCCGATGGCGCCGACCAATCGCAGCTGGATGACGTGGCCTCTGGCGCCAGCCGCTAGCCGCCCTATATCGGTGGCATGACCACCGATCCGCGCGCCCTGCTCTATCGCCAGCTCGACCCCGCCCAGGCCCAGGCCATCACGCGCGAGGCATTGGCCCGCTGCGACGATGGCGAGCTGTTCCTGCAATATACCGCCAGCGAAACCTTCGGGTTCGATGATGGCCGGCTGAAGACCGCCGACTATTCGCGCGAGGCAGGCTTTGGCCTGCGCGGTGTCTCGGGCGAGATGACCGGCTTTGCCCATGCCAACGATATCAGCGCCGAGGCGATCCGCCGCGCCGGGCAGACCCTGGCCTTGCTCGATCCCGCCGGCAACAAGCTGGCCGCCCCGCCGCGCGCCAGCAACCGCAAGCTCTATACCGATGCCTCGCCGCTCGATCTCATTCCCTTTGCCGAAAAGGTAAAGCTGCTGGAGATGATCGACGCTGCCGCCCGCGCCCGCGATCCGCGCGTGGTGCAGGTTTCGGCAAGCCTCGCCGCATCGTGGTCGGTGGTCGAGATCGTCCGCCCCGATGGCTTTGTCGCCACCGACGTGCGCCCGCTGGTGCGGCTCAACGTCGGGATCGTCGCCGAACAGAACGGTCGGCGTGAGACCGGCAGCTTCGGGATCGGCGGCCGGCGGCTCTATGACGACCTGTTCGCACCCGAAACCTGGAACCGCGCAATCGACAGCGCGCTGGCCCAGGCGCTGGTCAACCTGGAAAGCGTTGCCGCCCCGGCGGGCGAGATGACCGTCCTGCTCGGCCCCGGCTGGCCCGGGGTCCTGCTGCACGAAGCGGTCGGCCACGGGCTGGAAGGCGATTTCAACCGCAAGGGCACCAGCGCCTTCTCCGGCAAGATCGGCCAGCGCGTCGCGGCTCCCGGCGTGACCGTGGTCGATGACGGCACCCTGCTGGGCGTGAACGGCCAAGGCCGGCGCGGCTCGCTCTCGATCGATGACGAGGGCACCGCCACCAGCGAGACCGTGCTGATCGAGGACGGGATCCTGAAGGGCTATATGCAGGACCGGCTCAACGCCCGGCTGATGGGCGTAGAGCCGACCGGCAATGGCCGCCGTGAAAGCTATGCCCACGCCCCGATGCCGCGCATGACCAACACCTTCATGCGCGCCGGCAAAGATGACCCGGCCGAGCTGCTCAGCCGGGTCAAGAAGGGCATCTTCGCCAAGAGCTTTGGCGGCGGGCAGGTCGATATCGTTTCGGGCAAGTTCGTGTTCTCTTGCACCGAGGCCTACCTGGTCGAGAACGGCAAGCTTGGCGCGCCGATCAAGGGCGCGACGCTGATCGGCGACGGGCCGACCGTGCTGACCAAGGTTTCGGGCATCGGCAACGACCTGGCCATCGACGAAGGCGTCGGCGTGTGCGGCAAGGGCGGCCAGTCGGTCCCCGCCGGGGTGGGTCAGCCGACCCTGCTGGTCGACGGCCTTACCGTGGGCGGGACGGCCTGATTTGTCAGGCGCGGTTCAGGATAGTGTGCTAGCCTTACAGCCCTGACCTTTACGGAGAATCGCGATGCGTGCTCTTGCCATTGCCCTTGCCGCCACGGCGCTGGTTGCCGGTGGTGCCGCAGTTTCCGCCAAGCCCAAGCTGACCCCGGAGCAGCGGCTCGAAAAGCTGCTCGACGGCCGCGTCGCGGGCAAGCCGACCACCTGCATTTCGCAGACCGACACCCGCGACCTGGAAATCCTGGATGGCGTGGCGCTGGTCTATCGCTCGGGCTCGACGCTTTACGTCAACAAGCCGCGCAATCCGGAAGACCTCGATTCCGACGATATCCTGGTGATCCGCCCGAGCGGCAGCCAGCTGTGCCGGCTCGACATGGTCCACACCGTTGACCGGATGGGTCACTTCACCACCGGCTTCATCAACCTGGGGGATTTCGTCCCCTATCGCCGGGTCCAGCAGGCCGCCAAGTAAGCGATGACGGCCGCCCGGCAGGCCTGGGCGGCTGACCTGCTCCATTTCTGGTTCCACAAGCTGCGCCCGGCGCAGTGGTTCGGGCGCGACGATGCGGTGGATGCCGCACTGCGCCGCCGCTTTGCGCCCTTGCTGACCGGCCTGTCGCGCCAGCCCCTGCGCAAGTTCCTGAGTGATCCGCTGACCGCGCGGGCGGCGGTGCTGCTGTTTGACCAGGTTCCGCGCAACAGCTTTCGGGGCGATCCCCGCGCCTTTGCGACCGACCGGCTGGCGGCGGGCCATCACCCGCGGCGCCCTCAAACGGGGCTGGCACCGGCGCCTGACCCGCACCCAGCGCCAGTTCCTGCTGCTGCCGCTGATGCACAGCGAAGACATTGCCGACCAGCGCCGATCGGTCCGGCAGTTCGCCGCCAATGGCGATGCCGGGCGCAAGGGCTTTGCCCGCAGCCATTGCCGCATGGTCGCCCGCTTTGGCCGCTTCCCGCACCGCAACGCCGTGCTCGGCCGCCGCTCCAGCCCGGTCGAAGCGCGCGCGGTTGCCAGCGGCAACGCCTGGTAGGCTTGACTCGCTCGCCTGAATGCCGCATTTAGGGTTCATACCCTAAAATGGGATTGGGAGAGGATTGCCATGGCCACCGCTGCACTTGAGTCCGCCGCCGACCCGTTCGACGTCTCGCGTCCGGAAATCTACGCCGAGGACACCTTCGAGGAGATCTTCCGCCGCCACCGCGCCGAAGCGCCGATCCACTATGTGAAGGATTCGGGCTTTGGCCCCTATTGGTCGGTCAGCACCTACAAGCCGATCGTCTATATCGAGGCGCTGCCCAAGATCTTCTCGTCAAGCTGGGAGCGCGGCGGGATCGCAATTTCAGGCAATCCAAAGCTGGCCGAAGAATACAATATGCGCGAGCCGATGTTCATCGCGATGGACCCCCCGCAGCATACCGCCCAGCGCCGCACGGTCGCCCCCAGCTTCGGCCCGTCCGAAGTGGCGGCGATGAAGGCGGAGTGCGTCCAGCGGACCGGCGAGGTGCTGGACAGTCTGCCGGTGGGCCAACCGTTCGACTGGGTCCAGCGCGTCTCGATCGAACTGACCACGGGCATGCTGGCCAAGCTGTTCGGCTATCCCTGGGAGCAGCGCCACCATCTGACCGAATGGTCGGACTTTGGCGGCGATGTTGAGCTGATCAAGAACCCCGCGACGGTTGAGCTGCGGCTCGCCAAGATGCAGGAAATGGGCATGGCCTTTGCCGGGCTATGGCAGGAACGCATGGCCAATCCGGGCAAGGACCTGATCTCGGTCATGCTGCAGTCCGATGCGATGAAGGAAATGGCGCCGGAGGAATTCATCGGCAACCTGATCCTGCTGATCGTTGGCGGCAACGATACCACGCGCAATTCGATGTCGGCCTATGCCTATGGCCTGAACAAGTATCCCGAAGAGCGCGCCAAGCTGGAAGCCGATCCGGCGCTGATCCCCAATGCGGTACAGGAACTGATCCGCTGGCAGACGCCGCTCTCGCACATGCGCCGCACGGCGGTGGAGGATACCGAGCTGGAGGGTCACCAGATCAAGGCCGGCGATGCCGTGGTGATGTGGTACATCTCTGCCAACCGCGACGAGAGCGTGTTCGACCAGGGCGAGCATATCCGCATCGACCGCGAGAACGCCCGCCGGCACCTCTCCTTCGGCTATGGCATCCACCGCTGCGTCGGCGCGCGCGTTGCGGAGCTCCAGCTTGTCACCCTGCTCGAGGAAATGGCAAAGCGGCGCCTGCGCGCCAACGTAATTGGCGAGCCGACCCGGGTCCCGGCTTGCTTCGTCCATGGTTACAAGTCACTCAACGTCGAGCTATCGCGCTACTGATGAGAACCAGGGACCGCATCGTCGTCACCGCGCAAGGCCTGTTCAACGAGGCTGGCTATGGCGCGGTGACGACGGCGCTGCTGGCCGAGCGGCTGGGCATGGCCGAAGGCAACCTGTGGTACCATTTCAAGACCAAGCGCGCCCTGCTTGATGCGATTGGTGAGCGCTTTGCCGCCAGCGTCACGGCGCGGCTGACGCTGATGCCAGAGGGCGATCCGGTGGTCAGCTATATCCGCATGCTGCGCGCGATCATGGCTGAATTCCGTGACTTCCGCTTCCTTTACCGCGACCAGCCGGCCTTTGGCGACCCCGCCACGGTGATTGCCGAGAACGCTGCCGACTGGACCAGGCAGACCTTCGCCCAGATCGAAGCGCACCTCGCCGCACTGGTCGGTGCCGGCCTGCTGAACCTGCCGCGCGAGCGACTGCCAGACCTGGCGATCAATGCCACGATCCTGCTGCGCTTTGGCCTGGAGCATGAGCGCGAGATGGGCACGCCTACCGCCAGCGGCACCGGCGCTGTCCGCCGCACGCTGCTGCGCCACCTGACCCTGTTTGAGCACGCGCTGGCCCCGGCGGCCGCGGCCGAGCTGAAGGCAGCGATCGAGGCGATCGAGGCGGAAGAACCGCTGGCGGCTTAGGGCTTCACTCCAGTTCGTCACCCCGGGCTTGACCCGGGGTCCCGCTTTTCCGGCCAGAAGGTAGCGGGACCCCGGATCAAGTCCGGGGTGACGGTCGGTTTATTGGGGCCAGCTGACCGTATCGTGATCGGGATGCTGGCGGTTGCTGGCCTTGATCGCTGCGGCCCAGTCGGCCTGGCTCGGCTGTTCGGTCTCGCCATGATCCGGAACATCGGCCAGGTCAAAGAACCAGGGCATCCGCCCCTCGGTCCCGTCGTGCGTCACCGGCTTGAACGGGCGCGGATCGTCCAGCGAGCCGAGCGTGACCGAGACATGCGCGCCGCTGACATCCTCATAGAACAGCGGGGTGCCGCAAGTGCCGCAGAACCCCCGGTCAACCTTGGCCGAAGAACGCCAGCGCGACGGCTCCCCCCGCGTCCAGGCAAAGGCATCGCGCGGCGCGGTAACCAGCGCCGCGAAGAGGCCTCCCACCGCCTTCTGGCACATCCGGCAGTGGCACAGGTGGGCATTGTCCATCACCGCAGAGGCGGCATAGCGGACCGCCCCGCACTGGCACCCGCCGGTAATCTGCCGTTCGATCCGCTGCATAAAGCCCAAGTCCTTGCAAAGGTTCGGTCGCAGTCTAACCTGAGCCGCGACCCCTGCAACGGAGCATTCGTATGACTACCCCCCAGGCCCCTATCGATTCCCCCTTCGGCTACCGCTCAACCGCGCTGGAAGTCGTCGCGGGCCTCGACCTGTCGGGCAAGACCGCCTTCGTGACCGGGGGCTATTCGGGCCTGGGGACCGAGATTGTCCGGGCGCTGGCTGCGGCGGGCGCGCGGGTGCTGGTCGGTGCCCGCCGGCCCGACAAGGCGGCCGAGGATCTGGCCGATGTCAGCGGCGCGGTGGAAATCCTGGAACTCGACCTGTCCGACCCGGCCTCGATCGATGCCTGCGCGGCGGAAGTGGCGGGCCGCACCGACCGGCTCCACATCATGATCAACAACGCTGCGATCATGGCCTGCCCGCTGGCCCGCGACGCGCGCGGCTATGAAAGCCAGTTCGCCACTAACCACCTGGGGCATTTCCAGCTGACCGCGCGGCTCTGGCCGCTGCTCAAGGCGGCGAACGGCGCGCGGCTGGTCTCGGTCTCATCGATCGGCCACCGCCTCAATGGCCTGTCGGTCGAGGATCCTAACTTCGAGCACCGCGACTATGAAAAGTGGCTCGCCTACGGCCAGGCCAAGTCGGCCAATGCGCTGTTCGCACTGCAGCTCGACAAGCTGGGCGAGCCCCACGGTGTGCGCGCCTTTGCCGTCCACCCCGGCGGCATCGCCACCCCGCTTCAGCGCCATCTGACGATGGAAGAGCAAAAGGCGATGGGCTGGTATAACGAGGAAGGCCAGCTCCACCCGATGTTCAAGACCACAGCCGAAGGGGCATCGACCGCCACCTGGTGCGCCACTTCGCCGCAGCTCGATGGCATGGGCGGGGTTTACTGCGAGGACTGCAACATCGGCGCCATGGCCGGTCCGGACAGCCCGCCCGCCAGCGGCGTCTGGCCACATGTCCGCGATGAGGCGCTGGCGGCGGCGCTGTGGGACAAGTCCGAGGCAATGACCGGGGTGGCCTTTCGCCCCTGAGCAGGGCTAAGGCCGCAGAATGAACCAAGGCATCCTCGTCCTCACCACCGGCGGCACGATCGACAAGAACTATTTCGACGCGCTGAGCGAATACCAGATCGTTGACAGCGGCATTCCCGCGCTGCTGGCCGAGGCGCGCGTCGCCCTGCCGTTCCGGGTGGTCGAGCTGATGCGCAAGGACAGCCTGGAACTGACCGAGGCCGACCGTGCGCTGATTGCCAGCGCCGCGCGCGAGGCGCCCGAGAGCCGCATCGTCGTGACCCACGGCACCGATACCATGACCGAGACCGCCAAGGTCCTGGCGGCAGAAGTGCCCGGCAAGACGATCTGCCTGACCGGCGCGCTTTCCCCGGCGCGGTTTGCCGAGACCGATGCGAACTTCAACCTGGGCATGGCCTTTGCCACCACGCAGGTCGCCGCTCCGGGCGTCTACATCGCCATGAGCGGGCAGGTGTTCGACGGGCTGAAGGTGCGGAAAGACCGCGCTGCGGGGAAGTTCGTCGCGCTCTGACTATTGCGGCGCAAGCTGGCGGCGCAGCGAGGCAATGATCCCGTCGCCATCAAGGCCGACCACCTTGGCATAGGCCCGGGCGAAACCCATGATGTAGATCCGGCTGACGAAAACGGAGAAATCGTCCCGCTCCAGCGCGTGGAGAAACCGCGTGCCAACCTTGGTCCGCTGCGCCAGATCCTCGATCGACAGGTTGCTGGCCAGGCGGGCGCATAGCAGCGCCGTGCCCACAGATTCGCCTTGGGCGACCAGGCCCTGGTATTCTTCGCGACCCATTGGCTTTCCCCCAAGGAAAACTCTTTGTTTTGTGGGCGAAGCGAATCGCCCCTCCCCATTGTTTACCTTAAGTTATCCACAGGGTCGAATCATCTGGCGGACCGGGCCGGCGGCGGCGTTCTAGCTTTCAAACTGCCGGATCGGCGGCACGACCTTCCACCACCACAGTGCGCCCAGCGCCGGGACCAGCGCGGTCAGCGCGAAGGCCCAGCCATAGCCGCCCAGCCGATCGATCATCACCCCGGTCAGCACCGGACCGATGATCCCGGCGGCATTGCCGACCGCGTTCTGCAGCCCGATCCACACCCCCGCAGAGCGCGGGCCGGCGAACATCTGGCCAATCGCGAAGAGGTTGGTCGAGGTCAGGGCACTGGCGATCCCGGCCAGGACCAGGCAGGCGCCGACTTGCGCAAAGCCATCGGCAAAGAAGACCGCGCCGATCGCCACAGCGGCCAGCGCCTGTCCGGCGATCATCATCCGCCGCCGAACCCGCGCCTCATCGGCTCCGCCGGCCACCAACTTGTCCGAAATATGGCCGACCGCCAGCGCCAGGACCCCCTGCACGGCAAAGCCCAGCGTGGTCAGTATGGTCATGTCGGTAATCGAAAAGTCGCGCGACTTGACCAGGTAAAGCGGCAGCCAGGTCAGCAGGAAATAGAAGCCGTAATTGGTGCAGAAATGCCCCACCCCCATCAGCCAGACCGCCGGCACCCGCATGATGGTCTTGAGCGGCACCGGATCGGCGACCGGCACGCTGACGCTTTGCGTACGCAGCGGGGCGGCGACATAGTGCCAGGGCACCAGCCAGATCAGCGTAACCGCGCCAAAGATCCAGAAGATCGGCCGCCAGCCGAGCTCGGCCAGGATCAGGCCGCCACTGAAGGTGCCGACCGCCGGGCCAAATGCCAGCGCGGCGGCAACCATGGCATTGGCATAGCCGCGCCGCGCGGCCGGAACCTCTGCGGCAAAGATCTTCGAGCTGCCGGGAAAGGCAATGCTCTCGCCCAATCCCAGGATCAGCCGCAGCACGATCAGGGCGACGATCCCGTGGACGAAGCCGGTCAACAATGTCGCCACGGCCCATAACGCGATGCCAGCGGCGAACATCCGGTAGACGCAGAACCGGTCGCACAGCCAGCCGACAAACAGGCAGAGCGGCGCATAGACCCAGAAGAAGGCCGAGACCGCCGTGCCGAACCCGGTCGCCGACAGGTTTAGCTCGGCCTTCATCAGCGGTGCGGCAATGCCGATGGCGCCGCGATCGACATAATTGAGTAGGACCGACAGTCCGATCAGGATCACCAGCCAGTGAAGCCGTGCCGCGCTGATCCGGCTGCCTTGCGCGATACTTGCCATATCCGTTCTCCCCCCGGGAACTGCGGGAAGGCTAACAGCTATCATGCGCTTGGCGAGGGGAAATCTGCTGGAGTGCCCTCAGCCGTAGAACCGGTCACGGAAGCGGTCGGTGTGGCGGGCCAGGTTCTCGTGACCCGCAATCATCGCCTGCATCGGGCTGGTGAATTCGACGTGGCGAATATTGGCGAGCAGGCTGAACACGGTCGCATCGGTGAGCGTCGGCCCGGTCCCAAAGAACCAGTCCTGATCGCCCAGCATGCCGGCCAGCGCGCCGAGATCGCGGCGGGCGATGGCCTGGATATCCTCGTCCGAATGCAGCCCCATCCCGTGGCCGGCGAGCTGCTTCTTCACGCCGCGCCGCGCCATCGGGGCGATCAGGGCGCGGACCGGTGCGGCAATATCGCCCAGCACCGAACCCTTCAGGATCGGCCAGTTCTCCGCGCGCACCCAGCGATCGTAAACCATCGCCCAGTAGAGGTTCTCCTCGATCAGCCGCTGGATCGCCACGGCCTGGCCGCGCTGGGCCGGGGTCAGCGCGGCATCGGGATCCTGGCCGAAGCGTTCGATCAGATAGGCGATGATAAAGGCGGAATCGCCGATCGTCCGCCCCTCATGCTCGATCCACGGCGCCTTCTTCTTTGGCCCGGCAAAGGGCGTGGCGGCCGTGACCGAGCGGTGGGGGATCCCCGTCATCCGCAGGAAGGCATCCAGCTTGAGGCAGAACGGACTGACCGAAACCAACCCCCAGCGGCCGGGCAGATGATAGGCTGTCAGCTCGCTCATGATCGACCTCCCCGCTGGAGATCAGCAAGTTAGCGCATCCGCCAGCCTTGTCACGCTACTCCCACTCGATCGTGCCCGGCGGCTTTGACGTATAGTCATAGACCACACGGTTGATGCCCTTGACCTCGTTGATGATCCGGGTCGCGACGCGGCTGAGGAAGGCGGCGTCGAAGGGATAGATATCGGCCGTCATGCCATCGGTGCTGGTCACGGCGCGCAGGGCACAGACGTTGTCGTAGGTCCGGCCATCGCCCATCACGCCGACGGTCTTGACCGGCAGCAGCACGGCGAAGGCCTGCCAGATCGCGTCATACAGCCCGGCGTTGCGGATTTCCTCAAGGTAGATCGCATCGGCCTTGCGCAGCACGTCGCAGCGCTCGCGCGTCACTTCGCCGGGGATGCGGATCGCCAGGCCCGGCCCCGGGAACGGATGGCGGCCCACAAAGATCTCGGGCAGGCCCAGCTCGCGGCCGAGTTCGCGCACTTCGTCCTTGAACAGTTCGCGCAAGGGTTCGACCAGCTGCATGTTCATGCGTTCGGGCAGGCCGCCGACGTTGTGGTGGCTCTTGATCGTGACGCTCGGCCCGCCGGTGAAGGAAACGGACTCGATCACGTCCGGATAGAGCGTGCCCTGGGCCAGAAACTCCGCCCCGCCGATCTGCTTGGCCTCCGCCTCGAACACGTCGATGAAGGTCTTGCCGATGAACTTGCGCTTGGCCTCAGGATCGGTGACGCCTTCCAGCCCGCCCATGAACAGCGCGGAGACATCCTTGTGGATCAGCGGGATGTTGTAATGGCCGCGGAACAGGCTGACGACCTGTTCGCTTTCGCCCAGCCGCATCAGCCCGTGATCGACGTAGACGCAGGTCAGCTGATCGCCGATCGCCTCGTGAATCAGCACGGCAGCGACGGCCGAATCGACCCCGCCCGACAGGCCGCAGATCACCTTGCCCTTGCCGACCTGGGCGCGGATTTCCTCGATCTTGGTCTTGCGGAACTCGGCCATGGTCCAGTCGCCGGCCAGGCCGCAGACGTGACGGACGAAGTTCTTGAGCAGCTTGCCGCCATCGGGCGTGTGGACCACTTCGGGGTGGAATTGCATCGCGTAGATGCGCTTCTCGTCGTTTGCGATCACCGCGAAGGGCGCGCCGGGCGAGCTGGCGACCGGGCGGAAGCCGGGGGCCAGGGCGGTCACCTTGTCGCCATGGCTCATCCAGACCTGGTGCGTCTCACCCTCGCTCCACAACCCGTCGAACAGCGCGCAGCGGTCTGAAATCTCGATAAAGGCGCGGCCAAATTCGCCGCTATCGCCCAGCAGCACCTGCCCGCCCAGTTGGTGCATCAGCGCCTGCTGGCCATAGCAGATCCCCAGGATCGGCAGGCCGCTCTCCAGGATCTCGTCCGGAATGCGCGGTCCGCCCTCATCGAGCACCGAGGCCGGCGAGCCGGAGAGGATGATCCCCTTGGGCTGCATCCGCTGGAACGCGGCGGCGGCAAGGCTGAACGGGGCAATCTCGGAATAGACCCCGGCCTCGCGCACGCGGCGGGCGATCAGCTGGGTAACCTGGCTGCCGAAATCGACGATCAGGATGGAATCGGAGGGCTGGATAATCATGGTCGGCGGATAAGCATGGCGCTGGCCGCTGGCAAGGGCGGGTAAGCTCCCTGCCAACACTTGATACGGGTCAATGATCGCCGCCACCGTGCTGGCATTCTGCGCTGGGGGAGTAGATCCGATGGCAGAACCACAGCAGCCGCCCTATCCGCGCTTTCCCGTGGCGCGGGACCTGGCCTGGCGTGACCTGCGCGCCGCCTTGGCGGCAGGCGCGCGCGATTTCCTGGCTAATCCGCTGTACGGCCTGTTCTTTGCGGCGATCTATGTCGCGGGCGGGCTGGGCGCGGCCTATGCGCTGATGACCAAGGGGGCAAGCGCCTGGCTGATCCCGCTGGCCGCCGGCTTCCCGCTGATCGCGCCGTTCACGGCGGTCGGGCTTTACGAGGTCAGCCGCCGGCGCGAGGGTGGGCTGCCGCTATCCTGGGGTAAGGTGCTGGGCGCGCTGCGCGGGCATGGTGACGACCAGATCCTGCTGATGGGCGGGTTCATCTTCGTCGGCTTCACCTTCTGGATCATCCTGGCCCACGGGATCTTCGCGATCTTTGCGGCGCAACTGGGCCCGGGCGGCGAATCGCTGGCCATGTTGCGCACCCCGACCGGCCTGGCCATGCTGGCCGTCGGCAGCGCGGTGGGGGCCATGGTTTCGTTCGTGTTCTACGCGATCACCGTGATCAGCCTGCCGATGCTGGTTGATCGCGACGTCGATTTCCTCACCGCGATCATCACCAGCCTGCGCGCAATCCAGGCCAACCGCGCGGTGCTGCTGGGCTGGGCGGTGTTCATTGCGCTGGTGCTGTTCGCGGCGATGATCCCGGCCTTCCTTGGCCTGCTGGTGGCCTTGCCCGTGTTGGGACACGCCACCTGGCATCTCTACCGGCGGACGGTGAGCGAGACCCCCGCCTAGCGCGGCTTCGCCGGCACCAGCTCGCGCAGGTCGGTCTTGAGCAGCTTGCCTATGTGGCTGCGCGGCATTTCATCAATGGCATAGAGTTCGGCGACGCGCTGGGTCTTGCCGAGGCGGCTGTTGGCGATGGTGCGGATGTCCTCCAGCGCCTCCTCGCCCACGCCGGGTTTCAGCACGACGAAGCCGATCGGGGTTTCTCCCCACTTCTCCGATTGCACGCCGACCACTGCGGCTTCGACCACGCGATCATCCTTGGCCAGTTCGCCTTCAAGGTCGATCGGGAAGATGTTGAACCCGCCCGAGATGATCACATCCTTGGTCCGCCCGACCAGTTCGACGAAGCCATCGGCATCGACCCGGCCGACATCGCCCATCCGCTGCCAGACCGAGCCGTCCGCGGGATCGATCCAGTAGCCTTCGCGGGTCTTTTCGGGCTGGTTCTTGTAGCCCAGCATCATGGTGGGCGACTTGCCGACCAGTTCCCCGGGTGTGCCCGGCGGCACTTCGTTCAGGTTCTCGTCCAGCACCTTCAGGAAATGGCCCGGCGCCGGCTTGCCGACAGTGTGGAGCTTGTCCGGGTGTTCGTGGACCGGGAAGATGCAGGCCACCCCGCCCTCGGTCATGCCATAGATCTCGATCAGTCCGCCGGGCATGCGGCGCAGGACTTCGCCCTTGAGGTCGGCCGGGAAGGGCGCGCTGGTGCAGTACTTCATCTTCATCGACGAGAGGTCATAGTCGTCGAAGCGCTCGAACTGCATCAGCCGGCGGTACTGCACCGGGACCAGCATGGTGTGGGTGATCCGCTCGGCCTGGGCGCGCTCCAGCCACTTCTCGGTATCGAACTTGCCCATCAGCGAGACATAGCCGCCCGAGTACATCGTCGGCAGGAACACGGCCATGGTGGTGTTGGAATAGAGCGGGGTCGAAGTCAGCGTGCGGCTGTCCTTGCCGTAGTTCAATGAGGCGCGGAACGTCATCTGCCGCCAGCGCATGCCGTGGCTGTGGACGATGCCCTTGGGGATGCCGGTGGTGCCCGAGGAGTAGATGATGTTGAGCGGGTCCGCGTCTTCCGGCTCGAACGGCGCAGCCTTGGTGCCAGGAGCGGCCATGAAGGCCTCAAGCTCTTCATCCAGCACGATCTGGTGTTCGATCGGCAGCTTGAAATCGCCCAGCTCGGTCAGCTTGGCGCGGTCGATGAACAGGTGGATCGCGCCCGAATCCTTCGCCATCCCCGCCAGCTGCTCCGGGCTGGCGCTGGTGGTGAGCGGTGCGGCGCAGCCCCCGGCGCGGATCGCGGCAAGGTAGATCAGCGCGTAGTTGACCGTGGTGGTGCCGAGGATCGCTACCGCCTGGCCGCGCTGCAGCCCATCGGCCTGAAGCCGCGCGGCGATCCGCTCAACCCGGTCGGCCGTATCGCGCCACGAGAGCGTGACCGCACCATCGTACAGCGCCGGGGCATCGCCGCGGTATTCACCCCAGGCGGCGATCAGGCCGGGAAAGGACCCGAAGGGCTGGTCAAGCTGCAGGGCGGGATCGGCGATCATCGGCGGGCTTCCTCTCTGGCGATTCTGTTTCTTTCTCCCAAGCAAGCAGGCCAGCACCATGCAAGCGCTGACTGCGCCGCGCGATGGTTACGGGGGCGTAAATTTTCAAGTTGCAAAATACGCAAGAAACATTTCGCCCTTTGCACTGGCAATCTCTACCAGAATGCTTATGTTGCAAATGCGAACTGAATGAGCAGTCGCACAACACATAGAGGAGCACACAATGCGTAGCATCGCCGCCTTTGTGCTGCCGATCATCGCCGCTCTCAGCACGAGCGGTCTGATGTTCTCCGCCACCCTCGCCTGATCTTTCAGGCGTCCCGCGCGGACAGCACATTCCCAAACCAAAGGCCGTCGCGCCCATCCGGCGCGGCGGCCTTTCGGTTATGGTGCCGCGTCGCGCGCCGTGTCGAGCACCTCGCGCAACTTGCGCAACAGCCCCAGCATCTGGTCCTGCTCCGCAGCGGTCAGCGCCTGACCCACAAGTGGCAACAGCGGCAGGACGGCAGCGATGCAGGCCTGGCGCAGGGTCTCACCTGCATCCGTCAAGCGCACCTGCTTGCCGCGGCCATCGGCCGGATCATCCTCGATTGCCACCAGCCCGCGCTTGGCGAGGCGGCCAAGCGTGCTGGTCATCGTTGCGCGGCTGACCTGCATCGCTGCCGCGATTGTGCCGGGTGACTGGCTAGGCCGCGCGCGGCGAGAGAGATGCTGCAGCACCCCGAACTGGGCCCGGGTCAGACCGGCCGGCAACGCCCGTTCAAACGCCGCGCCGCCGAGCTGGTCGATAATGCCGATCTCGGTGAAGAGCTGGAAGGCCAGTGGATCGTCGGTCATGCGCGCAAGTGTGCCTCCAGGGGGTAGCGCGCAGCCGGGCGGACCGGATCGGCCAGCCCCAGCCGCGCCAGCATCTGCAGCCGCTGCCCCGGCTCAGGCGCCAGCAGCCGATAAGCCCGCGCATAGAGGTCTGCCATTTCCGGATATTCCTGCAAAGACTGACTAAGCGGATGGACCGCAATGCCGGCCGCTGCCGCGCGCAGGGTCAGCCGGGCATAGCTGCGCCCCGCCGCGATCTGGCTGGCGCGGCTATTGTCAGGCGTGACGATCCAGCCGGCGGCGGGGATCGAGCCATAGGTCCGTTCCAGGTCCTCTAGCCCGAGCCGGAAGGCGGTGCTGGCCGGATCGGCCAGGCTAGCGCGCGTGGTTATGCCGAGCAGCGCAGTGGCTTCGATCATCGGACCCGACAGGGCCAGACCATCAGGCTGGGCATCGATTTCGGTCGCGCCGATCCGCATCAGGTCGATGCTTTCCTTATGCGCGGGCGGCGTGTGCATCTCGCAGGTGATCGCCGCGACAGCAAGCTCGCGCAATTGGCCGAGCATCACCGGATTCTCGCTCAGCGTCACTCCCGGTTCGGCCAGGGCGGCGAGCCGGCCCGACGGTAACGCGCGGTAGACCTGCCGATTGGTCCTCCGTTCAGCTATCGCCGCAAGCAGCGGATCGGGGCGGAGCGCGGGATCGGCGACAAACCGCAGCCCCGCAACCGGCCGCTCGTCAATCCGGGGCTGCGGTTCGCCATCGGGGAAAGGTTCGACCAGCAGACGATAGCCCCTGCCACTCGCGGCGATGCTGGCCAGCTCGATGAAAGTGCCGAAGCCGATGATAATCTGCCGATCGAACGGATCGGTCTGCGGCAGCCGCTTGGTCAGATCGCAGGTCAGCACGGCACTATCCTGGCCCTCCAGCCGGATCAGCCAAGGCTGGCGGTTGTGCGGATTGGGGGCGAGGATGGCATGACGGAAGGCATCGAGCCGGGGATCGGCCACCGGCTGGTCCAGCCCCGTCCAGGGCGCAATCGCCGCTTCGGGTTGGCGCAGCACCCGCCAGGTGCCCGCCGCCGCCCCGGCGACCAGCACCCCGCCAAGCCCCACGATGATCTGCCGGCGCGATGCCATGGCGCCCTCCCGATATGATTCGATGTCAAACTATATAGTTCGATATCAAATCATATCGGGAGCGTAAAGCGCTCTGATGTGATCTTGGGCAGAGCTACTTGCCGGCGTAGGCCGCAACCAGTTCGCCCAGGAAATCACGCCCGGTATAGAGCGCGGCGACTTCCAGCCGCTCGTTAAGGCCGTGGACGCCGTTGCCGTCGGTATCGCCCCACATCCCTGGCACGCCGTAGGTCGGGATGCCGACTGCACCGAGGAAAGTCGCGTCGGTGTAGCCGTTGGCCATCACCGGCACGAGCGGCACGCCCGGGAAATACTTGGCCACCAGCTTGCGCGCCGGTTCGACCACCTTGGGATCAAGCGGCGGGTTGGGCGGGGTCGGGCGCAGCGGCGGGAGAGCGGTAACGGTCACGCCGGGATCGCCGATGATCGTGGACAGCTCCTGGCGGATCGCCTCAACCGAATGGCCCGGGAAGATCCGGCAATTCACATTGGCCTGAGCCCGCTGCGGCAGCGCGTTGCGGGCATGGCCGGCGTCCAGCATCGTCGCCACGCAAGTGGTGCGCACATTGGAATGGAGGAACGGTTCGGTGTTGATGAGCGCCTCGGCCGCCTTGTCGGCCGGGTTGTTGGCCAGGGCAACCATCGCCTTGCCCACTTCATCGCCGCGCCCGGCCCCGGCTACCTTGAAATAGGTCCGGGTAGTGTCGGTGAACTCGACCGGGAAGCTGTAAGCCTCGATCTTCTTGAGCGCGGAGGCGAGCTGATAGATCGCATTATCGGGCCGCGGGACGGAGCTGTGGCCGCCGGGATTGCGCGCTTCGAGCTGATAGTTGGCAAAGGTCTTCTCGCCGACCTGAATCGCCTGCTCGACCACCTTGCCGCCCTTGGCGACCGCCTTGCCATTGGTGCCGCCCCCGCCGCCTTCATTGAGCGCGAACTCGGCGTCGATCAGCTCGCGCTTGTTGGCGGCCAGCCATTCGGCCCCGTTGAAGGCGCCATTGGTTTCCTCACCACAGGTCAATGCCATTTTCAGCGTGCGCTTGGCCCGCGTGCCGGCCTTGGCGTGCTGGATCAGGATATCGGTCCAGATCGCGGCCAGCCCCTTGGTATCGGAGGTGCCGCGGCCATAGAAATAGCCGTCTTCCTCGATCAGCTGATAGGGATCGCGCTCCCAGTCGGCACGCTTGGCGGCGACAACATCGATATGGGCGATCAGCAGCAGCGGCTTCAGCGTCTTCGAGCTGCCGGGCAAGACGGCAACGAGCCCGCCTTCCTTCGGACGAGCCGGATCGGCAAAGAGGGTCAGCTGGTCATCCTTGAACCCGGCCGCCTTCATCCGCGCCGCCACCCGCTCGGCCGCCAGCGTGCAGCTGCCAGTGGTGATCGAAGTGTCGGTCTCGATCATCTCCTTGAACAGTTCGCGCAATTCCGCCTTCTGCGGGGAAAGCGGCGCCGACCCACTCTGGGGCTGGGCCAGCGCGGTGGTTGCCGCCAGCGCAAAGGCCAGCGTGATCCCGGTTTTCAGCATTTGCATAACCCCCTCAGCGCCCCTTCGGGCTGGCATAGGCCTTGACCAGTTCGGTCAGCATGTCGCGCCCGGTATAGACCGCCTTGACGATTGCCCGCTCGTTGAGCCCGTGCGCGCCATTTCCATCCGGATCGCCATAGAGCCCCGGCGGGCCATAGGACGGGATGCCGATCGCGCCGAAATAGATCCCATCAGTCCCGCCGGTCGACATCATCGGCACCAGCGGCACGCCGGGATAGTATTTGGCGACCAACTTCTCCGCCGGCTCAAGGATCTGCTTGGTCAGCGGCGGCGGTACCGCGATCGGGCCGCGATCGTCCACCTTGACCACGGTCATCCGCGGATCGGCGATCACCTGTTCCAGCGTCTTGCGGACCTCTTCGTAACCGACACCCGGGAAGATCCGGCAGTTGATCAGCGCTCCGGCGCGCTGCGGCAGGGCATTGTTGGCATGGCCGCCATCAAGCTGTGTGGCGACGCAAGTGGTGCGCAGCATCGAGTGATACATCCGGTCCTTGTCGAGCACCGCGAAGGCCGCCTTGTCCTGTGGATTGGCGACCACGGCCAGCATGGCCTTGCCCATCTCGTCAGTCCGGCCGGCACCCAGCCGCGAGAAGTAGGCCCGCGTGGTATCGTTGAGCATGACCGGGAATTCGAACTCGCGCAGCTTCACCAGCGCATCGGACAGCTCGTAAATCGCGTTGTCGCGGATCGGGATTGACGAGTGGCCGCCGGGATTGGTCGCCTCGATCCGGTAATTGCCAACGGTCTTTTCGCCGACATGGAAATTCTGCGCGACGACCGTGCCCTTGCCATCGGTGCGCCCGCCGCCGCCTTCGTTGAGGACGAATTCGGCATCGATCAGGTCGCGCCGGTTCTCGGTCAGCCAGCGCGCACCGTTGAAGGCCCAGCTGGTTTCCTCGCCGCAAGTCAGCGCCAGCTTGATCGTCCGCTTGGGCTTGTAGCCTTCGGCCCGGAAGCGTTCGAGCATGTCGACCCAGATCGCGGCGAGCGCCTTCATGTCAGAGGTGCCGCGGCCATAGAAATAGCCGTCTTCCTCGAACAGGGTGTAGGGATCGCGGGTCCAGTCCTCACGCTTGGCGACGACCACGTCGATATGGCCAAGCAGCAGCATCGGCTTCAGCGTCTTCGAGGTACCCGGGTAGACGGCGACGAGGCCGCCCTCCTTGGGATGTTCCGGCACGGAAAACCGGGTCAGTTCCGATTGCTGGAAGCCATTGGCCAGCATGTGCGCCTCGAGCTTCCCGGCCAGCGCGGTGCAGCTGCCGGTGGTGATCGAGGTATCGGTCTCTACCATCTCCTTGTAGAGAGCGCGGAACTTGGCCTTATCCGGCGGCAGCGTATCTTGCGCCTGGGCTTGGACCCCTACCAGCCCCAGCACCAGCGCCGAAGCGATCCCCAGCAGACGATTCTTCATGGATTATTCCCTTCACCGTTCCGGCAGCGGACAAGGCCCCATCCGAACGTCCAAAATCATGCCGACCGGGCGGAATGAAGCACCAATAGGCTGTGGATGGAAGGGGGCGGGAAAGCTTTCTTTGGCGGCGCGCAATCCCTATATGCTCGCTATGTCCGAGACTCCTGAAAACACACCCGCTTCTGGCGCCAACCAGAACGCCTATGGCGCCGATTCAATCAAGGTCCTGAAAGGGCTGGATGCCGTCCGCAAGCGGCCCGGCATGTACATTGGCGATACCGATGATGGTTCGGGCCTGCACCACATGGTGTTCGAGGTTTCGGACAACGCGATTGACGAGGCGCTGGCCGGGCATTGCGACCTGGTGCTGATCGAGCTCAACCCCGATGGCTCGGTCTCGGTCGAGGACAACGGCCGCGGCATCCCGACCGGGATCCATGCCGAGGAAGGCGTTTCTGCGGCCGAGGTCATCATGACCCAGCTCCACGCTGGCGGGAAGTTCGAGAACACCAGCGATGACAACGCCTACAAGGTTTCGGGCGGCCTCCACGGGGTCGGCGTCTCGGTGGTCAATGCCCTGTCGGAATGGCTGGAGCTCACGATCTGGCGCGACGGCCAGGAACACTGGATGAAGTTTGCCCATGGCGATGCCGTGGCGCCGCTGGTGGTGCGCGGGCCCGCGCCCGACAATGGCAAGGGCCAACCCAAGAAGGGCACCCGCGTGACCTTCCTGGCCAGCGAAGAGACCTTCAAGAACGTCACCATCTACGATTTCGACAAGCTCGAGCATCGCTATCGCGAGCTGGCCTTCCTCAATTCCGGCGTTCGCATCCTGCTGCGCGACCTGCGCGGCGAGGAAGTGAAGGAGCATGACCTGTTCTACGAAGGCGGGATCGCCGCCTTCGTGAAGTACCTCGATCGCAACAAGACCCCGCTGCTGCCCGATCCGATCGCGATCAGTTCGGAACGCGACGGGATCGGCATCGACGTGGCGCTGGAATGGAACGATTCGTATTACGAAAACGTCCTGTGCTTCACCAACAACATCCCGCAGCGCGATGGCGGCACGCACCTCGCCGCCTTCCGCGCCGCGCTGACCCGCACGCTTAACGGCTATGCCGAAAAGACCGGGCTGATGAAGAAGGAAAAGGTCACCCTGACCGGCGAGGACATGCGTGAAGGGCTGACCGCGATTGTCTCGGTCAAGCTGCCCGATCCCAAGTTCTCATCGCAGACCAAGGACAAGCTGGTTTCCTCCGAAGTGCGCCAGCCGCTGGAAAGCCTGATGGCCGACCGGATGAGCGAATGGCTGGAAGAAAACCCGGCCTATGCCAAGGCCGTGGTCGGCAAGATCATCGATGCCGCCGCCGCCCGCGAAGCCGCCCGCCGCGCGCGCGAGCTGACCCGGCGCAAGGGGGCGATGGACATCGCCAGCCTGCCGGGCAAGCTGGCCGATTGCCAGGAACGTGATCCCAGCAAGTGCGAACTGTTCCTGGTCGAAGGGGATTCAGCCGGCGGCTCGGCCAAGCAGGGGCGCGATCGCAACATCCAGGCGATCTTGCCGCTCAAGGGCAAGATCCTCAACGTCGAGCGCGCGCGGTTTGACCGGATCATCAGCTCCAAGGAAGTCGGCACGCTGATCCAGGCGATGGGCACGGGCATCCGCGACGAATTCAACCTGACCAAGCTGCGCTATCACAAGATCGTGATCATGACCGACGCCGACGTTGACGGCGCCCATATCCGCACGCTCTTGCTCACCTTCTTCCACCGGCAGATGCCAGAGATCATCCGCAACGGGCACCTCTTCATCGCCCAGCCGCCGCTCTACAAGGTCAGCAAGGGCCGCAGCGAAGTCTACCTCAAGGACGCCGCCGCGCTCGATCGCTATCTGGTCGAAGCCGGCCTGGCGGGCCGCGTGCTCGAAACGTCGGGCGGCGCGCGCGCCGGGGCCGAACTTGAAGCCCTAGTCGAACATGCGCTGCGGCTGCGCAGCCTGATGGGCTTCGTGCCGCGCCGCTATGATCCAGCGGTAATCGAAGCACTGGCGCTCGACGGCGCGCTGCTGCCCGAGATCACCCTGGCTGACCGCACCGCCGCCCTGGTCCGCGTGGCCGAACGGCTCGGCCGGGCCGATCAGGAAGCGCGTTGGAGTGCCGGGATGCGTGAAGACGGCTCGGTCCTGGTCGAACGGATCTGGCGCGGGGTGACCGATGCCTTCCCGATTGAAGCCAGCTTCTTGACCAGCGCCGAAGCCCGCAAGCTGGCCCGTGTCGCCGCCGAGCAAGCCGAAGCCTATGCCGGCGTAGCCCGTCTGGTCCGCGCAGGATCGGCCGAGCCGGAGCCCGAGGGTGACGGCGAAGAGGGCGATGCCCCCGCCCCGGTCCGCCTGATCGCCGGTGATGGCACGATCACGCGCCCCAGCCAGCTGCTGGATGCCGTGCTCGCCGCCGGGCGCAAGGGCCTGTCGATCGCCCGCTACAAGGGCCTTGGCGAAATGAACGCCGAGCAGCTGTGGGAAACCACGCTCGATCCGGACAACCGCATCCTGCTGCAGGTCAAGGTTGAGGATGCCGACGTGACGGATGAGATCTTCACCCGCCTGATGGGCGACGTGGTCGAACCGCGCCGCGACTTCATCCAGGAAAACGCACTGAACGTAGCGAATCTGGACGTTTGATCCGGCCTAGCTGGCTTCAGTCAACGGGAAAAACCGCGCAATAACGTCCCGTGCCAGTCGCGCGGGGCGGAGCGTTTCGGCGTCGATGCAGCACCAGCTCGATTTGACCTCGGCCAGTACTTCCTCGCCGCGGCGGATCACGGTTTCGTAGAAGGCGCGGGCGCCCTGGACTTTTTCGAGCAGCACGGTGGCGATCACTTCATCGCCCAGCAAGGTCGGGCGGCGATAGGTAATCTCGTGCTTCAGCGCCACCCACAGGTGCGCGGCCACGGCGTGCGGCGGGGCAAAGGAGCGCCAGTGATCGAGCACGGCCTCCTGCACCCAGTTGAGGTAGCGGGCATTGTTGACGTGCCCCATGAAATCGATGTCCTGGGGCTCGACCGCAATCGCGTAGTCGTGGGTAAAGGTGTTGCTCACACCATTGTAAGTAAACGATCCGGCCGGGCTTGACCAGTAGGCCGAGTGGCGGATTATCGGAAATCCGGGCCGTTACGCCGCGCGCAGCCCAGTTACGGCCCGGGCGCCGCGATCCACCGCCGAAAGTCCATCGAACAGGGCATCGATAATCCGGGCCAGCTTGTCCTCGGACAGCTTGGGCATGACCATCGCCATCAGGCCGATGTTCACATAGGGCGCGACCATCTGGTTAATCAGGCTGATTGTCTCATCGATCTCCAGCCCGGCAAAGTGGCCGTCAGCCATGGCCTCGGCCACAATCTCACCCAGGTGATGATCGCCGAGATCGACGTAGCTGCGCACCACTTCGAAGTGCTCTTCGCCGACATCGCAATAGGTCTGGAAGACGACCGGATCGCGTTCCCACATTGCACGGACCAGCGCGAAGCGGCGGGCGTAGAATTCGTACATCTTGCGGCGCGGCGGCAGGTCGCTGGCGACCACTTCCTCCATAATCGCCACCTTGGGGGCAAACCAGCGTCCGGCGATGGCCTCGATCACGGCGTCCTTGTTCTCGAAGTAGCGATAGAGGTTGGCCGGCGACATCCCGGCCAGCGCAGCCAGTTCGGTCATGGTCAGCGCCGCATTGCCGCGCTCTTCGATCATCGCGGTCGCGATATCGAGCAAGTGTTCCCGTCCGGCTTCAAGGTCCGTCTGCGGCCGCGCCATCGCGCTATTCTCCCCAAGGGTTATGACTCGCAATATAGAAAGGTGGCGGCAATCTTTCAAGAAACTGTCTTAATTGCATAATACGGACGGCTTGTTGTCATCGCTGCATCGGCTAGGACAGGCCCATGTCGAATCTTCGCTTTATGTCGCTCACCCTCCTGCCCCTGATCGCGGCCTGTGCCACGCCGCAGGGGGCAGGCGCTCCGGCCCCGACAGTCAAGGTCGGGCTGCTGGCGATCAACGATTTCCATGGCGCGCTGGAAATGCCGCGCCAATCGGTCTTCGTGCCCGACGGCAAGGGTGAGGCCATGCCGGTTCCGGCTGGCGGCGCGGCCTACCTGGCCAGCGCGATTGACAGCCTGAAGGCGCAGCACCCGAACCATCTGGTGGTCAGCGCCGGGGACCTGATCGGCGCCTCACAGCTCTCCTCGGCGCTGTTCCTGGACGAGCCGACAATCGAGGTGATGAACCGCATCGGGCTGGACTTCAACGCCGCCGGCAATCACGAGTTCGATCGCGGGCAGGATGAACTGCTGCGCATGCAGGGCGGCGGATGCGCCCAGCACACCGCAAGGAAGCCCTGCCAGGTCGAACCGTTCAAGGGCGCGAAGTTCAAGTTCCTGACGGCGAACACGGTCAAGACCGATGGCTCCACGCTGTTCCCCGGCACGGCGATCCGCAGTTTCGGCAGGGGGCGTAACAAGGTCGATATCGGCCTGATCGGGCTGACGCTGGAAGGGACAAACGCGCTGGTCTCGCCGGACGGAATCAAGGGCCTGCGGTTCGCGGACGAGGCTGAAACGATCAACGCTGCCGTGCCGCGGCTGCGCGCCGCCGGGGCCGACGCGATCGTGGTGGTGATCCACGAAGGGGTGCGAACCCAGGGCATCCCCAACCCGCAGGGCTGCGAGGCGGCCAGCGGCGATCTGAGCGGCATTCTTGACCGGCTGGAAGGCGGCGTCGATGTCGTCGTCTCGGGCCACACCCATTGGGACTATATCTGCGAGTGGCCGGGCAAGGACTCCGCCCGGCCGATCCTGCTGACCAGCGCTGGCAAGTTCGGCATGCTGGTGACGGAAATTGCGCTGGAGATCGATCCGGCGAAAGGTCGCGTGGCCAACCGCTCGGCCCGCAACGTGGTCGTGCAGAGCGAGGCCTATGCACCGGCACCCGGCCGCATCGCCGCCAACAACCCTGCCTTTCCGCGCTTCGCCGCCCGGCCCGATATCGCCGCCTATGTCGGCACCTATGCCGAAGCGGCCAAGCAGTTCACGCTGCGCCCGGCCGGCCGGATTGCTGGCGAGGCAACGCGGGGCGGAGATACCGACAGCAAGGGCGGGACGCTGGGCTACCTGATCGCCGATGCGCAATTGGCGGCCACCGCCGGTGCCGGTGCGCAGATCGCCTTCATGAACCCCTTCGGCATTCGCGCCCCGTGGCGGATCGGGCCGGACGAGAACGGGCAGGTCACCTTTGGCGATCTCTACCGCGTCCAGCCGTTCGGCAATGTCCTGGTGACCCAGACGCTGACCGGTGCGGAGCTGCGCGAACTGCTGGAACAGAACTTTGACGGGATTGGGCCCAACCAGGTCCTTAGCCCCTCGCAGGGCTTCGCCTATGACTATGACCTGTCACGCCCGGTCGGGAGCCGGATCGTCGCGATGACCTTGCTGGGGCAGCCGATCGATCCCCGGGCCTCTTACCGCGTTGCGACAAGCGACTTCCTGGCCAGCGGTGGCGACACCTACTCCACCCTGCTCAAGGGCCGGGACAAGGTTATTGGCATGCCCGATATCGCAGCGCTGGAAGCCTGGCTTCAGGCCATCCCGCCGCGCGCCGTGCCGCAGGAAGAGCGCGCGCGCGACGTGACCCCGCGCTAGGCGGGCTCAGCCCTGCTTGGGCGGCCAGGGAATGAAACCTGAAGTGCGCTTGACATATTCGGCATAGCCGGGGCGGGTCTTGTTGAGGCCCTTTTCCAGCAGCGGCTTGCCCGACCACTTGGTCAGGGTGAAAGTCAGGAACAACGGCCCCGGCAGGCTGATCAGCGCAACCCACAGTCCGGCATCGGCGGCAGCCAGCCAAATCCCCCACCAGACGCAGGTATCGCCGAAATAGTTGGGGTGGCGGGTATAGCGCCACAGGCCGGTGTCGAGCACCTTGCCCTTGCTCGCCGGATCGTTGCGGAAGGCCGTCAGCTGCGCATCGCCAACCACTTCGAACACCATGCCGAGCAGCCACAACGCCGCACCAGCCAGAGCCAGCGGCCCAAGCGGAGCCGGCGCGCCGCTGGCCAGCACACCGAGCTGGGCGGGCAGACAGGTCAGGTAGAGCAGGAAGGCCTGGGGGCCGAACACCTTGGTCAGCGCGGCCTGGGCAAAACGGCCCTGCTCCTTGGCCTTGTCCAGCATCCGGGCATAGCGCACGTCTTCACCGTGGCCGCGCCAGCGCGTGTAGAGGTGCCAGAAAAGCCGCAGCCCCCACAGCGCCGCCATGGCCGCCATCAGGTGCGCGCGCTGCCCGGGTTCGCCCAGTTGCAGCCAGCTGGCCACGGCCAGCACCGCCATCCCGCCGCCCCAGATCGCATCGATAAAGGAAACGTCCTTGATCCGTACGGCAACTTGCCAGGCTGCCAGCAACAGCACTGCGGCAATCACGGCATTGATCAGCATGGCTTCACCCATGGGCTTTCCCCTTCAGACCTCCCGGCAGACTTTCTGTCGCCGCTTCCTTGAGCGCCGCGGCCGAGGCGGCAAGCCGCTCGAACCGCAGGCAATCGGGCATGACCGAACGATAGAAGGCGGCGATCTTGGCCAGGTCAGCCGCATAGTCACCCGTCGGCATGATCGCCGGGCCGATCCCGCCCTTCATCGTCGCATGGTTGACCCAGGCCGGCACGATCGGCACCCCGGCCTTCAGCGCGATATGGTAGAAGCCAGAGCGCCAGGTCCCGTCGCTGCCGCGCGTCCCTTCCGGAGCGACGACCAGCGCCAGATCCTCGGCCCGATCGAAGTGCGCGGCGGTTTCCTCAACGTAATTGTTGTTCCGCTTTGACCGGTCAACCGGCAGGCCGCCCATGTCATACATGAAGCGCTTTAATGGCCCCCGGAACAGGCTGAGCTTGCCGACAAAGCTGGGCTTCAGCCCCAGCTTGTGGATCGTGCCGACAAAGAAGATGAAATCCCAGTTGGTGGTATGCGGCGCGCCGGTGATCACGAACTTGCGTGCGGTGGGCCGCTCACCGGTGATGGTCCAGCCCTTCCAGCGATAGAGCCAGAGCACCACCGCCTGGGTGATCCGCGAGAGCAGCGTTGGTCGACGATCGGTCATTGTGCACACGTTCTGCCCAAAATAGACGCCCGGTCTACCTGTCCATAAGGTCAGTCCACAGGAACCCATTATCAGGATCCGAGGTTGTACCCGCTTGGCCTACATCCGGAACACGCCAAAGGCCGGGCGATCCGGGATCGGGGCTTCAAGCGCGGCGGCGAGCGCCAGGCCCAGCACGTCGCGCGTTTGCGCAGGGTCGATCACCCCGTCATCCCACAGCCGCGCCGTGGCGTAATAAGGGTTGCCCTCGTCCTCGTACTTCTGGCGGACGGGGGCCTTGAAGGCTTCGGCCTCTTCCGGCGTCCACTTGGTAGCATCGCGGTGGACGGTTGCCAGCACCGATGCGGCCTGCTCGCCGCCCATCACCGAGATGCGGGCATTGGGCCAGGTGAAGAGGAAACGTGGGCTGTAGGCGCGGCCGCACATGCCGTAATTGCCCGCGCCAAAGCTGCCGCCGATCAAGACGGTCAGCTTGGGCACGGTTGCCGTCGCCACCGCCGTGACCAGCTTGGCGCCATGCTTGGCGATCCCTTCCGCCTCGTACTTGCCGCCGACCATGAAGCCCGAGATGTTCTGCAGGAACAGCAGCGGGATCTTGCGCTGGCAGGCCAGCTCGATGAAGTGCGCGCCCTTCACGGCGCTTTCGGAAAACAGCACGCCATTGTTGGCCAGGATCGCCACCGGCATGCCCCAGATGTGGGCAAAGCCGCAGACCAGCGTGCTGCCGTAATGCGCCTTGAACTCGTGGAACTCGCTGCCATCGACCAGCCGGGCGATGACTTCGTGGACATCGTATGGCGCGCGGACATCGTCCGGCACGACCGCGTAGAGCTCTTCGGCATCGTACTTGGGGCTGCGCGGTTCCTTCAGCGGCAGGCCATCATCGTGGCGCGGGCCCAGGTGGGAAATGATGTCGCGCACGATGGTCAGCGCATGCTCGTCATTCTCGGCCAGGTGATCGACCACGCCGCTCTTGCGCGCGTGCAGGTCGCCCCCGCCCAGGTCCTCGGCGCTGATCTCCTCGCCCGTCGCGGCCTTGACCAAGGGTGGTCCGGCCAGGAAGATCGTGCCCTGCTCGCGCACGATCACGGTCTCGTCCGACATGGCCGGCACATAGGCCCCGCCGGCGGTGCAGGAGCCCATGACGCAGGCAATCTGCGGGATGCCCTTGGCGCTCATATTGGCCTGGTTGAAGAATATCCGCCCGAAGTGGTCGCGATCGGGGAAGACCTCGGCCTGGTGCGGCAGGTTGGCCCCGCCGCTGTCGACCAGGTAGATGCAGGGGAGGTGATTGGCCTCGGCAATTTCCTGCGCGCGCAGGTGCTTCTTGACCGTCAGCGGATAGTACGTGCCGCCCTTCACCGTCGCATCGTTGGCGACGATCATGCACATCCGGCCCGAAACGCGCCCGATCGCGGTGATGATGCCGGCGCCGGGAATGTCCTCGCCATAGACGCCGTTTGCCGCGAGCTGCCCGATTTCGAGCAAGGGCGAACCCGGATCGAGCAGACGTTCAACCCGCTCGCGTGGCAGCAGCTTGCCGCGGCTGGTGTGCCGCTCACGGCTCTTCTCGTCCCCGCCCAGCGCGGCCTGCGCCACCCGCTCCCGCAGCTCCGCCGCCAGCGCGCGGTTGTGCGCCGCGCGGGCCTGGGCCTGCGGGTCATCGGGGTTGAGGTTCGACGAAAGTGTTGGTGCGGTCATGCCCAGGCTCCTGCCAGACCGGCGATACCCGAGAGTGTCAGCGTCGGCCAGCCAACATGCTTGCCGCGTGTCGAGATCAGCGAAACCAGGCCGATCACCAGCCATACCCCCGCCACCAGCGCCTTGAGCTGCCAGTCGGTATCGGGCCAGATCATCACTGCGGCGGTAAGCAGCATGAAGGCACTGGTCAGGTGCCAGGCCCCGCGCAGCACCTTGCGTGACTGAGCGTTGGCGAAGATGCCCTGGCGCCCGGCCAGAGCGGGTCCGACCAGCCGGCGCTCACCAGCCAGCGAATGAATGATCGCGGTCGCCACCATGGCCAGCACGCTGATCAGGAACCAGTTCATTTGAGGACCTCTACCGGCGGACTATAGAAAACCTGCGCTCCCGGCCCAAGCGGCAGATCCAGGGCAACCCAGCCGACTGTCATCAGCAGGCCGGCCCCCATGAAGGCCAGCGCATAGGGCAGCATCAGCGCCAGCAGCGACCCCACCCCCAGCGAGGCGTCATAGCGCCGCGCAAAGGCCAGGATCAGCGGGAAGTAGCTCATCAGCGGGGTCATGATATTGGTATAGCTGTCGCCCATCCGGTAGGCGGCCGTGGTCATTTCCGGGCTGATCCCGAGCAGCATGAACTTGGGCACCACCACCGGCGCCATCGCGCTCCACTTGGCGGCGGCCGAGCCGATGAACAGGTCCAGGAAGGATGAGACGAACTGCACCCCCGCCAGCAGCAGCGGGGCGGGCACGTTCATCTGCTGCAGCGCCAGCGCGCCGTCGATCGCGAAGATCGGGCCGAGCCGCGACCAGTTGAACATGGCGACGAAGTGCGCGGCGAAGAACACGAAGACCAGGTAGGGCGCCAGCATCCGCACCCCTTCCTGCATCATCGCAATCACGTCCTTCGAACCGTGGAGGACGCCCGTGGCAAAGCCATAGGCCGTGCCGCTGGCCAGGAAGAGCAGGAAGAAACCCGCGATCAGCCCGGAATAGAACGGCTGGAGCTGGGCCGGGCCAGCCTTGTTCTCGTCGATCAGCGGGGTATAGCCGGTCCAGAGGCTGAGGGCGGCATAAAGCACGATCACTGCCAGCGCGGCCAGGCCCGCCCGGCGCAGCCCGTTCCGCTCGATCGCGGTCACTTCCGACTTGGCCAGTTCGGCGCGCAGTTCCTCATCGGGCGTGCTGCCCCACTGGCCCAGCCGCGGCTCGATCACGCGGTCGGTGATGTACCAGATGATCGGGGTGAAGACCGCCACGATCGCGACGATGAAATACCAGTTGCCCAGCGGGTTCATGGTCCAGGCCGGATCGATGATCCGCGCCGCCTCCTGGGTAAAGCTGAACAACAGCACGTCCATCTGCCCCGGCGTGAGATTGCCAGCAAAGCCGCCCGAAACGCCCGCAAAGGCCGCCGCCAGGCCGACGAGCGGATGCCGCCCGACCGAGGCGTAGAGGATCGCCGCGAGCGGGATGAACACCACATAGGCTGCGTCCGAGGCATGGTGCGAAACCATGCCGATGACCGCCACGATTGGGGTCATGACCGCGCGCGGGGCATTGCGCAGCGAAACGCGGATCAGCGCAGAAAGCAGCCCGGTCCGCTCAGCCACCGCCGCGCCCAGGATCAGCACCATGACCACGCCGAGCGGGGCAAAGCCGGTCAGCGTCCTGGGCATTTCGGTCAGCAGGCGGGCCATGTTCTCTTCGGAGAACAGGCTGGTGGCGCGATAGGTCAGCACCCCGTCCTTGAGCTCGCCCCACTGCGGCGCTTCCTTGCCGGTGTAATTGAGCGAGGCTGACCAGCCGAGCGCGGCGCCCAGCGCCGAGAGCAGCATCAGGAAGGCAATCAGCCAGACGAAGATCATCGCCGGTTCGGGCAGCTTGTTGCCCACCCGCTCAACCCAGCCAAGGAAACCGCGCGTCGGCGTATAAGGGGAATCGACCATTATCGCTCCTTAATTCCCCATCACCTTGATCTATAACCGGCTGGACCAGCGGGTCCAGCCACCGTGGTTCAAGCCGCCCCGATCAGTTCGCGCCCGATCAGCATGCGGCGGATCTCGTTCGTGCCCGCACCGATATCGAGCAGCTTGGCGTCGCGCAGATAGCGTTCGACCGGCCAGTCCTTGGTATAGCCCGCCCCGCCCAGCGCCTGGACCGCCTCACCCGCCACCTTGAAGGCATTCTCGCTCGCCAACAGGATCGCACCTGCGGCATCAAAGCGCGTGGTCTGCCCGGCATCGCAGCTTTTCGCCACGGCATAGGTATAGGCGCGGGCCGATTGGAGGGCGACGTACATGTCCGCGACCTTGGCCTGCATCAGCTGGAAGGCGCCGATCGGCTTGCCGAACTGCTTGCGCTCCCGCAGGTACGGAATGACCGTATCGAGGCAGGCCTGCATGATGCCAAGCTGCAGCCCGGCGAGCACCACGCGCTCGTAATCGAGGCCTGACATCAGCACGCCAACGCCGCCGTGGAGCGGGCCCATGATCCGCTCTTCGGGAATGAAGCAGTCGTTGAAGACCAGCTCGGCCGTGGGGCTGCCGCGCATGCCCATCTTGTCGATCTTCTGGCCGATGCTGAAGCCTTCATCGCCCTTTTCGATCAGGAAGGCGGTGATCCCTCTCGAGCCAGCCTCGGGCGAGGTCTTGGCATAGACCACCAGGGTATCGGCGTAGGTCGCGTTGGTGATCCAGAACTTGGTGCCGTTGAGGACATAGCCGCCCTGGACCGCATCGGCCTTGAGCTTCATCGAGACGACGTCCGACCCGGCCCCGGCCTCAGACATGGCGAGGCTGCCGACGTGTTCGCCCGAAATCAGCCCGGGCAGGTACTTCGCCTTCTGCTCGTCATTGCCCCAGCGGCGGATCTGGTTGACGCAGAGGTTGGAGTGCGCGCCGTAGGACAGGCCGATCGAGGCCGAGGCCCGGCTGACTTCCTCGACCGCGATCACATGGTCGAGATAGCCCAGGCCCAGCCCGCCCCATTCCTCTTCCACCGTGATCCCGTGCAAGCCCAGTTCGCCCATCGCCGGCCACAGCTCGGCGCGCGGGAACCAGTCTTCGGCATCGGCCTTCGCCGCCAGCGGCGCGATCTGCTCGTCAGCGAAGCGGGCCGTGACCTCGCGGATCATCTGGGCGCTTTCGGTCAGGGCGAAATCGAAATCGGGGGTAGCGCGCATGGGGTCTCCTCTTGCGGCCAGCCATAGCAAGCCGCCGGATTATCGCAAACCGGTTACGGTTGAAATTAACCCACGAAGCCAGCCCCGCCGGGCCAGTTCGGCGCGGCCAGGCCCATCACCTTGAACAGCAGCCCCATCTGCCCTTCGCCGATCAAGCGGTCCTTGGCGGCGTGGAGCGCGGCGGCATGTTCGGGCGCAGCCTGGGCAAGCGCGGCGGCGCGCGCTTCGATCCCCAGTTCGCGCAGCCAGCGTCCCTGCGGTGCCGTGCCGATCCAGCGCACCCCGCGCGACTGCGCAATCGGGGCGAGCGCGGCGAAATCGACATGGGCGGTCAGGTCCGCCTCTCCCGGATTGACGAAGGGATCGACCTTGAGGTGCGCGCGCACGGCTTGCAGGGTCGAGCCATCGCCCGGCACGTCATGGCCATAGTCGATGAACAGGGCCGCGCCGCCTTGCTCCTTCAAGCGCCCGGCCACCTCGTAAACCGTCGCCGCTGCGCCGGGGCACAGTTCATAGATCGTGCCTTCGGGCGCATCGCGGCGGCTTTCCGGCACGGCCGGGTCCATCGGCTGCGGCCCGGCAACGCAGACAAAGCGATCGCCATCGGGCACGACCATCCGCTCACGCCAGCCGTCCGGCGTCTTGACCAGCTGCCGCACCGGCAGGGCATCGAGGAACTCGTTGGCGACGACCAGCACCGGGCCATAGGCGGGAATGGTCGAAAGGTCGTGATGCCACTGCGCGCCCGGCACGGTCGCCAGCTGCACATCGCGCAGCGCGGTCGAGGCTTCGACCAGGTGGATCGAGGGTTCCAACCCATAGCGCTTGGCGGCGCGCAGCGCATCGCGCGCCAGGGTGCCGCGACCAGGGCCAAGCTCGACGTAGTGGACCGTCTCCTCGCGTCCGGCGTTGATCCACATATCGGCCAGCCACAGCCCGATCAGCTCGCCGAACATCTGGCTGATTTCGGGCGCGGTGACGAAATCGCCGGCGCTGCCCAGCGGATCACGGCTGGCATAGTAGCGCGCGTTCGCCTCGCCCATATAGTGCATCAGGCTGATCGGCCCGGTGCTGGCGATCAGGCGACGAAAGATCGCCGCCAGGCTTTCCCCCCCTGCCGCGCTCACCGGATCAGGCCTTGGCGCTGCCCAGCGGCTGACGCACCAGCGCGCGCACCAGGAAGACCAGACCGACCAGCACCAGCGGGATCGTCAGCCATTGCCCCATGGAAAGGCCGGTGCGCAGGGCAAATTCGCTGAGCTGCGCGTCCGGCTCGCGGAAATACTCGGCAACGAAGCGGCTGAGACCCAGGCCCACGGCAAAGACCGAGCCGAGCAGTCCGGGGCGGAAGCGGGCATTGGTCTTCCAGAACAGCAGCAGCATCACGATAATCATCAGCAAGCCTTCAAGGCCCGCCTGATAAAGCTGGCTGGGGTGGCGCGCGTAAGGCCCGGCGCCCGGGAAGACCATGGCCCAGGCGATCGGGCTTTCGGCAACGCGGCCCCACAGCTCGCCATTCACGAAGTTGGCAAGGCGGCCGAACAGCATGCCGAAGGGCACGACCACGCAGACATAGTCTGCCACGCGCAGGAAATTGAGCCCGCCGCGCCAGGCGACCCAGGCCATGGCCACCGCCGTGCCGATCAGCCCGCCGTGGAAGCTCATCCCGCCGTTCCACAGCTTCAGCAGATCCAGCGGATTGGCCCAGAGTTCGGGCGCATAGAAGGTCGCGTAACCGAGCCGGCCGCCCAGGATGATGCCCAGGGTGCAGTAGAAGAACAGGTCATCCAGGTGCCGCTGCGCCATCGGCGCGCCTGGCGCCTTGATCATCCTGGCAAGCTGCCAGTAGCCCAGCAGGATGCCGCCCAGATAGGCCAGGCTGTACCACCTGAGCTGGAATGAGCCGATTTCAAACAGGTAGGGCTTGAGCCCCAGGTCCACCCAATGAATCGGTTCGGCTCCGGCCGCGGCGGCAAGCGCTAGTGACAGCACGCAATGAACTCCCTAAATGGGCGCAGCGAGAAGAGATTCCGTTGCGCCCGACGCGCGGCCTTCTGGCACAGACGAAGCCGGGAAACAAACCCGGCGCGGACGCCAGGACGGGGGGCGTCCCTCAACATGAGGATAAGGATGTCGCATGCCGAGTGAACTCGACAATGCACTGAACAGTGTCATCGCCGCGCTGACTGCCCCCGGAGCTCCGCTGGAAACAGTCGAGATCGAACGGTTTGGCCGGCACCTGCCAATGCTCAAGAACGCGCCGCCGGCGCTGTCGCACTATTTCGCGCATTACTGTGCCCAGCACGGTGAGGCCGAATTCATCGTCGATGGCGAGATCCGGCTGACCTTCAACCAGATCTATGCCGCCGCGCGCACCGTCGCCGGCGGGCTGGTCGCCGGGCACGGCGTGCAGAAGGGTGACCGGATCGGGATCGCCGCGCGCAATTCGGCCAACTGGATCATTGCCTATATGGGCGTGCTGATGGCGGGCGGCTGCGCCACCCTGCTCAACGGCTGGTGGACCGGCGAGGAGCTGGCCGGCGGGATCGAGCTGGCCGGCTGCACCATTACCCTGGTCGATGCCCAGCGCGGCGAGCGGCTGAATGGCCAGTCCTACCCGGGGAAGCTGGTGACCTTCCGGCATGACTGCGCCTGGCAGGAAGGCCTGTCGGAACTGCTGGCCCATAGCGGCGGTGCAGACACGGCCTTGCCGGAACTGACCGGCGATGACCTGGCGACGATCCTCTACACCTCTGGTTCGACCGGCCAGTCGAAGGGCGCCTACAGCGACCACCGCGGCGTCGTGCAGGGCACGATGAACTATGCCGCCCAGACGCTGATGGTCTTCACTTACCTCGGCTCGAAGGGTGAGGCGCCCAGCAGCCAGCCGTGCAGTCTGGTCAATGTGCCGCTGTTCCATGTCACCGGCGAAGTGCCGCTGTTCCTCCAGTCCTTCGCGATCGGCCGCAAGCTGGTGCTGATGCCCAAGTGGAATGCTGAAGAGGCGATGCGGCTGATCGAGAAGGAAAAGGTCTCCTACTTCGTCGGCGTGCCGCTGATGAGCTTCGAAATCGCCAGCCACCCGAACCGCCACGAGTACGACCTGTCGAGCTGCACGGCCTTTGCCGCCGGCGGCGCGCCGCGCCCGGTCGATCACGTCAAGAAGATCCGCGAGGAACTGCCCAACGCCTTCCCGCTGCTGGGCTATGGCCTGACCGAAACCAACGGCGTGGGCTGCGGCAACTTCAACGAGAACTATATCGCCAAGCCCGGTTCGACCGGCACGGCCTCAAAGCCGCTGGTCGAGATTGGCATTCTGGATGATGACGGCCACTGCCTGCCGGCCGGCGAGATCGGCGAAGTGTCGATCCGCTCGATCTGCAACTTCCTGGGCTATTGGAACAACACCGAGGCCACCCAATCGGCGATCATGCCCGACGGGTTCTTCCGCACCGGCGACCTGGGTTACCTCGACGAGGATGGCTACCTCTATATCGTCGACCGCAAGAAGGACATCATCATCCGCGGCGGCGAAAACATCAGCTGCATCGAGGTGGAGCAGGCGATCTACGCCCATCCCAAGATCTCGGAATGCAGCGTCTTCGGCATGCCGGACGAGCGCTTTGGCGAACTGCCAACCGGCGTCTTCCTGGCCAAAGAGGGCGAAACCCTGACCGAGGAGGAGCTGCGCGAGTTCCTGAAAGCCAACATCGCCGCCTTCAAGGTGCCGGTGCGGCTGTGGCAGGAAAACGAAACCCTGCCACGCCTCGGCACCGAAAAGGTTGACAAGCGCACGCTCAAGGCCCGTTACCTGACGGTGTGGGAAAGCGAGCAGAAGAGCACGGCTTGAGCCGGACCAGCATCCCCGACCAGCGCGCGATCGTGGACCGCCGCGCGCTGGCGGGGGCGATTGCCGATCTGGTGGCCGAAAAGGGCGGGGCCGCGGCCCGGCCCGCGGTGGTCGAGGCGCTGCGCGGCGCCCTGGCCGCCGGCCGGGCCGAGATCGCCTGCCGCCTCGCCGAAAAGCCCAGCGCCGGGCATGACTGCGCCGAGGCCCAGGCTTTCCTGATCGATCAGCTGGTGCGGGTGATCCACGATCACGTGATCGCCGCCATCTACCCCTCGGGCAATCGCTCGGCCGGCGAACGGCTGACCCTTATGGCGGTTGGCGGCTATGGCCGCGGCGAGATGGCGCCACATTCCGATGTCGACATCGCCTTCCTGACCCCAATCAAGCAGACCCCGTGGTGCGAGCAGGTGATCGAGGCAATCCTCTATTTCCTGTGGGACCTGGGGCTCAAGGTCGGCCACTCCAGCCGCTCGCTCGACGAGATGGTGCGGATGGCGCGCGGCGATCTGACGATCCGCACGGCCCTGCTCGAAGGGCGCTATGTCTGGGGCGACCAGGCCCTGTTCGACGAGGCCCAGGCCCGCTTCCGCGCCGAAGTGGTGGCCGGGACCGAGCGCGATTTCATCACCGAAAAGCTGGCCGAGCGCAACGAACGCCACCGGCGGCTGGGCGACAGCCGCTATGTCGTCGAACCCAATGTGAAGGAGGGCAAGGGCGGTCTGCGCGATCTCCACACGCTCTACTGGATCGGCAAGTACCTCCACAAGGTGCGCGACAGCTCGGAGCTGGTCACGGTCGGCCTGCTGACCCCGGCCGAGTACCGCAAGTTCCGGCGGGCCGAGGACTTCTTCTGGGCGGTCCGCTGCCACCTTCACACCATCACCCGCCGCGCCGAAGACCGGCTGACCTTTGACCTGCAGCGCGAAGTCGCGACACGAATGCAATTCGCCGACCGTCCGGGCAAGAGCTCGGTCGAGCGGTTCATGCAGTACTTCTTCCTTCAGGCGAAAACCGTCGGTCACCTGACAGGGCTGTTCCTGGCCCAGCTGGAAGAGCAATCGGGCAAGAAGCAGCCGCGCGGGCTGCTCGCCGGTTTCCGCGCGCGGCCGCGGATGGTCAGCGGTTATCCGGTGTTTGGCGGGCGGATCAACGTGCCGGGTGACGGCTGGTTTGCCGAGGACCCGGTCCGGCTGCTCGAGATCTTTGTCCTGGCCGATGTCCACGGGCTGGAGCTGCATCCCGAGGCGATGCGCCTGGCCGTGCGCGATGCCCGGCTGATCGATCCGCTGCGCAAGGACCCGCGCGCCAATGCCCTGTTCCTTGACCTGCTTACCAGCCGCCACGATCCCGAGAACACGCTGCGCTGGCTTAACGAGGCCGGGGTGTTTGGCCGGTTCGTGCCCGATTTCGGCCGGGTCAACGCGCAGATGCAGTTCGACATGTACCACCACTACACCGTCGACGAACATACCATCCGCGCGATCGGCCTGCTCGCCCGGATCGAGCGCGGCGAGATGAAGCAGGATCATCCGCTGGCCACCGCGCTGGTCCACAAGATCGTCAACCGCCGCGCGCTGTATGCCTCGGTGCTGCTGCACGATATCGCCAAGGGCCGGCGCGGCGATCATTCGGTGCTGGGGGCCGAGGTGGCGCTGAAGCTGTGCCCGCGCTTCGGGCTGGACGAGAAGGAGACCGAGCTGGTTTCCTGGCTGGTCCGCAACCACCTGGCGATGAGCGCAACCGCCTTCAAGCGCGACCTGGCCGACTGGAAGACGATCACCGATTTCGTTGCCCAGGTGCAGTCGATCGAGCGGCTGCGGCTGCTCAGCCTGCTGACCATCGTCGATATCCGCGCGGTCGGGCCCGGCGTGTGGAACGGCTGGAAGCGGCAGCTGATCCACGTGCTTTACGAAGCGGCCGAGGAACGGCTGCGGCTCGGCCATGTCCAGCACGGCCGGGCCGAGCGGATCGCCGCCAAGCAGGCGGCCGTGGCTGAACTGCTGGGCAAGCGCGCCGGCCTGGTCAAGTCGGCCGGCAAGCAGCTGAGCGATGCCTACTGGATCGCCGAGCCGGATGACATCATCGCGATGAACCTGATCCAGCTTGATGCCGCCGCCGGCAAGGCGCTCGACGTTCACACCGAATACTACGCCGCGCGCGGGGCCACCTTGGTGACCGTCATCGCCGCTGACCACCCGGGGCTGTTCTACCGCATCGCCGGGGGCATCCACCTGGCCGGCGGCAACATCATCGACGCACGCATTCACACCGCGCGCAACGGCACGGCGGTCGACAACTTCCTGGTCCAGGATCCGCTCGGCCGGCCCTTCTCGGAAGCGGGCCAGCTCGCCCGGATCAAGACGATGATCGGCGATGCACTGGGCGGGAAGACCAAACTGGTACCGCAGCTCGCCGCGCGCCCGCTCGCCCGCCCGCGCGCCCATGCCTTCGAGGTCCGTCCGCGCGTGGAGTTCGACAATCAGGCCAGCAACCGCTTCACCGTGGTCGAAGTCAACGCGCGCGATCGCCCCGCGCTGCTCAGCCAGCTGGCCCGCGCGCTGTTTGAAGGCAAACTGATCGTCCATTCCGCCCATATCGCCACCTATGGCGAGCGCGCGGTCGATACCTTCTACGTCACCGACCTGTTGGGCGAAAAGGTCGACGGCGTCCAGCGACTGAAGTCAGTTGAGAAGCGGCTGCTGGAGGCGGCCGACGAACAAGCGGTGGAGATCGCGGCTTAGACGGCCGCGCGCAGCCGCTCCAGTGCGGCGTCCTGGCCGATCAGCGGCAGCAGCGCGGCCATTTCCGGCCCGTGATCCTGCCCGGTCAGCGTCTGGCGCAGCGGCAGGAACAGCGGCTTGCCCTTGCGCCCGGTCCGCTCCTTGAGCGCGCCAGTCAGCGCGGCCCAGTCAGCGCCCACTGCTTGGAGCACGTCGGCTGCAGTCGCCAGGTAAGCGCGGTCCTCATCCGACTGCGCCGGTGCTTCGATCGGCCCGGTCACCACCTGCCACCAGTCGGCCGCTTCGGACAGCCGCGACAGGTTGGGACGGATCGTGGCCCAGGCCGCTTCGTCCATTCCGGCGGGCAGGCGCGCGGCCACTGCTGCATAGGGTAGGCGGTGGATGATCGCGGCGTTGACGCGGGCCAGCTCGGCCTCGTCGAAGCGGGCCGGCGCGCGGCCGAAATGGGCGAGGTTGAAGCTGGCCGCCAGGTCCGTCGCATCGAGCGCCGGATCGACCGGATCGGAGGTGCCGAGCCGGGCCAGCAGCGCGATCAGCGCCTGCGGCTCGATCCCGCTTTCGCGCAGTTCGGCCAGCCCGAGCGAACCCAGCCGCTTCGAAAGCTTGCCCTCGCTGCCAACCAGCAGCGCCTCGTGCGCGAAGCGGGGCGGCGCGGCGCCGAGCGCCGTGAACATCTGCACCTGGGTGGCGGTGTTGGAGACGTGATCCTCACCGCGCAGCACGTGGCTGATCCCCATGTCGATATCGTCGATCGCCGAGGGCAGCATGTAGAGCCACGAGCCATCGGCGCGGCGCACCACCGGGTCGGACATCTGCCGCGGATCGAAGTGCTGGGGCCCGCGAATGCCGTCGACCCATTCGATCGGCTGGTCGTGATTGAGCAGGAAACGCCAGTGCGGCCGTTCGCCCGCCGCCGCCTTCGCCGCATGATCGGCCTCGGTCAGCTTGAGCGCGGCGCGGTCATAGATCGGCGGCAGCCCGCGGCCGAGCAGGACCTTGCGCTTAAGCTCCAGCTCCTGCGCGGTCTCATAGCAGCGATAGACCCGCCCCGCGGCGATCAGCTTCTGAAACGCGCGCTCGTAGATTTCGAACCGGGCCGACTGGCGTTCCTCGCCGTCAGGCACCAGCCCCAGCCAGGCCAGATCGGCCCGGATCGCCTCGACATATTCCTCGCGGCTGCGTTCCTTGTCGGTATCGTCGATCCGCAGCAGGAAACGCCCGCCGGCCTGCTTCGCCAGCAGCCAGTTATGCAGCGCCGTGCGGACATTGCCGACGTGGAGCGTGCCGGTGGGCGAAGGGGCGAAGCGTGTGGTGACGGTCATCGCCCGCGTCCTACTCGTCCCGCCGACCCGCTGCAATGATACTTCCCCTTCGCCATCGGCCTCGCTAGCGTTACCGCCCATGAGCCAGACCACACCTTTCGCCGCCGCCTTTGCCGAAGCCCAACTTCCCGGAGCCGTCGGCCTGATCGTTGACCGCGACGGCATTCGCCACGCCGAAGCGTTGGGCCACGCCGATGTCAGCAGCGGCGCGCCGATGCAGCTCGATACCGTCTGCCAGATTGCCTCGATGACCAAAGCGCTGGTTTCGGCTGGCGCGATGCAGCTGGTCGAGCAGGGACGGCTGGAACTTGACGCCGATGTCGGTGCGCTGCTGCCCGAACTGGCCAATCCGCAAGTGCTGACCGGGTTCGATGCTGACGGGAAGCCGCAATTGCGACCCGCCGCACGCGCGATCACCCTGCGCCACCTGCTGACGCACACCGCGGGCCTAGGCTACTTTTTCGTCCACCCCGAAGTGCTGCAATATTTCGGCGCGATCGGGATGCCTACGCCCGGCACGCGCGCTGCGGTGACCATGCCGCTGATGTTCGATCCGGGCGACCGCTGGGAATACTCGGTCGCGACCGACTGGGTCGGCCTGGCGATCGAGGCGGTGACGGGTGAGCGGCTCAACGATTACCTCACCGCCAACCTGTTCGCGCCGCTGGGCATGAACCAGACCGCTTTCCGCGCTGCGCTGCCCGCCGATGCGGCGCGCGTTCATGTCCGCGCAGGCGGTGCGCTGTCGCCCGTCGACATCTACCTTGGCGGCGGCGAGTTCGATGGCGGCGGCGGCGGGATCACTTCGACTGCGCCCGACTATGCGCAGTTTGTGCGGATGGTGCTTAACGGCGGCGAACTCGATGGCAATCGCGTGCTCAGCGCCGCGACCATTGCCGAGATGAGCCGCAACCAGGTCGGCCCCTTGCGCGCCGGCTATATGGGCAGCGCCATGCCGCAACTGGCCGCGCCCTATGACACCTTCCCCGATCAGCACACCGGCTGGGGCCTGGGTTTCCTGATCAACCCGAAAAAGGGGCCGAACGGCCGCTCACCCGGCAGCCTGGCCTGGGCCGGGATCTTCAATTCCTATTACTGGATCGATCCGGCGGCGGGCCTTGGCGGGGTATTTGTCAGCCAGCTTCAACCCTTTGGTGACAAGCGTGCGCTGGCCTGTTTCGGCGCACTGGAAGCGATGGCCTACGCCTGACGAAAAAGGCGTACGGAGCCTTGCTCCGGGCGGTCACGGTGTGGATAATGGCACAAGCGACCTATGCTGATCGAGCGTAACAACCCCGTCTCCATGAACGACCGCTTTGGCACGCGGCACCGCCATGGTCATCCCCGCCGCTGGCTGGCGGCGGGCGCTGCCGTGCTGACGCTGGCGGGGCTGGGTTCCTATGCTTTCGGCACGGCCACCGGTGGCGCGCCGGCCTTCGTGCTGGACCTGACCGAAGTGGGCAAGCGCCCCACCCCGCCGCCCTTCCAGGCCGATTGCTCGGCCCAACCCGCCGCCTTGCAGGCCGAACTTGCGCGCATCGCCGAAAGCTTTGAGGGCGAGGTCGGGATTGGCGTGACCAAGGCCGGCTGCGACTGGACCGTGGGGGCGCGGCTTGATCGGCACTTCCCGCAACAGTCGGTTTCCAAGCTGTGGGTGGCGATGTCGGTGCTCGATGCAGTCGACAATGGCCGGCTGCGGCTTGACCAGGCGATCACCATCACCCCGCGCGACCTGACGCTGTTCAACCAGCCGCTGCAATGGGAAGTGCTCGACAAGGGCATGATCCAGCGGCCGGTCCAGATGCTGATGGCCAATTCGCTGTCGCTGTCGGACAATACCGCCAACGACCGCCTGCTCTGGACGGTCGGCGGACCGGACCATATCCGCGCCTTCCTCAAAAGCCGCGAGATCGCCGGTATCCGCTTCGGCCCCGGCGAACGCCTGCTGCAAAGCGCGGCGGCCGGCCTGACCTGGTCGCCCGAACTCGCCGCTGGCCGCAACTTCGAGCAGGCCCGCGCGCGCCTGCCCAAGGATGTGCGCGAGGCCGCGCTGAGCAAATACGTCGCCGACCCGATGGACGGGGCGACCCCCGCAGGCATGGCCCAGGCCCTCGCTCGCCTCGCCAAGGGCGAACTGCTGTCCGAGCAATCGACCCGGCTGCTGCTTGAGACGATGGGCAAGTCGCGCAGCGGGCCGATGCGCCTGAAAGCCGGTCTGCCGCAAGGCTGGAAGGCCTTCCACAAGACCGGGACCGGCCAGGAACTCGGCTCGCTGGCCACCGGCTATAATGACGTTGCCGTAGTCGAGGCGCCGGACGGTTCATACTACGGCGTTGCCGTGATGATCGCCGCCACCCGCCAACCCGTCCGCGCGCGGATGGAGATGATGCAGTCGGTCTCCGCCGCGCTCGCCCGCTGGCACGAGACGCGGACTTCCTGAGCACCATCCAGCGTGCAACGAAAAACCCCGCCGGATCGCTCCGGCGGGGTTTTCGTTTTACCCGTCAGGACGGGGTGAGGATTACGCCTCGCCATCCGCCGCTTCGGGGTTCAGGTAGTCACCGGCATCGGCGTCAGTGCCGTGGGTTTCACCCTCGACTGCCGCCAGCGGATCGTCGCCGATCGCCGCTTCCGGGCCCTGGGCCAGTTCGGCCGCGTGCTCTTCTGCGGCGCTCTCCGGCGCGATCAGGCTTTCCTGCAGCTTGCGATAGGACGCGCGCAGCGCGGCATCGCGGCTGCTTGCGGCCACGCGCAGGCGGTTCATGCCCGCACCGGTACCGGCGGGGATGAGACGGCCAACGATGACGTTTTCCTTCAGGCCGATCAGGCTGTCGCGCTTCCCTTCAACCGCCGCCTGCGTCAGCACGCGGGTGGTTTCCTGGAACGAGGCCGCCGAGATGAACGAGCGGGTCTGGAGCGAGGCCTTGGTGATCCCGAGCAGCACCGGCTTGCCTTCGGCGGGCTTCAGCCCCGGAGCCAGCTTGGCGTTGGTTTCGTCCATTTCCTCGCGGTCGACCTGTTCGCCGGCCAGCAGGGTGGTGTCGCCACCGTCGGTGATTTCAACCTTCTGCAACATCTGGCGAACGATCACCTCGATGTGCTTGTCATTGATCTTCACGCCCTGCAGTCGGTAAACTTCCTGGATTTCGGCGACGAGGTATTCGGCAAGCGCCTCAACCCCGAGCACTTCCAGGATCTCGTGCGGGTTCGGCGAGCCCGAGATCAGGTTGTCGCCCTTCTTGACCCAGTCACCTTCCTGCACGTCGATCGTCTTCGACTTCGGGATCAGGTACTCAACCGGTTCACCCTCTTCCGGGATGATCGCGATCTTGCGCTTGGCCTTGTAGTCGCGGACGAATTCGATCCGGCCCGAGGTCTTGGCGATAACCGCGTTGTCCTTCGGGATGCGGGCTTCGAACAGTTCGGCAACGCGCGGCAGACCGCCGGTGATGTCGCGGGTCTTGGCGGCTTCGCGGCTGGCACGGGCCAGCACGTCACCGGCTTCGACCGCCTGGCCATCCTCGACCGACAGGGTGGTGCCGGGCGCCATCATGTAGCGCGCAGCTTCACCCGAAGCGTCATCCAGCAGGGTCAGGCGCGGACGCAGGTCTTCCTTCTTCGACCGGCTGGTCGAGCGGTTCTCGGTCACGACGCGGCTCGACATGCCGGTCGCTTCGTCGGTCTGCTCGGTCAGGGTCCGGCCGTCGATCAGGTCCTGGTACTTCACGATACCCGGCTTTTCGGTGATCACCGGCGTGGTGAACGGATCCCATTCAGCCAGGCGATCGCCTTCGTTGATGATCGCACCGTCTTCGTGGAGCAGGTGGGTACCATAGGGCACCTTGTGCATCGCACGCTCACGGCCCTCGCTGTCCATCACCACGATCTCGCCGTTGCGGGCCAGGCTGAGGCGACGGCCACGCTTGTCGGTGATCGTCGGGATGTCGCGATAGACCACGGTCCCGTCGCAGATCGCCTCGAGGTGCGACTGCTCGTTGACCTGCGCGGCACCACCGATGTGAAAGGTACGCATGGTCAGCTGGGTACCGGGTTCACCGATCGACTGGGCAGCGATAACGCCGACCGCTTCACCGATGTTGACCGGGGTCCCGCGGGCGAGGTCACGGCCATAGCAGGTTGCGCAGACGCCCTGTTCGGCTTCGCAGATCAGCGGCGAACGGATGCGCGCGGCCTGGATGCCGGTCGCTTCGATCGCGGCCACCGCGGCTTCATCGAGCAGGTCGCCCTTGGCCGCAACGACTTCGCCATCCTTGTTGACGATGTCTTCGGCCAGGGTGCGGCCGAGGATGCGTTCGCCGAGCGAGGCAATGGTCGAGCCGCCCTGCACGATCGAGCGCATTTCCAGCGCGCGTTCGGTGCCGCAGTCCTCGATCACGACGACGCAGTCCTGCGAAACGTCAACCAGACGGCGGGTCAGGTAACCCGAGTTGGCGGTCTTCAGCGCGGTATCCGCGAGGCCCTTGCGGGCGCCGTGGGTCGAGTTGAAGTATTCAAGAACGGTCAGACCTTCCTTGAAGTTCGAGATGATCGGGGTTTCGATGATCTCGCCCGAAGGCTTGGCCATCAGCCCGCGCATCCCGGCCAGCTGCTTCATCTGGGTCGGGGAGCCACGCGCACCGGAGTGCGACATCATGTAGATCGAGTTGATCGGCTTCTGGCGACCCGTTTCCGGATCGATCGGCGAGGCCTTGATCTCGTCCATCATGGCGTTGGCAACCTGGTCGCCGCAGCGGCTCCAGGCGTCGATCACCTTGTTGTACTTTTCCTGCTGGGTGATCAGACCGTCCTGGTACTGCTGCTCATAGTCAGCGACCAGTTCCTTGGTTTCGGCCACCAGCGCATCCTTGCTGTCGGGGATGATCATGTCATCCTTGCCGAAGCTGATGCCCGCCTTGAAGGCGTGACGGAAGCCCAGGGCCATGATCGCGTCGGCGAAGAGGACGGTGTCCTTCTGGCCGGTGTGACGATAGACCTGGTCGATAACGTCGCCGATTTCCTTCTTGGTCAGCACCTTGTTGATGACGTCGAAGGGCACGGTGTGGCTCTTGGGCAGGCATTCGCCGATCAGCATGCGGCCCGGCGTGGTTTCGAACCGCTTCTGGAAGGTGTTACCCTGCTCGTCGGTCTGCGGCACGCGGGCGATGATCTTCGAGTGGAGCGTCACCGCCCCCACTTCCAGCGCCTGGTGCACTTCGGCCATGTCAGAGAACATCATGCCCTGGCCCGGCTCGTTCTCACGATCGATCGAGAGATAGTACAGGCCCAGCACCATGTCCTGCGAAGGCACGATGATCGGCTTGCCGTTAGCGGGCGAGAGGATGTTGTTGGTCGACATCATCAGCACGCGCGCTTCAAGCTGGGCTTCCAGCGAAAGCGGCACGTGGACGGCCATCTGGTCACCGTCGAAGTCGGCGTTGAAGGCCGAGCACACCAGCGGGTGGAGCTGGATCGCCTTGCCTTCGATCAGCACCGGTTCGAACGCCTGGATGCCCAGACGGTGCAGCGTCGGCGCGCGGTTGAGCATCACCGGGTGTTCGCGGATCACTTCGTCCAGGATGTCCCAGACTTCCTTGCGCTCCTTTTCGACCCACTTCTTGGCCTGCTTCAGGGTCATCGACAGACCCTTGGCATCGAGGCGGGCGTAGATGAACGGCTTGAACAGCTCGAGCGCCATCTTCTTGGGCAGGCCGCACTGGTGCAGCTTGAGTTCCGGACCGGTCACGATCACCGAACGGCCCGAATAGTCGACGCGCTTGCCTAGCAGGTTCTGGCGGAACCGGCCCTGCTTGCCCTTGAGCATGTCGGACAGCGACTTGAGCGGACGCTTGTTGGCACCGGTGATCACGCGGCCACGGCGGCCGTTGTCGAACAGCGCGTCAACGGCTTCCTGCAGCATGCGCTTTTCGTTGCGGACGATGATGTCCGGCGCGCGCAGCTCGATCAGGCGCTTCAGGCGGTTGTTGCGGTTGATGACCCGGCGATAGAGATCGTTGAGGTCCGAGGTCGCAAAGCGGCCACCGTCCAGCGGCACCAGCGGGCGCAGCTCGGGCGGAATCACCGGCACGACGTCGAGGATCATCCATTCCGGACGGTTGCCCGAATCGATGAACGATTCGACGACCTTCAGGCGCTTGATGATCTTCTTCGGCTTCAGTTCCGACTTGGTCTCGGCCAGTTCCTTGAGCAGGTCTTCCTTTTCCTGCACGAGGTCGAGGCTCATCAGCATGTGCTTAACGGCTTCGGCGCCGATCCCGGCCGAGAAGGCGTCTTCGCCATACTCGTCCTGGTAATCGTAGAGCTCGTCTTCGGTCAGCAGCTGGTACTTCTCGAGCGGGGTCAGGCCCGGCTCGATCACCACGTAGCTTTCGAAGTAGAGGATGCGCTCCAGCTGCTTGAGCTGCATGTCGAGCAGCAGGCCGATGCGCGACGGCAGCGACTTGAGGAACCAGATGTGTGCAACCGGCGCGGCCAGCTCGATGTGGCCCATGCGCTCGCGGCGCACCTTGGTGACGGTGACTTCGACGCCGCACTTTTCGCAGACGACGCCCTTGTACTTCATGCGCTTGTACTTGCCGCACAGGCACTCGTAATCCTTCACCGGGCCGAAGATGCGGGCGCAGAACAGGCCGTCGCGCTCCGGCTTGAAGGTGCGGTAGTTGATCGTTTCCGGCTTCTTGATTTCGCCGAAGGACCAGCTGCGGATACGCTCCGGCGAAGCGAGGCCGATCTGGATCTGGTCGAAGGTTTCCGGCTTCGCCATCTGGTTCGTGAACTTGGTAAGGTCGTTCATGGTTCAGTCCCTTGAAGGGGTGAATATCTGGGGCGGGGTAGCTGGGTGGGCGGCCAAACTCTCGCTTGACGCCGCCCGGTCCCGTTACTCCGCGGCCTCCGCGTAATCGTCGCCGTCCTCGTCGGTCAGGCTGGACAGCTCGACATTGAGGCCGAGGCTGCGCATTTCCTTGACGAGCACGTTGAAGCTTTCCGGAATGCCGGCTTCGAAGGTGTCGTCGCCCTTGACGATCGCTTCGTAGACCTTGGTGCGGCCGACCACGTCGTCCGACTTCACCGTCAGCATTTCCTGCAGCGTGTACGCGGCACCGTAGGCCTGGAGTGCCCAGACCTCCATTTCCCCGAAGCGCTGGCCGCCGAACTGGGCCTTGCCGCCCAGCGGCTGCTGGGTGACGAGGCTGTACGGCCCGATCGAACGCGCGTGGATCTTGTCGTCGACAAGGTGGTGTAGCTTCAGCATGTAGATGTAGCCAACGGTCACCTTGCGGTCGAAGCTTTCACCGGTGCGCCCGTCATAGAGCGTGACCTGGCCCGAGGTATCGAGCCCGGCCTTTTCCAGCATCGCCGAAACGTCGGCTTCGCGGGCCCCGTCGAACACCGGGGTGCCCATCGGCACGCCGTTCTTCAGCAGCTCGGCCATTTCGACGATTTCGCTGCTGGAGCGGCTGTCGATCTGGTCGTGGTACTGCTCGCCGTAGATGTCCTTGAGCTTGTCGATCAGGGCAGTCGGCGGAGCGGCAGCTTCGGGGTTCGGGTTGTCCTGGCGCCACTGCTCAAGCTGGGCCGTGATCTGCTGGCCCAGGCCACGCGCGGCCCAACCGAGGTGCGTTTCGAAGATCTGCCCGACGTTCATGCGGCTCGGCACGCCCAGCGGGTTGAGCACGATGTCGACCGGGGTACCGTCTTCGAGGAACGGCATGTCTTCCTGCGGCAGGATCCGCGAGATGACACCCTTGTTCCCGTGACGGCCGGCCATCTTGTCACCCGGCTGCAGCTTGCGCTTCACGGCAACGAAGACCTTGACCATCTTGAGCACGCCCGGGGCGAGTTCGTCGCCACGCTCGAGCTTTTCCTTGCGGTCCTCGAACTTCTCCTGGATCGCCTTGACGGTCGCGTCGTACTGGGCCTTCACGGCTTCGAGCTGGCCCTGGACCTTGTCGTCGGCCACGGCGAACTTCCACCATTCATGGCGTTCCACTTCGGACAGGTTGTCCTCGGTGATGGTGTCGCCCTTCTTGAAGCCCTTCGGCGCAGCCGCGGCCACCTGGCCCACCAGCATGTCGCGCAGGCGGTTGAAGGTGGCGCGGTTGAGGATCGCGCGCTCGTCCTCACGGTCCTTGGCGAGGCGTTCGATTTCCTCGTTCTGGATCGCGCGGGTACGGTCGTCGATCTCGATCCCGTGACGGTTGAAGACGCGAACGTCGACAATCGTGCCCGAAACGCCCGGCGGCAGGCGGAGCGAGGTGTCACGCACGTCGCTGGCCTTTTCGCCGAAGATCGCGCGCAGCAGCTTTTCTTCCGGGGTCATCGGCGATTCACCCTTGGGGGTGATCTTGCCGACCAGGATATCGCCCGGGTGCACTTCGGCACCGATGTAGACGATGCCCGCTTCGTCGAGGTTGCGCAGGGCTTCCTCGCCGACGTTCGGGATGTCGCGGGTGATGTCTTCCGGCCCAAGCTTGGTGTCGCGGGCCATGACTTCGAATTCGTCGATGTGGATCGAGGTGAACACGTCGTCCTTGACGATGCGTTCGCTGATCAGGATCGAGTCTTCGTAGTTGTAGCCATTCCACGGCATGAAGGCGACGAGGCTGTTGCGGCCCAGCGCCAGTTCGCCCAGCTCGGTCGAGGGACCATCGGCCAGGATGTCACCGGCCTTGACCACTTCGCCCACCTTCACCAGCGGGCGCTGGTTGATGCAGGTCGACTGGTTCGAGCGTTCGAACTTCTGCAGGCGGTAGATATCGACGCCCGACTGGCCGGGTTCGATATCGCCCGAGGCGCGGATCACGATCCGGGTGGCGTCGACCTGGTCAACGATCCCGCCGCGCAGCGCGGCGATCGCAGCGCCGGAATCGCGGGCCACGGTTTCTTCCATGCCGGTGCCGACAAACGGCGCCTCGGCGCGCACCAGCGGCACGGCCTGACGCTGCATGTTCGAGCCCATCAGCGCGCGGTTGGCGTCATCGTTTTCCAGGAACGGAATGAGCGAGGCGGCCACCGAGACGAGCTGCTTGGGGCTGACGTCCATCAGCGTGATCGTGTCGCGCGGGGCCATCACGAATTCGCCGTTCTGACGGGCCGAGACCAGCTCTTCGACGAACGAGCCATCAGCGTTGGTTTCGGCCGAAGCCTGCGCCACCGTGTGCTTCTGCTCTTCCATCGCGGAGAGGTAGACCACATCGCCGGTCACCTTGCCGTCGATCACCTTGCGGTACGGGGTTTCGATAAAGCCGTACTTGTTGACGCGGGCGAAGGTCGACAGCGAGTTGATCAGACCGATGTTCGGGCCTTCCGGCGTTTCGATCGGGCAGATCCGGCCATAGTGGGTCGGGTGAACGTCGCGGACTTCGAAGCCGGCGCGCTCACGGGTGAGGCCGCCCGGCCCAAGTGCCGAAACGCGGCGCTTGTGGGTGACTTCCGAGAGCGGGTTGGTCTGGTCCATGAACTGCGAGAGCTGCGAGGAACCGAAGAACTCGCGCACCGCGGCCACGGCCGGCTTGGCGTTGATCAGGTCGTTCGGCATGACAGTCGACACGTCGACCGAGCTCATCCGTTCCTTGACCGCGCGTTCCATGCGCAGCAGCCCGACGCGGTACTGGTTTTCCAGCAGTTCGCCGACCGAACGGACACGGCGGTTGCCGAGGTTGTCGATGTCGTCGACTTCGCCCTTGCCGTCCTTCAGGTTCACCAGTTCCTTGACCACGGCGAGGATATCGTCGGTGCGGAGCGTGGTGACGGTGTCTTCGGCATCGAGGCCAAGACGCATGTTGAGCTTCACGCGGCCAACGGCCGAGAGGTCATAGCGGTCGGCATCGAAGAACAGGCCTTCGAACAGCGCTTCGGCGGTTTCGCGCGTCGGCGGTTCGCCCGGGCGCATCACGCGGTAGATATCGGCCAGCGCGTGATCGCGGTCCGGAGCCTTGTCGGCCTTCAGCGTGTTGCGGATCCAGGGCCCGGTGTTGACGTGGTCAACGTCGAGCAGTTCGATCTGGTCGATCCCGGCCTTGTCGAGCGCGTCGAGGTTCTCAGGGCTGACTTCGTCACCCGATTCGATCCAGATGCGGCCCGTGCTCTCGTCGATCAGGTCGCGCGCGGAATAGCGGCCGAAGACTTCCTCGGTCGGAATCAGCAGTTCGGCCAGGCCGTCCTTTTCCGCCTTGTTGGCGGCGCGCGGGCTGATCTTGGTGCCGGCCGGGAAGATCACTTCGCCCGACTTGGCATCGACGATGTCGAAGGCCGGCTTCGACCCGCGCCACTGTTCGGCCACGTAAGGCAGGCGCCAGCCGCCTTCGCCGCGCTTCCAGGTGACGGTCTGGTAGAAGTGGTTGAGGATGTCTTCGTCGTTCAGACCCAGCGCGTGGAGCAGCGCGGTGACCGGCAGCTTGCGCTTGCGGTCGATGCGGACGTTGACGACGTCCTTGGCGTCGAATTCGAAATCGAGCCACGAACCACGGTAGGGGATCACGCGGGCAGCGAAGAGGAACTTGCCCGACGAGTGGGTCTTGCCGCGGTCATGATCGAACAGCACGCCCGGCGAACGGTGCATCTGCGAAACGATGACGCGCTCGGTCCCGTTGATGATGAAGGTGCCGTTCTCGGTCATGAGCGGCATGTCGCCCATGTAGACGTCCTGCTCCTTGATATCGAGGACCGAACGGGTTTCGGTTTCGGCATCGACCTCGAACACGATCAGGCGCAGCGTGACCTTCATCGGGGCGGCATAGGTGATCCCGCGCTGACGGCACTCGGTGGTGTCGTACTTCGGATCTTCCAGCTCGTAATGCACGAAGTCGAGCTCGCTGGTCCCGGCAAAGTCGCGGATCGGGAAGACCGAACGCAGGGTCTTTTCCAGGCCCGAGACGTAACCCGTCGCCGGGTTCGAACGCAGGAACTGCTCGTACGATTCGCGCTGAACCTCGATCAGGTTCGGCATCTGCACCACTTCGTGGATGTCACCGAAGATCTTGCGGATCCGCTTCTTGGCCGAAGCACCGGCCGGGCCGGTCTGGAGGAGGGCCTTTTTCGCCATGGGAGGGGTCTTGCCTCTTCTATATGCCGGAAAGTTCCGGCGAAAACTGTGCCACGCGTCGGAGCTGGCATCCCGTGCAACGGCAAAAGGCCGCATGGCAATCGCCCCGATTTCCCGGAGCGGCCCGCAGCCTTTGCGTCGACGTGAAAACCCGGTGCTTCCTTCCTGTGGCCAGTCCCCGCGCATGGGCCAGCCTTGCTCGAAGCGCCGAGCGTAGGGGGCTTATAGGCGCGGAAATCCGCCAAGTCAAACCGCCGGGCGGCGAAACGCGGCGGAATTCCGCCATTTCCGTTAAACGATATGCGTCATATTGTTTTTCAATATTATCGATTGACAATAAGCGCGGCTCGCCTTATTGAATATCGATATTGGATATATCGGAGAACGATGATGACCACCGCCAAGACCCCTACTGCCCTCGTGCTGGCCCTCGCCCTGATGGCCTCGCTCTGGATCCCGACCCTGACGGTTCCGGCCCAGGCCCAGGCCACCACAGTGACCCTGCCCGCGCTGGCCTGATGCCGGCCGGACCCAATTCAAGGAACACCCCATGACCCTTAATCTCGCGACCCGCATCTCGACTGCCGCCATGGCCCTGTTCGTGGTTCTGACCACCTGGCAGGCCACGCTCGCCATGCCTGGCATCGTCTGATCCGTCGGCACGTCTGGGAGGAGCAAGAGCCATGACTTCCAATCCCCGCGATCCGTTGCTAATCGCCGCGCGCTTCATCTTGATCGGCATGATGGCCGTGATGGGCATTGTCGTTGTCGGTTGCGCCGCCGGCACGATCGGCACCCTCTTCGCCCATGGCCGGATCGTTGCCGAACTGGCCGAGCACAACATTCCTGAAGCCGCCGCCTGGGCGATCCCGCCGCTGCTCGCGCTGGTGGCCGGAGGCGCCGTGCTGGGCTTCCTATTCTTCCGCAATCTCTATCGGATTGTCGGCACGGTTGGCCAAGGCGACCCCTTCACGCCCGAGAATGCCGCGCGGCTGAGCGCGATGGGCTGGATCGTGGTGGCTGTGCACGTCCTCGCCATTCCGCTGCTGGGCATTGCAGCCTGGATCGGCAAGCTGGCCAAGGAAAGTGGTCACTATAACTTCGACGGCGGGTTTGATGTCGGCGGCGTGCTGCTCGCGTTGATCCTGTTCATCCTGGCCCGCGTGTTCCGCGAAGGTGCCCGGATGCGCGACGAGCTGGAAGGAACCGTGTGATGGCCCCTTCCCCCGAAGACCGCAGCGGAGACCGTATCGTGATCAAGCTTGACGACCTGCTCCATCAGCGCCGCATGACCCTGACCGATCTGGCGCAGCGGGTCGACATCACTCTCGCCAACCTCTCGATCCTCAAGACCGGCAAGGCCAAGGCGATCCGCTTCTCTACCCTGGAGGCGATCTGCGAGGTGCTGGAATGCCAGCCCGGCGACCTGATCGGATACCGGCCGGATTGAGCGGTTGCGGACAAGGCCATCCGGCCTTGTCCCACCTGGCCGGCCCGCTCCCCCGGCCCAGCCACCCGTTCATGGTACCCTGTGGTTGGCCTGGGCCGGGGGAGCGGGCCGGCCAGGCCAAGCAGATCGCGGAGGCGATCTGCGCACTCCGCCAAAAAGCAAAAGGGCGGCGCCTCCCCCCGGAAGCGCCGCCCTTTCTTCTGCCCCCAGGGGCAAGGCGTTCGGTAAATGCCAGGGATCAGCCGGTAGCGCGTGTGCTGCATATAGTCCCGGTAGTCGGGATCCTGGCTCAGCAGCGCTTCCTCGGCATCGATCCGCAGGATCTGGGCCCACCAGCCGATCACGTAGATCGTCAGGTTAAGCAGGCTGGGCATGACCATCAGGATGCCGATGTGGGTGAACAGGTAGCCGGCATAGATCGGGTGCCGGACAAAGCGGTACATCCCGTCGCGCTTGATCCCGCGGTTGGCCGGGGCAATCCCGAAGCTGCGGCGCAGGAACAGCTTGCCGGAAATCTGGACGACGTTGCCGAACAGCACCAGCGCAACGGCCAGCGGCTCAAGCGCCGGCCAGAGCTCGTCCGACGGGATGATCAGCAGCGGCGCATAGGTGGCCGCGGCCGCCAGCAGCCAATCGCCCAGCCGCATCGAGATCTTTTCGGTCGGGCGGTGGAACAGGACGAACAGCGCGATGTTGGTTTCCGCGATCAGCACCAGCGGGGCCATCGGGTTGGGCGACTGCCAGACGCGCCAGACCAGCAGCGACCAAAGCACCAGGATCGTCACCTGCTCCATCCGGTCGAGCCGACGCGGTGTGAGCCAGGCCGGCGGGCCCTTGGCACTGGTCATGACGGGTGTTTCTGGTGCAGCAGCCACTATGCGATTCCCCTTGCCGTCCTCGACGAGCAATTACGGCAAGGGGCATCGCAGCTTATGGTTAAGAATGGTTTAGCGACTGCAACTTAGGCGGCAGCCGGGGCCTTGGAACGCGGCGCCGGACCACCGGCGCGCCAGCCAAGCCAGCCAGCCAATGCACCAAGCGCCAGTCCCAGGCTGATCGTGATCGGCAGCGGTACCGCGGCATAGGTCCCGAAGGCCGGCCCGAGCTGCGGCACGAACGGCGCGAACCACATGACCAGCCCTTGCCCGCCGGTGAAGCAGGCCGCCAGCAGCCACGGCTGGCCATGCTTGCGGTTCATGAAGTAGAGCCCGAGCGCAAAGGCGGTGGCGATGACATCGCTGACGAGGATCGTGTCGAGCACCGCCTGCGGACCTTCGCTGCCGATCACGTTCAGCCACGGCAGATGCATATCCAGCACCCTTGAGAATGGCGATTCAAACAGGATCACCGGGGTCGCCAGCATATAGCCGGCGTGCAGCTTCACATTGCGGCGGTGCTTCAGCGCCAGGTAGAACATCGCCATGTAGCCAGCCATGGCCATGAAGGTGCCGATCCCGAAGGCCGGGGTATTGTGCTGGTCGAACGGACTTCTCGGCATGGCATAGCGCTGCGCAGAAACATGGACGATCATCATGAAGCCCGCCATCAGCAGCGGGAACAGCACGAAGCTGGCCAGGCCCAGCTGCTTGTGCAGCGCGTTATGACGCCGCTGGATCGCTACCTGCTGGACGATCAGCAACAGCAACCAGGTGATCGATGTAATCGCATGGACATGGAAGGCGACAGGGACCGCTCCCGACGGGGCCCAGTAACTGCCCCAGAAGCCGATCAGGACGGTCAGCAGCACCAGGCCGACAAAATACGGCGCATGACGATAAGGCATCGAACAGTCTCCCCCTGTCGACGCGACCCCGAGCAAAGCCTAGCATAGCCTGGCGCAAGGGCCTAATCTGGCTGAATTGCTTGACTCGCGCGTCAATCCCGCTAATGGGCCGCCCTGACCGCAGCCTTCGGGCCGCGTGTCATCCGTCCGAGACAGTTGCTGGAGGTTTCCTCCTTAATCTGCAGCCTAGGCGGGGACAGAGATATTCCGGCAGCCATTCCGGCTGGCCCGGCCGTGCCGCTTCACGAACCGGTACACCTCCTTCCCCAACACGGACTCGCCCGTGCCGGCTCCCCGGCATGGACAACGTAGCCGACCGTCCGGTTCTTCCGGCCGGTTATTTGTGCCGCCGCATGGGCCTGCCCATGCGGTAACACGTGAAGGAGTAAGCATGGATCGTTCGCAGAAAGCCGACGCGGTCGCAGCGCTGAACGCAACCTTCAACGAGGTTGGCGTGGTGGTAGTCACCCGCAACCGTGGCATGACCGTGGCTCAGACCACGGCCCTGCGCGTGAAGATGCGTGAGAGCGGTGCATCGTTCAAGGTTTCCAAGAACAGTCTTGCCAAGCTTGCCATCGTAGACACCGACTATGCCGGGATTGGTGAACTGCTCACCGGTCCGGTGGCCCTGGGGGCTTCGGTCGACCCGGTTGCCGCGGCAAAGATCGTCGTCGAATTCGCCAAGACCAACGACAAGTTGGAAATCGTTGGCGGGGCGATGGGTTCGCAGATTCTCGATGAAGCCGGGATCAAGGCACTCGCCTCGATGCCGTCGCTCGACGAACTGCGCGCCAAGCTTATCGGCCTTGTCCAGGCACCGGCGACCAAGATCGCGCAGGTTGTCACGGCCCCGGCAGGCAAGCTGGCTCGCGTCTTTGGTGCCTACGCCAAGGAAGCCGCATAAGACTGATCAAACGTTTTGCCGGACCAGACACTTCAACCCGAAGGGTCCGGCAGCCATCATATTGTGGAGTGAAACATCATGGCTGATATCGCCAAGCTCGTTGAAGAACTTTCGAAGCTGACCGTCCTGGAAGCTGCTGACCTCGCCAAGGCTCTGGAAGAAGCCTGGGGCGTTTCGGCTGCTGCCGCTGTTGCCGTTGCTGCCCCTGCTGGCGGCGGCGCTGCTGCTGAAGCGGTTGAAGAAAAGACCGAATTCGACGTCATCCTGACCGGCGACGGCGGCAACAAGATCGCCGTCATCAAGGAAGTCCGCGCGATCACCGCGCTGGGCCTGACCGAAGCCAAGGCGCTGGTGGAAGCCGCTCCGAAGGCGATCAAGGAAGGTGTCAACAAGGCCGAAGCCGAAGACATCAAGGCGAAGATCACCGCTGCCGGTGGTACCGTCGAAATCAAGTAAGCTTTGCTTGCAGTTTCGCGGGTGTCTTGAAGCACTCGCGGATGGAAGGGCGGCCCCACGGGGCCGCCCTTTTCCGTTGCGGGCCTACTTCAGCGTCTTCATGTAGGCGATGATCTCGGCGCGCTTGGCCGGGTCGCTCATCCCCGCGTAGGCCATCTTGGTGCCCGGAACCATCTTCATCGGCCCGGCGAGCCACTGGTCGAGCGTCGCATCGTCCCAGGTCAGGCCCGAGGCCTTGAGCTTTTCCGAAAAGGCAAAGCCGGGAATATCGCCCGCCTTGGTGCCGTAGACGCCATGCAGGCTCGGCCCGATGCCGTGCTTGCCGGGTTCGACCGCGTGGCAGGCGGCGCACTGGGCATAGGCTGCCGGCTTGGCATCGGCTGCAGCGACCACGGCGGCCGGGGCAGCGCTGGCGCCCGCGTCTGCGGCCGCGGCCGTCTCCGCCGGCGCCTCTTCCTGCTTGGCTCCGCCGCAGCTGGCCAGTGCCATAGCCAGAGCGATGGTTGCCGCCAGCTTGTACCCCTTGCGCATTGTCACAATCTCCTTGCTCAACTGTCCCGGTTGCGGGCCTTGCCGACACCATAAGGCGATGTCGCGCGGGCTGGTAGTACCCTTGCCGCACTATCCGCGGCGCGGATCACAATGTTTGCCCGCGCTTGTGGCGCGTGCGCCACGACCGGGCGGCAAAAGAATCGCTGCGGGACAAAGCGCTTGGCGGCGCGCGCCGCCGGGCATATCCGGGCCGGCTTGATGGAACAGGATCGCACCTTGACCCCCTGGCGCGCCGAACTGGGCGCGACTCTGCGGCTGGCGGCGCCGCTGGCGGCTGCCAACCTGCTGCAGATGCTGGTCTATGCGATCGATGTGATCTTCGTCGCCCGGCTGGGTGAGGAATCGCTCGCCGCCGCCTCGCTCGCGACCACGTTGTTCGGGCTGATGATGTGGTGCTTCTCCGGCCTGACCGGTGCCTGCGCGCCGCTGATCGCGGCCGAACTGGGCCGCCGCCGCCACGCGGTGCGCGAAGTGCGCCGTACGGTGCGGATGGCGCTGTGGCTGGCGGTGCTTTGCGGGCTGGCCGGGATGGCGGTCTGCATGTGGGGTGAGGAGCTGCTGCTGCTCTCGGGCCAGGATCCGGAGGTTTCGCGCCTGTCCGGACAGTTCCTGGCGATCCTGCTCTGGGCGATGATCCCCAACGTGATGGCAACGGTCTTGCGCAACTTCGTCTCGGCGCTGGGCCGGCCGTTCTTTGCCACCGCGATCACGGGGCTGGCGATCGTGGTCAATGCCTTTGGCAACTACGTGTTCGTCTTCGGCCACTTCGGCGCCCCGGCGCTGGGGCTGGACGGGTCGGCGATCTCAAGCGTGATTACCGCCTTTGCCATGCTCGGCGCCTATGTCCTGGCGATCCGCAGCGACCGCCGGCTGCGCCGCTATCACCTGTTCGGCCGCTGGTGGCGGGCCGAGTGGCAGCGCTTCCGCGACGTAGCCCGGATCGGCACGCCGATTTCCCTGATCATCCTCGCCGAGGGCGGGCTGTTCTCCAGCGCCGCCTTTCTGATGGGGCGGATCGGCCAGGCCGAACTGGCCGGACACACGGTGGCGCTCCAAGTCGCCGCGCTCGCCTTCCAGATCCCCTTCGGCATCGGCCAGGCTGCGACGATCCGGGTCGGTTACCACTTCGGCGCGGGTGATCGGGTGGCGATCGGCGGGGCCGGCAAGGCAGCGCTGATCCTGGCGGTCAGCTACATGATCCTGCCCGCCGCGATCATGATCCTGGCGCCGCTGTTCGTGCTGCAACTCTATGTCGACCCGGCCGACCCGGCCAATGCGGCGATGGTCGGCCATGCGGTCGGCTTCCTCGCCATCGCCGCGGCCTTCCAGTTGTTCGACGGGCTGCAGGCCGTGCTGGCGGGCGCGCTGCGCGGGCTGCAGGATACGCGCGTGCCGATGCAGCTGGCGTTGTTCGGCTACTGGCTGGTCGGCTTTGCCACCTCGGTCGTGCTCGGCTTCTTCACCCCGCTGTCGGGGACCGGCGTGTGGCTGGGCCTTGCCGTTGGCCTGGTGGTGGTCTCGATCCTGCTGGGCTGGCGCTGGCTCCAGCGCGAACGGCTGGGACTGCTGCCTGCCTGACCCGATTCATTTCGCGCAATTTTTTTCCGATGCCGCCGGGGTTGACGACTCTTCGCCCCCCACCCATATGCGCCCCACTGGCACTCTCCAGGGGGGAGTGCCAATCGACATCGTATCAACGCATAAGGGAGCAAACCCATGGCATTCCGTCCGCTGCACGATCGCGTGCTCGTGCGCCGCGTAGAGGCTGAAGAAAAGACCGCCGGCGGCATCATCATCCCTGACAGCGCCAAGGAAAAGCCGGCCGAGGGCGAAGTTATCGCCGTTGGCGCCGGTTCCAAGGCGGAAGATGGCAAGGTCACCCCGCTGGACGTCAAGGCTGGCGATCGCGTGCTGTTCGGCAAGTGGTCGGGCACCGAGGTCAAGCTCGATGGCGAAGACCTGCTGATCATGAAGGAATCGGACATCCTCGGCATCATCGGCTGAGCGAGCTTCCGGAAACCCTCAAACAATCCAGAATTTCGAAGGAACTGAACAATGGCTGCCAAGGACGTAAAATTCGGCCGCGACGCGCGTGAGCGCATTCTCGCCGGCGTCGACATCCTCGCCAATGCGGTGAAGGTCACCCTGGGCCCCAAGGGCCGCAACGTCGTGATCGACAAGAGCTTCGGCGCACCGCGCATCACCAAGGACGGCGTTTCGGTCGCCAAGGAAATCGAACTGAAGGACAAGTTCGAGAACATGGGCGCCCAGATGCTGCGCGAAGTCGCCAGCAAGACCAACGACCAGGCCGGTGACGGCACCACCACCGCCACCGTGCTGGCCCAGGCGATCGTGCGCGAAGGCATGACCGCCGTTGCCGCCGGCATGAACCCGATGGACCTGAAGCGCGGGATCGATCTGGCCGTGACCGCCGTGGTCGCGGACCTGGTCAAGCGCTCCAAGCCGGTTTCGGGCTCTTCGGAAATCGCCCAGGTCGGGATCATCTCGGCCAATGGCGACAGCGAAGTCGGCAACAAGATTGCCGAAGCCATGGAAAAGGTCGGCAAGGAAGGCGTGATCACCGTGGAAGAGGCCAAGGGCCTCGAATTCGAACTCGATGTCGTCGAAGGCATGCAGTTCGACCGCGGCTACCTCTCGCCCTACTTCATCACCAACCCCGACAAGATGACTGTCGAGCTGGATAACCCCTACATCCTGATCCACGAGAAGAAGCTGTCGTCGCTCCAGTCGATGCTGCCGATCCTCGAAGCCGTGGTGCAGTCGGGCCGTCCGCTGCTGATCATCGCCGAGGACATCGAAGGCGAAGCCCTGGCCACCCTGGTGGTCAACAAGCTGCGCGGCGGCCTGAAGATCGCTGCGGTCAAGGCACCGGGCTTCGGCGATCGCCGCAAGGCCATGCTGCAGGACATCGCGATCCTGACCAAGGGCGAAATGATCAGCGAAGACCTGGGCATCAAGCTCGAAACGGTCACGCTGGGCATGCTCGGCCAGGCCAAGAAGGTCACCATCGACAAGGACAACACCACCATCGTCGATGGCGCCGGTGCAGCCGATGACATCAAGAGCCGGGTCGAACAGATCCGCGCCCAGATCGAAACCACCAGCAGCGATTACGACAAGGAAAAGCTGCAGGAACGTCTGGCCAAGCTGGCCGGCGGCGTGGCCGTGATCAAGGTCGGCGGCGCTTCGGAAGTCGAAGTGAAGGAGCGCAAGGATCGCGTCGACGACGCCCTGCACGCCACCCGCGCTGCGGTTGAAGAAGGCATCGTCCCCGGCGGCGGTACCGCGCTGCTCTATGCCACCAAGGCACTGGAAGGCATGAAGGGCGCCAACGACGACCAGACCAAGGGCATCGACATCGTGCGCCGCGCGATCACTGCCCCGGTCAAGCAGATCGCCACCAACGCCGGCCATGACGGCGCCGTGGTGTCGGGCAACCTGCTGCGCGAAAACGACGAAACCCAGGGCTTCAACGCTGCGACCGACACCTACGAAAACCTGGTTGCGGCCGGCGTGATCGACCCGACCAAGGTCGTCCGCACTGCCCTGCAGGATGCCGCCTCGGTCGCCGGCCTGCTGATCACCACCGAAGCGGCGATCAGCGAAAAGCCGGAAGACAAGCCCGCCATGCCGCCGATGGGTGGCGGAATGGGCGGAATGGGCGGCATGGACTTCTAAGTCCGGCCATCCAGCCAAGGCACATGAGGGGCCGGGAGGAGCAATCCTCCCGGCCCTTTTGCTATAGCCCGCAAGAAACCTTCAGGCGCACCCCGCTGCGCAGCGCCAACCAGCGAATTTGGGCGGCTAACCCGCAATTCCCCGCATCAGGGCGGCAACTCGTCGCGGAGCGGGTGGACGGACCGGGGTCGTTAGACAATCTGAAACCATGTTTGGGCTATCGCTGCACCGGTGAAGAACACCCCTCTCCCTCGCCTCTTGGCCGGTCTGGCCATGGTCAGCGCCATGGCGCTGCCCGCTGGCGCTGCGCAGGCAGAGAATTTCCAGGCGGAATTCGACAAGGTTTTCGGCAAGGAACTGCGCGCCCCGCGTGAAGTCCAGCCCACCGTCCGCCCGTTCGTCGCACCGGTCCGCCCGGTCACGACCTATGGCGGCAGCCTTGAAGCAACCGTCGCCAGCCTGGCCGATGCGGCCCAGGGACGGATCGGCGTTGCCGCGATGGACCTGGGCACTGGCCGGACCTTTGCGGTGCTTGGCGATCAGCCCTTCCCGATGGCCAGCACCAGCAAGATCGCAATCGCCGCGACCTATCTGGACCTGGTCGACCAGGGCAAGCTCAAGCTCAGCGACAAGTTCCCGTTGATGATCCCCCAGCGTTCGGCCCGTTTCTCAAGCCCGGCCGCTCCGGTTCGCCCCGGCGCCATGCTGAGCGCACAGGGGCTGATCGAACTGGCTATCACCCGCAGTGACAATCCCGCCACCGATGCCCTGCTGGCTGCCGTTGGCGGCCCGGCGGCGGTGAACCGCTGGATCCGCAAGGCCGGCCTGTCCGGCATGCGGCTTGACCGCGATATCGCCACGCTGGTGCGCGACGATGGTGAGTTCAATCCGGCCACGACCGTCGACCTACGCGACAGTGCCACGCCGCTGGCCATGGTCCAGCTGCTGGCCGGCCTGCACCAGGGCCGCTGGCTGTCCGCTTCAAGCCGCTCGGTCCTGCTGGGTGCGATGGAACGCTGCCTGACTGGCAAGCGCCGCCTCCCCGCCATGCTGCCGCAGGAAGCGCGCGTGGCGCACAAGACCGGCACGCTCAGCAACACTTCCAGCGATGTCGGCATTATCCAGACGCCCGACGGCCGCGCGATCGCCATTGCCGTCTATGTCACCGGCCAGGGCGGCAAGCCCAACCGCGACTACCGCATCGCCTCGATCAGCCGCGCGGTCTATGATGGCTACCTGACCGAAAGCTCCAGCCTGCGCCGCACCGCTTCGCGCTGAGGCTTACACCGGACGGACTGGCGCCTACGCGCCAACCGGCCTAGCCATGGCACTCCGTGAGAGGAGACTCGCCATGCCCGCCATTCGCACTGCACTCGTTTTGTCCCTGGCGCTCGCTGCCTGCGCGCCGGCCCAGCCGCCACGCGCACTGACCCCGGCTGACTATGCCGCCATGCTGGCCGATCCGGCGCGCCCCGCTGCCGACCGCGCGCGCGACGAAGCCCGTAAGCCGGCCGAACTGCTCGCCTTTGCGCAGATCGAGCCAGGCGAGGCCGTGGGTGATTTCGTGATGGGTGGCGGATATTTCACCCGCGTGCTCTCTGCCGCCGTCGGTCCGCAGGGCCGGGTCGAGGCGTTCCAGCCGGCTGAATTCATCGCCTACCGCGCCGCCTATGGCGATGAGCAGCGCAGCACCGTTGCCGCCCTGCCCAATGCGGTGGCGATCGCCGGGCCGTTCGCCGCCCCGGCCTTCACCCGCCCGCTTGATACGATCGTCACGATTCAGAACTTCCACGATCTCTATCTCAAGCCCTTCCCGGCCGGGACCGGGGCCAAGGGCAGCGCCGCGCTGTTCGCGGCGCTCAAGCGAGGCGGGACGCTGGTAGTAGTCGATCACAGTGCGATGGCGGGATCTGGCACACGCGATGCCGATACGCTCCACCGGATCGACAAGGCAGCGGTGATCGAGGCGCTGACCGCCGCGGGTTTCAAGCTGGAGACCGAAGCCCCGCTCTATGCGCGGCCGGACGATCCGCGCAGCGCCAATGTCTTTGACCCGGCGATCCGCGGCAAGACCGACCAGTTCACGCTGCGCTTCCGCAAGCCGGGCTGAGCGGGGAGCAGAGAAAAGGGCGCCGGGATTGTCTCCCGCGCGCCCTCCCCCTCTCCAGCTCGTGAAGCTCTAGAATTCGATGCTGGCCCGCGCGTAGAGGTAGCGGCCGTTGAAGCCGAACGGCGAGAAGATCGAGAACGGAATGTACTGCTGGTTGGCCGGATAGAACCCGCCAACTGACGTTGGACGCGCGCCGAAGGGCGACCGATCCGGATAGACATCGAACAGGTTGTCCGCGCCAATCGCCAGGCTCAGCCGCTCCATCGGCTTGACCCGCAGTTCGAGGTCCGTGATCCACTTGGCGCCCAGGAAGATATCGTCCGGGCCATAGGCAGTCAGCGGATCGCCCGACACCGGGCTGGCCGATCCCGGCGAAACAACCTTGCCATAGCGGGTGGTGCGCGCCGTCAGCCCGAACATGCCGACATCGCCGTCGAGGCTCAACACGACCTTGTCCTTGGGCTGGCCTTCGGTAAAGCGAATGCCTTCGACGCGGCCAAACAGGATCAGGCCGGGGATTGTGGCCAGCGGGCCCAGCTCGTTCTTGCGGGCCAGGATCTTCTGCTTGTTGTAGTTGTAGGCCGCGGTCAGGGTCCACTTGCCCACGCCTTCGATCGGCAGGCGCCAGTTGAGCACGGCATCGACGCCCTGGGTGCGGGTGTTGAGGCCGTTGATGAAGAAGCGCGCCGCACCTACCGAATTGAACCCGTTGGCATCGAGCACGGCCTTGACCGCGGCGTTGACTGCCGCCGTACCGCTGCCCGCCGCGCCGAGGTTCTCGGTCAGCACGATCCGGTCATTGATCCGGATGTTGTAGTAGTCGACCGTCAGCGTCAGCCCCGAAACCGGGTTGGCAGTGAAGCCGCCCGAAAGGTTGAACGACTTTTCAGGCTTAAGATCCTTCGAGCCCAGCGCGCGGGCGACTGGGCTGCTGACCGCCACGGTCGAGATATCGACAGGCAGGCCGGCGATGAAGTTGGTCGAGGTGGTGGTGAAGTACTGCTGGTGCAGCGAAGGCGCACGGAAGCCGTTCGAGATCGAGCCGCGCAGCGCGAAGCCGGGGGTGAACTCGTAACGCGCGGCGAACTTGCCGGTCAGGGTCGAGCCAAAGTCCGAGAAATGCTCATAACGCGCGGCGGCAGTCGCGGTGAAGCCTTCGGCAACCTCCGCATCAAGTTCGACATAGCCGGCCACGTTGCTGCGCTTCACGTTGGTGGTGCTGCTGGTCGGGATGCCCGGGAAGCCCTGTGCCCCGGCCGGAGCGGCGCGGCCCGGGAAGCTGCAGACGTTGGTCGTGGCATTGAACACGCCCGATGCCGCTGCGCAGGACACGGCCGTGCCGGTGAACGAGGCCTGGAACAGCGGCCCGGTTGCGAACGACTGGCGATCGCCCGGACGAATCATGAAGCGCTCGGTGCGGTACTCGGCACCAAAGGCCAGGGTCAGCGGGCCGGCAAAGCCGACGTCGAATTCGCGGCTTAGATCCAGGTTGGCGATGGTGTGGCGATAGGCCAGGCCGCCGGCATCGAAGCTGCGCTGGCTAGCCGGGCCGAAGCTGGTGTTGAGCGAGTTTTCGACGCGGTAGTCGAAGTTGTTCTGGCCCCAGGTCAGCGAGGTATCGGCGTTCCATTCACCCGCCGTGGTGCGCAAGCCGATCGTGGCGGCGCGGTCGGTCAGATCCGACTGGATGAAGGGCAGGAAGCCATCCGGAGTCAGTGCCACGAAGTTGGCATTGCTGGGGGTGACGTTCGGCGCGATGGCCGAGAAATCGCGGTTGGCGGCGGCATTGGCCTGGCGATAGTTCGCCGCGCTCAGCGAATCGCGCTGGTTATAGCTGGCAAAGCCATAGAGCTCGAGCGAGTCGCCCACCGGCACGCCCATGTTGGCGAACAGGATGAAGTCATCGGCCTTCGGATCGCCAAAGCGGAACTGCAGGCGGTTCAAGCTGATCTCGCGCAGGTCCCAGGTGGTCGCGGTCGGACGGATGTAGTTGGGCCGCAGGTCAAAGCCCTGGCGGTTGGTATTGCCGCGGCGCCGATATTCGGCGGTGAAGTTGATGTAGCCATCCTCAAAGCCGAAGAACGGCAGGCCGACATTGGTGGCGATCGAATAGCTCTCACCATCGCTGACCTGGCGCTCACCATCGGTGGTGGCGGCGAAGTAGCGGTTGTCGGTCGGGTCGAGCGACAGGGCACCACCGGTCAGCGCCAGGCCGGTGACATTGGCGACGCCCGAAATCGTGGTGTCGTACTTGCCATAGCTGATCGAGGCGCGGCCGCCTTCGCTGGCCTTCTTGAGGCGGACGTTGATCACCCCGGCGATGGCATCCGAGCCATATTGCGACGAGGCACCATCGCGCAGCACTTCGATCCGGTCGATCGCGAGGGCGGGGATGGTGTTCATGTCGACGGCGGCCGAACCGCGGCCGACCGTGCCGTTGATGTTGAGCAGCGCGGAAACGTGGCGGCGCTTGCCGTTGATTGGGACCAGCGTCTGGTCCGGACCCAGGCCGCGCAGGGTGGCCGGGCGCAGCGCGTCCGACCCGTCGGCGATGGCCGGCTGCGGGAAGTTGAAGCTGGGGACCAGCTTGTTGAGGATCTTGTTGGTTTCGACCTGGCCGCCCTCGGTCAGCGCGTCGCCCGAGAGAACGTCGACCGGCACCGGCGAATCCTCGACCGTGCGGGCGCTCGAGCGGGTACCGGTAACGATGATGACCTGTTCATCTGCGCCATCGGCGGCATCATCCTAGGCCAGAACCGGCGTAGCCAGCGGCAGCATGGACAGCGAAGCGAGCAAGGACAGGCGGAAAGTCGAACGCATGAAGGTTCCCCTAGTTCACCCGGCGCAGCGTTGCGGCCGGCACGCGCGGTAAGACCGGAGCAGCTAAAGCAATTTAGGGACTTTTCAGCAAGCCAAGGCCGGCGGCGCGCAAGCATTTTGCGCGCCGCCTGTGGCAGGCGGGTGACTCGGTCCGGTTAGGCGTAAAGCGCCTTGCGCGGCCCCAGATATCCGAACAGGTAGGCGGCGACCTTGCGCATCTGGATCTCCTCCGCCCCTTCGGTGATCCGGTAGCGGCGGTGATGGCGGAAGATGTGCTCGAACGGCTTGTGCCGGGAATAACCAATCCCGCCATGGACCTGCATCGCCCGGTCGGCCGCCTCGCAGACCAGCCGGTTGGCGTAGTAATTGCACATCGAGATCTTGTCCGAGAGCTTGTGCTCGATCTCCTTGTGCTCGAGCTGGTCCATCTCCCAGGCGGTCTTGTAGATCAGCGTGCGCAGCATCTCGCACTGGGTGGCCAGCTCGACCAGCGGGAACTGGATCCCCTGGTTGCGCGCCAGGTCCTGGCCGAAAGGCTTGCGGTGGCGGGCATATTTGACCGATTCCTCGACGCAATAGGTCGCCGCGCCCAATGAGCTGGCGGCCTGGCGGATGCGGTTCTGATGGACGAAGCTCTGGGCAATCGAAAGGCCGCCATCGACCGGGCCAAGCACCGCGCTTTCCGGCACCCAGCAATTCTCGAAATGCATGCGCGGATGGTCGGTCGGCATGTTGAAGGTCCACATGTACTCATCGACCACCATGCCCGGCGTGCCCGCCGGCACCAGCAGGCAGGTGATGCCCTTGGCATCGCCATCCTTGCCCGAAGTGCGGCAGAAGGCGGCGCAGTGGGTCGCGACGTGCATGCCGGTGATCCACATCTTGCGCCCATCAATCCGCCAGCCCGGCACGCCATCGCGCGTCTCGCGCACGGCGCGGGTTTCCATGTGGGTCGCGTCCGAGCCATGGTCCGGTTCGGTCAGGCCGAAGGCAACGCGACGCTCGCGGGCAAAGCCGCCGAGGATGAATTCCTGCTGCTGCTCGGGCGTGCCGAAATGTTCGAACATGGCAACGAAGGGGAAGTTGCCGACGATCGAGTGCTCGTTCTGCAGGTCATTGTGCAGGCCCAGGCCCTTGGCGGCGAAGCGATCGCGGATCACGGCCATCCACAGGTTGGAGCCATCCTTGCCGCCGTATTTCTTCGGCGCGGAAAAGCGCCAGTGGCCGGCGGCATCGGCGCGGCGGGTCGCCTCGACGAGCAGCTTCTCCCACTCATGGCGCGGCAGGCCCTGGTTCTCGAAATCGGTCCGGGCATATTCGCGGCGGTGATCGAAGAAGCGGATGTTGTCATCCTGCTGCTCCAGCGGCTTGATCTCCGCTGCAATGAAGGCGTCAAGTTCAGCCAGATAGGCGACTAGGTCGGCGGGTAGCGCAAAGTCCATCAGGCGGTTCCTCTCTCAGTTTCATTGGCCCATTTCGACCGTGCTGCGGCCAGGGCGGGATATTTCGGCATGTCGGCGGTAAGCTTGGCGAGCGCCATGCGGCGCAGGCGGGCGAGCAGTCCGGGCGTGGCGAGATCGGCTTGGCCCGCCATGATCTCGGCCGTCAGCGCCGCGTCGGTCGCGACCGGGCGCTGCTCGATCTCGCGGGCAACGATGCCCAGCGCATTGCGCGCGACGGCCAGGTCAAACTTGCCGCGTCCGGAGACCAGCGGCTTGATGTCGCTGGCCAGCCATTCGGAAATGGCGGTCAGGATTTCCGCGCCGCTGGGCTCGCCAGTCCCGGGCTGCAGGGGTTCGGTTGCGGGCGGCAGCGGACGCTTCCGTTCTTCCTCGGGCGCGAGGTCCTCGAGCAATAGCAGCAGGTCCAGCTCCTGCTCGGCAGTCCGGCGGGCGACGACCACGCGCTCGACCGAGCGGTCATGCCCATCGCGCCAATAGCCGCCCATCTGCAGGCAACCCAATGCCCACCAGAAGGTGCGGTAGATAGTCCAGAAGCGGAAGCGGGCCGGATCAAATGTATCGCCGCCGGCCTCCTCATAGGCGCGGGCCAGCTCCTCGATCGAGGTCAGGCCGTAGCCGGGCCGGTCGGGGCGCGAGAAGCGCCAGACGGTCATGCAGCCAAAGGCCAGGTCCTCATGCCAGTCCCCCAGGTGCGCCAGCTCCCAGTCGAGCACGCCGGTCAGGCGGCCATGCTCGAACATCAGGTTGCCGAGGCGGAAATCGCCATGGACCAGCCGCGGCGCAACCGGGGGCGGCAGGTTCGCCTCCAGCCACTTGAGCGCGAGCGCGAGGATCGGCCGATCGCCGCCGTATTCGAGGAACCGGCGGCGCAGTTCGCCAAGTGCCTGGGCCGTGTCCATCAAAGGTGCGGGCAGGCCAGCAATGTCGGTCCGGTGGACGGTGACCAGTTCGCGGGCAATGTCGCGGATCGCGACCGCGGGATCGGCCTCGGCCAGGAAGGCATTGGGATCGGGCGAACCTGAGATCGCCCGCATGACATAGCCCGAACCGATGCCGTCGCCCGGCTCCAGTTCGACCAAGACTTCGGGCGTCATTACCCCGGCGGCGCGGGCGGCGCAGACCACCTGGACCTCACCGGCGTGGTCCATCGGCCGGCCGGCCATCATTTCGAGCGAAGGAGCGCGGCGCAGGACGCAGGTTTCGTTGCCGGCGCGGAACCGCCAGCTTTCCATGTTCGCCCCGCCGGAAAGCCGCTCGAGTCCCTCGGGCGCAGGCAGGCCAATGCGTGCCAGTGCGCCGCTCAGGCCCTGTGTCAGTTCATCCAGCCCCGTCATGCCCGCAAGGTGCCGAGGGCGTGGCGGCAAGGCAAGGGCAAATTTAATCGATCGCTTAAACTGATAGCAAAAGAAAAGGGCGCGAAGGTTACCCCTCGCGCCCCGATCTTTTGCCGTGCGGCGAAGATTACATCTTCTTGGCAGCGTCCGAAGCAGCAGCAGCAGCGTCCGAAGCAGCGGCAGTCGCGGCGTCCGAAGCAGCGGCAGCAGCGTCGGTGGCGGCTTCCGAAGCGGCACCAGCGGCGTCGGTGGCGGCAGCAGCGGCGTCCGAAGCAGCGGCGGTGGCAGCGTCCGAAGCGGCGGCAGCAGCGTCGTCAGCCTTTTCCTGCGAGCAAGCGGCGAGAGCGAGAGCGGCGCCAGCGGCGAGAATGATCTTGCGCATGAATGGTATTCCTTGAACAGGGAGTGGACCACGCGCGGTCGCCGGAATTACTCCGGGCAGCCGAACGGAAAGCCAACCTTATCGGTAGACTTCGCGGGGACAATTAGTACGCTTCGCGAAGCGATGCAAGAGATTGTCGCATCGGCTGGCCGAAGGCTGTGCATTTCCTGCGCTTTGCCGAGCTAGACGGACAATGTGGCAGGCTTGTGACCGGATCGAATCGCGCGCCGGGGATGGCTCGATTCGCGCGCTTACACCCTGCCCGCCGCGCTGCTAGGGTGCCCTGATGGAGCCCAAGCAGCATCTCTACCTGGTCGACGGATCGGCCTATATCTTCCGCGCCTATCACCGCCTGCCGCCGCTGACCAATCCGCAGGGCGTGCCGGTCGGCGCGGTCTATGGCTATACGACCATGCTGTGGAAGCTGGCCGATGATCTGCACAAGGCCGATGGCCCGACCCACCTGGCGGTGATCCTGGATGCCAGCGGCAAGAGCTTTCGCAACGAGATTTACGATCAGTACAAGGCCAACCGCCCGCCCCCGCCCGAGGACCTGAAGCCGCAGTTCCCGCTGATCCGCGATGCCACCCGTGCCTTCAGCCTGCCCTGCATCGAGGAACAGGGCCTGGAAGCGGACGACCTGATTGCCTCCTACGCCCGCGCCGCGACCAAGCGCGGCTGGGACGTGACCATCGTTTCCTCCGACAAGGACCTGATGCAGCTGGTCGGCAAATGCCGGGATGGCGAGAGCGGCGAAGCCTGCATCGACATGCTCGACACGATGAAGAACGTCCGCATCGGGATTCCGGAAGTGGAGGAAAAGTTCGGCGTGCCGCCCGAGCTGGTCGGCGATGTGCTGGCGCTGATGGGCGATGCGGTCGACAATGTCCCCGGTATTCGCGGGATCGGGCCGAAGACGGCGACCAAGCTGATCCAGGAACATGGCAGCCTCGAAGCTGCACTGGCTGCTGCGCCGGAAATGAAGCCTTCCAAGCTGCGCGACAGCCTGATCGAGCAGGCCGAGATGGCGCGGCTCAGCCGGGTGCTGGTGGCGCTCAAGGAAGACTACCCGCTGCCGGTGGCACTCGACGACTTCAAGCTCGACACGATCCCGCCCGATCCGCTCGCTGCATTCCTTGAGGAACACGGGTTCAACTCCCTGCTCAAGCGCCTCGGCGACGGGCGTGGTAGCCCGGAACGGCGGGTCGATCTCAATCCGGCCAAGGCCGTCACCGCCGCCGCCGCGCCGGTCGCCGGCAGCAACCGCCAGCCGCTGCCCGAGCTGCCGCCGATCGACCGCAGCAAATATGTCTGCGTGCAGGACGAGGCGACGCTGGCGACCTGGGTCGAGCGGGCCATGGCGGCGCGGGTGGTCGCCTTCGATACCGAAACCAGCGCGCTCGATGCGATCAGCGCTGACCTCACCGGGATCAGCCTGGCCCTGGGTCCAGGCGACGCCTGCTACATCCCGCTCGGCCATGGCGGGACCGACATGTTCGCCGAACGCCCGGCCCAGGTCGACAAGACCCGCGCGCTGGCCCTGCTCAAGCCGCTGCTCGAAAGCGAAGCGGTGCTGAAGATCGGGCAGAACGCCAAATACGATCTCAACATCCTCGCCCGGCACGGGATCCAGGTTGCCCCGATCGACGATACGATGGTGATGAGCTTCGATCTCGACGCCGGCCGGTCGATCGACGGGATCGGCGGCGGCCACGGGATGGACGAGCTCTCCACGCGCCACCTTGGCCACACTACGCTGGCCTTCAAGGACATCTGCGGCACGGGCAAGAAAGCCATTCCCTTCGGCGAAGTCCCGCTCGACCGGGCGACCGAATATGCCGCCGAAGATGCCGAGGTAACCTGGCGGCTGCACCGCCTGCTGAAGCCGCGCCTTGCTGAAGAGGCCGGAACGCGGGTCTATGAGCGGGTCGATCGCCCGCTGGTGCCGGTCGTGGCGCAGATGGAACGCCACGGCATCCGGGTTGACCGCGACAAGCTGGCCGGCCTTTCCGCCACTTTCGCCGAGGAGATCGCCAAGCTGGAGGGCCAGATCCATGAACTGGCCGGCCAGCCCTTCACCATCGGCAGCCCCAAGCAACTGGGCGAGATCCTGTTCGACAAGCTGGGCTTCAAGGGCGGCAAGAAGGGCAAAACCGGGCAGTATTCGACCGACCAAGGCATCCTGGAGCGGCTCACGGGCGAAGGCGCCGTCATCGCTGACAAGGTGCTCGAATGGCGCCAGCTCTCGAAGCTGCGCTCCACCTATACCGAAGCCTTGCAGGCCGCGATCAATCCGGAGACGGGCCGGGTCCATACCAGCTACAGCCTGGTCGGCGCGCAGACCGGCCGGCTCTCCTCGACCGAGCCGAACCTCCAGAACATCCCGATCCGAACCGAACTGGGCCGCCAGATTCGCGATGCCTTCGTGGCCGAGCCGGGCAATGTCCTGCTCGCCGCCGACTACAGCCAGATCGAGCTGCGGCTTGCCGCGCACATGGCCGATGTGCCGGCGCTGAAGGAGGCCTTTGCCCAAGGCGAGGACATTCACGCCCGCACCGCGATGGAGATGTTCGGGCATGTTGACCGCGACACCCGCGGCCGGGCCAAGACGATCAACTTCGCGATCCTCTACGGCATCTCGCGCTGGGGCCTCGCCGGGCGGCTGGGCGTCTCCTCGGACGAGGCCCAGGCGATGATCGACCGCTATTTCGAGCGCTTCCCTGGCATCCGCCACTACATCCTCTCGACGCTCGAGAGCGTACGCACCAACGGCTATTCGGAGACGCTGTTCGGCCGCAAATGCTGGTTCCCGCGGATCAGCTCGAACAATCCGAACGAGCGCGCCGGCTCCGAACGCGCCGCGATCAACGCCCCGATCCAGGGCACCAGCGCCGATATCATCAAGCGCGCCATGGTGCGGATGATGCCCGCGCTGGAGGCAGCGGGCCTGGGCCATGTGCGGATGCTGCTGCAGGTCCACGACGAACTGGTGTTCGAACTGCCCGAGGCCGATGTCCCAGCCGCTAGCAAGGTGATCGAAGCGGTCATGGCTGGTGCGGCTGAACCGGCAGTTCCGCTATCCGTGCCGCTGGGCGTCGAGATCGGCACCGGCCTAAGCTGGGGCGCAGCGCACTGATCTTGTCTGCCTCACGGCAGGGGCACCACCAACCCGCTCCCCCACCCGGCCTCCCATAGGGTAACCTAGATTAGGGAGGCCGGGTGGGGGAGCGGGCTGGTGGTGCCCCATTTCAGCCGCGCTGAAACGGACTCAACGAGACAGCAGCCAGATCGCCAGGATCCCGGCGACAATCCGGTACCAGGCAAACGGCGCGAAACCGGCGCGGCTGACGAAGGCGACGAAGGCCTTGATCACGGCCAGGGCCACCACGAAGGAAATGGCGAAGCCGACCGCGATCTCGGTCCAACCGACCGGACCCATGCCGCTCGCCAGGCTGGCGCGGGCATCCCACAGCTCCAGCGTGGTCGCCCCCATCATCGTCGGGATCGCGAGGAAAAAGCTGAATTCGGCGGCCGTGCGGCGCTCGATCCCCATGGCCAGCGCCCCCATGATGGTCGCGCCCGAGCGGCTGACGCCCGGGATCATCGACAGGCACTGGATCAGACCCACGCCCAGCGCCTGCTTGGCAGGCAACTGCGCGACGCCGCTGGCCGGGCCGGGCTTGGCCACCTTCTCGATCGCCAGGATCGCGATCCCGCCGATCACCAGCGCCCAGGCCACCACCATCGGGCTGCCCAGCATGATGTCGATATAGTCCTTGAGCGCAAAGCCCAGCACCGCCGAGGGCAGGAAGCCGAGCAGGATATTGCGCACGAAAGCCACGCTTTCGGGCCGCCACTTGAGCAGTCCCATGCCGACCGCCCAGAAAGTCCGCCAATAGAGCACCACCACGGCGAGGATCGCGCCGAGCTGTATGACGACGTTGAACACCTTCCAGACCTCGGCATCGTAGCCGAAGATTTCGGCAGCGAGGATCAGGTGGCCGGTTGAGGAGACCGGAATGAATTCGGTCAGGCCTTCGACAATGCCGAGCAGGATGGCGGTAACGATCGTGTCCATGGGACGGGGTTCATGACGGACTGCGGAGGCAAGTCAAGGTGCAGCAACGGCCTTCCCCCTTGATGGGGGAAGGATATCGGCGCTTGTGACCCCGGACTGGGTCCGGGGGAACTAGCAGAGGTTGGATGGGGGTGAGCACGCGTCATGGCGCGACCTCACCCCATCCAGCTGCGACTAGGCGGCAAGCCGCCAAGTCTGCGCATCCTTCCCCCATCGAGGGGGAAGGAGCAGTTTTTTACCAGATCCGGACGCGCTGTTCCGGCGGCAGGTACATCTTGTCGCCCGGCTGGACGTTGAAGGCCTTGTACCATTCGTCGAAGTTCCGGACCACGCCGAGGATCCGATACATGCCCGGCGAGTGCGGGCCGGTCTGCAGCTGGCGGCGCAGCGCGGCTTCGCGGAACTTGGTCCGCCAGACCTGCGCCCAGGCCATGAAAAAGCGCTGATCCCCGGTAAAGCCGTCGATCACCGGCGCTTCCTTGCCGCCGAGCGAGAGCTTGTAGGCACGGTAGGCGAGGCTGAGGCCGCCGACGTCGCCGATGTTCTCACCCAGCGCGAGCCGGCCATTGATGCAGGTCTTGCCATCGTCAAGCGGGCAGAGCTTGCTGTATTGATCGGCCAGCGCACCGGTCAGCTTCTCGAAATTGGCCTTGTCGGCCGGGGTCCACCAGTCGCGCAGGTTGCCATCGCCATCGGACTTGGAGCCCTGGTCATCGAACCCGTGGCCGATCTCATGCCCGATCACCGCGCCGATCGCGCCATAGTTGACCGCATCATCGGCCGAAAGCGCGAAGAACGGGGGCTGGAGAATGCCGGCCGGGAAGACGATCTCGTTACCGGTCGGGCTGTAATAGGCGTTCACGGTCTGCGGGGTCATGAACCATTCGGTCCGGTCAACCGGCTGGCCGAGCCGGCGGATCCGGTCCGCCTGGAACCAGCGCGCCGCCGCCTCGGCATTGGTAAAGGCGCTGGTCGGGGTGACGTCCAGCCCCTTGTAGTCCTTGAACTTGTCCGGGTGGCCGATCTTGAGCGAGAAGGCATCAAGCTTGGCCTTGGCCGCCACCTTGGTTTCTGGCCCCATCCAGGTCAGGTTTTCCAGGTTATAGGCCATGGCCGTGCGCAGGTTGCCGACCAGCTTGTCCATCGCCGCCTTGTGGGTGGCGGGGAAGTGGCGCTCGACATAGAGCTTGCCGGTCAGTTCGCCCAGCGTGCCTTCGGCGGCGCTGAGCGCGCGCTTCCAGCGCGGGCGCTGCTCGAGCTGGCCAGCCAGGAACTTGTTGTAGAAATTGAACTGCGCATCATCGAACCGCTTGGGCAGGACGGCCGCGCGGCTGGAAATGTACATGGCCGAAAGCCAGGCCTTCCAGGCATCGAGCGGCTCGCTGGCAACCAGCTTGGCGAGCGCCGGCACCCCGCCGCCGAGCTTGGCGGCCATTTCGGGCGTGTACTTGGCAGCGGCCAGCTCTTCCGGTGTCGGCGGGAGCTGCGAAACGATCACGTGGGTCGCCTTGCCAACGCCCAGCGCATCCATCGCCGCCTTGAGCGGGGTGTTGGGCGCCAGGGCCAGGAATTCGGCCACCGGCATCTTGTTGTAGGTCAGGTCGCGGTTGCGGCCGAGCGCGCGGTCCCAGTTCTGGGCGGCCATCTTCTTTTCGAGTTCGAAGATGGTGTTGGCCGTGGCGGCGGGGTCGGCATAGCCGAGTTCGCCGGCGATGAAGGTCAGGTATTCCTTGTACTTGGTGACGATCTCCTGGTTGCGCGGGCTATCGACCAGGTAATAGTCGCGGTCAGGCAGACCGAGCTGGGCCTGGCCGGCATAAAGCGCATTGACCCGGCTGTCCTTGCCATCGGGCGCCACACCCATGCCGACTGGCGAGGGCAGGCCCGGCTGGGTGAACAGCTTGACCAGATCGGTGGTGTTGCGCGCTGCCTTGATCCGGTTCAGCAACGGCTGGGCGGGCTTGAGACCCGCCTGCTCAATCGCGGCGGTATCCATGTAGGCATTGTAGACCGCGGCGATCCGCGCCGCATCGCTGCCGGGGGCATTGTTGGCCTTGGCAATATCCTCGATGATCGCCTTCATGCGGCTTTCCGACAGTTCGGCCAGCTCGATGAACGCGCCGAAGACACTGCGGTCGGCCGGGATCTCGGTCGTATCGAGCCACTTGCCGTTGACGAAGCGGTTGAAATCGTCGCCCGGCTTGACCGAACGGTCCATGTAATCCTGCTGGATGCCCCAGCCCCAGTCGGCGGCGGGCTTGGCGGCCGGAGCGCCGGTTTCGGCAGCGGCGGCAGGCTGGACGGTTTCGGCCAGCGCCGGAGCAGCCTGGCTCAGGGCCAGGGCGCTGGCGGCCAGCATAATCGAAGCGCGAAGGTTCATGTCAGGTCCCCGTAGATTTGTTCTATGGGGCAGGCTGTTAGCTCGCACCGCGCACGCGCGGAACGTGGACCTTATGCTATTTAACGGCTTCGCTTGGCACTTCGTCGAATTGCAGCGCGGCAAGGCGCGCATAGAGCCCGCCAGCGCGGCTGAGTGCATCGTGCTTGCCGGTCTCGACGATCCGGCCGCCATCCATCACCACGATCCGGTCAGCCCCGCGCACGGTGGCCAGACGGTGGGCGATTACCAGTGTGGTGCGGGTGGCCATCAGCCGTTCCAGCGCCTGCTGGACCAGGCGCTCGCTCTCGGCATCGAGCGCGGAAGTGGCCTCATCCAGCAGCAGGATCGGCGCATCGCGCAGCAGTGCGCGGGCGATCGCCATGCGCTGGCGCTGCCCGCCAGACAGGCGCGCGCCGCGCTCGCCCAGGTAGGTATCGAGTCCTTCGGGCAGCTCGCGCAGGAAATCGGCAGCATTGGCATTTTCGGCCGCCTGCCAGATCGCCGCGTCGTTGGCCTCCCAGTTGCCGTAACGCAGGTTGTCGCGCGCCGTGGCGGCGAACAGGATGCCTTCCTGCGGGACCAGCGCCATATTGCGGCGGATCGCCGCGGGATCGACTGCGGTAAGCGGCACGCCATCCAGCTTCACCGCGCCCGCCTGCGGATCGTAGAACCGCTCGGCCAGCTGGAACAGGGTCGACTTGCCGGCACCCGAGGGCCCGACAATCGCGACCGTCTCACCCGGTTCGACCGTCAGCGAGAAATCGGCCAGCGCCGAGACTTCGGGCCGGGTCGGATAGCGGAAGGTAACATTCTCGAACGCCAGCTTGCCGCGCACCGGCCTGGGCAGCTCTAGCGGGCGGGCCGGCATGGCGATGGTCGGCTTTTCATTGAGCAGCTCGTTGAGGCGGCTGGCCGCGCCAGCCCCACGCAGCAGATCGCCATAGACCTCGGTCAGCGCCCCGAAGGCGCCGGCGACCAGGCCGCCGGTCAGGACGAAAGCGGCAATCGTGCCGCCGCTTATCGTGCCCTCGGCCACGCCGATCGCCCCTTGCCACATCAGCATGGTGATCGCGCCGAACACCAGCGTGATGATGATCGCGGTCATTGCCGCGCGCAGCAGGATCCGACGCTTGGCCGTGGTGAAGGTCGATTCCACCGCCTCGGCGAACCGGGCTTCCTCGCGGCTTTCCTGGTTGAAGGCCTGGACGATCCGCATTGCGCCGAGCACTTCGGCCACCATCGCGCCGACATCGGCCACCCGGTCCTGGCTGGTGCGCGAAACATTGCGCAGCCGCCGCCCGAACCAGACGATCGGCAGAACGATCAGCGGGATCGCGATGACCAGCGCCAGCGTTAGCTTGGGGGCCAGGGTGAACAGGTAAGCCACCCCGCCCACCCCCATGATCAGGTTACGCAGGGCGACCGAGACCGTCGTGCCGACCACCTGCTCGATCAGCGCCGTATCCGAGGTCATGCGGCTTGAAATCTCGTTCGGGCTGTTCTCTTCGAAGAACCCAGGCGACATCCGCAGCAGGTTGGCCTGCACTTTTAGCCGGATATCGGCGACCACACGCTCGCCCAGCCACGAGACGAAATAGAACCGCAGCGCCGTGCCGATGGCGAGCACCACCACGATCATCAGCAGGTATTCAAACCAGCGGCCGATATCGTCGGGATTGCCGCCAGCGGCGAAGCCCTTGTCGATGATCAGCTTGAAGCCGGAGGGGATCGCCAGGGTTGCGCCCGCAGTGATCATCAACGCCAGCGCAGCAAGCGCGAGCTTGCCGGGATAGGCCAGCGCCGCATGCCAGATCATCCGCAGCGGTCCGAGCGAGCGGGCCGGCTTGGGTTCAGGGGGTGTGGCGGATTGATCGGATTGGGAGGCCATTGTGGACGCGCCCTAGCACAGGGCGAGGGCCAAGTAAGTGGCAAATCGGCACCGATCCTGCCGGCGGATTGTGCATCCGCGAAGAAAGCAGCGGGCAAATATTGCATTGCACAAAAATGCGAATGACGGCACGGTAGCGACACGTTTGGTCCGGACAACCGGGCCGGAAGGGGACTTTTCTTGCTTTACACCGCTTACGAAATGCAGCGCTCGTGGCTCAATGCCGCCAGCACCTGGGCCTCGGTCGGGGCGGAACTGCTGTCCAATCCGGCGCTGCCGTTTGGCTACAGTGGCTTGGGTCCGGTCATGGCCTCGGCGCTTGAAGTCTTCGCCCATGCCTCTGCCCCCTATGGCAAGCCGGCCTTCGATATCGAGACGGTGACGGTTGATGGCAGGGTCCATCCGGTGACCGAGGCGATCGTGATGCATCGCCCCTTTGGCAACCTGCTGCGCTTTACCCATCCGGGCCTGCCGGCCGATGCCCCGCGTCTGCTGATCGTTGCGCCGATGAGCGGCCACTTCGCCACCCTGCTGCGCGGCACGGTCGCGCGGATGATCGAGCGGTGCGAGGTTTACATTACCGACTGGGCCGACGCGAAGATGGTCCCGCTCGAAGCCGGTCGCTTCGACCTCGATGACTATATCGACTATGTCGTCAGCTACCTTGAGCACATCGGCCCGGGCGCGCACATGCTCGCTGTCTGCCAGCCTTCGGTCCCGGCGCTGGCCGCAACGGCGCTGATGAACGCGCAGAAGCACCCCGCCCGTCCGCTCAGCCTGACGATGATGGGCGGCCCGGTCGACACCCGCGAGGCGCCGACTTCGGTCAACGACATGGCCATGCAGCGCCCGATCGAGTGGTTCCGCCACACGGTGATCGCCACCGTGCCGCTGCAATATCCCGGTGCTGGCCGCCGGGTCTATCCGGGCTTCCTGCAGCTGGCCGGGTTCATGAGCATGAACCTGGGCAACCACATGCTGAGCCATTACCACATGTTCAAGCACCTGGTCGCCGGGGCCGACGAAGACGCCGAGGCGACCAAGGCGTTCTACGACGAATACCGCGCAGTCTGCGACATGGACGCGGACTATTACCTGCAAACGGTCCAGGAAGTGTTCCAACGCCAGTCGCTGGCCAAGGGCGAGTTCATGCATCGCGGCACCCGGATCGACCTGGGCGCGATCCGCGACACGGCGCTGCTGGCGGTCGAGGGTGAGCGCGACGACATTTCCGGCATCGGCCAGACCAAGGCCGCGCTCAAGCTGGCGACGGGCCTGGCGGAAGCCCGCAAGAAGTACCTGCTGGCCCCCGATGTGGGCCATTACGGCATCTTCAACGGCAGCAAGTGGCGCGATCACATCGCCCCGGTGCTGGAAGACTGGATCCAGCGCCATGACAAGGCGCGGCTGAAGGCCGCCGCCTAAGCGGGTGGCTGCTCCGGCGCGGGGCCAAAGATCCGCTTGAGCACCCGCCGGGCCAACAGCAGCAACCAGACGGTCAGGATCAGCAGGCCAAGCGCGACCAGCCCGGCCAGCGCCGGATTGGCAAAAGCGAGGTAAAGCAGGCCGCCGGTCACCAGATCCTCGGTGGTCGAGACCGCGACATTGGTGAAGGGCTCCGGGCTGGTATTGACCACGGCCCGCGCCCCGGCCTTGCCGCCATGCGCCAGCAGCGTCGCCCCGCCGCCCAGCAGGAAGGCGATCGCCTGGGTCGCCGGATCGGCCGGATCGATCACCGCAAGCGCCAGCAGCGCCCCGCCGAGCGGGCGGATCAGCGTGTGGATCGTGTCCCAGACCGTATCGAGCCAGGCCACCTTGTCGGCAAAGAATTCCAGCAGCGCCGCCGCCCCGGCCGCGCCCATCACCCAGGGATTGGCCAGGACCTGCAGCGATTGCAGGTGCGCCGGCAGCGGCAGGGCGCCGAACTGCATGGCCAGACCCGTGGCCAATACGCAAAGGTAAAGCCGCCAGCCCGACAGCAGGCTGACCGATCCGGCGATCCCCAGAATCTCAAGTATCCCCAGATGCTCGCTCATGGCTGCATCCCTTCCCCAATTCGCGCCCCGTTTTTATGCGGCGAAGATGCGCGGGGATTTTTCGTTTGGCAAGCTTAGCCGGTGCGGTGATCGAGCGCCGGATCAAGCTCCTGGCCAGGATCAAGCTGCACGCCGAAGCTGTTCAGCATCATCGAAACCTGAGTGTACTGACCCACGGTCATGACCAGGTCCATCTTCTGCTTCTGGCTGAGGAACGACAGCGCCGCCCAACTGGCATCGGAAACATGGAAATCGCGGGTCAGGTCATCAGTCGCACGCAGCAGGGCGCGATCGGCCTCGCTCCACGAGGGATCGTCCGGCCCGGCCTTGATCGCCTCGATCTCAGCTTCGGTCAGCCCGGCATCGAGGCCGATCCGGGTGTGCTGGGTAAACTCGTAACCGGAGCCGCAATTGAACCCGGTACGCAGGATCACCAGTTCGCGCTCGCGCTCGGCCAGGCTGTTGCGGCGGGAGAGAATGTAGCCGCCCCAGGCGAGGAACGCCGTCATCGCCTTGGGGGCATGGACCAGCGTGCGGAAGATATTGAGGACCGTCCCTTCGGACTTGGTCACATCCCGCGCGACGCCGGTGAAAACCGCCAGCGCCTCGCGTTGCTCATCGTCGATCTGGTTGAGATCGACCGGCTCGACGCGAGGCGCTGGCAGCCGCATCAGAAGACCTCGAACAGGCCGGCAGCGCCCTGGCCGCCACCGATGCACATGGTCACCACGGCATACTTGGCGCCGCGGCGCTTGCCTTCGATCAGGGCGTGGCCGGTGCAGCGCGCGCCGGTCATGCCGAAGGGGTGACCGATCGAGATCGAGCCCCCGTTGACGTTGAGCAGCTCGTCAGGGATGCCCAGCTTGTCACGGCAGTAGAGCACCTGGACGGCGAAGGCCTCGTTCAGTTCCCACAGGCCGATATCGTCCATCTTCAGGTTGAAGCGCTCGAGCAGCTTGGGGATCGCGAAGACCGGGCCGATGCCCATTTCATCAGGCTCGGTACCGGCAACGGCCATGCCGACATAGCGGCCAAGCGGGGTCAGGCCGCGCTTTTCGGCAACCTTGGCTTCCATCACGACGCAGGCCGACGAACCGTCCGACAGCTGGCTGGCATTGCCGGCGGTGATGCAGTGGCCTTCGCCCATCACTGGCTTGAGGCTGGCGAGCCCTTCGAGCGTGGTGTCGGGACGGTTGCAATCGTCCTTGTTGGCGGTGACTTCCTGATAGGAGACTTCCTTGGTCTCCTTGTTGACCACAGCCATGGTGGCAGTGCAGGCGACGATTTCATCGTCAAACTTGCCGGCAGCCTGAGCCGCGGCGGTCCGCTGCTGCGACTGGAGTGAGTACTCGTCCTGGTATTCGCGGCTGATGTTGTAGCGCTTGGCCACCACTTCGGCCGTGCCGATCATCGGCATGTAGATGTGCGGGTGCATTTCCAGCAGCTCGCGGTCCGGCTCGACGAACATCTTGCCGCTGCCGACCACCTTGGAAATGCTTTCCACACCGCCAGCGACGCAGATGTCCATGTTGTCGACCAGGATCTGCTTGGCCGCCGTGGCAATGGTCATCAGGCCCGAGGAGCACTGGCGATCGATCGTCATGGCCGGGACCGAAACCGGCAGGCCGGCACGCAGCGCAGCGAGGCGCGCGACGTTGCCGCCGGTCGAACCCTGCTGAACGGCCGTGCCCATGATCACATCGTCGATCTCGCCGCCAGAGAGGCCGGCGCGCTCGACCGCAGCCTTGATTGACCAGGCGCCAAGGGTGGCGCCGGTGGTGTTGTTGAACGCGCCGCGCGCCGCCTTGGTCAGCGGGGTGCGGGCAGTGGAAACGATGACTGCGTCACGAGACATGGGAAATTCCTTGTTTAGGTGAGTCCCCGCGAAGGCGGGGACCTCGGTCGTCCAGGCGCGACCATGCCTGAGGTCCCCGCCTCCGCGGGGATTCACATTTCAAATCACACGAAGAACAGCGTGATCCATTCGCAGATCAGGGCGGGCTTGTCCTCGCCTTCGATCTCGATGGTCACTTCGTTGGTCTGCTGCCACTGGCCAGGGCGCTTCTCGACCAGTTCGAGCAGCTTGGTGTGGCTGCGCACGCGCTTGCCGGCGCGAACCGGTGAGAGGAAGCGCGTCTTGTTGCCGCCGTAGTTGACGCCCATCTTGATCCCGTCGACGCGGGCGCCCGAAGTCATGGCGCCGAGCACCGGCAGCAGCGAGAGGGTGAGGAAGCCGTGAGCGATGGTCCCGCCGAACGGGGTCATCTTGGCCTTTTCCTCGTCGATATGGATGAACTGGTGATCGCCAGTGGCATCAGCGAACATGTTGATGCGTTCCTGGGTCACCTCGAACCAGTCCGAAACGCCGATCACTTCGCCAGTCTTGGCTGCGAGCTCCTGCGGGGTCATTGCGCCTCTCCTTAAGCTGGAAAGGCGCCTTCATGGCCCAAGCGAAGGCCTAGCGCAACGCACCTGCGCCTGCCGCTACGGCAAGGCAGGGCAGTGGGCCAGGCAGGCGGTGCGAATCACTCGGCCGGGACGGCAGCGGGACGCATGGCCCAGCGCGGCGGGCGCGCATTGAGCCAACGCTGCGCGGGCTTTTCGACCCCGTGATAGAGCAGGATCGATGCGGCCAGAACCGTGGCCAGGAAACCGGCCAGGCTGGCCCAGCCAAGCTGGAACGTGGCATCGACGAAGGCCAGCTTCCAGACGATCCAGAGCAGGAAGTGCGACAGGTAGGTCGAATAGCTGATCTCGCCCAGATAGGTCAGCGCGCGGCTGCCGCAGACCTGCACGATTTTCCCCTGCCCTAGCGCCAGGGCCAGCAGACCGGTGAAGCAGGCAGCGGAAACGAAGGCGGTTTCCGGCAGGGCGAGTGCCAGCCCCAGGCCAGTGATCAGCAGCGCCGCAGCGCCAGCAACCAGCGCCAGTCCGGACCGGCCGCGCCAGCGCTGCCAGAGCAGGCACAGCACATTGCCCAGCGCAAAGCCTGCCAGGCAGCGCCAAAGCCCCAGCTGCGGGATCGCGTCGCCAAGATTGCGGTGGCCAGTGAGCGAAAACAGCAGGTGGAGCGCCGTCAGCAAGACAGCCGCCAACAGCAAGAGTCCCGGCACCGGCAGCCGGTCCCAGCGCAGCAGGACCAGCAGCGGGAACAGCAGGTAGGCCGCAAATTCGGTGCTGATCGACCAGGCCGGATGGTTCCAGGTCAGCGCATCGGTCAGCCCCCAGTTCTGCATCAGCAAGAGATGCAGCGGCAGCTCGCCCAGCGGATAGCCCGGTGCCGGACGGCCGGTTGCCAGGAGCAGCGCGACAAAGGCGATGAAGGCGGCGAGGATTGCGGCGTGGAGCGGCCAGACACGGGCAAAGCGTCGCCACAAGAACAGCCGGGTCTCGGCCCCGCCTCCCGCGCGCAGCCGGTCGGCATAATTGTACCAGATCACGAAGCCCGACAGCATGAAGAACAGGTCGACCGCCAGGTAACCCTTGGCGAGTGCGACAATGACCTCACCCGGCAGCAGCGCCGTCAGCGAGAGCCGGATATGGTAGAGCACGACCAGCCAGGCGGCGAGTCCGCGGATCCCGGTCAGGGCATCGAGGTGTCCGGTCCTGCCGCTCATGCCGCGGTCACCCGCAGCTGCTGTACGCCGGGCAGGATCGGGCGCGGCGCGGGCGCATCGATCCGGCGGCAATAGGACCACAGCCCGCACTGCAGACCGATGATCATGAACATCACCGGCTGGAAGGCGATGCCGATGAACAGCGCGCCCAGGAAATAGACGATCTGCGACATCTGCAGGGCATTGGCCAAGGGGGCGACCCAGGCCTCATGCGCGGCCTTGCGGTCCTTCCAGCGACGGCGCAGGCGCTCCATCTGCCACACGCCGAGGAGCTGGATCCAGGCCCACAGCAGGAAACCAGGATAGCCCTGCTCGCCCAGCATCTCGAAATAGGCCGAGTGATAGGCACGGCCTTCCTCGACATGGTACTCGGTCTTCAGGGTGACGTTGTTGTCGGTCCCCACGGCCTTGACCGTGGGCACGAGCAGGCGATTGCCGCGATAGGCGTCGAAACCGCCGCCGAAGGGATGATCCTTCACATAGTCGAGCGTCCACATCCACACCGCCACCCGGGTCGAGGCCGACTGGTCGGACTGGTGGTTCTCGATCGTGCTCATCCGCTTGGTATAGCTTTCGGGCAGGAACGGGATCGCTGCCACCGCCACCAGGCCGGCCATGCCCAGGTAGAGAAAGCGCCGCTTGACAGAACGCAGCGACAACACCGCCAGCAGCGCGATGCACAGCAGGCCAGTGCGGGTCTGTGTGCCGACCGGGATCAGCAAGGCGGCAAAGGTCAATGCGGCGGCGAACAGGGTTACCAACTTGCCGCGCGGGAAAATTGTCGTGAAGCGCGCCACCCACCAGATCAGCGGGACAATCGCAATGGCGATGGTCGACAGCGTCGATCCCTCATAGATCCCGGCATTATCGGGCACGAAGGTCTGGAGCTGGCCATAACCGCCGCCGCCCGCCGCGGTCTTGATCCCGCCAGTGATTAGGATCGCACCGACGGTCAGGACCATCACCGTCACCACCGCCTCGAACCGTAGCCGGGTCCGCAGCGTCAGCGGCAGGAAGATTGCAAAGAGCAGCGCCTTCCAGACCCATGACCACTTCTCGGTCGCCTCGACCGGGAATTCGGCAATCGTCGTGGTGATCCCGCAATAGGTCAGCAGCAGCACGATCAGCGCCTGGCGCATTGTGAAGCGCATGTCCCTCTTGTCATCGAGCACCAGCCAGCCGCCAAAGGCCAGGACGAAGGCAATCAGCGAGATCGGCAGCGCGGCAAGCAGCGACCAGCTGATCTTCTGCGGGGTCAGGATATCAATGTAGAGATAGGCCAGCACCCACACGAAGGGGCGGCGAAAACCCAGCGCCAGGAAGGCGAGGGTGAAGCCGGTGATGGCGAGATCAAGCACGGATCCGCAGCCCCGGTTTGGCCGGCTCCGGCTCGGCCGCAGCGGCTGCGTCCGGCTCTGGCGCAGCCGGGTCCTCGTCCAGATCCGCCCGCCACAACAGGTGCCAGATCGCCAGGATCAGCAGACCGTGAGACAGGGCCAGGGCAAAGTAGTCGACCATCGTGCTCAAGCGCTTAGCAGCGCCGAGTTGACGCCGCGTTAAGCCTTCTCGTCCTAGAAGACCGGGCCATGACCCGCGTACTTCATGTCCTTGACCATTCGCTGCCGCTGCATAGCGGCTACACTTTTCGTACCCGCGCGATCCTGACCGCGCAGGCCGCGATGGGGCTTGAGGTGCGCGGTATCACTGGCCTGCGCCACGTGGCTGAAGGTCCTGATTGTGAAGAAGCCGAAGGACTGACCTTCCATCGCAGCCGCGGCGCCGCAAGCGGCCCGCCGGGCCTGCGCGAATGGCGCGAGATCAATCTGCTGGCCGATGCCATCGTCGCGCTGGCAGCGGACTGGCGGCCCGACCTGCTTCACGCTCACAGCCCGGCGCTGTGCGGCAAGGCGGCACTCATTGCCGGGCAAAAGCTGGGCATCCCGGTCGTTTACGAAGTGCGCGCCTTCTGGGAAGACGCCGCCGTTTCCAATGGCACCGGAACCGAGGGCAATCTCAAGTACCGCCTGACCCGCGCACTCGAAAACCATGTGGTGAACGGCGCCGAACAGGTGGTGACGATCTGCCAGGGATTGAAGGACGATCTGGTGCAACGCGGCGTGCCCGCGGCCAAGATCACGATCAGCCCCAACGGCGTCGACCTGTCGCTGTTTGGCGAAGCGGCGGCGAGCGAGCCTGAACTCGCGCGTCAGCTTGGCCTGGGAGACGGTCCGGTGATCGGCTTCATCGGCACCTTCTATGACTATGAAGGCCTTGATGACCTGATTGCGGCGCTGCCGCTGTTGCGTGAGCAGGTGGCCGGCGCGCAATTGCTGCTGGTCGGCGGCGGGCCGATGGAGCAGGCCCTGCGCCATCAGGCCCAGGCCTCGCCGGCCGCCGCAGCGATCCATTTTGTCGGGCGGGTCCCGCACAATACCGTTGAACGCTATTACGCCCTGGTCGATCTGCTGGCCTTTCCCCGCAAGCGCAGCCGCCTGACCGATCTGGTCACACCGATGAAGCCGCTGGAAGCCATGGCTCAGGGCCGGCTGGTGGCGGCTTCGGACGTTGGCGGACACCGCGAACTGATCACCGATGGCGTAACCGGCACGCTCTTCGCGCCCGATGATCCGGCGGTCAGCGCAGCGGCCCTGGCCGGCCTGCTCAAGGATCGCGCCAGCTGGGACGCGCGCCGCGCCGCCGGGCGGGCCCATGTCGCAGCCCGGCATGACTGGTCGGCGAATATTCTTCGTTATCAGGATGTTTACCAAGCCGCGCTAACTGCTGCTGCAATCTACCGAATTCCGGCTGCCGCCTGAGGCCTGCCGGTTAAGGTTTGGGGCGCAACAGTACGGGAATACGGGTCGTGGCCAATACCAATCGCAAGCCGGCCAAGGGCAAACCTATCTCCAGCCATCCGCTGTTTCCGGCGGTCGTGGCCTTGTGGTTTGGCGCCTTGTTTGGCTTGGGCAGCCTGGCGATCCGGCCGACGCTGATCGAAGATGTTGTCCTGAAAATCGGTCTTGACCTGATCGTGCCGGCGGCAGCTCCGCCGCTGGGCGTCACCGCCCGGATTCTGATCGCGCTGATCATGGCCTCGCTGGGCGCCGCGCTCGGAGCCATGCTGACGCTGCGCATCAACCGCCCGAAGACCGTTGCGCGTGAACGCAAGCGCAGCGCCGCCAATCCCGGTGCCGCAGCCGAAGCCGAAGCCGCCATGTGGAACAAGCGTGACGTCTTCACCGATGGTCCGGCCCGGCGACCGATCTCGGCCTATGAGGAACTGGGCGAAACAATGGACAGCCAGAACCTTCTGGTCGGCCGCCGCCGCGCGCTGGCAGTCGAGCATGAAGATCAGCAGTTCCAGCCGCACGAAATCGCCCCGCTGCCCGGCGGCGAGCCGCAGATCTTTGATATCGCCGCATCCCGGCTTGCCCCGGTGAGCCTGAACGATTCCCCCAATCCGGAGCTGACCCAGCTTGACCTTGGCGCCTTCCCGGCACCCGGGTCGGTGGAACCGGCCGCACCGATGCCGCTTCCTTCGCCGATGATCGAACGCGAAGTGCCGGTCGTAGCCGAGGCTCCGCGCATATTCGACGTGGTCGCCGAAGACGGCCATGTCCCGGTCGATTTCGTGCGAGCAGCGGGTTTTCGCACCTCGGTATTCGAAACCGAGCCCGCCCAACCGCTTTTCGCCGATCGCCCCGAGACCCCTGCTGCGGCACCGATCGATCCGCAGCCAGTCAGCGCCGAAGCACCCGCTCCGCTGCCGGTAGCTGAGCCGCTGCCCAGCCCCGCCGGTCTCGAAATGACCGATCTGGCCAAGCGGCTGCAGGAATCGATGGCCCGCCGCCGCGCGGCCAAGGCCCAGCCGGCCGAAATGCCGCAGGCTGCGCCGGTCGCGGCGGAAGCTGCTCCGGCCGCGCCGGTTGCCGCTGAACCCGCCTTTGTCCCGCCGCCGCCGATCTTTGAGATCGCCGCGCCCGATCCGGTCACCGCTCCGGTAATTCCGCCCGCGCCGATCCCGATGCCGGCCGCGCTGCGCCCGGTATCCTTCGACCACCATGACGATAATCATGCCGATCTCGTAGGGCTGATGCCGCGCCACTTGTCGATGCCAGTCCCCGCTCCGGTGGCGCCGGCGGTGATCGAATTCGCTGCGGTCGAACCGCCAGTCGAGCCCGAGGTGGAAGTCGAAGCTGAAATTGAAGCCGTTCCTGAGGAAGCCTTTGCCTCGCTGCTCAGCATCGAGATGCCGCGTCAGGAATTCGTCCGGATCGACGAGCCCGAGGAGCCGGTCGCGAATATCGAGCCGGTGGTAATCTTCCCCGGCCAGATAGCGGCTGCGCCCGTCACTCCCTTGCGGCCCTTCGATGGACCGGCAGCGGCCATGCATGGCGCTCCGGTGGCTGCGGCCCAGGCGGTCCCCGCGGTCGACCCGGCCGAGGCCGAGCGCGCCCTGCGCCTGGCGCTAGCCAACCTGCAGCGGATCAGCGGCGCGGCCTGAGCCGGCTGCCGGTCTGCACCTGCAATCCTATTCACAGCAACGCTTGGGCGCACCCAAGCGTTTCTTGCCTTGTTCGCAGTTGCAAAAACAGCTTCCTGTCGTCATGGGAAATTCTTGCGCAATTTTCACTGCCTCGTGCGGTGGGGAAGCTTGCGCTTAATTGCCGGATTTCCGCCATTTCCGCCATTCCCGGCGCGAATCGCGGGTTTCCGGGTGACGACAGGATGGGTTTTCGATGGGTTATCCGGCGCCGCAAGGCCTCTACGATCCGCGCAATGAGCATGACGCCTGCGGGGTGGGCTTTGTCGCCCATATCAAGGGTGCCAAAAGCCATGCGATCGTGACCCAGGCGCTCGAGATTCTCAAGAACCTCGACCATCGCGGTGCCGTTGGCGCCGATCCGCTGCTGGGCGACGGCGCCGGGATTCTGATTCAGACGCCCGACACGCTGTTCCGCAAGTGGGCTGACCGCGAGGGGCTGAAGCTGCCCGCCGCCGGTGACTATGCCGTGGCGATGTGCTTCCTGCCGCAGGACCAGGCCAGCCGCGATTTCATCGTCGGCACGTTTGAAAAGTTCATCGCCAAGGAAGGCCAGCGCCTGATCGGCTGGCGCGACGTGCCGGTGACCACCGAAGGTCTGGGCAAGACCGTGCGCGAGCAGATGCCGGTGATCCGCCAGTGCTTCGTCGCGCGCGGTGACAACTGCCCCGATCAGGACGCTTTCGAGCGCAAGATCCTGGCGATCCGCAAGCAGACCCAGAACCCGCTGGCGGCCCTGGCCGAGAAGCACGGGATGCCGGGGATCGCCGATCTCTACATACCCAGCTTCTCCAGCCGCACCGTGGTCTACAAGGGCCTGCTGCTGGCCACGCAGGTTGGCAGCTTCTACGACGATCTGCGCGATCCGGACTGCGTTTCGGCGCTGGGCCTTGTCCACCAGCGGTTCAGCACCAACACCTTCCCGAGCTGGAAGCTGGCGCATCCCTATCGCTTCATCGCCCACAACGGCGAAATCAACACCGTGCGCGGCAACGTCAACTGGATGAACGCCCGCCGCCGCACGATGGAAAGCGAGCTGCTGGGCGCGGACCTCGACAAGATGTGGCCGCTGATCCCGCACGGCCAATCGGACACCGCCTGCCTCGACAACGCGCTCGAGCTGCTGCTGGCCGGTGGCTACAGTCTGGCCCATGCGGTGATGATGCTGATCCCGGAAGCCTGGGCCGGCAACCCGCTGATGGATGCCAAGCGCCGCGCTTTCTACGAATACCACGCCGCGCTGATGGAGCCGTGGGACGGCCCCGCCGCCGTGGCCTTTACCGATGGCCGCCAGATCGGCGCGACGCTGGACCGCAACGGCCTGCGCCCGGCCCGCTTCCTCGTCACCGACGACGATATCGTGGTCATGGCTTCGGAAAGCGGCGTGCTGCCGATCAAGGAAGACAATATCGTCCGCAAGTGGCGGCTCCAGCCGGGCCGCATGCTGCTGATCGATTTCGATCAGGGCCGGATCATCGAGGACGAGGAACTCAAGGCCTCGCTCGCCGCTGCCGAGCCTTACGAGGACTGGCTGGAAGCCGCGCAATACAAGCTCAAGGACCTCGAAGTGGTCGAGCCGGAACTGGCCGCACTACCGCAGGAGAGCACCACGCTTCTCGATCGCCAGCAGGCCTTTGGCTATACCCAGGAAGATCTCTCGCGCTTCCTTGAGCCGATGGCCCAGAACGCCGACGATCCGCTCGGCTCGATGGGGACGGACACGCCGATCGCGGTGCTCTCCAACCGCTCGCGCCTGCTCTACGATTACTTCAAGCAGAACTTCGCCCAGGTCACCAACCCGCCGATCGACCCGATCCGCGAGGAGCTGGTGATGAGCCTGGTCTCGATGATCGGCCCGCGCCCCAACCTGCTGGGCATGGAAGCCGGGACGCACAAGCGCCTCGAAGTCGATCAGCCGATCCTGACGAACGAAGACGTGGCCAAGATCCGCTCGGTCGAGGCGGCGCTGGACGGCGCCTTCCGGACCGAAACGATCGACACCACCTGGGATGCCGCCAGCGGACCGACGGGCCTTGAAATGGCGATCAAGGAAATGTGCTGGGCGGCAACCGAAGCCGTGCTGCAGGACAAGAACATCCTGATTCTGTCCGACCGCGCTCAGGGGCCGGACCGCATCCCGATGCCGGCGCTGCTGGCCACGGCCGCGGTCCACCACCACCTCGTCCGCCAGGGCCTGCGCATGCAGACCGGCCTGGTGGTCGAAACCGGCGAGGCGCGCGAAGTGCACCACTTCTGCGTGCTGGCGGGCTACGGCGCCGAGGCGATCAATCCCTATGTCGCCTTCGAAACGCTGGAAGAGCTGCGCGTCCGCAAGGACATGCCGCTTGACGCCAAGACGGTGCAGAAGAACTACATCAAGGCGGTCGGCAAGGGCATCCTCAAGGTCATGTCCAAGATGGGCATCTCGACCTACCAGTCCTACTGCGGCGCACAGATCTTCGACGCGGTCGGCCTGTCGAGTCAGTTCATCGAGAAGTACTTCACCGGCACCGCCACCACGATCGAGGGCATTGGCCTGGCCGAAGTGGCCGAGGAAACCGTGCGTCGCCACCAGGCAGCCTATGGCGACAATCCGATCTACAAGAACATGCTCGACGTCGGCGGGATGTACGGCCTGCGCCTGCGCGGCGAGGAGCACGCCTGGACCGCGCAGAACATCGCCGCCCTGCAGCATGCGGTGCGCGGCAATGTCTCGGAAAAGTACCGCGAGTTCGCCCAGACCATCAACGACCAGTCGACCCGGATGCTGACCATCCGCGGGCTGATGGAATTCAAGCCGGCCGACAAGCCGCTCGACCTCAGAGAAGTCGAACCGGCCAGCGAGATCGTCAAGCGCTTCGCCACTGGCGCGATGAGCTTCGGCTCGATCAGCCGCGAGGCGCACACGACGCTGGCCGTCGCCATGAACCGGATCGGCGGCAAGTCGAACACCGGCGAAGGCGGCGAGGAGCCGGACCGGTTCAAGCCGCTGCCGAACGGGGATTCGATGCGCTCGGCGATCAAGCAGGTCGCCTCGGGCCGCTTTGGCGTGACCACCGAATACCTGGTCAACGCCGACGACATCCAGATCAAGATGGCCCAGGGCGCCAAGCCCGGCGAAGGCGGCCAGCTGCCCGGCCACAAGGTCGACAAGGTGATCGGCAAGACCCGCCACTCGACCCCGGGCGTCGGTCTGATCTCGCCGCCGCCGCACCATGACATCTACTCGATCGAGGATCTGGCCCAGCTGATCCACGACCTGAAGAACGTCAACGGCGGCGCGCGCATCTCGGTCAAGCTGGTCTCCGAAGTCGGGGTCGGCACGGTTGCCGCGGGCGTTTCCAAGGCGCGCGCTGACCATGTGACGATCTCGGGCTATGAAGGCGGGACCGGCGCTTCGCCGTTGACCTCGCTGACCCATGCCGGCTCCCCGTGGGAAATCGGCCTCGCCGAAACCCAGCAGACGCTGATCCTCAACAACCTGCGCAGCCGCATCGCGGTCCAGGCCGATGGCGGCCTGCGCACCGGGCGCGACGTGGCCGTGGCCGCGCTGCTCGGCGCGGACGAGTTCGGCTTTGCCACTGCACCGCTGATCGCGGCCGGCTGCATCATGATGAGGAAGTGCCACCTCAACACCTGCCCGGTCGGCGTCGCGACGCAAGACCCGGTGCTGCGCGCGCGCTTCACCGGCCAGCCCGAGCACGTGATCAACTACTTCTTCTTCGTCGCCGAAGAACTGCGCGCGATCATGGCCGAGCTGGGCTTCCGCACCGTCGCCGAAATGGTCGGCCGGGTTGACCGGCTCGACATGCGCCAAGCGATTGACCACTGGAAGGCCAAGGGTGTCGACCTCAGCCGGATCCTGCACCAGGTTCCGCTGGGTGACAGCCCCTCGCTCGGCTGGTCGGGCACCCAGGACCACGGCCTTGAAAAGGCGCTGGACAATGACCTGATCGCCGCTGCCGCCGATGCGCTCGACAAGAAGCAGCCGGTGGTGATCGAGCGCAAGGTGATCAACGTCAACCGCACGGTCGGCGCGATGCTGTCGGGCGAAGTGGCCAAGCGGTTCGGCCATGCCGGCCTGCCGGACAACTCCATCGCCATCCGCCTGACCGGCGTGGCCGGGCAGAGCTTTGGCGCCTTCCTGGCCCATGGCGTGACGCTCGACCTGACCGGCGATGCCAACGACTATGTCGGCAAGGGCCTGTCGGGCGGGCGCGTGATCGTGCGCCAGCCGTCCCATGTCGAGCGCGAAGCCACGCAGAACATCATCGTCGGCAACACCGTGCTCTATGGCGCGATCGCGGGCGAGGCCTACTTCAACGGGGTCGCCGGCGAACGCTTTGCCGTGCGCAATTCGGGCGCGATCGCGGTGGTCGAAGGGACGGGCGATCACGGCTGCGAATACATGACCGGCGGCGTGGTCGTGGTGCTGGGCCGTACGGGCCGCAACTTTGCCGCGGGCATGTCGGGCGGGATCGCCTATGTCTATGACGAGCGCGGCGAATTTGCGCAGCTCTGCAACCTGGCCCAGGTCGACCTCCTGCCGATCTCGGCCGAACGCGACGAGGATGACGGTGCGGGCCGCCCGCAGCAACGTCCCCGCTCGGTCGAGGACTTCGGCATGGGCGACATGCTGCGCCACGATGCCGAACGCCTGCGCATCCTGCTGGAGCGGCACCACCTCCACACCGGCAGCAAGCGCGCCCGCGCCCTGCTCGATGACTGGGGCAATGTGCTCGGCAAGTTCGTCAAGGTAATGCCCAAGGACTATGCGCGGGCACTCAAGCAACTCGAGGCCGAGCGGCTGGAAGCCGCCTCGGTGGCCGCGGAATAAGGACGGGTACGATGGGCAAGGAAACAGGCTTTCTCGAGCTGGACCGCCAGGATCGCACCTATGCCGATCCGAAGGAGCGGTTGAACCACTACAAGGAATTCGTGATCCCGCATCCCGAACCGGCGCTGAAGGCGCAGGCTTCGCGCTGCATGAACTGCGGGATTCCGTACTGTCACAACGGCTGCCCGGTGAACAACATTATCCCGGACTGGAACCACCTAGTCTATGAGGGTGACTGGCAGAATGCGATGGAAGTGCTGCATTCGACCAACAACTTCCCGGAATTCACCGGCCGCATCTGCCCCGCCCCGTGCGAGGCGAGCTGCACGCTGAACATCATTGACCAGCCGGTCACGATCAAGAGCATCGAATGCGCGATCGTCGACAAGGGCTGGGAGAACGGCTGGATCCACCCGCAGGTGCCCGCCAAGCGCACCGGCAAGACCGTCGCCGTGGTCGGCTCCGGCCCGGCCGGTATGGCTGCCGCACAGCAGCTCGCCCGCGCCGGCCATTCGGTGACGGTGTTCGAAAAGAACGACCGCGCCGGCGGCCTGCTTCGCTATGGCATCCCCGACTTCAAGATGGAAAAGCACCTGATCAACCGGCGCTTGGTCCAGATGGAAGCCGAAGGCGTCAGCTTCCGCACCTCGACCGAGGTCGGCGTCCACGTTTCGATCGAGAGCCTTAAGGAAAACTTCGACGCGATCGTCCTCTCGGGCGGGGCCGAGGAACCGCGCCGGCTGGAAATCCCGGGTGCGGAACTGCCCGGCGTACGCCTCGCCATGGAATTCCTGACCCAGCAGAACAAGCGCGTTGGCGGCGACGACGAGTTGCGCGCCGCGCCGCGCGGCACCCTGACCGCGACCGGCAAGCACGTGATCGTGATCGGCGGCGGCGATACCGGCTCTGACTGTGTCGGCACCTCGAACCGCCAGGGCGCAGCCTCGGTCACCCAGCTTGAGATCATGCCCAAGCCGCCGGAAAAGGAAGACAAGGCGCTGACCTGGCCCGACTGGCCATTGAAGCTGCGCACCTCGACCAGCCATGAAGAAGGCGTCGAGCGGGACTGGTCGGTCCTGACCAAGCGCGTGATCGGCGAGAACGACGTGACCGGCCTCGAATGCGTCCGGGTCGAATGGGTCGGCGGCCAGATGCAGGAAATTTCGGGTAGCGAATTCGTGCTCAAGGCCGACCTGATCCTGCTCGCCATGGGCTTTGTCGGCCCGCGCAAGCAGGGCCTGCTCGACCAGGCCGGAGTCGAGCTCGACGGACGCGGCAATGTTGCCGCCAACGTGATCGACTATCGCACCAGCGATCCGCAGATCTTCGCCTGCGGCGACATGCGCCGCGGCCAGAGCCTGGTTGTCTGGGCGATCCGCGAAGGCCGCCAGGCCGCCCGCGCGGTCGACGAGGCGCTGATGGGGGTAAGCGAACTGCCGCGCTAGGGCGGCAGCCTCTTTCCAAGTCGGCCCGCGCCGCCTAACCGGCGGCGATGAAGATCGCCTTCCTCGCCTGCCCGGCCACCCTGCCCGGATCGCCCACGCGTCGCCCTGATGCCTTTGAGCATGACCTTTACCTGGGCGCCGTCCGTGCCGGAGTAGGCTCCTCCGGAACCGTGACCGATATCGACTGGCGCGCGCCGCTCGATGACCTCGCGCAGTTCGATCTCGCGATCCTCGGCACGCCCTGGGACTATACCGAGGCCAAGGACGAATTCCTGGCCCGGCTCGGGGAGCTGGAGGCGGTCGGGGTTGTGGTCTGCAATCCGCTTGAGGTGGTGCGCTGGAATTCCGACAAGCTCTACCTCAGGGAACTGGGTGAGCTCGGCGCGGTGACGATCCCGACGCTCTGGCCCCAGCGGGCTGGGCCAGAGGACGTGCTGGCCGCCTTCGATCACTTCGGCACCGATCGGGTCGTGGTGAAGCGCCGGGTCGGTGCCGGCGCGATCGGGCAGGACAGCTTCTCGCGCGATAATCCGCCGCCGGCCGACTGGTCGCTGGACCAGGCGGCGATGATCCAGCCCTTCCTCCCCGCGATCCAGCGCGAGGGCGAGCTGAGCTTCATCTTCATTGATGGTGCGCTCAGCCATACCCTGCTCAAGCAGGCGACCGGCGGCGATTACCGGATCCAGTCGCTTTACGGCGGCACCGAGACACCGCTTGAGCCCGCCCCCACCGACCGTGCGGCGGCGGAAGCGATCATGGCGCTGCTGCCGTTCGACCAGCCGCCGCTCTATGCCCGGATCGATATGGTCCGGCTGCAGGATGGCCGACTGGCGGTGATCGAGGCCGAGCTGATCGAGCCTTACCTCTACCCGGAGCAGGGGCCGAACCTGGGGCCGCTGCTGGCCGCTGGGATGGCGCGGCGGCTGGGTTAGGCCCGTACAGTTTTCCTACATCTGCGGTGCCTGCTATCCTGCGCGGGCTCTTTCTCATGGTTGATGCGCGGCGGATTTTTCCGCGGAGGTGGACGGATCTGTCTGAAAACAGGTTGAAGCCCAGCATTTCTGAGGGCTCCCGGATGTTGGAAGAAGCGGACTCAGTGTCAACTGTGTCAACCTGAGCGTAACGCTGGTGCGCAGTCAGAGCGCCCAGTCGACCGCGCCGCGCCCCTTGGTTTCGAGGAAGGCATTGGCCTGGCTGAAGTGCCGGCACCCGAGGAAGCCGCGGTGCGCCGAGAGCGGGCTGGGATGCGGCGCGGTCAGCACCTGGTGGTGACTGGTCATCAGTCCCGGCACTGATTGCGCCTTGCGCTGGGCATGGCTGCCCCAGAGCAGGAAGACGCAGGGGTCGGTCTTGGCAGCGACGGCGGCGACCACGGCATCAGTGATCTCCTCCCAGCCGCGGCCCTGGTGCGAGGCGGGCTGGCCATCCTCCACCGTCAGCGCGGCATTGAGCAGCAGCACGCCCTGCCGCGCCCAGTTGGTAAGGTTGCCGTGGCGCGGCACGGAAAGGCCGAGGTCGCTGGCCAGTTCCTTGTAGATGTTGACCAGGCTGGGCGGTACTTTCACCCCGTCCTGCACCGAGAACGACAGGCCGTGGGCCTGGCCGGGGCCGTGGTAGGGGTCCTGCCCCAGGATCACGACCTTGACCGCCTCAAGCGGGGTCAGCTCCAGCGCCGCCAGCCGCGTCCCGCGCGGCGGATAGATCGCCTTGCCAGCCGTTTCCTCGGCGGTGAGGAACCCGCCCAGTTGGCGCGACCTGGGTGTGGCCAGGACCGGCTCGAGCACGGCCCGCCAGCTCTCCGGAACCCTATCGCCATTCGCCATCGCCATCTCGCTCCCACCGGGGGCTTTCATCCCGGCGGCAATCGGCCTAAGCACCTTGGCCTATGGCTGTCCATCTCCACGAAGAAGACCTCCCCGGCGATGTCTTTGCGCCAGGCCCGATCGCGGTCGATACCGAGACCATGGGGCTGATCACTCAGCGTGACCGGCTTTGCGTGGTGCAATTGTCCGACGGGCAGGGTGACGAGCACCTGGTGCGCTTCTCGCCCGGATCGGACTATGCCGCGCCCCGGCTCAAGGCCGTTCTGGCCGATCCGGCGCGGATCAAGCTGTTCCACTTCGCCCGTTTCGACCTGGCGGCGATCGAGCATTACCTGGGCGTCACCGCCACGCCGGTGTTCTGCACCAAGATCGCCAGCAAGCTGGTGCGGACCTATACCGACCGCCACGGCCTGAAGGACCTGGTCCGCGAACTGCTGGGCAAGGAGCTGTCCAAGCAACAGCAGTCGAGCGACTGGGGCGGCCCGGTGCTAAGCGATGCCCAGCTGGACTATGCCGCTTCGGACGTGCGCTACCTCCACGCCATGCACACGATCCTGGTCGAGCGGCTGGAGCGCGAGGGCCGCACGGCCCTGGCTCAGGCCTGTTTCGACTTCCTGCCACACCGCGCCCGGCTTGACCTGGCCGGCTGGCCCGACAAGGACATCTTCAGCCACGAAGCGTGAGCTGAAGTTCAGGACCGCCATGACCGACGCCGCCGACCGGATCCGCAACCAGCGCCGCCAATGGGCCGCACCGGGCGGTTCGCATGACCGGCTGATCCGGATCCTGGCGCGCTGGCTGCCTGGCGCGGTCGGGGTGGTGGCCGCCGCCATGCTGCTCGGCCCGCTGTTCCCGCGCGGCGAGATCAGCTTCCTGCTCGATCGCAACAAGGTGGCGACCACCGACGCCCGGCTGCGCGTCGCCAATGCGATGTACCGGGGCGAGGATGACGAGGGCCGGCCCTTTACCGTGACCGCCGCCAGCGCGATCCAGGTCTCGGCCGCCGATCCGGTGGTGCGGATGGAGGGTCTGGTCGCCCGGATCCTGATGGCCGATGGTCCGGCGGAACTGTCGGCGCAGGGCGGTAGCTATGATTACAACCGCGAAACAGTGGACGTGAACGGACCGGTCACCTTCACTGCCGCCGATGGCTACCGGATGACGACCGGCCATGTCGCGATCGACCTGAAAGGCCAGCGGGTGCTGGGGAATGGCGGGGTAAACGGCGCGATCCCGGCTGGCACATTTTCGGCGGAACGGTTAGTGGCTGACCTTAACGCGCGTACGATTGCGCTGGAAGGCAAGGCCCGGCTGGTGATGACCCCAGGCAAGTTGAGGATGCCGTGATGGCTGAAGCATCGATTTCCCGAATTGCCCTGCGATCGCTGCTGGCCGGTTTTGCGATCGGTGCGGTTGGCCTGCTGGCAATCGGGCGTTCGGATGCGCAGGCGCTGGGCGGGCACGACAGCAATGCTCCGGTCAGCTATGCCGCCGACCGGATCGAGCTGCAGGACCGGCAGGATCGTGTCGTGCTGGCCGGCAATGTCCAGATCAACCAGGGCGGGCTGCGACTGACCGCCGATCGCACCACGGTGGCCTTTACCGATCAGGGCAGCCTGCAGATCCAGCGGATCGACGCGACCGGCGGGGTCTCGGTCAATCGTGGCAACGAAAGCGCGCGCGGCGATGTGGCGATCTACGATTTCAACCGCCGGGTCATTACCCTGGCGGGCAATGTCGCCCTGCGCCGGGGCAGCGATACGCTGAACGGCGGGCGGCTGGTGATCGATCTCAACAGCGGGATTTCCAGCGTCGATGGCCGCGGTTCGGCCGATACGGGTGGCCGGGTGTCCGGCACCTTTGCCGTACCCAAGCGCAATTAGCCCGTCCTGACCCTGACGGCGATGAACGCTCCGTCCCTGCTTGTTATCGGGCTGAACTATACGCCTGAACCGGTCGGCATCGGCCCCTATACGGCTGGACTGTGCGAGGAACTGGTCAAGGCCGGCCACCAGGTCACGGCAATCGTCGGCAAACCCTATTACCCGCAGTGGAAGGCCGATCCGGCCTATGCCGGAGGGTGGCTGGAGGCAGAGGAGCGGGGCGTCAGACTGGTGCGCTGTCCGCACTATGCGCCGCAGGACCCGACGGGCATTCGCCGCTTTGGGCACCTGATCAGCTTTGCCATCGCCGCACTGATCTCGGCCATGCGGATTGCCCTGCGCGAGCGGCCGCAAGTGGTGCTCTGCGTTGCTCCGGCGTTACTCAGCGTACTGGCTGCGATCCTGGCGGCCTGGCTCTGCGGCGCGCGGCTGTGGATCCACGTCCAGGACTTCGAGGTCGAAGCTGCCTTCGCTACTGGCCTGATGCGCCCGAACACGCCCAAGGCCAGATTCGCGCTCTGGGCAGAAGGCTGGGTGCTGCGACAGGCCGACCGGGTCTCGACGATCAGCCCGCAGTTGGTCGCCAAGCTGGGGGAAAAGGGCATCCCGGCCGAGCGGCGGCTTGAATTGCGCAACTGGGCCAATGCCAACTTTGCCAACGATCCCGCCGGCGCGGCTGAGCTGCGCGCCGATTGGAACCTGGCAGGGCGGATAGTGGCGCTCTACTCTGGCAACATCGCCCGCAAGCAGGGGATCGAGATCCTGATCGATGCGGCCGGGCTGTTGCAACACCGGCCCGACATCGCCTTTGTAATCTGCGGCGAAGGGCCAAACCGCGCTGCGCTGGAAGCGCGCGCCCGCGGCCTCGCCAATGTCCAGTTGCACGACCTGCAGCCGGCCGAGCGGATGGGCGCGATCTGAGTATAGCCGATCTCCACCTGCTGCCCCAGATCGCGGGCGCGGCCGATCTGGTGCTGCCATCAAAGCTGACCAACATGCTGGCATCGGGCAAGCCGGTGGTGGCAACCACCGCACCGGGAACGGGCCTCTACAGCGAAGTCGATGGCTGCGGGGTCTGTGTCAGCCCGGGTGACGCGGCGGCCCTGGCGGCATCGATTGCTGCGATGGCAGACAATGCCCGGGAGCGCGAAGAGCTGGGCCGCGCCGCCATCGAACGGGCGGCGGAGCGCTGGCGGCAAGCGGCAAGAGGCGATCCTGGCCCGCGCCGCTAGGGAGTTGCAGTTGCTTGCGGGCTAGCTTCAGTCGCCGCCGCTGAGGCCGCATCCTCTGGCTCGACCGGGCTGGGCTCAAACGGCGTGGTATCCATCACCGGTTCGCCGAACTGGAGGGTTCGCTCATCCGCAGGCTTGGTCGGCGTAGCGATCGGGGCCGGGCTGGCCAGAGCGGGTGATGATGCCGCCGGACCAGCCGCTTGCGGCTGAGCCAGCATATCCTCATGGCCGCCGCCTTCGGCGAAGAAGGCAGCTGCCAGGGCGCTGATGCCGATCACCCACACCAAGGCAAAGCGCCAGTCACGAAACAGCCGATCCATCTCAGCGATCCTTGTCCCATGGCGAATGATGCGCAGCCAGCGGCTTGACGGCAGGCTGCGCAGCTTCTTCGGGTTCCGGGATGGAGCAATAGGCCGTCGCCAGAATGCCAAGCGACCAGGTCACCGCCTTCCAGCGGTTCTGGAATACCGTGGTGATCCGGGTCCCGAACATGCCGCGCAAGATAGCAGGCGGCTGTTAACAAAGACTTCCGTCAGTCGTCGGCCCCGGCTTCGCGCTTCAGCTCATAGAGCAGATCCAGCGCCTCGCGCGGGCTGAGCGCATCGACGTCGAGCCCCTTGAGCCGCTCGCGCAGGCTGTCGACCAGGTCCGCGCGGGCTTCGGCAGCGGCCGCGAACAGCGGCAAGTCGCCAAGGCCTGCGGCCAGCCCGCCAGTCTCCGCCCGGCCCTTTTCCAGCCGTTCCAGCACCGACTTGGCCCGCGCCACAACTGGTGCTGGCACGCCAGCCAGCTTGGCCACGGCCAGGCCATAGGACCGGTCCGCCGGACCTTCGTCCACTTCGTGCAGCAGCACCAGATCACCCTTCCACTCGCGGGCGCGGACGTGGTGGAGTGACAGCGCCTCGCAGCTTTCCGCAAGCCGCGCGAGCTCGTGGTAATGGGTCGCGAAGAGGCAGCGGCTGCGATTGACGCCGTGGACGGCCTCGACCACCGCCCAAGCCAGGGCCAGGCCGTCATAGGTCGAAGTACCGCGTCCGACCTCGTCCAGGATGACGAAACTGCGTTCGCTGGCCTGGGCCAGGATCGCGGCCGTTTCGACCATTTCGACCATGAAGGTCGAACGGCCACGGGCGAGGTTGTCCGAGGCTCCGACGCGGCTGAACAGGCGATCGACCAGACCAATGCGCGCCGCCTCGGCGGGCACGAAGCTGCCCGCCTGGGCCAAGAGCACGATCAGCGCATTCTGGCGCAGGAAGGTGGACTTGCCGCCCATGTTGGGCCCGCCGACCAGCCACAGCCGGTCCTGCGGAACAAGGCAGCAATCGTTGGCGACAAAGCGCTCGCCCTTCGCGGCCAGCGCCGCTTCGACGACCGGGTGGCGGCCGCCCTTGATGTCGAGGCAGGCATCCTCGACCACCTCGGGCCGCGCCCAACCGCCTTCGGCCGCGCGTTCGGCCAGCGCCGCCGCCACGTCGATCCGGGCCAGTGCCGCGGCGGTCGCGGCAATCGCCTGGCTGGCCTTAACCGCAACGCCGACCAGTTCTTCGAAATGCGCTTCTTCGGCCGCCAGGGCATGGCCGCCGGACTCGGCAATCCGGCTGGCCTCGGCATGGAGCGCAACCGCATTGAAGCGCACCGCGCCGGCCATGGTCTGGCGGTGGGTAAAGCCGCTGTCAGGGGCCATCAGCGGATCGGCCTTGGCGGCCGGCACTTCGATGAAATAGCCCAGCACGCCGTTGTGGCGGACCTTCAGCGCGGCGATCCCGGTTTGGTCGCGGTACTTTGCCTCAAGCACGGCGATCGCCCGGCGCGCGTCGCCCGAGATGCGGCGCAGCTCATCCAATGCGTGATCATAGCCCTCAGCAATATAGCCGCCCTGGCTGCGCTCGGTCGGCGGGCTGGGAACCAGTGCGCGGCTGAACAGATCGACCAATGCGCCATGTCCGGCCAGGGCGGGAAGCAGGGCTTCCAGCAAGGCAGGGCGGTCTGTGCGGTGCTGCAGATGATCGTGGATCCGCCGCGCTTCGCTGAGGCCATCGCGGAGCTGACCTAGATCGCGCGGGCTACCCCGCCCGGCCACGATCCGGCCCAGCGCCCGGCCGACATCGGGCGCAGCGCGCAGCACCGCGCGCAGATCGCCGCGCAGCAGGGCATCGTCATGCAGCCATTGCACCAGGTCGAGCCGCGCGGCGATCGTCGCCGTATCGGTCAGCGGGGCGGCCAGGTCTTCGGCCAGCTGGCGCGCGCCGGCGCCGGTGACGCAGCGGTCAAGCGCTTCGACCAGGCTGCCCTTGCGGCTCCCCTGGCTGGAGACCAGGATCTCCAGGCTGGCCCGCGTCGCCTCGTCCATCGCCAGATGCGCGGCCTGCCCCAGCACTACCGGCGGCAGCAGCAGCGGCAGCCGTCCGCGCCCGACATGGTCAAGATAGGCGATCAGGCCGCCCGCCGCCGCCAGCATGGCACGCGAAAACTGACCGAAACCATCAAGCGTCGCAACGCCGTGCACCGCCTTGAGCCGGGCCTCGCCGCCATCGCTGGAAAAGGTGCTGGTGGGGCGCAAGATGCCTTCTGGCGGACAAGCCTCCCACCCGTCTGGCGCGACCAGCTCGCTCGCGCCGAGCCGCGCCAGCGCCGCGCCCAGCCGCTCGGGCGGGCATTCCTCAAGCTCCATTCGCCCGGTCGAGATGTCGCAAGCGGCGATCCCGCAGGTGCCGCGCACCTCGCAGATCGCGGCCAGCACGTTGGCGCGGCGCGGTTCGAGCAGGGCTTCTTCAGTCAGGGTCCCGGCGGTAACGAAGCGGACAATGTCGCGCGCCACCAGCGCCTTCGATCCGCCGCGCTTCTTGGCTTCCTCGGGCGTTTCGACCTGTTCCGCGATTGCCACCCGGCAGCCCGCCTTGATCAGCCGTGCGAGGTAGCCTTCGGCCGAATGGACCGGCACGCCGCACATCGGGATCGGCATCCCCAGGTGCTCGCCCCGGCTGGTCAGGGCGATGTCGAGGATCTGGGCGGCCTGCTTGGCATCGTCAAAGAACAGCTCGAAGAAATCGCCCATCCGGTAGAACAGCAGGCAATCGGGCGCTTCGGCCTTGAGCGCCAGGTACTGTGTCATCATCGGAGTTGCGGGGGCGCTCATCTTCAACCGGTTAGCCGGTTGAATACGATTCGCCCAAGCTGCAGCGGGCAGCTTTCCCCTATCCCGTCGCGGCGAGTTCCGTTAGGGCTGCCCCGATCCAGGGAGGTACCGGTGTCCGACGAAACGAGCCCGCGCGATGAGAACAACAGGGTGAGCTTCACCGAGCGTGAAGCCCTGTTCTATCACAAGACGATCCGCCCGGGGAAAATCGAGATCATCGCCTCCAAGCCGATGGCGACCCAGCGCGACCTGAGCCTGGCCTATTCGCCGGGCGTGGCCGTGCCGGTCCAGGCGATCGCCGACAATCCGGCCGATGCCTATGAATATACCGCCAAGGGCAATCTGGTGGCCGTGATTTCCAACGGCACCGCGATCCTGGGCATGGGCAATCTGGGCGCGCTCGCCTCCAAGCCGGTGATGGAAGGCAAGGCGGTGCTGTTCAAGCGCTTCGCCGACGTCGATTCGATCGATATCGAATTGGCCAGCGAAGACCCCGATGCGATCATCGAGGCCGTGGCGATGATGGAGCCGAGCTTCGGCGGCATCAATCTGGAAGACATCAAGGCGCCCGAATGCTTCGTGATCGAGCAGGCGCTACGCGAGCGGATGAAGATTCCGGTGATGCACGATGACCAGCACGGCACGGCGATCATCGCTGCCGCCGGCCTGGTCAACGCCTGCTACCTGACGGGGCGCGAGTTCCAGGACGTCAAGGTGGTGGTCAACGGCGCTGGCGCTTCGGCACTGGCCTGCACTGCGCTGATCAAGTCGATGGGCGTGCGGCACGAGAACGTGACGGTCTGCGATCGCTCGGGCGTGATCTATCGCGGCCGCGAGGGCGGGATGGACCAGTGGAAGAGCGCCCACGCGATCGACACCCCTGCACGCGATCTGGAAGAGGCGCTGGTTGGCGCCGACATCTTCCTGGGCCTGTCCGCCGCCGGCGCGCTGAAGCCCGAATATGTCGCCAGGATGGCGCCAAAGCCGATCATCTTCGCCATGGCCAACCCCGATCCGGAAATCCGTCCCGAGGATGCCAAGGCCGTGCGCCCGGACGCGATCATCGCCACCGGCCGGTCGGACTATCCCAACCAGGTCAACAACGTCCTGGGCTTCCCCTTCATCTTCCGCGGCGCGCTCGATGTACGAGCGACCACGATCAACGAAGAGATGAAGATCGCCGCCGCCAAGGCCATTGCCGAACTGGCGCGCGAGCAGGTGCCCGAGGAAGTCGCCGCGGCTTACGGACAGAAGTACCAGTTCGGGCCCGATTACATCATCCCCGCACCGTTCGATCCGCGGCTGATGGAGATGGTGTCCTCAGCGGTTGCCAAGGCGGCGATGGATACCGGCGTGGCGCAGAAGCCGATCGAGGACTTCGATGCCTACCGCCACAGCCTGAAGGCCCGGCTCAACCCGACCACTTCGGTGCTCACGCAGGTCTACGAGCAGGTGAAGGCCAATCCCAAGCGGGTGATCTTTGCCGAGGCCGAAGACGAAGTCGTGTTGCGCGCGGCGATCCAGTACCGCGATTTCGGCTATGGCGAGCCGGTGCTGGTTGGCCGGACCGAACAGGTCAAGGCCAAGCTGATCGAACTGGGAGTCGAAGATCCGGACAGCTACCAGATCGAGAATTCGGCTGTCAGCGAGCATGTTCCGGCAATGGTCGAGGCGCTTTACGCCAAGCTGCAGCGGCGCGGTTTCCTGGAGCGCGACGTGCGCCGCATGGTCAACCAGGACCGCAATGTCTTTGCCTCGCTGCTGCTCAAGCTGGGCGTGGGCGATGCGATGGTGACTGGCAAGACCCGGACCTTTGCCCAGACCATGCGCGAAGTGCGCCAAGTGCTGGAGCCGCAGGAAGGGCGCCTGCCGTTCGGCATCCACCTGATGATCGGCAAGAACTATACCGTGTTCCTGTCCGATACGACCGTCAACGAGCGGCCAAGCGCCGAGGAACTGGCCGTGATCGCTAAGGAAACCGCTGCGGTTGCGCGGCGCCTGGGACACGAGCCGCGCGTTGCCTTTCTGTCCTATTCGACCTTCGGCAATCCGCCGGGCCGTTACCTTGAGAACATCCGCGCTGCGGTCGCGATCCTCGATGCCGAGAACCCGGGCTTCGAGTACGAGGGCGATGTCGCCCCCGATGCTGCACTCAACCCCACGGTCATGAAGAACTATCCCTTCAGCCGCCTGACCGCGCCGGCCAATGTGCTGGTCATGCCGGGGCTGCAATCGGCCAACATCTCGGCTAAACTGCTGCGCGAGCTGGCCGGTAACGCCACGATCGGCCCGATGCTGATCGGGATGGAAAAGCCGGTTCAGGTCATCCCCATGACCGCAATCGCGCCGGATATCCTGACCTTGGCCGTGCTGGCCGCAGCGGGCGTAACGGGATAGGGATCACGCCCAGGCGCGGTAAACGCCGTAGCCGCTGGTCAGGGTCAGCACGATCCCGACCAGGATCAGCATGGTCTTGGGCGGGAAGTGCTTGGCCGCCCAGGCTCCGATCGGGGCTGCCGCCATCCCGCCGATGAGCAGGCCCAGCGTAGCACCTGCAACGTCGGCAAAGCCCAAGTGGTAAATGAAGGCGGCGCTGATCGTCAGCGTCAGGAAAAACTCGACCGAATTGACCGTCCCGACGACCTTGCGCGGATCGGCCCCCTGGATCAGCAGGTTGGAAGTCACGACCGGGCCCCAGCCGCCACCGCCGGCAGCATCCAGGAATCCGCCAACCAGACCCAGCGGCGCGACCAGCTTGGCCTCGCGCACGCGCGGCGGATACATCAGGCCGCGCCACAGCAGGTAAAGACCGATACCCGCGAGGTAGGTCAGCACGAACGGCTTGACCACATCGGCATGGAGCGAGGTCAGCACATAGGCTCCGGCCACGCCGCCAATGATCCCGGGGATGAGCAGGCGGACGAACAGCTTGCCGTCGATATTGCCGTGCAGCAGGTGGCTGATTCCGGACGCCGCCGTGGTAAAGCACTCAACCAGATGGACCCGCTGCGAGGCTTGCGCAGGGGGCACGCCCAGCACCCCGACCAACAGGGTGTTCGAGATAACGCCAAAGGCCATGCCAAGCGCGCCATCGACCAGCTGCGCCGCAAAGCCCACCGCAATGAACGGGAGCAGGTAGGCGAGGTCGATTGCGCCAAGATCCATGACCGACTCCTTCGTGGGCTTTGTCGATCAAAAAACTAGAGTTTGCATCGCACCCTTGCCACATAGTTTTTCCGTGGTGCGCCGAAGCGAAATTATCCTACGGCGGCCTGCGTTGGTTCAGCAGGCAGTCCGAGCGCAACCCTGAACCGCGCCGGGTTTGAGGCCAGCTGGATCAGTCTGTGGCAATCGATTCGGGCCTCAGCCGGAATAGCGCTCCCACGGAAAGCTGGCTGACAAGCGGCAGTCTGCGCTGGTCACGTCAACCTGCACGGTCCCGCCGCGCTGGCCCCAGCGGAAGGGAACGTAATAGCGGGCAAAACGTCCTGCCGCATCGGCGCGGACGGACCAGTCGATCGGCTTCATGTCGCCATTGCGCAGCACGTAACGTGCCGCATTGCCGCCACCCAGCCCTTCGGCGGCAATTAGCACGTAGCGGCCGTTGCCGGTGACCGTCAGCTGGCATTCGGCATCGCGCGCTTCGGCCAGAACCGGCCAGCCACCGTCAACCATGGCCGCGGCCGGGGCGGCCAGGACCAATGCCGCCAACATGGGAAGGGTCTTGCGCATGCCGATCCTCCTTTCGCTCTGGAGATGCCGGGTTCTAGCCTGAATCGGGCGGCAGCGGGACGGCGACTTGGTTGGCGCGCCAGATCGGTACAGTTTTCAGCGGCGACGGTAGCGGAAGTACCAGACCTCGTGACCGTAAACGGTCCGCGCCTTGTGCTCATAGCGCGTTTCGGGCCAGCCGCCCGGCCGCTTCTGGAAATCCTGCGGCTTGTCGATCAGCCATTCGAACTGATCAGTATGGCGGCGCATCACCATCAGCGCGTGACGGACATAGACAGCATGATCGGTGCCAAAGCGGAACTCCCCACCCGGCTTCAGCTTGGCCGCGAACAGGTCAACCGGGCCGTCGTTCATCATCCGCCGCTTGGCATGGCGCGCCTTGGGCCAGGGATCGGGATGCAGCAGATAAAGGAACGAGAGCGACCCATCCGGAATGCGGCGCAGCACGTCCAGCGCATCGCCATGCCAGATCCGGACATTGCCGAGCGGCGGATGCGCGCCGTTATCGCCGGCGACATGGGTCAGCGCCTGGGCGACGCCGTTGAGGAACGGTTCGGCCCCGATGAAGCCATGGTCAGGCAGCATGTCGGCCCGCGCCGCCATATGCTCACCCCCGCCAAAGCCGATCTCGAAATGGAGCGGGCAATCCTGGCCGAACAACCGCTCGGCAGTAAACTCGCCCTCGGCCGGCACGGCGATCTGCGGCAGCAGCTGGTCGACCAGGGCCTGCTGGCCCTGGCGCAGCGGCTTGCCCTTGGCGCGGCCGTAAAGGCGGTTGATCGTGGTTGGATCGCCGGGTTTATGCGCGGTCATGGGCGGTGCCTGTGGCAGCCGGGCCAGCAGGGGTCAAGAACAGCGGCGATCCGCCCCGCAGGCAAAGCAGCACAAGAAAATTGGGATGGACGCTCCGCAGCGCATGTGGTGATTCAACTGGCATGACGGTTCACTTTCCCATCCCGGCTGAAATTGCCGCGCTGAATGACAAGGAAGTAGAGGTCCTGCGGCTGCTCGCAGCCGGCCATACGGTCAAGTCGATCGCTGCAACGCTCGGCAAGTCGGAAGCCTCGATCAATGAGCGGTTGCGCGATGCGCGGCGCAAGACCGGGGTGGGCAGCAGCCGCGAACTGGCGCGGCTGCTCGATGCCCAGAAAATCTGGGACAAGAATATCGATCTGGTCGGCCCGCGTTCCCTGACCAAGGCTCAGGACCAGCCCCGCAAGGGGCATCCATGGTCGAAAGGAACGATTGCCATGCTACTTACCCTGCCAGCCGCTGCCGTTGGACTGATGCTTGCGGCGAATAACCCGGCGCAGCCATCTGCACCCGCGCCAATCGCGCTCACTGCGGCCCCCAAGTCGCCCCCGCTGGTCGGGCGCTGGTCGCTCGACGTTGCGCGCATCCCGGTAGAGGAGCGCCCGCGCCAGGTCACCATGTCCTTCCGCGTCAGCGATGATCAGAAGTGGACGGCCGTGGTCGAAATCGTGGATCCCGATGGCCGCACCCGCCGCGCCGAATCAACCGCCGCGCTAGATGGCGTGCCAGTCCCGATCAGCGGCAACATGGACTTCATCGATACGGTCGCGCTGCGCCAGCCCGCCCCGAACACCCTGGTCATGACGCTGGGCAAGAACGGCACGCCCGTTTCAACGCGCGTCTATGCGGTGGCCAAGGATCAGAAGACGATGACCGAAACCATTGTCTGGGCCGGCCAGGAAATGCCCAAGCTGGAAACGACCTTCTTCACGCGGGTCGGTTGAACCGCCCGGCCCAAATGAAAACGGCCCGCTTCCAGGGGAAGCGGGCCACCTTCAAACCAACGGGTACTTATTCTCAGGCGGCGACAGCCTCTTCGCCCGGATCGCGCAGGACATAGCCGCGGCCCCAGACGGTTTCGATGTAGTTTTCACCGCCGCAGGCGTGCGCCAGCTTCTTGCGCAGCTTGCAGATGAACACGTCGATGATCTTGAGTTCGGGTTCGTCCATCCCGCCATAAAGGTGGTTGAGGAACATTTCCTTGGTCAGCGTGGTGCCCTTGCGCAGCGAGAGCAGCTCAAGCATCGCATATTCCTTGCCGGTCAGGTGGACGCGGGCACCATCGACCTCGACGGTCTTGGCATCCAGGTTCACAGCCAGCTTGCCGGTGCGGATGATCGACTGCGAATGGCCCTTGGAACGGCGCACCACGGCGTGGATGCGGGCGACCAGTTCTTCGCGGTGGAACGGCTTGGTGACGTAATCGTCAGCCCCGAAACCGAAGGAGCGAACCTTCGAATCCATCTCCGAAATGCCCGACAGGATCAGCACCGGGGTCTGAACCTTGGCGACGCGCAACTTCTTGAGCACGTCATACCCGTGCATATCGGGCAGGTTCAGGTCGAGGAGGATGATGTCGTAATCATAGAGCTTGCCGAGGTCCAATCCCTCTTCGCCCAGGTCGGTCGAATAGACATTGAAGCCTTCAGTGGTCAGCATCAGTTCGATGGCTCGTGCCGTGGTCGGCTCGTCCTCGATCAGCAGTACGCGCATGGGTAATCCCCCTTTGCCCCGTGGTCCCGCAATAACCCCTTGGCAAGGGTCATTGCCTGTCATTAACCATATGACCAATGAAGAGGAAAGGTTAATTTCTCGTAAACGGCAGAAATCCGGCGAGTCGCGGAGGGTGCCTTCAGCTCTCGATTACCCGGGTGGCCGGATGGTGCCGATCAAGATGCTTGCGAATGATCCGCAAATTCCGGGTGTTGGATCTGTAGAGCAGGTCAAACAGGTCACCCGCGAGCGGCACGGCGCCAATCGCCGTATCGATCCCGACATTGGCCATCATTCGCCAAAGCTGCCAGCGCGGCAGGCCCAGGTTGCGGGCTTCCCAGACCAGATAGAGCCCCATCGCGGCGGTCAGCAGGTCCCCGGCGACCGGGATCACCCCGGCAATTGCATCCAGCCCGACCTTGCGGCGCAGCACCGGAATCTCGACAATCCCTTCGAGCAGGCGCTCAAGCGCCTCGACCCGGCGGCGGATCGAAACCGGATCGGTCCCCAACGGCAGGTCGGCCGGAAGCGGATCGAGTCGGCGGGGGCGGGCGGCAGGCCTCTGAACGTCCATCGGCAATCCCGTCATCAAGCGCGGACCACAGCGGCCGCACGACCCTATTTGGGGAGCATGGCCAGCGGCATCAAGGGATGGACGTTCCAGGGGTTGGGCATGAAGCCCGTGGTCTGCCCGCTGACCAGCGACCAGCGGACCGGCACGCCAAAGGGAATGAAGGTGTTGGCAATGGTCAGTTGCGCTTCGGCCTGGGCAAACAGGTCGGCCCGCTTGGCCGGGTCGGGCTCGAGCAGGGCGAGGCCCGCGAGGCGGTCCGCACTGGGGCTGCACAACACGCGGTTGCTGGCACAGCTCAGCTGGTTGAGGAACCACCCGGTCCGGACATAGCGCGCCACCGTATCGACCAGCCGCAGGTCAGCCTGGGCATTCTCGCGCACCTGGACAGCCTCGACACCGATGGCCTTGAAGTCATCCGCCAGCCGCGCGAACAGCACGTCGCTACCTGGCCCGGCCGGCAGGGCGATCCGCAGCCGCGGTGCGGCGCGATCGGCGCTCCATTTGGCGATGCGAGCAGCCGCCACGCTCCGCCGCTCCGCCAATGACTGCCCGGGCCAGCGTTCCCCGACCGTGCCATTGTCGTCGCCCGCCCCGGGGTTGACGATCCGGGTCGTGGCCGTCCAGCCGCCGACATTGAGCGCATTGGCCAGCGCTTCGCGGTCGATCGCCATGGCCAGCGCCTCGCGCCGGTCGGGTTCGGCGAGGAAGCCCTGCGGATTGACCGCGGCCAGCCCGAACAGGCCAGCGACCGGATCGAGCCGGATCGCGCCGCGCGACACCCCGCTGGCATCAAGCCGCGGGAAATCGGCCAGGCGCCCGCCCAGCACCACATCGATCTCGCCCGCATTGAACCGTTCGATCGCGCGCTTCGGAGGCAAGGCCACCAGCCGCAGTTTGCGGCTGAGGCTGGACCAGTTCTCGATCTGGGGCAGGCCGCGGTCCTCGGGCGCGATCGGCCTGAGCAGGGCGGCGTCCTTCTCGCGCGTCAGCCGCATCGGCCCGGCCCCGCGCCCCTTGCGCAGCAGGCCCAGTTCGGGCTGGGCCAGGAGTTGGAGAAAATCGGGCTGGGCCTGGTGCAGGCGGATTTCGACCACCCGGCCCGCCATCGCGCGGACTTCGTCGATCGCCGCCAGATCGGCACCCAGCGCCGTGCCGCGCAGGCCGGCAATCGCCTGCAACAGGGCGGCGCGGGCCGTATCGCCAGTCAAAGGAGTCTTGTCGGGCCAGGTCCCGTCGCGCAGGCGGAAGATGTAGCTCAGCCCGTCATCGGTAACGATCCAGCGATCGGCCAGTGCGGGGATCACGCGCCCCCGCTCATCGAAACCGACCAGCCCTTCGGCCGTGGCCGAACGCACCAGCTGCGCGGCGAGCGGCAGCCGCGCTCCGCCGGCAAAGGGTGAGGCACTTTCGCCGATGACAGCGACTTCGACAGCGCGGTCAGACGCATTGTCGCAGCTGGCCAGCGTGACGGCCAGAGCTAGTCCGAGCAGGGTGGACATTGGGCGATGCAGCATCGTCTGCCGCACCTAACCGATTATTGGCGCGACCAACAGCGCCGATCAAGCGCTGCGAACAGCTGGATCAGATCTTGCGGAGCTGGCTGGGCTCGGTCGCGGCGATGGGCGGGCGCACGTAGCGCGGGGTGCCTTCGCCCTGAGTGACTCGCGCGCGCGCCAGCTTGGGGTCAATCTCTTCGCGGAAGGCGATGCCGCAGCGATTATCCTGAACCCAGGCGACAACGCCTTCGACCCAGCCGATATTGCGCAGCTGGACCCAGACCAGTGCGCCGCGTTGCACCGTCGGACCGCCATCGGCCATCAGGCCGCCGGCCGAGACATTGCGGACGCGGACCTTGTGGTCCCCGCTTACCCCGTCGATCCGCAGATCAGCCATGAGGAACAGGCTGTCGCGCACGATCTGACGATGTTCGTTTCCGCCCATTGTCGTACCTATTGTCCCACTCGAAAGCCTAACCGGTGCGACCCGCCAACCTTGTCTAGCCGGTGTGCCGTCGCCGAAAGCTAAACGGCAAGGGCAAAAAAGCAGTTAACGTCCGACCGGAGAATCGACCGGATCAATCGTCGCGAGAGATTTTCTCACGCCGTTCATGGGCTTCCTGCGCCTCGACCGTCATGGTCGCGATCGGTCGAGCTGAAAGCCGGCCCAGGCCAATCGGTTCCCCGGTAACCTCGCAATAGCCGTATTCGCCCTCTTCGATCCGGCGCAGCGCAGAGTCGATCTTGGTGATCAGCTTGCGCTGCCGGTCACGGGTGCGCAGTTCGATCCCCCAGTCGGTTTCGCTGGAGGCGCGGTCGTTAAGATCGGGCTCGCGTATCGGGCCGTCCTGCAACTGCTGCAGGGTATCCTGCGCGGCCGACAGGATCAGCTTTTTCCATTCGAGCAGTAGCCGCCGGTAATAGTCGAGCTGCGGTTCTGACATGTATTCTTCGGAGTCGCTGGGCACATAGCCGTCCCCCAGCGCCCGTTTGGCCTTGGCTAGAACATCGATTTCATCGCCGAGAATCGTCGCCATAATCTCTCCACCAGACACCAGCCGAACCAGGCGAGGTTCCCGCTGCCCCGGGTTTGCCCGTAGGCTACCGACGCCAGCGTGTGCCGCGCCTATAGTGAGGCGCATGGCCCTGCACAAGCCGCAATGGCGGGCAAAAGGTCTGCTGCTGGTGAAGCCCGCAAAGTCGCAATTCACCTTGCAGAAGGCTGTCCGCAAAAAGACTTTTTCAGCCGTTAACCTTTTGTTGACCACGATCCGCAAGATTTGGCTCGTCAACCGGGATCACCGCCCGGCGCAAATAGGGGGTCACTGAAATGAGCAACACTTGGAATCACGCCGCCGCCTTCGCCTCGGCCGAAGCGCTTGAAGCCACCAGCGAAGACATGCTGGTCGCCACCTGCCTCGCCGCTGCGGCCCAGGGCGATGTCAGCGCCTATTACGATCTCGGCGTCGCCTATTCGACCGGCAGCCACGGCGTGGATTGCGATCTGATCGAAGCGCACAAGTGGTTCAACCTCGCCGCCGCCTCGGGCCATGCCGAAGGCGCGCTGTGCCGCGCTGATATCTCGGACGAGATGACCGCCCGCGAGATCGCCGAAGCTCAGCGCCGCGCGCGCGAATGGCTCTCGGCCACCACACGCAAGGCAGCCTGAACCCTACGCTTTCCTGAACGGCGCGCGTTCGGCGAGATAAAGCCGGTCCTGCGCCACCCCCTGCCGCTCGCGCTCGAGGAAATCGGCCACGGCAGTGCGGAAGCCGGGGTGAACGATATAGTGGGCTGACCAGGTTTCGACCGGCTCATAACCCCGCGCCAGCTTGTGCCCACCTTGGGCCCCCGCCTCGACCCGGGCCAGGCCGAGCGCAATGGCAGCATCGATCGCCTGGTAATAGCACAGTTCGAAATGCAGCAAGGGCTTGTCGAGCACGGCCCCCCAGTACCGCCCGTAGAGCGCATCCGGGCCAATGAAATTGAGCGCTCCCGCCACCGGCATCTCGCCGATGAAGGCCATGACCAGCAGGATCCGGTCCGCCATCCGCTCGCCCAGCAGAGTAAAGGCTTCGCGAGTCAGGTATGGCCGCCCCCACTTCCTGGCCCCGGTATCCTGGTAAAAGGTCCAGAAGGCATCCCAGTGTTCTGAGCGGATGTCCGCGCCGGTGAGGTGGCGGATCTCCACTCCCTCCTGCGCAGCGGCGCGTTCCTTGCGGATGTCCTTGCGCTTGCGGCTGGAAAGCGCGGCCAGGAAATCGTCGAAGCTGGCATAGCCGCGGTTTTCCCAGTGGAACTGGATATCGCTGCGCAGCATCCACCCGGCCGCCTCGAACAGGGGGACCTGTTCGGGCGCAATGAAAGTGGCATGGGCGGAGGACAGTCCGTTGTCTTCGCAGACCTGCTCGGCCGCGCGCAGCAGCGGGGTGGCGAGCGCCGGGTCGGCCAGCAGCAGGCGCGGACCGGTGGCGGGGGTAAACGGCACGGCAATCTGCAGCTTGGGGTAATAGCTGCCCCCGGCCCGGTGCCAGGCATCGGCCCAGGCATGATCGAAGACATATTCGCCCTGGCTGTGCGCCTTGAGATAGGCCGGCAGCGCCGCAGCGATCCGGCCGTCCGCACCGGCAATGGTAATCGGCACCGGGTCCCAGCCAGAACCTGCGCCGACCGAACCCGATTCTTCGAGCGCGGTGAGGAAAGCTTGGCTGAGAAAGGGATTGTCGCCAGTCAGTGCATCCCACTGATCGGCCGGAAGTTCGCCGACACCGCGGGCAATGCGGGCCTCAACCGAGACGGTCACAGGACCCCTGCACCCTCCGCGATCGGCGCATCGGCATGGGCCGCGGCCCGTTCGCGGTATTCGGCCGTGCGCACCGTCCAGGTCAGAACCGGCAGTCCGCGCTTTCGCTGCGCGGCGGCAAAGCGGCTCGGCAGGTCGCGGATGTCATAGGCCAGGAAATCGGGCCGAGCATGCCACAGCGCCAGCCGGCGGCGGACCATGCCGGGGAGCGCCTTGTCATCCTCTTCGGTCACCACCAGCCCGCGCACGGTCAGCGGCGAGTGGCGCGCAAACCAGCCGACGATCCGGGGATCGAAACTCATGATCGCATGGCTCCCCTGGTAGCCTTCCAGCACCCGCCGGACCGAGAGGCACAGCGCACTGATCCGGCCATTAGATCCCTTGGGGGATTTTATTTCGATCAGCAGCGGCACTCGGCCGGCGACCTGATCCAGCAATTGCCGCAGGGTCGGGATCGTGTCGGTCCCGCCGGTCAGCTGAATCCGGCCGAGCTCCTCGGCGCTGCGCTCGGCCACCCGGCCCTGCTCTGCCGTCAGGCGGTCCAGGGTCGCGTCGTGAAAGACCATCGCATGACCATCGCGCGAGCGCTGGATATCGCACTCGATCCCCATGCCGCGTTCCATTGCAGCGGCAAAAGCGGCGGGTGAATTCTCCGGCAAGCCGGTCCTATGCAGGCCGCGATGGGCATAGTCCCACTCACCCAGCCAGCTAACCCTGGCCGGGGCCGGCGGCGGGCTGAGCCAGTTATCAAGTCCCGCGAAGGGCAACGATGGCATCCACTTCAACCGCGCAGCCCAGCGGGAGTGCGGGCACGCCGACCGCGGCGCGGGCATGCTTGCCGGCTTCGCCGAACACGGCGACCATCAGCTCCGAAGCGCCGTTGATGACCTTGGGCTGGTCGGTGAAATCGCCGGTGCAATTGACGAAGCCGCCCAGTTTGACGATTCGCTCGACCCGGTCGAACGAGCCGAGCGCGGCCTTGAGCTGGGCCAGGATCATCAGCCCGCAGCCCTGCGCTGCGCGCATCCCGTCTTCGACCGACAGGTCATCGCCCAGCCGGCCCTTGACCAGCGCGCCATCGACGAAGGAAACCTGGCCCGAAACGAAGGCATGGCCGCCCGAAACCACCACCGGCACATAGGCGGCAACCGGCGCCGCCGCCTGCGGCAGGGTCAGGCCCAGCTCGGCCAGCTTCGCGTCAACTTCGGCGTCAGTCATGCTTGCACTCCAATGCGTTCGAGCAGCCACGGCAGGGCATGCTCCCAGGTGTCGATCCGGGCATGGGCATGGCCCGCCTCGAAGGCGCAGGCAATATGCGGGGCGAGCGTCGGTTCGCCGCACAGGTGCAGCCGGTCGATCTGCGGGGCGATCTCCTTCACCGAACCGTGGTGCTGCGGCAGGTCATCGATGAAGACCGCGTGGCTCGGCTTGTACTCGTCCAGAATCGCCTGGAGCGCCGGACCCTTGGGCCCCTGGTTGGTAAAGACCCGGGCATGGATGCCGTGGTTGGCCAGCTGCTGGGCGCGGGCCTGGTTGTGCTTGTCGGTCAGGTTGGTCAGGATCACCACGTCGGCATGCTCGGCCAGGGTGTTCATGGCGTGAACCGCACCGGCAATCGGGTTCTGGCGGTGCATCTCGTTATCGAAGAAGCCCTGGAGGAACTCCCAGATCTTGGGCCCTTCAACCAGCTCGCCGCTGTCCTTCCAGCGCACCGCCCGGGCAAAGTCGTTGCCGACCATCGAAAATGTCACGCCCTGGGTCTCGTCGAGCCACTGGGCGAAAGGGACGACCATGTGCAGCAGCACTTCGTCGCAATCGGAAATGATCAGGGGTCTTGTCATGTCAGCGAATCCCGTGCCGCGATCAGGGCACCGGGTGCAACCCCCAAATGTTCGGCTGCGGCACAAAGGTCAGGTTCATGGGCCGCCAGAAATTCCAGCACCGCGCCCAGTACGGACGGATCGCCCACTCCGGCGCGCAGGGCATCGGCATCAAGCCCGGTCAGTGCCAGCAGCCGCTCGGCGCGGGGGCCATCGCCCAGCACCCAGCCAAGCGCGCCGAGCGCCAGAACGAAGGGGTCAGCCGGGGATTGGGGTTCGCGGATAATTGCGGGCCTCGGGGGTAACAGTGTAGGGCCTTGCCGCATGGCAAAGCGCATCCTGGTTGTCGAGGACAACGACCTCAACCGCAAGCTCTTCTGCGACGTGCTGAAGAGCCAGGGCTATGCCGTGGAACCCTGCGCCGACGGGCTCGAAGCGCTCGACAAGGCGCGCAGTTTTGTCCCCAACCTGATCATCATGGACATCCAGCTGCCCAACGTTTCGGGGCTGGACCTGATCGAGGCGGCCAAGGCCGATGCCGTGCTGCGCTCGATCCCGGTGCTGGCCGTCACCGCCTATGCCGGCAAGGGCGACGAGGAGCGCATCCGCGATGCCGGGGCCGAGGGCTATCTGGCCAAGCCCGTCTCGATCGGTCCCTTCATGGCGGCGGTGAAGGCGTTGGTTGAGAAGGCCGTGGCTTGACATTTAGCTTGCCGCGCCGCTTTTCCGCCCCATTCATCGGCCAGAGGGCCGCAAAGCCAATTGGAGCATAAGACAATGGATCGCGCCGCCACTGCCGAGAAAATCGCCGGGATCATCGAGCCTTTCAACAAGAAGGGCGTGGAAATCACCGATGCCAGCACCTTTGCCGGGGACCTTGAGTTCGACAGCCTGACCGTGATGGACTTCGTTGCCGCGATCGAGGACGAATTCGACATCATCATCAGCATGAACCAGCAGGCCGAGATCGAGAATTACGGCCAGTTGATCGATGCCGTGGTGAAGCTGCAGGGGTAATTCCCCGGTTGCGGCAAGCAGAGGATCACCAAGACCCTATGACCGACCTGTTCTCGAAGTTCGACCCGCTGATCGAGCTGCGCACCAACCTGCTTTCGCAAGGCCAGGAAGACCCGTTCAACCTGGTCATGGAGCGCGTCGTTTCGCCCACCGAGGCGATCTGCAACGGGCGCCAGACGATCCTGCTGGGCACTTACAACTACATGGGCATGACCTTCGATCCCGATGTGATCGAGGCGGGCAAGCAGGCGCTCGACGATTTCGGCGCGGGCACCACCGGCAGCCGCGTGCTGAACGGCACTTACTCTGGCCACAAGGCGGTCGAGGAAGCGCTCAAGGAATTCTACGGGATGGACCATGCCATGGTCTTCTCGACCGGGTACCAGGCCAACCTGGGGATCATCTCGACCGTCGCTGGCAAGGGCGATTACATCGTGCTCGACATCGATAGCCATGCCTCGATCTGGGATGGCTGCAAGCTGGGCGATGCCGAAGTCGTGCCGTTCAAGCACAACGATATCGAAGCGATGGACAAGCGCCTGGGCCGCATCCCGGAAGGCGCCGGCAAGCTGGTGATCCTGGAGGGCGTCTATTCGATGCTGGGCGACATTGCCCCGCTCAAGGAAATGATCGCGGTGGCCAAGAAGCACGGCGCGATGGTGCTGGTCGACGAGGCGCACTCGATGGGCTTCATCGGCCCCAACGGGCGCGGCGTGGCCGAGGACCAGGGCGTGCTCGACGATGTCGATTTCGTGATCGGCACCTTCTCCAAGTCGGTCGGCACGGTCGGCGGCTTCTGCGTCTCCAACCACCCGAAGTTCGAGATCCTGCGGCTGGTCTGCCGGCCCTACGTGTTCACCGCCTCGCTCCCGCCGAGCGTGGTGGCGACCGCCTGCACCTCGATCCGCAAGCTGATGCATGCCGGCAACAAGCGCGCGCACCTGTGGGAGAACTCCAAGATCCTTCACCAGGGGCTGACCGAAGCCGGCTTCCAGCTTGGCACCAGCGAGCCGCAATCGGCGATCATCGCGGTGATCATGCCGGACCTCGAAAAGGGCGCGGCGATGTGGGAAGCGCTGCTGAAGGAAGGGCTCTATGTAAACCTGGCCCGTCCGCCGGCGACCCCCGCCAACATGACCCTGCTGCGCTGCTCGCTCTGCGCCGAACACACCGCCGAACAGGTCCAGACCATCATCGGCATGTTCAAGCGCGCCGGAAAGGCCGTGGGGATCATCTGATGCCGCGGCTGGCGGGCAAGCGCTGTGTCATCACCGGCGCAGCGCAAGGGATCGGCAAGGCGATCGCCGAACGCTTCGCCGCCGAGGGCGCGACGCTGCTGCTCGCCGATATCGACGCTGCCCGCGTGGAAGCGCTGGCTGCGGCGCTTGGCCAACAGGTCTTCGTCGCCGATGTTGCGAAGAAGGCCGAGGTCGAGGCGCTGATTGCCCGCGCTGCGGAGCTCTGGGGCGGGCTTGACGTGCTGGTCAACAATGCCGGGATCACCCACCCGGCCAGTCTCGACGATCTGACCGAGGAAGACTTCGACCGGGTCTTTGCCACCAACCTCAAATCGGCGCTATGGGGCACCCAGGCGGCGGCGCGGTTGATGGGGCCGGGATCGGCGGTGATCAACATGAGCTCGGTTAATGCCGTGCTCGCGATCCCCAACCAGATTCCCTACGTGGTTTCCAAGGGCGCGATGAAGCAGCTGACCAATGTCACCGCGCTGGCGCTGGCCGACAAGGGCATCCGCGTCAACGCGATCGGCCCCGGCTCGATCATGACCGACATGCTGAGCGGGATCATGGCCGAGGACGATGCCGCGCGCGATCGGATCATGAGCCGCACCCCGCTGGGCCGCGCCGGGGAGCCCGAGGAAGTGGCCGCAGTTGCCCTCTTCCTGGCGAGCGAGGACAGTTCCTACCTGACCGGGCAGACGATCTATCCCGACGGCGGGCGCCTCGGCCTCAATTACACGGTGCCGGTCAGGTAATCCGGGGGCGCGCCGGCAAGGCGTGACAAGCGCCGCGCTTCCTGTCAGCCTGTGCCAAGAGGCATGGCGGGGGATTGTCGGCAATGAACAGGCACTTCGCAAACGGTCGGCTGATCGGCCTGGCCCTAGGGCTTACCGCACTGTCCGGCAGCCCTGCCCTGGCCCAGGACACCCACAGCGCCAATCATGCGCCGGTCGTTCCTGCGGCCGAATCGACCAAGGACGCGCATCGCCACGACGATCTGCTGACCCCGCGCAGCCCACAGTTGTTGCCGGGCTATGGCAATGGCGGATTTGCAATCACTGGTGCCAATCCGCAGGCCGCCGCCTTCTTTGCCAACGGGCTTGAGCTCCACGCCGCCTTTGCCCACCGCGCCGGGGTTGCCGCCATGGAACAGGCGGTGCGGCTCGATCCGGCTTGCGGCATGTGCCAGTGGGGCGTCGCGCTGGTCGATGGCCCGACGATCAATTACGGCGTTCCGCCCGAGGGTCGGGCCGGGCTGCTGGTCAAGGCGCGAGCAGCGCGAAGCGCGGTAGCCGCCGCCGGGACACCCAAGGAGCGCGCGCTGACAGAAGCCCTGGTGCTGCGCTATCAGCCGGGCAAGGACACCGCCAAGCTCGACCGCGCCTATGCTGCCGCCATGCAGACGGTGGCCGCGCGTTTTCCCGCTGACAATGAGATTGCGGTGCTCACCGCCGATGCGCTGATGGTGGCAAGCTTTGCCGAAGAAGGCGGCTATGACCACAAGCTGATGGACCAGGCCGTGGTCCTGCTCGAACAGGTGCTGGCCCGCGCGCCCGACCATACCCCCGCGATCCATTTCTACATCCACGCCACCGAAGTGATCGGCAAGCCGGCCCTGGCCGAAGCCTATGCTGACCGGCTGGCCGACTTGGCGCCGCGTGCCAGCCACCTGGTGCACATGCCCAGCCACACCTATTACTGGGTCGGCCGCTACCAGGATGCCGCCGAAACCAATCACCGCGCGGTCCAGATCGGCAAGGACAATGCCAAGGCGCTGGGCTTGCCCGCACCGAAGGGTGTCTGGGATCTGCCCTATCATGCGCACAACGTGATCTTCGGGCTGGGCGGCGCGCTGATGGCCGGGGATTCGCGGATCGGGCTCGATCTTGCCCGGCCGCTGGTTGAAACCGCGTCGCAGCGCGACAAGGCCGAGCCGTGGTGGGAACTGCTGGCCGCATCGGGCCTGTTTGCCATGGCCCGGTTCGATCCCGCCGCCACGCTGCAATTGCCCGAACCCAAGCTGCCTTACCTGAAGGCCGCCTGGCACTATGCCCGCGGCGAGAGCCAAGTCTGGGCCGGCGATCTGGCAGCCGCGCGCCAGGAGATCGAGGCCATCCCCGCCAGGATCGCCACTGGAAAGCCGGACAAGGAAGCGGTCGCCGCCGAACAGATGCTGGGGATCACCCGTGCCGTGCTGACCGGGCGGATCGCGATGGCGGAGCAGCGCTGGGCCGACGCGGCAGCCGCCTTCCGCGAGGGGGCCGTGCTGGAAGAAACCGAGTCCTTCTCGGACTTCACCGATCCGCCGGCCTTCTGGTACCCGGTCCGGCGCGATCTGGCCGCTGCCCTGCTGGCGGCGGGCGATTCGGCCGGGGCCCAACGGGAAACCGAAGCGGCACTGGCCCTGCGCAAGCACGATCCAGTGGCCCAGCGGACCCTGGCCGCGGCGCGGGCCCGGCTGGTGCTGGATTCGCCGCTGCTGCGCTGAACGGAGCTAGCGCGGCGTAATCGTCAGCCGCGGCCGCCCGGTTTCCAGCCGGTCGAGCGTCACCAGCCAGTTTGCCGCGCGGTCGGTCTGGAACGTGATGTCCGTTCCCGGCGCGGACAGTCGCAGGGTGCCGCCATTGGCCTTGAGGACCGCTGCATCGCCCTGACCCAGCGCGAGCAGGTCCCAGTCCGCCGTCGCCAGCTTGAACTGGTGGCGGCCGGCGGGGAGCTGGACCTCTGCCACATAGCGCGCACCGTCGCGGCGCAGCGGCAGGCTGGTGCCCCAATCGTTCATCGTCCCGCGCAGGTAGAGCGGGGTATCAGCCGGAAGGCTGGCGAGCGCGCGCGGCTGGCGGCTGGTCCAGCCATAGCGCTGGGCAGCGGCACGGATGAGCTCATCGGCCAGCTCGAATCCGCGGAAATCGTTGGCCATGACCACGATCCCGTCGCCGCTTTCGGCATGGATGAAGGCGCGCGTGAACATGCCCCAGCGGGTGCCGTCGTGGCCGAAGGTGAAGCCGGGCCCCTGCCCCTTCAGTTCAAGACCGAGACCCCAGCTGCCGGCCTGGACCTTGGCCATCTCGCGTGCGGCGGCCTGGGGCAGCAGCGTCTGGTCGCTGCCATTGTAGCTGGCGCGCAGCGCGATCAGCAGGCGCGCGATGTCCGACGGCGTGGACCACATGCCGCCCGCCGCCAGCTCGGACACGTTGTAAAACCGGTCGGCAAAGGGCTTGCCCAGGTGATGGCCGGCGGCAGTGGCTTCCAGCAGCGGTGAAGCGGGCGGCTGGGCGAAGGTCGAGCGGGTCATCCCCGCCCGCTGCAGCACATCACGCTGGGCGAGCGCGGCGAAGCTCTCACCAGTCATGTCCTCGAGCGCGGCCTGGACTACCAGATAGCCGCCGTTGGAATAGTCCCAGGTGCCGGGCTTGCCGGTGACGCGAACCGGCTGGCCCTTCACGCCCTTGCCGGTCAGGATCGCCAGCAAGGATGGCGCGGCGGCATTCGGCGGATAGCCGGTCGAATCCGGGTTGGAGACCCCGGCGCTGTGCGACAGCAGCCGGCGCAGCGTGGCGCGTTCCTTCGGATAGGCGGCATTGCCGGGCAGCTGCCAGCGGGCCAGCGCCCAGTTGATATCGGCATCGAGCGGATGCTTGTTCGCACTGACCGCCTGCATGGCGAGCGTTGCCGTCACCACCTTGGTCACCGAGCCGGCCTGGAACAGGGTATCGGCGGTGACCGGGGTACAGGTGCCCATGTCGGCAATGCCCCAACCGCGAGCCAGCGTAACCTTGCCGCCCCGGATCACCGCCACGCTGACGCCTGGCACCTGCAGCGCCTGCAGGCGCTTGACCAATTGCTGCGGCTTGGTCTCGCTGCCGGTCCAGGCCGGAAGCAGGCCCTTGGCGAGCGCCTTGGCATCGGCATCGTTAGGGCCACCGATCGTGTCCTTGGGCGGCTTGCAGGCCTTGGCGAGCCCGAGCGGCGGCAGGCCTTCGGGCAGATCCTGAGCCAGCGCCGGACTGGCCAGCAGCGCGGCGGCGAGGGCAAGAGCGGTGAGGTGTTTCATCGTTTCTGCTTGTCCTTGGCGCGCTGGAAGGCCGGGCGGCGGCTGAGCCGGTCAAGATAGGCCAGGGCCGCCTCGGGCACCTGCTCTTCCAGCCCGATCGACAGCGCCAGCATCACGGCATAGCCCAGCGAGACATCGGCCATGGTGAAGCGCCCGGCGCAGGCAAATTCTGGCCCCATCAGCTTGAGCGCATTGTGCAGCCGGGCGCCGAACCACTGGGCATAATCGGCCGCCGCTTCCGGGCAGCGGCCCGGCTCCAGCCGGGTGTAGCGCAGGTGGATGGTCTGCGGGAAAGTCAGCGTCGCCTCACCCATGACGAGGAAGTTCATATAGCTGGGGTAATCCGCTTCGTCCGGAGCGAGCGCCAGATCAGAGGGACCGAAGCGCGTGGCCAGCACGTGCGGGATCGCCGCGCTTTCGGTCATCAGCTGGCCGTCGATCAGGCAGGCCGGGACCGTGCCCAGTGGATTGACATCGCGGTAGCCTTTTACCCTCGCGCGCGGCGGGAACGGCATCAGGGTCAGCTCGTAAGGCAGGCCCAGTTCCTCGAGCGCCCAGAGCGCTCGGAACGAACGCGCATCGGCGCAGTGGTAAAGGTGAATGCGGGGCTGGGTCATGGCTGCATGGCTCCGACAACGGCGCACTTGGCGCTCGATTCCTTCGCATCGCCGCCCAGATAGGCCACCGCGATGAAGCCGCCAACCACAACAATGACGAAGCCGGCCGTAGCGAGACCCAGATACTTGTCGATGAAGGCCTTGATCGGCGCGCCGAACATCCGGAACAGCACGCCCACGATCATGAAGCTGATCGACCGGCTGACGATGCTGGCGAGGATGAATGGCACCAGCGGCATGGCGATGAACCCGGCGGTGATCGCCAGCAGCTTGAACGGGATCGGGGTCGCCCCCTTGATCATGATGATTTCGGCTCCGAATTCGCGCAGATAGCAGGCCGCCTTGGGGAAGCTTTCGGACAGGCCAAGCAGGGCAATGAGCTGGGTGCCGACCGTATCGTAGAGCGCATAGCCGATGGCGTATCCCAGCAGCCCGCCCAGGACCGAGGCAAAGGTGGCGATCATGGCGAACCGCACCGCCTTCTTGGGTTCGGCCAGGCACATCAGCCCCAGCAGCGGGTGCGGCGGGATCGGGAAGAAGCTGGCCTCGACAAAGGCGAACAGCGCCAGCCAGCCTTCGGCATGCGGGTGCGCAGCCTTGGCCATGGTCCAGTCATAGAGGCGGCGCAGCATTGGATTCCCCTTCCGCCGCGGTGTTTAGAGGGGCCGGGCAAGGGCGGCAAGCTCGGCGCATTGATAACCGTATTGGTTATTTTGGCTTGACATTGTAACGCTGTTTCGGTACATATTAGGAACATCGCGATAGACCGATTCGAACCGGCTTGTCGTTCCTCTCCTGCAATTTCCGGATCCAAACCCATGGCCGACACGCCCAAGTCGCGCCGGACCGCAGCGCGTCCGGCCAAGCCCGCGCAGCGCACCCCGCCGTTCAAGACATGGTCGCCGCGCTTCCTCGCCGAGCTGGCCACCAGCTCCAACGTCGCAGCTTCGGCGAAGAAGGCGGGTGTTGCCGTTTCAATGGTTTACGAGACCCGCCGCCGCAATCCGGAATTCTTCCGGGCCTGGGAACAGGCGCTGTGCGAAGGCTATGATCACCTTGAGATGGAGCTGCTGCTGCGGCTGCGCACGGGCGAGATCAAGCGCGCCGCGGGGGCCAAGGTGGGTGTGCGGACCTATGAGAATGCCGTCGCGTTGCGCCAGCTCGCCGCGCACAAGGACAGCGTCGCCCGCCCGCGCGCTGGCTGCCGGGGAAGATGTCTGGGCGGTGGACGGTGACGATGACCAGACGTGAGCTGAGCCGACGCCTGCGCTTCATGCTTTCGCGCCCGCACGACGAGCGGATGGCGCTGCTGGCCGAAATGACCGAGGCCGAGCGCCGCGAATTGCAGCACGTCTGGCGGATCTATGCCCGCACCGCGCAGGTTGCGCCCGATGGCGACTGGCGCACCTGGCTGATCCTGGCCGGACGCGGCTTTGGCAAGACCCGCGCCGGGGCTGAATGGGTCCGCGAGTGCGCTGAGGCCGAGCCGCAGGCCCGGATCGCACTGGTCGGGTCAACCCTGGCCGAGGCGCGCAGCGTGATGGTCGAAGGCGAAAGCGGCATTCTGGCAGTCTGCCCGCCCGGGCGCCGTCCAGTGTTCGAGCCTTCGCTAAGTCGCCTGACCTGGCCGAACGGTGCCGAAGCCACGCTCTATTTGGCCGGCGAACCAGAGAGCTTGCGCGGTCCGCACCACGGCTATGCCTGCCGGTCAGGCCCAGAAGGAAGTCTTCCTCAATGAAGGTCTCGCCCGGCTTGATGCCTTGCTGCACTGCGCCATCGAAGCGCAAACAGCCACGCCTCCCGCCACGCCGCAGGAGGGGCAATGCTGGCTGGTTGCGGCGGGTGCAACCGGCGTCTGGAGCGGCCATGCGGGCGAAGTAGCGTCCTTTCAGCAGGGCCAGTGACTGTTCCAACCGCCACGCGACGGCTTGCGCCTGTTCAACCGCGCAACCGGCCAGGAACTGCTCCATTCGGGCACCTGGAAGGCCCCCGCCAAACCGGCGCTCCCCACAGGCGGAGCGGTAACAGACACGCAGGCCCGCGCAGCGATTGCCGCCTTGATCGACTCGCTGGTGACGGCCGGAGTTCTGCCAACTGTGTAGCCAAGGCGACGAAGTGACACTTTTTCGCGAGGAGAGAACCCGGAATCGCGACATTAATGCAACAGTTCCGCGCTTTGCCCGCTTGCACAGGCTATGCGATATAGTTAGACACGCACGAACTCGGTGGTTCAATCCTGTTAAAAGGGGAAAACGATAATGCGGAAACTGGTCATTGGGATGGCACTTGCCTCCTCGGCCCTCGCGACGCCTGCCATGGCCCGCGATGATTCTTGGTACGTCGAAGCTGATGCCGGTGGCATGATCGTCGAAGACATCAAGAACTTCACTGGCCTGAACGACGAAGGTTCGCTGGACCTGAAGACCGGCTACGACTTCGGTGGCATCGTTGGTTACGACTTCGGCGGCTTCCGCCTTGAAGCCGAAGCCAGCTATCGCCGCGCTGAAGAGAAGGCCTTCTCGACTGTCACCGCGCGTTACACGGACGCTAACGTTGGCGGCGGCGCTGAAGCGCTCAGCTTCATGGTCAACGGTCTGCTCGATTTCGGTCCCGACGATGGCCTGCAGGGCTTCGTTGGTGGCGGTGTTGGTGTCGGCCGAGTCAAGAATGCCGTGATCCTCTCGCCCAACTCGCCGCTGTCGCTCGTCGATTCGGACACCGGTTTCGCTTGGCAGGCTCTGGCTGGCGTTCGCACCCCGATCAGCGACAACATCGACGTTGGTCTGAAGTATCGCTTCTTCAACCAGGCTCACAACGATCTGGTGAATACCGGCGGTCGCAACATCCGTACCCGCTTCCGCTCGCACTCGCTGCTGCTGACGCTGGGCTACAACTTCGGCGGCGCTCCGGAGCCGGTTGCTCCGCCGCCGCCCCCGCCGCCCCCGCCGCCTCCGCCGCCGCCTCCGCCGCCTCCCCCGCCCCCGCCGCCGGCTCCGGTCTGCAACAAGGGCCCGTACATTGTGTTCTTCGACTGGGATAAGTCGGACATCACTCCGGAAGCGGCTTCGATCCTCGACAGCGCCGTCACGGCTTATGCCAACTGCGCCAACGTTCCGATCATGCTGGCTGGCTATGCCGACCGTTCGGGTACGCCGAAGTACAACCAGGGCCTGTCGGAGCGTCGCAACGCTTCGGTCCGTGGTTACCTGACCTCGCGTGGTATCGCCGATGGCGCCATCACCAGCCAGGGCTTCGGTGAAAACAACCCGCGCGTGCCGACTGCTGACGGCGTCCGCGAACTCCAGAACCGCCGGGTGGAAATCACCTACGGTCCGGGTTCGGGCATGTAATCAGCTGCCGCAAGGCGCTAAAGGTTCAGGGGGTCGGAGCAATCCGGCCCCCTTTTCCTTTGAGTGAGGGGGCGAGTTGGAGAGTTCGATGCTGCGCTTGATTCCACCTGCATTCGCCGCCCTGGTCCTGGCCGGCTGCACCACCGCCGACAGCCGGGTCAGCAATCTTGGCACGACCGAGCTATCCGCTGCAGACGGCCGCATTGTCGGCACAGCGGTACTCACGCGGAGCGGTGGCGAAACCCTGGTCCGCGTAGACATTACCGGTACCGCCGGCGCGATCCACGGCATGCATCTCCATGCTGTCGGCAAGTGTGAAGCCCCGTTCGCCAGCGCGGGGCCGCACCTCAATCCGGGCGGGCACCAGCACGGCAAGGACAACCCCAAGGGCGCGCACCTGGGCGATCTGCCCAATATCACGATCGATCCCGCTGGCCGCGGCTCGGCCCAGGCTAGCCTGGGCATAGACAGCGCCGCAATCGATGCGGCCCTGTTCGATGGCGATGGCACCAGCGTGGTGCTTCATGCAGCGGCCGATGATTACCGGACCGATCCTTCCGGCAATAGCGGTGCGCGGATTGCCTGCGGAGTGCTCAAGCGCGCCTGACGCGGTCGCGTCAGGCGTTCTCGCCAGCGCGCTCGGCGAGGGTCGCTTCGGCCTGGGGCACAGCCTTGTAAGCATAGAACAGCAAGACCACCGCGATCGGTGCTACGGCGATCAGCGACAGGATCCCCGTGCGCAGGTCGCCAACCAGCTTGCCATCAACCATGCTGCCGGCCAGGTCTGAAACCTGCCCGACCATGTAAGGGCCGAAGCATAGGCCGACCAGTGTGGTCCCCAGGAAGAACGAGGCCGTTGCCGTGCCGCGCATCCGCGGCAGGACCAGATCCTGGGTCGTCGCCGCAGCTGCACCAAGTGCCGCCGCCCCGAACAGACCGGCCAGGAAGTTCATCACATAGAACAGCACCGGATTGGGCGTGGTATAGCCAATCCAGATCGGCAGGACCGGTGCGATCACGCCGAACAGGATCACCAGAATTCGCCCTGCAGGGTTCTTAGCCCGCAGCGTATCGGCCACGCGGCCGCCGATGATCACGCCCAGGAAGCCGCTGACCGCGCCATTGGCACCCAGCCAGAAGGCCAGCTGGTCCTTGGGCAGCTTGAGGACCTGTTCAGCATAGGGCGCCGACCAGAAGGCCAGGGCATAGGCCGCCAGCGAGACCATCGAATAGCCCAGCGTCGTGCAGATGAAGGCCGGAGTGCCCCAGATCAGGCGGAAAGTGGCCGGATCCTTCTGGCGCAGCACACTTGCCCATGAGAACACTGCATAATAGCCCAGCGCCACGGCCGACCATTGCGGCAAGTTGCCGGTCAACTGGATCATCACCCAGGCAAAGCTGCACAGCCCGACAGCCACCAGAACATTGACCACTAGCGGACCGAGCCCCCGGCGGGCAGCGCCCAGCAGCGTGAAGGGTGGCACGATCGTTGAGAGGTCAGCAAAGAATTCTGCAAAGGGTCGGTCCGAGCTCCGGCTGGGGGTCCCGTCCATAGCCCCGCGCACCGGTTCACGCAGGGTGGCGACCCACAGGGCAACGAGGATGCCGGGAATGCCAACCGCCAGGAACGCCGCATGCCAGCCAACCAGGCCGAGCGGTCCGCCATCCGGGTAAGCGGCGTTCCAGACCTTGCTGATCTTGGCCCCGATCAGCAGCGACACGCCGCCGCCCAGGTACAGGCCCGAAGAATAGATCGCGAGTGCTGTGGCCCGCTGGCGCTTGGGGAAATAGTCGGAAATGAGCGAATAGGCCGTCGGGCTGGCCGTCGCCTCGCCGATGCCGACGCCCATGCGCGCCAGAGTCAGGGTCAGCTGGCTGCGGGCAAAGCCGGACAGCGCGGTCATGGTCGACCAGAGCGCCAGGCCGATGGCAAGCAGCTTCACCCGGCTCCAGTTATCAGCCAGCCGCCCGAGCGGAATGCCGAACAGCGCATAGAACACGGCAAAGGCCGCACCTCCGAGGAAGCCCATGTCGCTATCGGTCAGGTTGAGGTCGGCCTTGATCTCCAGCGCCAGGATCGAAATGATCTGCCGGTCGATGAAGTTGAGGATGTATACGATAACCAGGACGCCGAGCACGTACCAGCTATAGGCCGTGGCTTCCCGCGGAGCGGCACCTTCATCCTGCGCTTCGTTCACCTGGTCTCTCCCTGTCACTCTTGTTCTATCAGGCCGCATAGCGAGTCGGATCGACCAGCCCGGCCTTGGCAAAGCCTTCGCGGCGCAGCCGGCAACTGTCGCACAGACCGCAGGCCAAGCCATCTGGCTGCGGATCATAGCAGGACCAGCTCAGCCCCGCATCAAGCCCCAGCCGCTGTGCCTCGGCGGCGATTTCCGCCTTGCCGAGGAATTGCAGCGGCGCATGAATCCGCCATTCAGCGCCTTCGGCTCCGGCCTTGGTCGCCAGCCGCGCCAGGTCCTGGAACCCGGCGATGAATTCCGGCCGACAATCGGGATAGCCCGAATAGTCCAGCGCGTTCACACCGATAAACAGGTCTCGCACCCCCAGCGCCTCGGCCCAGGCCAGCGTCAGCGACAAGAATACCAGGTTGCGCGCCGGCACATAGGTCACCGGGATGTCCGGTCCGACCCCGTCCTTGGGCACGGCAATAACGTCGGTCAGCGCCGAACCGCCGAACCGCGACAGATCGAGCGGCAGGATCACATGGCGCAGCGCCCCCATCCGCCTGGCGATCGCGCCGGCGGCGTCCAGTTCGCGCCGATGGCGCTGATTATAGTCGATCGTCAGCGCGTTGACCGCGTAACCGGCTTCCTGCGCGAGGCCAGCGACCACCATCGAATCGAGGCCACCTGACAGGAGCACGACAGCCTGGCGCTGTGGGGAATTGGCAGCGAAAGACATTGTTACCGGGCTAGCCTGCGCGCAGCCCTGTGGCAACTGCGCTGTGTTCAGCCGCCGCAGTCTCCGGTGCGGCGGGCCTCGGCCGCGAACTCGAACGGCAGGCCCTCGGCAATGCCCTGAGTCTCGATCTGGACGAGCCGACCGGTTTCTCGGCGGATCGAGGTGCGGCCATAGCCGCGACCGCGGCAGGTGTACTGCACGGTCACCTCATCAGCCCGGTCATCAACCACCAGCCGCTCGCAATTCAGGGCTTCATGCCGCAGCTGGATCAGCTTGCGGCCATTGTCCACGCACACCGGGTAGGTCCGGCGGCTGCCATCGCGGAGCCGGATCTCCCACCGGCCGGGTTCGATCTGGTCAAGCATCGCCAGTGCCGGGCGCTGGCTGGAGGCTGGCACGGCCAGCGCCGCCCAGCCCGCCAGGGCCACGGCAATCGCTCGCATCAGCAACTTGTGCATGCCGCCTCTCCCCCCGATTGCCCCATTTGTCCTAACGAACGGACAGGCAACGGGATTTCGCTTGTAACATAGCGACGACCACCGGCCAAACGTGTATTTCTATCGACGAACCGTTGTCATATCTCGATCTGGAACAGCTTCGAGCAGAACGCGCAGTCGACCTCGATCAAACCGGCATCATTACGCATATCAATCCGCTCGGCCTCCGGGAACCTGGCTAGGACGCTCTGGTAGTGGGCGATCGAGCAGCGGCAGCCGCGCTGAAGCACACGACCGGTCTCGACCCGAACCTCTGATTCGTCATGGAACAGCCGCCAGACCAGCGCCTCCAGCGAGAGGTCCGGATCGACCAGTTCCTCCGGGCGCGTGCTGCCGGCCAGCACCGCGACGTGCTCCCATTCCGGATGGTCCGGCTTCACATGCAGCCGCTCCCGGCCTTCCTCGCCTTCGGCGAGGTGCTGGACCAGGATGCCGGCACCAATGCAGCCAGCCGAACCATCACCAATCCCGACGCGAATCAGGGTCGGCACCTGCTCGCTCTGGGCAAAGTAGCTCTCGCAGGCCTCTCCCAAGCTGGCGCCCTCAAGCGGAACGATCCCCTGATAGCGCTGGCCAGTAGTGGCAAGATCGAAAGTGACCGCCAGATAGCCCTTGCCGAACAGCGCATAGAGCGAGGGATCGCGGCCCAGCATGGCCAGCCGCTCCGGATCGTGCCGGACATAGCCGCGCAGCTCACCATTGCGGTAATCGCAGACCAGCAGGTCAACCACGCCCGCCTCGGTCTGGGCCTGCATGGTCAGCTGGCTTTCCTCGTCCTTGAGTAGCGTGCCAAGCAGCGCCGCCAGCACCAGGGCTTCGGCCAGCAGCCGGCGGATCGGCGGCGGGTAATCATGCGCGGTCAGGATCGTGTCGAGCACGGGCCCGAGCCGCACCACCCGGCCCCGGGCATTGCGATCCGGGATCGAGAAGCGCAGCACCCGGTCATAGCCGGTTTCACCCGCCGCGATATGTTCGGGCAGGCTCACAGCTGACCGAAGGCCCAGCGCAGCACGCTCTTCTGCGCATGGATGCGGTTCTCGGCCTCGTCCCACACGGCCGACTGCGGACCATCGATCACGGCATCGGTCACTTCCTCACCGCGGTGCGCAGGCAGGCAGTGGAGGAAGGTTGCGCCCGCCCCGGCCAAGTCCATCAGCTGCGCATCAACCTGGAACGGCGCCATCGCCGCCAGCTTGTTGTGGGCATGATCCTGGCCCATCGAGACCCAGGTGTCGGTTACCACCACGTCGGCTCCGCGCGCCGCTTCGGCGGCATCGTTGGTCAGGCTGATGGTTGCGCCGAGTGCGCGGGCCCGCTCGATGTAGCCGGCGTCCGGCTCATAGCCCTTTGGCGTGCCAACCCGGACATTGAAGTGCAGCAGGCCGGCCGCCTCGATGATCGAGTTGAGCACGTTGTTGCTATCGCCGAGCCAGGCAACCTCCAGGCCGGGCAGGGCCTTGCCGCGCTCCAGCAGGGTCAGCAGGTCGGCCATGATCTGGCAGGGGTGGCTTTCGTCGGTCAGGCCGTTGATCACCGGCACGGTGGCATGGTGGGCCAGTTCCTCGATCTTGGCGTGATCGTCGGTGCGCAGCATGATCGCATCGACCATCCGGCTGAGCACGCGGGCCGTATCGGCAATGGTCTCGCCCCGGCCGAGCTGGCTGGTGCCGGATTCGAGCGTGATCGCACTCCCACCAAGCTGGCGCATTGCGATGTCGAATGAAACGCGGGTGCGGGTTGAGTTCTTCTCGAACACCATGGCCAGGACATGACCGGCCAGCGGCGCATCGGCGTCCGGTTGGCCCTTCGGCCAGCTGGCCCGCGCCGCCTTGCGATCAAGCGCATCGTTCAGCATGGCGACGAGGCCATCACCCCCCGCATCGGCGAGGTTCAGGAAGTGCCGGGTCATGCGGTTGGTTCCGGCGGCTGATAGCTGGCCGCACCGGCCGAGAGCTTGTCAAAGAACTCGTCGATCTCGGCATCGCCGATCACCAGCGGCGGCACCAGGCGCAGCGTGTTGTCCCCGGCGGCGACCGTCAGCAGGTGGTGGTTATCACGCAGGTGCGCCACAAAGCCGCGGGTTTCGAACTTCATCTTGATCCCCAGCATCAGGCCCTTGCCGCGGACCAGCTCGAACATGTCAGGGTAATTGCCGATGAACTGCTCCAGCCGGCTGCGCAGGCGCTCGCTGGTGGTGCGCACCTGGGCGAGGAATTCATCGTTGGCAACGGCGTCGAGCACGGCTTCCGCGGCGGCCATGGCCAGCGGATTGCCGCCATAGGTTGAGCCGTGAGTGCCGATCACCATGCCGCGCGCGGCCTTTTCGGTCGCCAGGCAGGCGCCGATCGGGAAGCCGCCGCCCAGGCCCTTGGCAGTCGCAACCACGTCCGGGGTGATGCCATACTGCTCATAGGCATAGAGCGTGCCGGAACGGGCCACGCCGCACTGCACTTCGTCGAGCGCCAGCAGCAGGTCATGCTCATCGGCGAGAGCGCGCAGGCCCTGCATGAATTCGTCGGAAGCCGGACGGATCCCGCCCTCGCCCTGCACCGGCTCAACCAGGAAGCCGGCAGTGTTCGGACCGATTGCCGCCTTGGCGCCTTCCAGATCGTCAAAGTCGACGTACTTGAAGCCGGCCAGGAGCGGGTGGAAGCCCTTGTGCATCTTCTCCTGGTTGGAGGCGCTGATCGTCGCCATGGTCCGCCCGTGGAAGGCGTTCTTGAAGGTGATGATTTCGAACTTGTGATCGTTGCCGACATGACTGTGATAGGCGCGCACCGTCTTGATCGCGCATTCCACTGCCTCAGCCCCGGAATTGGTGAAGAACACCGTGTCGGCAAAGGTCAGGTCGACCAGCCGCTGGGCCAAGTGCTCACCCTGCGGGCTGCCATAGAGGTTCGACACGTGCATCAGCGTCTCGGCCTGCTTCTGGATCGCGCCGATCAGGCCCTTGTGCGAATGGCCCAGCAGGTTGACCGCAATGCCTGCGGCGAAATCGAGATATCGCTGCCCGTCTTCCCCGATCAGGTGACAGTGCTCTCCGCGCACCGGGCGAAAGCCGCAGCGGGGGTAGACTGGCATGAGCGGAGTGATCGACATCGCGGAATTCCTTTGCTGGATGCGAGATATGCATGAATTGGAAAACGACAAATGGCGGCCCCGCGAAGGGCCGCCATCTGCGGTGTTCTAGGCCGTGTCATGCCCCGGGGCAACCCCGGGACCGGCGCTGGCAGGTTAGGCCTGCAGCGGCGTCAGGTTCACGGCCGAATACTTGCCTCGTCGGTCGACTTCGATATCGAACTCAACCCGGTCACCTTCGTTGAGGCCGGACATGCCCGAACGCTCAACCGCGCTGATGTGCACGAAGGCATCGGGCTGGCCATCATCACGCGTGATGAAGCCAAAGCCCTTCATCGAGTTGAAGAACTTGACCGTCCCGGACGCCTTTTCACCCGTCAGCTGGCGCTGCGGCGCGGCTTCGCGCTTGGGCGCTTCGATCAGGTCACCAACGATCTCGAGATCGCTGGCCGAAATCTTGCCGCCGCGATCGACCAGCGTGAACTTCAGCGTCTGACCTTCGGCCAGGCTTTCCAGCCCGGCGCGCTCGACCGCGCTGATGTGCACGAACACGTCTTCGCCGCCTTCATCGCGCTGGATGAAGCCAAAGCCCTTGCCCGCGTTGAAGAACTTGACCGTACCGGAACCTTCGCCGACGACCTGGGCCGGCATTCCGCCGCCGCCGCCGCCGCCGCGCGGTGCGCCGCCGCCGAAGCCACCACCGCCACGCGGTGCGCCGCCACCGAAGCCGCCGCGATCACCGCCGCCAAAGCCGCGTCCAGGGCCGCCGAAGCCGCCGCGGTCACCACCGCCACCGCCAAAACGGTCACCGCCACCGAAACGATCACCGCCGCCTGCAAACGGATCGAAACCTTCTTCGCCAAACCCGTCGCGCTTGTCACGGCCACGGCCGCGACGTCCTCTATCAAAACCCATAAACCCGAACGCACTTTCGTATCGTCCGCCGGCTCGCAACCCAGGCCGCGCGGACGAAACGCACCGGGGAGGCAGACGTGGCGGAATCTGGCCCACAACGCTGCAAGGCTGGTGATAACCGATCTGCAGCCCCTTGGCGAATCGAATCGAGTGCGCTGCCCAGTGCCGCTGATCGGTGTGACATTTCTGCCAGATGAACCAGTTACGGGTGCTGCTGCACCACCCCCTTGGCATCGCCCGTGGCGGGGGCTAGGCGAGGAGCGAAGCTGACCCACGCAAAGGTGCCCTGCCGATGTTCCGCCGCCTGTCCGACCATGTGCTTGCCAGTCCGCAGATTACCATCGCCGATCTGGCCGAGGCCAAGGCCGATGGCGTCAGCCTGGTCATCAACAACCGGCCCGAGGGGGAAAGCGACGACCAGGTGCCAGGCGCCGAGATCGAAGCGGCGGCGCGCGGGTTGGGCATGGACTATGTGGCGATCCCTGTGACTCACGCGGGCTTCTCAGGGCCGCAGGTTGAGGCCATGGCTGAGGCGCTGGGGGGCGCTAACGGCAAGATCCTGGCCTATTGCCGCTCAGGCACCCGTTCTACCCTGCTCTGGGCACTGGCCGAAGCCAGCAAGGGAGCCGACCTGGAAGCCTTGACGGCGCAGGCAGCCGAGGCTGGCTATGACGTTTCGCCGGTCCGCCCGCTGATGGACATGCTCAAGGCCCGGAGCGCATAAGCCGCGATGGAGGGGGTCTGGATCGATCTGGCGAAGTTCGGGGCCTCACTGGTCGCGATCCTTGGCCTTGCCTGGCTGGCGCGCTCGATGGGGCTGGGCGGCGATGTGCGGATCCGCAATGCCGATCATGCCCGCTTCCTCGCCAATGAAGCAATCGAAGGGTTCGAACCGGTCGATATCGCGCTCGACAAAGCCGGGATCGGCGCGCTGCTGCGCGATGCCAATGGACAACAGATGCTGCTGCGCCGCCATGGCGCGGCTTGGGTCGCCCGCCTGCTCGATGCGTCAACCGAAGCACGGCTCAATCGCGGGTTCCTGACGATCGGCACGGGCGAAAAGACCTTCGGCACAGTCACGCTGCACCTGGGAGAGGCGGCCGGGGTCTGGGCTGCCGGCCTACGCCGCCTGCCGCCGGCGGGAGGCCGACATGCCTAAGCTGCCCAATCCGGTCGACTATGCCGTCCCCTTCTTCATCCTGCTGATCCTGATCGAAATGATCTGGGCACGCCGCAGAGCGCCCGAGAAGTACGAACCGCGCGATACGCTGGTCTCGCTCGCCTTTGGCCTCGGCAGCACGGTCGCGGGGCTGATCTTTGGGGGCGCGATCTATGCCTTGATGGTCTGGCTGTGGGAGCATCGCCTTGCCACCGTGCCCTGGACCTGGTGGGCCTGGATCCTGTGCTTCGTGCTGGACGACCTGCTCTATTACCTGTTCCACCGCAGCGCCCACCGGGTGCGCTGGTTCTGGGCCAGCCACGTCAATCACCATTCCAGCCAGCACTACAACCTCTCAACCGCCCTGCGGCAGACCTGGACCGGCTGGCTGGCGCTGTCGTTCCTGTTCAAGCTGCCACTGGCCGCCGTCGGCTTTCATCCGGCGATAATCCTGTTCTGCGGCGGGGTGAACCTGATCTACCAGTTCTGGATCCACACCGAGGCGATTCGGCGCTTCCCGCGCTGGTTCGAGGCGGTAATGAACACGCCCAGCCACCACCGCGTCCACCACGCCACCAATCCGCGCTATCTCGATTCGAACTACGCCGGCGTCTTCATCGTCTGGGACCGGATGTTCGGCACCTTTGTGCCTGAGGTGGACGAAGAACCGATCCGCTACGGGATTGTCCGCCAGCTTGGCACCTTCAACCTGCTTTACGCCGTGTTCCACGAATGGATCGGGATTGCGAAAGACGTCTGGAAGGCGCCCTGGCAGCACAAGCTGTCCTATCTCTGGCGTCCGCCCGGCTGGACCCACGACGGCAGCCGCGACACATCCGACACGATCCGCGCGCGCTGGCAGGCCCGCCAGTTGGCAGATCCGGCGGAATAGGATTGCAGGCTCTTAACCGGTCGCTTAACGCTCTCGCATAAAGTGGAGAGCGCCTGACATGGACCAGTTCGATATCATCGTGATCGGTGGCGGCAGCGCCGGCAGCGCAGTGGCGGGCCGGCTGTCTGAAGACGGCAAGCGGAGGGTCTGCCTGCTCGAAGCAGGGCCACACAACGACACGATCCGGGTCAAGACCCCCGGCTTCATGCCTTTCATCCCGGAGAAGTCGAACTGGCGGTTTGATACCGTGCCGCAGAAGGGCCTCAATGGCCGGATCGGCTACCAGCCGCGCGGCCGGGGCCTGGGCGGATCGAGCGCGATTAACGCGATGGTCTATATCCGCGGCAACCACTTCGATTACGATCAGTGGGCGCAGCTCGGTTGCACCGGCTGGAGCCATGCAGATGTCCTGCCCTATTTCAGGCGGTCAGAGGGCAACGAGCGCGGCGGCAGCGAATGGCATGGCGGTGAAGGGCCGCTGAATGTCATGGACCAGCGCTGGCCCAGCCCGGGCAGCCAGGCCTTCGTCGCCAGCGCGGCCGCGCTGCAGTTGCCCGAGAACGATGACTTCAACGGCGCCCGCCAGGATGGCTTCGGGATCTACCAGGTGACGCAGAAGGGCGGCGAGCGCTGGTCGGCGGCGCGGGCCTATCTCACCCCGCGTCCCAACCTGTCGATCCGCACCGGCGCGCTGGTGGAGAAGATCGTGGTCGAGGATGGCCGCGCAGTTGGCGTCCAGGCCCGGTTCGGAAGCAAGCGCGAAGTAATCCGCGCCAGCGGCGGCGTGGTGCTATCGGCCGGTGCCTTTGGCAGCCCCCAGGTGCTGATGCTTTCCGGCATCGGCCCAGCCGCGCACCTCAAGGACAAGGGCATTGCCGTCGTGCTCGACAAGGCAGCAGTTGGCGAAGACCTGCAGGACCACATCGATTTTGTTGCCAGCTGGGAGACCGGCTCGCTCGATTTTATCGGCGACAGCCTGGCGGGCACCTGGAAGATGGCCAAGGCCGTTATCGAACACCGCCTGAAGCGGACCGGGATCATGACCACCTGCTTTGCCGAGGCTGGCGGCTTCTGGCGCTCCAACCCGGATCTTCCGGCTCCCGATATCCAGTACCACTTTGTCCCGGCCATGTTGGAAGATCACGGCCGCACCAAGGTGAAGGGGCACGGCTTTTCGATCCACGCCTGCGTGCTGCGCCCGGAAAGCCGCGGCACGGTGCGGCTCAATTCGGCCGATCCGGCTGCGGCCCCGGCGATCGATCCCAACTTCCTCGACGATCCGCGCGATATCGCCACGCTGCGCGCCGGGGTGCGGCTGATGTACCGCATCGCCGAAGCCGGTGCCCTGGCCGCCTATGGCGGCACCCCGCGCCAGCCGGTCGATCTGGCGAATGACGAAGCGGTCGATGCCCTGATCCGCAGCCGCGCCGATACCGTCTATCACCCGGTCGGCACCTGCCGGATGGGCGGCGATGCCGACAGCGTGGTCGATCCGACGCTGAAGCTGCGCGGGATCGACGGGCTGTGGGTGGCGGATGCCTCGATCATGCCGCGGCTGGTCTCGGGCAATACCAATGCGCCCTCGATCATGATCGGTGAGCGGGCGGCCGATTTCATCAAGGCCGAGCTCCGCTAACCCCAAAAGCAAAGGGCCCGGCTGCCTGCGCAACCGGGCCCCTGCTTCAGGCTGGTGCCAGGCTTAGAAGCTCTGGCGGACGGTCAGGCCATACTTGCGCGGGCTGCCGACGTTGTAGCCGATGCGGGCACGGCCACCGCGTTCGCGATCAAGCGAAAGCAGCGGGGTCTCGTTGAACAGGTTGTTCACGTAGACCATGACCGAGAGGCCGTTGTCCCACTCCAGCCCGGTCGACAAGTTGACCAGGTTGTAGCTCGGCAGCAGGTAGTTGCCGAAGTTGTAAGTGCCGCTGCCGAAGGCCCCGTTGGCCGGGTTGTAGAACAGCGAGTTCGTGAACGAACCCGAACCTGCTTCCTGGTCACCCGGCTGGGTGTAGCGGTTGCCGACGTGCTGGAAGCTGGCATTCAGCGACCAGTCGAGGCCATCGCTCACTTCCGTTACATAGCTGGCATTGGCTGCCATCTGGAACTTCGGCACGGTCGGCAGGCGGTTGCCATCGCGCATCCCGGCGATAACGGCACCGCCGGCATCAACCACCGAGCTGTCGAACTTCGAATCCGTGACGCTGCCGTTGAGCGAGAACTCGAAGCCCGGAGCCGGCTTGAAGCCGATTTCCACTTCGACGCCCGCGCTGTGGGCCTTGGGCACGTTAAAGACGACGCGCGACGAGCACGAGCCGGCATCGGCCGTAACCTGCAGGTTGCGGATGTCGTTGTAGAACACCGCTGCGTTGAAGGTGAAGCCGTTACCTGCCGCCTTCACGCCGGCTTCATAGTTCCATAGCGTCTCATCCTTGTAGCTCGGACGGCCGCCATAGGTGCGGGCATCCGGACCGGTCGCCCCACCCGAGCAGAGCGGGATGTTGAGCGGATCGTTCACGCCGCCGAGACGGAAGCCCTTCGAGGCCTGGAGGTTGAACGACAGATCGTCGCTGGCCTCATAGGACAGGATGAAGCGCGGGGTGAAACCGCTCGAGCTGGTCTTGTCGCCCCGGAAGACGTCGCCATTGGCGAAGATCCCGCCCGAGATGAAGTCACGCGTTTCGTTGAAGTCATAGTAGCGGCCACCGGCAGTCAGCTTGACCTCACCGAACTTGTAGCTGGCTTCGCCGAACAGCGCCCACTGCTTGATCTTGTAGGGGATGTCCGCGTTGTAGGGCGAGTTGGCCGGGAAGCCGTTGTAGGTAGCCGCAACCGGAAGTCCGCCCGCAGCGGCATTCAGGAAAATCTGGCTGAATGCATCGGCACCCGGGGTGGGCAGGCGCTGGGCATAGGTGCGGTCGACATCGCTGTAGAAGCCGCCGATCACCCACTGCAGCGGGCCTTCACCGGTCGAAGCGAGGCGCAGTTCCTGGGTCCACTGCTTGAGCTTGGTGGTGTCGAGCAGGTTCGAGGCCAGCCCGGCACCGCCCGCCGCAGCAGCCGCAGCACCCGCGAACGAGACATAGACCGAGCCGGTCAGCGCCGAGGCATCGCGGCTGACCAGGATGTCGCGGTTGATGTAGCTCGTGACCGAAGTCAGCTGGGCAGTTTCACCCAGGTCGATGCTGACGTTGAGGTCAGCCAGGGTGGTCTTGTCGCGGAACTCTTCGCGCAGCTTCAGGTACTGGGTGTTCTCCGGCAGGACCTGGGTCGCGCTGATCAGCGGGTTGTAATAGAGGTTGTAGCGCTCGGCGCGGTTGAAGCCGTTGGCCTGGACATCCTGATAGATAACCCGCGGGGTGATCTTGATGCCGTCGGCCGGCTCGAGCAGCAGGCTGACGCGCCCGCCAAAGCGGCGGCCATCGTTGACGTCTTCACCGGCCGCCGGGCCGATCGCGTCGATGAACCCGCCGAACTTCTCGCCATAGGCAACCACGCGCAGTGCGGCCTTTTCACCCATCGGCAGGTTGACGGCACCCTTGGCGCCATAACCCATCGAGCCGCCATCAAAGGTATTGATGCCAGCTTCGACCGTGCCTTCGGTCACGCCCAGCTTCGGCTGGTTGGTGATGTAGCGGACGGTGCCGCCGACCGAACCCGAACCGAACAGCGTGCCCTGGGGGCCGCGCAGCGTTTCGACGCGGTTGAGGTCGAACAGATCGAAATCGGGGGTGAACAACGAAAGCGAGATCACCGATTCATCGAGGTAGACGCCGACCTGCTCCTTCACACCCGGCTGGTCGCGGACGATCTGACCGGCCGAAACGCCGCGCACCGAAACCTGGCTCTGGCCCGGCCCGAGGTTCTGGACAGTAAGGCCCGCGACATTGCGCGAAATGTCTTCGATGTTGGTGGCGCCAGTTTTCTGGATGTCAGCCGCGGTCACGGCAGCGATCGAAAAGGGCACATCCTGAATCGTCTCGTTGCGCTTGGTCGCGGTCACGACGATCTCGTTGCCGTCAGTCGCTTCTTCAGCTTCCTGGGCATGGGCCGGGACGGCAAGCGCGAGCATGGCGGCGCCCGCGAGCAGGCGATAGGCCAGCTGCGTTTCAAACTCCTTCTGCATGTGTTCCTCCCTTGGACCTGCCGGGAATTCCGGCTTGCAATCCTCGTGGGCGGTTGCTGGACCCGCAGCGGAATCGGCGCAAGAGTCTGCAATTATTGTTGCGTCACTTGGTGAAGGCCTGTCGCAAAAGGTCACATCTGTAACCTGATGCCGGAGCCGCTCAGTGATGGCAGGCGAGCGCCTCGACCACATCGTCCAGCCGCGCCGGGTCGCCCAGCGCCAGAACGTGACCTGACGACGCTGCGTGCAGAGGATCGCCATTCCAGTCGCACATCGTCCCGCCCGCGCCCTCGACCACGGGGACCAGAGCGGCATAGTCGTGCAGCTTGAGGTTGGCCTCGCAGACGATATCGAGATGGCCCGAGGCGAGCAGCGCATAGTTGTAGCAATCACCGCCCATCACCATCCGGCGATGGTCGGTCTTGGCGGCCAGACCCATGAAGTGTTCGCCGTCGTGATCATCGAAATAGTGCGGCCCGGTGGTCGCGAGGGTTGCCTCGTTGAGTTCGCGGCAGAGGCGCGTGCGTGCCGGCTGGCCATTGAGCAGGGTTGGCTGCCCGGTCGCGCCGATCCAGCGTTCGCCCAGCACCGGCTGGTCGATCACCCCCAGCACGGGCCAGCCATCGACAACCAGAGCGATCAGCGTGCCGAAGATCGGTCGGCCGATCAGGAACGAGGCGGTGCCGTCAATCGGATCGAGCACCCAGGTGCGGTTCGACGATCCAGTTTCCGCGCCGAATTCCTCACCGTGGATCGCATCGCGCGGGCATTCGGCCTTAAGTATCCGGCGCATCGCCTCTTCAGCCTTACGATCGGCCAGGGTCACTGGCGAGGCATCGGCCTTGCGCTCACTGGTCAGGCCGGCGCGGTAATGCGGCAGGATCGCCGCCCGTGCGGCATCGGCCAGGCGGTGCGCGAGGGCGATGTCGGCGCTGAGGTTCATGTCAGTCGAACAGGCTCGAAACCGAACTCTCGTCAGCGATCCGGCGGATCGCTTCGCCGATCAGCGGGGCGATCGGCAGGATGCGGATCTTTGGGCTGTCCTTGGTTGCGTCGGTAGGCTGGATCGAATCGGTGATGACCAGTTCCTTCAGCGCTGAATTGGTCACCCGCTCAACCGCCTTGCCCGACAGGACGCCGTGGGTGAGGTAGGCCGTGACGCTCTTGGCCCCGGCTTCCATCAGTGCGGCTGCGGCGTTGCACAGCGTGCCGCCGGAATCGATGATGTCGTCGATCAGGATGCAGTCCCAGCCCTTCACATCGCCGATGATGTTCATCACTTCCGACGAGCCGGGCTTGTCGCGGCGCTTGTCGACGATCGAGAGCGGGGCGTCATTGATCCGCTTCGACAGCGCGCGGGCGCGCACCACGCCGCCTACGTCGGGCGAGACAACCATCAGGTTCTTGCCGCCGGTCCGCTCGAGGATGTCAGTCGCCATGACCGGCGCGCCGTAGAGGTTGTCGGTCGGGATATCGAAGAAGCCCTGGATCTGCCCGGCATGGAGATCGACTGCCAGCACGCGGTCGGCACCTGCCGTGGTGATCAGGTTGGCCACCAGCTTCGCCGAGATCGGCGTGCGCGGCCCCGGCTTCCGGTCCTGCCGGGCATAGCCGAAATAGGGCAACACTGCGGTGATCCGCTTGGCCGAGGCGCGGCGCAGGGCGTCGATCCCGATCAGCAGCTCCATCAGGTTGTCGTTGGCCGGGTAGGAAGTCGACTGGATCACGAAGACGTCCTCGCCGCGGACGTTCTCGTGGATTTCGACGAAGACTTCCTCGTCGGCAAAGCGGCGGACCGAAGCATCGGTCAGCGTCAGATCGAGATAGGCGGCGATGTCCCGCGCCAGCGGCAGGTTGGAATTGCCGGCCATCAATTTCATTGCGCTGCCTTCCCCGTGATTCTGACCCACGGGAGCCTCTAATCAGGGAGTAGCGGATTGCAAGGCGCTCGGCTGGCGCAAGCGTGGATTAGCGCGCCCGAAGCGCGCGATTAGCGCGGCTTGCGGTGCTCGCCGCGCACCCAGCGGACCGTGCCGGAGCTGGCGCGCATCACCACGCTTTCGGTGGTCATGGTGCCGTCCTTGCGGCGCTTGACCCCGGCCAGCAGCGAGCCATCGGTCACGCCTGTCGCAGCAAAGATGCAGTCGCCCTTGGCCAGCTCGTCGCGGGTGTAGATCTTGTTCAGGTCTTCGATACCCCACTTGCGGGCGCGGGCGCGCTCGTCGTCGTTGCGGAACAGCAAGCGGCCGTTGAACTGCCCGCCCACGCAGCGCAGCGCAGCGGCAGCCAGCACGCCTTCCGGTGCACCGCCCGAACCCATGTACATGTCGATCGTGGTGTCTTCATTGGTCACCGCTATCACGCCCGCCACGTCACCATCGCCGATCAGCACCACGCCGCAGCCGAGGCCGCGCAATTCAGCGACCAGTTCGGCATGACGCGGCCGGTCGAGCACGCAGACGATGATCTCGCTCGGCTCCACACCCTTGGCTGCGGCGACCGCCTTGACATTCTCGGTCGGGCTCTTGGCCAGATCGATGATCCCGTCGGGATAGCCGGGACCGACTGCCAGCTTATCCATATAGACATCCGGCGCGTTGAGCAGGTTACCTTCTTCGGCGCAGGCCAGCACGGCCAGTGCATTGGGGCCGGCCTTGGCGGTGATCGTGGTGCCTTCGAGCGGATCGAGCGCAATGTCGATCTTCGGCCCGGTGCCCTGGGCGCCGCCCACCTTCTCGCCGATATAGAGCATCGGCGCTTCGTCGCGCTCACCCTCGCCGATCACCACGGTGCCGTCGATCTCGAGATCGTCGAAGGCCTCGCGCATGGCTTCGACCGCAGCGGCATCGGCAGCCTTCTCGTCACCGCGGCCGACCAGCTTGGAAGCAGCGATCGCGGCGGCTTCGGTCACGCGGACCATTTCGAGGACGAGGACGCGGTCGAGGACCTTGCTGGCGGTGGGGTTGGTCATGGGCAGTTCGAGGTCCCTGGATCGATGAATGTGTTGAATACGAATGCAGCGCGGCGCTTAGCGAGCGCATCCGCGCTTGTCGAGTAAGCGGGTATAGCGGCGGCGGGTTCACCGGGGATTAAGCGCCTGCGCGGTCAAGTCCGGCGATGCGATGGCGGGCAAGATTGGTGGGGTTGGTGCTGGGCCTCTTGGCGGTACCGCTGCTGGCGCAAACCGCCGATCCGGAAATCGATCAGCAAGTTGCCGAACGCCTGGCCGCCGCGCGATCCCGGCTCAGCGTCGAAACAGTGCAGGATCGCTGCCGTTCGGCCCGCAAGAGCGGCGAGATCGTGGTCTGTGTCGATCGCGGCGAGGACCTGCGAGTACCCTCGACAACCGAAAGCGATCCGTCCTCGCTCGCGGCGCGGCGCGCACTTAACAACGGCGTGCCGCGAGCGCCGCAGCTCGATCGTGGTTCCTGCAAGGGCAAGCCTGGCTGCGTGATCGGCGGCTGGGCTCCGCCGCCAATCTATGTGATCGATCCGGCTGCGCTGCCCGAAGCACCCAAAGGGTCTGACGCCGACAAGATCGCCAAGGGCGAAATGCCGGATCGCTAGGACTATTCGCCGAGCAGATGCATCACCAGCGGCGGCTCGGTCAGGCTGGCCGAACCGTCAAGCAGCCGCAGCGCCTCGGCCACGGCGCTTTCGGGTCCCTCGTGTGTGACCATGGCGACCATCACCGCTCCTGCATCGCCGGCCCGGCCCTTCTGGATCAGGCTTTCGATCGACACCCCGGCATCGCGCATGGCAGCGGTGAGCTCGGCCAGCACGCCAGGCCGGTCGGCGACCATGAAGCGGATATAGGCCCGGCTCTGGCGCGTTCCGCTGTCGGCAACCGCCATGGCTTCGAGCCCGGCGACAGGAATCGAGAAGGCGCGGTCGGCCTCGAACCCGGTGTCCATGCCGCGCGCGATGTCGATGATGTCGGCAACCACGGCGCTGGCGGTTGGCCCGTCACCGGCACCGGCCCCCTGGAACAGCAGCCGACCGGAGAAGTTGCCCTCGACCACCACCGCATTGGTTGGGCCATCGACATGAGCGAGGAGGTTGTCGAATGGGACGAGGTGCGCCTGGACGCGCTGGAACAGGCCCCCGTCATTGGCTTCGGCCATGCCGATCAGGCGGATGACGTAACCCAGCGCATCGGCCTGGGCGATATCGGCGGCGAGGATGCGCGAGATGCCGCTGGTCTCGACCGAGGCGAAATCGATCGTCGAACCGAAAGCGATTGCCGACAGGATCGAAAGCTTGTGGGCCGCGTCAGTGCCTTCGATGTCAAAGGTCGGGTCGGCTTCGGCATAGCCCTTGGCCTGGGCTTCGGCGAGGACCTCGGCAAAGTCGCGGCCGGTGTCTTCCATCGTCGAGAGGATGTAATTGCAGGTGCCGTTGAGGATCCCGTAGATCCGCTCGACCCGGTTCGCGGCAACCCCTTCGCGCAGGCCTTTGATCACCGGGATGCCGCCCGCGACCGAAGCTTCGAACCGCAGCGGCGCGCCGTTCTGCTCGGCAAGCGCGGCCAGCTCCATCCCGTGATGCGCGATCATCGCCTTGTTGGCGGTGACCAGCCCCTTGCCGGCGCCAAGCGTCCGGCGCGCCAGCGCCAGCGCCGGACCGTCCGAGCCGCCGACCAGTTCGACCACTAGGTCGACGTCGTCGCGCCCCGCCATCACCGTCATGTCCTCTTCCCAGGCGTAGCGCGAAATATCGACGCCGCGATCGCGGGTGCGGTCGCGCGCGCTGACCGCAGTGATCAGGATTGGACGTCCGGCGCGGCGCGTGATCAGCTCGGCATTGGCCTCGACCAGCCGGATCACCCCGGCCCCCACGGTCCCAAGTCCTGCCAGTGCCACTCTCAACGGTTCGGCCATGATCGCCCCCTTTCGCTCGCGCGCCCTAGGCGAGGCCCGCTAGCGACGCAACCGCGCGCAGGCGCCCAGTTGCTCGCGCACGAAGCGATAGTCGCGCACGGCAGCCTGGCGATCCTCCGGCGCGGCTGAAATGTTCGCTGCGTGGGGCAGCGCAGCCGGCAGGAAGCAGGCGAGCCGGTACCAGGCCAGCGTATCGCGGGCCGGGGGCGGCGCGCCCGATTCGACCAGTTCGGAGAAGGACACCGACCAACGCGGACCCGAACCGGGCGTCCTTGTCACGATGATGGCGGCCGGGTCGCCCGAAACTGTTGCCAGGAAGAATTGCGTCTCGCCTTCACCGGCCAGGGCGCCGACAACATGGATCGCTTCGCGCAGGCCGGAAATCGCCTGCGGTGCGCCGGGTGCATAAAACTCGTTCAGGACCGAACGAACGCGGCTCTCCAGCTGAGCATCCCAGGGTAGCTGGGCATCGGGCGCGACCAGTTGCAGCTCGCCCGGACGCCCGGTCACAGGCCGGGCAAACAGGATCACGCTGCGCTTACCCAGCTTGGGAATCTTGCCCTTGGAGTCGCGCGGCACATCGACCAGATAGCGCAGCGCCTCACCCAGGGCCGTACGGCCGCCCAGCACCGCTTCGGTCCGCGCCTCGACATAAAGCCGCGCCCATCCAGCGCGCAGACCGGGCGCGCGTTCAGGCTCAACCTCGGCCACCTTGCGCACCTGCGCCCGGACGACGACCGCAGCCGGACCGGTTAGGTCGGCCAGATCGGCATAGGTTGCGACCGGTGCAATCGATTCGCTGATCGGCGAATCAGCGGCAAATGCAGGTGGTGCCAGCGCGGTAAACAGCAGCGCCAGCGTCCCGCAACGAAGCAGCGCCAAGCGCCCTATTGGAACCGGTACATGCATGCGAGGTTTGATCCTATAGCCCGGAACGCTGCGGTTTCAGCGGTCCTTTCAACGCCTTCGACCTTAACACACGTGAATCGACAGTTAATGGATAAAGCGTTGCGCCCGTGCGCCCGCTTGGCTAAAGCACACGGAAATCCGGGCCATAGAACAACAAAGGCCCGACATTCTGGTCCATCCGGCGTCGGGCTGCGCCGGGCAATCCGGGTGGGTCGGCAGGGTGGATGTTAAGAATTTGGGTGGCCGTCCCGGTAACGGGCGTCCGCCGGTTCCCGGGTTTTGGCTCGGGATGGGGACTGACTAGGAGTGATGCGTCTGAATGGCTTACGCTGACCAGGAGATGAGTGGCAATCGCATTGCCTCTTTCGTCGTCGTCGCCCTGCTGCATGTTGTCGTTGGCTATGCCCTTGTAACGGGCCTGGCCTATGAAGCCGTGCAACAGGTCGTCAAGAAGGTGACGACTGTCGATATCAAGAAGGACGAGCCCAAGAAGGAGCCGCCGCCGCCGCCCAAGAAGGCTGCTGCGCCGCCGCCGATCGTGGCCCCTCCGCCGAAGATCAACGTCAATGTGACTCCGCCGCCGGTGCAGACCGTCGTGACCCCGCCGCCTGCGGCGCCGGTCGTGCCGATCATTGCCCCGCCGGCACCGGTGGCACCTCCGCCGCCGCGCGTGCAGCCCAAGCAGCCGACGCCGAAGGGCAATCCGGCCAACTGGGCAACCACCAACGACTATCCGACCCGCGCACTGCGTGAGGAACGCGAAGGCACCACCAGCTTCCGCGTCTCCGTTGGTCCGGATGGCCGCGTGACCGGCTGCACGGTCACCAGCTCAAGCGGTAGCCCCGACCTTGACGAGGCGACCTGCTCGAACGTGACGCGCCGTGCCCGGTTCAATCCGGCTACGGATGGTGAAGGCCAGCCCACCTCGGGCTCCTACTCCAACCGCGTCCGCTGGGTGATTCCGAAGGATTGATGTTTGAACTTCCCGGTCCGGCTCCGGCCGGGCCATCGCCGGAACCCCGGGGGAACCGGCAGATTGCCAACCTATTTCGCTTGAGAGGACTTTTCGCATGCTTATCGTTGACCTCCTGACCGCGGCCGCCCAGGCAGCCCCGCAGAACAAGTTCGGCTTCAAGGAAGCGCTGGAGCAGGGCGGTTTCATCGCCTACGCCACCGTCGTCATCCTTGGTGTCATGTCGTTCGGTTCGTTCTTCATCCTGTTCACCAAGTGGTTCGAACAGGCCAAGATCATGCGCCAGTATAACGAACTGAAGGCTTCGTTCTGGCGCGCTCCGTCGCTCAAGGACGGCGCTGCCAAGCTTGAGAAGAACAGCGCCTGGCGCCAGATCGTCGACGACGGTCTCGCCGCTGAAGAAGCTCACGGCAAGATGACCGACGCCCTGGAAGCCCATGACTGGCTGCACGGCTCGCTCGCTCGCTCGGAAAACGCGATCAACGCTCGCCTCGCTTCGGGTCTGCCGTTCCTGGCGACCGTCGGTGCGACCTCGCCGTTCATCGGCCTGTTCGGGACCGTGGTCGGCATCTACCGCGCGCTGATCAACATCGGCATCGCCGGTTCGGCCTCGATCGACAAGGTCGCGGGTCCGGTCGGTGAAGCGCTGATCATGACCGCGCTCGGTCTGCTCGTCGCCGTTCCGGCCGTGCTTGCCTACAACTACCTGCAGGCCCGCAACAAGCGCATCGCCGAGCTGCTCTCGGGCTTCTCGACCGACGTGCTGGCCAACATCAACTCGAAGGGTGCGGTGAAGCCCGCCGTGGCTCCGGCCCCGGCTGCTGCCAAGCCGGCTGCCGCTCCGGCCGCCAAGGCCTAAGCGTTAAGAGCCGCCGCGGCCAAAGGTCGCGGCGGACTCGCTGCCAACCCAAGGACAGGATGTAACCCATGGCGATTTCAACGGGCGGCGGCGGCGATGACGCGCCAATGTCGGAAATCAACACCACGCCGCTGGTCGACGTGATGCTGGTGCTTCTGATCATCTTCCTGATCGCGGTTCCGGTCGCGATCCAGACGATCCAGAAGCTCAAGCTCCCCATCATGGTTTCGACTGAGTCGAAGGACAAGGTCGAGAACCTGCTGCTGACCGTCAGCACCACCGACTCGGGCGGCCGCTCTGCCGGCGAACCGGGCTTCGAGGGCGCTAACCTCGGCGGTGAATGCCGCATTTACTTCAACAACATCACGCCGGTCGATTCGGTCGAACTGCGTGACCAGGCGTTCAAGCGGCTCGACGCCATCGTGAAGCGTGCCGGCGGACCGGAAGCCCTTCGGGACAATCCGGAACTCGTTCCGCAGGTGCATATCCGCGGTGACGTGAATGCCCCGTGGCGCTGCATCGCCGGTGCGATCTACAACGTGCAGATCTCGGGCTACCCGACGGTCGGCTTCATTTCGACCCCGGTCGACCCCAACGGTTAAGGGCACGGGGCGGCCTCGGCTGCCCCACCCTATTCGCAATTCAGGAGTAACCCAGAATGGGCATCTCAGCAGGCAAGGACGATGGCCAGCCGATGATGGAAATGAACACGACGCCGCTTATCGACGTCATGCTCGTTCTCCTCATCATGTTCATCATCACGATCCCCGTGGCGACGCACGCCGTGAACATCGACCTGCCCAACCCGTCGGCCCCGCCGCCGGACGTTATTGTCAAACGAGACAAGAACAAGGTCGTGATCATGCCGAACAGCGCGATCCTGTGGAACGGCACCCCGGTTGAATCCGGTCAGCTGCTCTCGCTGCTGCAGGCCACCATGGCGATCAAGCCGGAGCCCGAGCTGCAGTATCAGCCGGATCCGCAAGCACCCTACGAGACTTCGGTCCAGGTGCTGAACATCATCAAGGGTTCGGGCGTGACCGCCTTTGGCTTCGTCGGCAACGAACAGTATTCGGAGTTCGGCAAGCAGGCCGGCAAGTAAGCCGGACCGCGCGTCAAGCGATCCAAGGGGGGCGGAGCGATCCGCCCCCCTTTCGTTTGGGCGCTAACCGCGCACCGGCCGCATTGCCAGGCCGGCGAGGCTCTCTGCCTCGAGCAGCAGTTCATCGTCGGCCTGGCCTTGCGGTGTCGCTTCGCGGCCGATCATCACCAGGACCGGCACGGCCAGCGGGCTGACCCGATCCAGACGCACATGGTGCAATTCGTGCTGGGCCCGGTCGAGCACGCCGGCCAATCGGCCAACGTCAGTCATCCGCGATCGCGCATCGGCCCACGCGGCCTCGATCAGCACATGATCAGGCTCGTGCTTCAGCAGAACGTCATAGATCAGGTCGGTCGAGAAAGTGACCTGCCGCCCGGTCTTGCGCTTGCCCGGATGCTGGCGCTCGACCAGACCGGAGATCACCGCCACTTCGCGGAAGGCGCGGCGCAGCAGATAGCTGTTCTGCACCCAATCGACGAACTCGTCCGCCAGGATATCGGGCGAAAGCAAGGCTGCCGGGTCCTCGATCGGACGAAGTCCCCAGACAGCGAGAGCATAATCGTTGGCAACGAAGCCCATCGGCGAGAGGCCCCGTTCCTCCATTCGCCGGGTTACCAGCATCCCCAGCGACTGGTGCGCCGGCCAGCCCTCGAAAGTGTAGAACACCGTGTAGTGGCGACCCTGGTGCTGGAAGCTCTCAACCAGCAACCGCCCCGGCGCGGGCAGCTCGGACCGCCAGTCCTGCATCTCCAGCCATTCGCGCACATCGTCCGGAAAGCGGGCCCAGCCCGTCCGGTCGGCCAGCAAGGCCTGGACCCGCTGCGACAGGTGCGTGGTGAGCGGCATGCGCGCGCCCAGATAGCTCGGGATCTGCCCACTGCGCTTGGCCGCCCGCACCCATAGCTCGGTCTCGCGCATTGCCTCGACCTCGAGGTCCAGCCCGGCAAAGCGGAAGGTCGAGCCGGGTTTGAGGCTGGCGGCGAAGCTCTCTTCCACTCGCCCCAGTGCCTTGCCATTGCGGAACCGGACGGAGATCATTTCGCTGTCCATGATGATCCCGGCGTTGAGCCGATGCTGTGCGGCATGCTGCGGGTGAGTCAGCCGCCAAAGCCCATCGCGGCCCTTGGTGATCCGCTGGAACCGGTCATAGGCCCGCAGCGCATAGCCGCCCGTCGCGACGAAACCGAGCACGCGCTGCCAAGTTTCTGCATCCACCCAGGCGAACGAATCTGCGCTCTGCACCTCCGCCAGCAGCGCCGCCTCATCGAAAGGCCCGGCACAGGCACAGGCCATGACATGCTGGGCCAGGACATCGAGCCCGCCCGGGCGAAACGCCTCGCCATCGCGCTGCCCCTCGGCCACGGCCTCCAGCGCCGCGACAGCCTCAAGGAACTCGAACCGGTTGCCCGGAGCCAGCAGGGCACGGCTTGGTTGGTCGAGCCGGTGATTGGCGCGACCGATCCGCTGCAGCAAGCGCGACGAGCCCTTGGGCGCCCCCATCTGCACCACCAGATCGACACCGCCCCAATCGACACCCAGATCGAGGCTGGCGGTGGAGACCAGCGCGCGCAGCTTGCCTGCCGCCATGGCGCTTTCCACCTTGCGCCGCGCCTCGACCGAGAGCGAGCCATGGTGGATGCCGATCGGCAGGTGATCCTCGTTGGCGTCCCACAGCTCCTGGAAGATGAACTCTGCGAGGAAGCGGGTGTTGCAGAAGACCAGGGTGGTCTTGTTGGCCAGAATCGCCTGGTACAGCTGCGGCACGGCCCAGGCCGCAGCGTGGCCGCCCCACGGCACTCGCGCCTCGTGCGGCAGGACAATCTCCAGTTCGGGCGGAGCGCCCTGCTCGCCTTCGACCAGCGCCACGGTCGCGGCTGCACCATGGGGTGCCAGCCAGCGGCGGTAGACTTCAGGATCGGCCAGCGTGGCCGACAAGGCGACCCGCTGCAGCTCCGGTGCCAGCGCCTGCAGCCGGGTCAGCGCGAGCGCCAGCAGATCGCCGCGCTTGCCATTGGCGAAGGCGTGAACCTCATCGATCACGATCCGTTTGAGGCCCGCGAAAAGGGTCGCGCTTTCCGGGTAGGATAGCAGGAGCGAGAGCGATTCCGGCGTGGTCAGCAGGACATGCGGTGGATTGGCGCGCTGGCGCGCCTTGCGATCGGACGGGGTATCGCCACTGCGGGTTTCGATCCGGATCGGCAGGCCCAGCTCCTCGGCCGGGAGCAACAGATTGCGGCGCACGTCATGGGCCAGCGCCTTCAGCGGTGAGACGTAAAGCGTGTGCAGCCCGTCAGGCGGCACCGCCCCGGCCAGCCGCGACGGGCAGAAATCGGCCAGGGTCGGCAGGAACCCGGCCAGGGTCTTGCCCGCTCCCGTATCCGCCACCAGCAGAGCATGCCGCCCGCTCTCCGCCACGTCCAGCATCTCACGCTGGTGGCGCCGCAGCGCCCAGCCGCGCGCAGCGAACCAGCCGGTCAGTTCCGGGGGAAGATCGGGTGAGGGGCTGGGCATCGGGTTTAGTTGATGAAAGTCATGCTCAAGGCGTGGGTGCACCAACTGCTCCAGCGGCGGCGCGGAAGGCGGCCTGGTGAACATAACAGGCTTCGCCGGAGTAGGAAAATCACGCTTCCCCTTCCCGGCCTCGCCTGCCACGCTGAAACGATGATGCCGGACATGGAACTGGACGCGGTCGTCTCGATTGCCCTCGCGCTGGCGCTCGGCTTGCTGATCGGGATCGAGCGCGGCTGGACCCAGCGCGACCAGGCCGCGGGGTCGCGCTTTGCCGGGATCAGGACCTATGGCCTGCTCGGCCTGGCAGGGGGCCTGGGCGGGGCGCTGCAGACGGCTTTCCCGGCGCTGTCAGCCGTGCTGCTGGCGGCAACCGCTGTCCTGGTGGTGATGGGTTACTGGCGCAGCACGCGGGGCCAGCAGGCAGCGCCAGCCTCGATCAGCGGCACGGCCAGCCTGGTCGGACTGCTGACCCTGGCCTGCGGCTTCGTGGCGGGCGCCGGCGGCCATGCCCTGGCCAGCGCGGCGACCGGGGTGATGGTGCTGGTCCTGGCCATGCGCCACCAGCTGCATGACTGGATCAGCCGGCTCGACGAGCGCGAGGTCCTGGCCATTGCCCACTTCGCGCTGATCTCGCTGGTGATCCTGCCGCTGCTGCCCGACACGCCAATGGGCCCGCTCGACGCCTGGCGGCCGCGCCAGATCTGGCTGGTGGTGGTGCTGGTCTGCGGCTTCTCGTTCCTGGGCTATATCGCCGCCCGGCGGCTCGGCGCGTCGCGCGGCATCCTGGCAACGGCCGCCGCTGGTGCGGTGGTCTCCTCCACTGCCGTAACCGCTTCGCTGGCTGGAAAGATGCGCGATCGGGCGGAAGATCCAGCAGTACTCGGCAGCGGAATTGCCCTGGCCTCGGCCGTGATGTTCCTGCGCGTCATCGTCCTGGTCGCGGCCCTGGCCCCCTTTGCGCTATCCACGCTGCTGGCCTGGGCGATGCCGGGCATGCTGACGAGCCTGGCCGGGGCCTGGCTGCTCGGGCGCGGCAGCGGCAAGGCCAGCGCAGCAACCAGTCCTGACCTCGCGCTGCGCAATCCCTTCGCCCTTGGCCCGGCGCTGATCCTGGCCGCGCTGGTCATGGTGCTGAGCGTGGCGGCCCGCTGGGTGCTGGAGCGCTTTGGCGATGCCGGCCTGGCCGTGGTCCTGGCGCTTTCAGGAATGCTCGATGTCGATTCCGCGATCATCACCATGGGCAACCTGCCGGCAGGCACGATCGACCCGCGCCTGGCCGCACTGATCCTGATGCCGCCGGTGCTGCTCAACACGCTGATCAAGGCCGGGGCGGCGATTGGCCTGGCCGGTTGGCAACAGGCCTGGCGCAGCGCCGCCGTGCTGCTGGCCAGCGCACTTGCCGCCCTGGCCGCCCTGCCCTGGTTGCTGCCGGCGCTTTAATGCCCGGCCTGTTAGTGTCCGGCCTGGGGTCCGCGCTCAAGGCCCGAAGCCGCCAGCTGGGCATCGATTTCGGCGAGCAGTCGCTCGCAACCGGCCTCATTCTCGCTTTCTGCGCGGGCGACCAGCACGTCCTGCGTGTTCGAGGCCCGCAGCAGCCACCAGCCGTCGGCGGTCGAGACTCGGACCCCATCGATGCCGTTCACATCGGCGCCTGACGCGGCAAGCCGCGCCTTGACCTCTTCGATCACGGCAAACTTGCGGCTTTCATCGACCTGGAAGCGCAGCTCGGGCGTGTTGACCAGCGCCGGCATTTCGCCGCGCAGCTCGGTGACCGACTTGCCCAGCCGCGCACTGGCCGCGATCAGCCGGACTGCAGCGTAAAGCGCATCGTCAAAGCCGTAGTACTGGTGCGCGAAGAAGACATGGCCGCTCATCTCGCCAGCCAGCGGCGCGGAAATCTCCTTCATTTTGGATTTGATCAGGCTGTGTCCGGTTTTCCACATAGTGGGCCGTCCACCCAGCCTTTCGACATGATCGAACAGAGCGCGCGAAGCCTTCACATCCGCGATAATCGCGGCACCGGGCTCCATCGCCAGGAGGTCTTCGGCGTAGATCATGAGCAGCTGGTCACCCCAGATCACCCGGCCCTGGCCGTCGATCGCGCCGATCCGGTCCCCGTCGCCATCGAAGGCGACGCCAAAATCGAGGCTCTTTTCAGCGACGAGCTTCCTGAGATCGGCCAGATTCTTCTCTTCCGTGGGATCCGGATGATGGTTCGGGAAGTTTCCGTCCACTTGGGTGAAGAGAAGATGGTGTTCGCCAGGAAGTTGTTCGACCAGCAATTCGAGCGCGGGGCCGGCGGCCCCATTGCCCGCATCCCAGCCGATCCGCAGATCGGCGAGACGGGCGCGGTCAATCCCGGCCAGTCCCTCGGTCAGCCGTACGACATAGGCGGTCAGGACTTCGCGCTGCTCATGGGTGCCATTGCCGTCGAGCCAGGCCCCCGCGGCAGCAATCCGGCCCAGTTCCTGGATATCCGCCCCGAAGAACGGCCGACCCTGGAATACCATCTTGAAGCCATTGTAATTGGCGGGATTGTGGCTGCCGGTTATCTGAATGCCGCCGTGCACATCTTCGGCTGAAGCTTCGGCATAATAGAGCATCGGGGTGGGGCCCATGCCGATCCGCACCGCATCGCAGCCGCTGGCGTTGAGGCCGGCGACCAGCGCTTCCTCCAGTTCGGGCGAGCTGAGGCGGCCATCATAGCCGACTGCCACCCTGCTGCCGCCGGCCTGGCGCAGCAGGGTCGCGAAGCCGCGCCCGATTGCATAGGCATCGGCCGTGCCGAGCGTTTCGCCGATGATCCCCCGGATATCGTACTCACGCAGGACGGTGGAATGGAACTGGTGGCTCATGCTTACTCCGCTTCGGTTCGCTCAAGCCGTGCGAGCAACAGGTCGCGGGCGGCATTGGCAGCGTGGACCGCATCGTTGCTGCCGCCGCGGTCGGGATGGACCTGAGCAATCAGCCGGCGATGGGCTTCGATGATAGCCGCGCGCCTAGCCGAGCGGTCCACGCCGAGCAAGGCCCGGGCCTGGGCTTCCGCCTGAGAACGCTCTGAAATGGCCCAAAGTTCCCACGGCCAGCGCCGCGTCAGCACCCGGCAGGCCAGAACGGCGAGCAGGACGAGGGCGATCACCTTGATCACGGGCTATTCCGGCTGGGCCAGCGCCAGTCCCGGCGCGGCGCGGGCGGGCATCGGCAGGTTGAGATTGGCGAGCAGCGCGCGCAGTTCCTGACGGGCAACGAGATGGCTGGTACCCAGTTCGCCCAGATGCCCCTTGTCGAGCAAGGTCAGGCCCGAGGGGAACAGCTCGCGATAGATCACGCGCTCGGACAGGCCATTGGCAATGCGAAATCCGACCCGCTTCGACAGCTCAGTCAGGGCCTGGTCAAGCCGCCGCATGTTGCGCGCCTCGATGTGCTGGGTGCGGTTGCGCACCACCACCCAGTCCATCTCGCGACGCTTTTCCTGGATCGTCGCCATGGCCCGCTTCTTGCGCGCTTCCCAGATCAGTTCGGCATAGAACGACAGCTTGCGGACCTTGAAGGTTTCGGCATCGACCTGGCCGATCAGGTCGAAATCGACAAAGCTGTCATTGAGTGGGGTTACCAGGGTATCGGCCGAAGTGGCGACATGGCGGGCCAGCGGATCGTCGCGGCCCGGCGTGTCGAAGATCAGGAAATCGTGTCTGGCGGACAGCTCCGCACTGATCCGGTCGAGCTCGGCCGGATCGGTCCCGTCGAACACGGCGAAATCGGCAGTAGGCAGTGCAATGTTCCGGCGCAGAACCGTTTCGGCCCGGTTTTCAAGGTAGCGGTGGAAGGTGCGCTGGCGCGGATCGAGATCGACCGCCGCAACCTTCGCACCCTGATAGGCCAAGGCGATTGCCACGTGGACCGCCGTGGTCGACTTGCCGGTGCCGCCCTTCTCATTGGCAAAGACGATACGATGGGGGCTCTTGGTGGCAGTCACGGTCAGGTCTGGCTCGCTTGTGGTTGCCGGGGGCCGCATGGCGGCGCTAGGGCGTGGACCGGCCTTCTACCCAAGGGGATTCGTCCGTGCAAACTATCACCCGGCTTGATCCACTGCGCAGCGCGCTTGACGCCCTGCGGGCCGACGGACCGCTGGCGCTGGTGCCGACCATGGGCGCGCTGCACGAAGGTCACCTGACACTGGTGCGTGAGGCCAGGGCACGAGCCGCCCATGTGGTCGTCTCGATCTTCGTCAATCCGCGCCAGTTCGGGGCGAATGAGGACCTGGATGCCTATCCCCGCCAATTGGCACGCGATGCCGCACTGCTTGAGGCGGAGGGGGTCAGTCTGCTCTGGGCGCCGGAGCCGGCGGCGATGTATCCGGATGGCTACGCCACCAACATTTCGGTCTCGGGGGTCTCCGACGGGCTGTGCGGCGCGGCACGGCCGGGCCATTTCGATGGCGTGGCAACCGTGGTCTGCAAGCTGTTCAACCAGGTCCGGCCGGATCTGGCGCTGTTTGGTGAGAAGGACTGGCAGCAGCTGGCCGTGATCCGGCGGATGGCGCGCGACCTCGATCTGACGCAGCCGCATGTCGATGCAATCATCGGCGTGCCGACCGTGCGCGAGGCCGATGGCCTGGCGATGAGTTCGCGCAACGCCTACCTCTCGCCCGAGCAGCGCCAGCAGGCGGCGAGCCTGCCGCAGGCGATGCAGGCGGCGATCTGGGCCATGTCGCGCGGGGAGCCGGTCGAAGCGGCGCTGCTGGAGCTTCAGGAAATCCTGCTGGCGGGCGGCTTCTCTTCGATCGACTATGCCGAGGTGCGCGATCCGGATTCGCTGGCGCCGGTCAGCGATCCCGCTAGGCAACCAGCGCGGCTGTTTGTCGCGGCGCGGATCGGCGGAACCCGGCTGATCGACAACCAGCCTGTGACGCATATATCCAAGTCATAACTCGATAATCAGGCTTACCTTCGCTTCCGGTTAGTTCGCGCTGACAGCCCTGATGCGGGCTCTGCCAGCCCGTGGATGGGGAGTGAAATCATGCGAAAGTTTATCGCCAGCGCCGTCGCGCTTGCCCTTATTTCGGCCGGAGCAACCGCGCCGGCCTTCGCCGCTGACAAGGGCTCGTCCGGGCGGCAAGCCCAGGCCAAGGGCACCCGCGAGATTCCGAAATGCACCAAAAACCTCGGCTCCATCGCCATTGTCGAACCCGACAACCAGTGGTGGCGCGAGATGAACCTCGGCAGCCCCGAGGCGATCCTGAAGATCTTCGTTCAGCAATCGGGCTGCTTCAGCCTGGTCAACCGCGGCCGGTCGATGCAGAGCCGCGCCATGGAACGCGCCATGGCCGACCAGGGCGAGCTGCAGGCCGGATCGAACCTGGGTAAGGGCCAGGTCAAGGCAGCGGACTATTTCCTTGAGCCCGATATCGTCTCGGCCAACCGCAACTCCGGGGGGGGCGGCGTTGGCGGCATTCTTGGCGGGATCGGCGGCGGGCTGTTCGGCCGCGCGGCGGGCGCTATTGCCGGCGGCATCAACATCAAGAAGGGCGAGGCGAACGTAACCCTGTCTGTCGTCAACGCCCGCACCACCGAGGAAATGGCGCTGGTTGAAGGCTATTACCGCAAATCGGACCTGGGCTGGGGCGCGGGGGGCGGCCTGTTCAGCGGCGGCACCTTTGGCGGCGCGGCTGGCGGCGGCTACCAGGACACGGCGATCGGCCAGATCATCGTGCTGGCCTATCTCGATGCCTATACCAAGATGGTGACCCAGCTCGGCGGCCTGCCCGAGAACGCCGCAGCAGCGGCTCCGCCGGCCAAGTAACCCAGCCTTCGGGGCAAGCGTAGGGGCCGCCAGTTAGCGAACTGGCGGCCCTTTCGTTGTTCATCGGGCTGCGTAGACTGCCTCTATCAGCGCCATGTTGCGGGGATCGCCCATCAGGTCGGTGCCCATGCGGTTCATGGTATAGGCCATGCCGATTCCCGCGGACGGATCAGCAAAGGCGAAGGAGCCGCCCCAGCCCGAATGGCCATAGGCCGAATCGTTCGGGCCATAGACGCCGTTGCCATTGCGCAGGAAACCGCAGCCCCAGCTGGCTTCGACGCCCAGAACGGCATCGACCCCGCGGATCTGCTCCTCGGTTGCCGCCGTCAGGATCTCCGGCGAAACCAGCTGGGTCCCGTCAAGCTGCCCGCCTTTGGCCAGTGCCCCATAAAGCCGGGCAAGGCCCCGTGCCGTGGCAAAGCCGTTGGCCGAGGGAATTTCCGCCGCGCGCCACGCGGTGTCATTGGGGGCCAGCGGATCGATCAACGGGTTGGCCAGGGCCGCAACCTGGGCCGGAGTGAACTCACCGGCGAGGTTGGACGAGCTGAGTTCCGGCGGCGCGATCATGGTCGCTGCTGCTGATGTACGGGCATGTGGCAGGCCGACATGGATATCGAGATGGCCCAGCTCATCGCGCACGAAATCCCGAATGCTGCGGCCTTCGGCCCGGCGGAACAGTGCCGTGGCGAGAAAGCCGATGGTGATCGCGTGATAACCCGATTGCGTGCCCGGCTCCCAGAACGGCTCGGCCGCCGCCAGCCGCGCTGCCGCCGCTTCAGCGTCGTAGAAATCTTCCATCTGGGCCGGATCGCGAAAGCCGCACAGGCCGGCCTGGTGCGAGAGCAACATGGCAACGGTCACGTCCTGCTTGCCGGCAGCGGCGAACTCTGGCCAATAGCGGGCAACGGGCGCCGAATAATCGATCCCCCCGCGGCTGGCGAGCATGGCGAAGCAGGCGGCTGTCACGCCCTTGGTGGTGGACCAGACATTGGCCAGCGTATCCCGCTCCCACGCTTGTCCGGAAGCGGGATCGGCGGTCCCGCCATAGAGGTCGATGACCAGCTCTCCGTCGATCACCACGGCAAAGGCCGCGCCGATATCGCCCCGTTCGGCGAAATTCGCCGCGAAGGCTTCGCCAACCTGCTCAAATCCAGGGGCGATACGGCCCGAAATGCTGGCCATCATGCTTCCTCCCCCGGATCAGAACGACTTGCTGATGCTGACACCATAGGTGCGCGGTGCGCCATAGACCCGGAAGCCTACCCCCAGGACTGTCTGGTTCACCGCCTGCGTCACATAGCGCTTGTTGCCCAAGTTCTTGCCCCAGATCGAGAGGTCCCAGTCACCCTGCTTGAGGACCGAGGCCCGGGCATTCCAGACCCAGTAGGCATCGACCGCGACCACCGGATCGTTCAGTGCATCCTTGAAGGCGCTGGACTGGTAGCGCCCATCGATAGCGAGCCGCCCTGAAACCGATCCCATCAGCGGAAATTCGTAGGATGCGCCAAGATTCAGACTGAACTCGGGCGCATCAGGCAGGCGATTGCCGGCCGGGACGATCCCGCTGGACGAAGCAAAGCTGCCGATCTCGGTGTGGAGCAGGCCCAGCCCGGCGTTGAGCGTCAGCCCCTTGATCGCCGCGGGGGCCAGGACAAGGTCGGCATCGAGGCCGTAAAGCTCGGCCGACTTGACGTTACCGAGCCGCTGGATCGGCAGACTGCCAACCACATCGCGGATGAAAGTCTGCACATCGTTATAGTCATAATAGAAGCCGCTGAGCGCGTAGCTGAGGCCAATGGCAGGCGCCCGCCCCTTGATCCCCAGTTCGTAGGCAATCAGCTTTTCGGGGCGATAGGGCAGCAACTGGCCCGAACTGGTGGCGACGCCGGCAAAGAAGCCGCCGCTCTTGATCCCCTGGGTGGCCGAGGCATAGACCAGCATCTGCGGGCTGGGTTTCCAGTTGAGGCCCAGCTTCCACGACCAGTTGGTATCGCTGATCTTGGCATTGCTGACCGCGATCGGGATCGGCGGCGAACCGAAGGGCGCCATGGTCAGAAAGCTGGCGGGCGGGCGTGACACCAGGTCGGTCGTGCCGCCCACATTGGTGCGGTTCTCCGTCGTATAGCGCAGGCCGGTCACCAGGGTCAGCTGGTCGGCCAGGCGCCACTCACCATTGGCGAAGACCGCACCAGATTTGGACCGCTGATCCGACGAGGTGAACGAGGTCGTATTGAACAGCGCGGTGAGGTTGCCGGAATAAGAGGTCTCGACATGATCGCTCGAGTAGAAGCCGCCGACGAGCCAATCGACCAGGTCTGATTGCCCGGAGAGGCGCAGCTCCTGCGAGAACTGCTTGACCCGGTCATCGGTGACGAAATCGAGCTGCGGGAGCGGGCCGGCATCCGTGTCGGCCGACCACTGGCGGTCGAACTTGATATAGCCGGTCACCGAAGTCAGCGTGGCAAAGCCGAGATCGGCCTGAATTCGCCCAGTCAGACTGAGTTGATCAAGGTTGTAGTCCGGGCTGACCGACCAGTTGCCGCGGAACGGGTCACCGTCATTGTCGATATAGCCGAAAAAGTCCGAACACTGAGGCAGTCCGGGGCAGGCCGCGCCCGCCGGAACCGCCGGAGTCGGGACCGCTCCGAAGAATTCGCCCGAGCCCAGCTCGGAGCGGCTGCGCTGGCCTTCGACCTTGAGCAGAACCTCAACCCGGTCGGATGGCTCCCACAGGGCCTGGGCGCGTCCAAGATAGACCTCGCGCCGCCCGATGTCGCGGTTCAGCCGCTGGTTGAAGTAGTGGCCCTTGTCCTGGAAGATGCCCTTCGCGGCGAACCGCAGGGCAAGGGTCTCGCTGACCGGCAGGTTGACCATGCCGTCGATGTCCTTGGCCTGGAAATTGCCCCAGGATCCGCCAATACGCCCCTCGACTCCGGCCAGGCTGGGACGCGCGGTGACGATGTTGAGCGCCCCGGCCGTGGCAGTGCGCCCGTAGAGCGTGCCCTGCGGTCCCTTGAGCACTTCGAGCCGCTCGATATCGAAGAAGTCAAAATTCATCAGCGCGAGCGAACTGAGCGAAACCTCGTCGACATAGACCCCAGCGCTGGGATTGTTGGTGGCGCTGAAGTCATTGAGACCCACGCCGCGGATCGTGATGACCGGCACCAGTCCCGGCACGTTGTCTTTCACCGACACGTTGGGCGTGAAGCTGATCAGGTCGGTCACTGCCTCGATCCGCTTCGTCGCCAGGTCTTCCGGCCCAGCGACCGAAAGGTTGATGCCGACATCAAGCGTCGATTGCGCGCGCTTCTGGGCGGTGACGATGATCTCGCCATCCAGCTCTGGCCCGGATCCCTCCTGCCCAAGCGCTGGCGTGGCCTCCAGTGCAAGCGCGGTGGCGGCCAGCAAGGCGGCCCGGATCCCGATCGATTTCGTGCGTTCCAGTTTCATGACGAATCCTCCCAATCGCTACGCTGTCGTTTTCGACACTGGCGTATGCATCCAGACGCCACAGAAAAGCGGCCTTGGCAAGACATATTCGACAATCGGGTATGCATTCACTCTTTGATGATTAGAATGTGGCAATCGCTTGCCGAGCCGCTAGAGTGGGGCCGATGGTCGAGACTCAGGTTCAAAAGCGGGCGGGCGGGCAGCAGTCCCGGCGCGCAGTCAAGCGGCAGCGGTTGTTGCAGGCGGCGGCGCGCCAGATGAATGAGCGCGGTGCCGGCGCAATCAGCCTGAGCGAAATTGCCGAGGAGGCCGGCCTTTCACGCAACGCGCTCTACTATTACGTCACCGATCGCGCCGATATAGCCTTCCAGTGCTACCTCCAGACCTGTGAAGCGACCACGGAGAGTCTCGCCATCGCCTATGAGGAGGGTGGCGATGCGATCGACCGGATCCGGATCTATGTCGAACGGATGCTCGATTTCGACCAGCCCGAATTGGCGGCGCTCTACGACCCGGATTTCCTGCCCGAACCGCAACGCAGCACGATCTTTGAGCTGAGCCGGCGCAATGTCGAAAGCCTGCAGAGCCTGATCGCGGGCGGCGTTGAGCAGGGCCTGTTCAAACCTGTCCACACGGAAATCGCGGCCCAGATGCTGCTGGGCATGATCAACTGGACGCAGCTGTCGGTGAACTGGCTGGGCCAGCGCGACGGCAGGCCTTTGCGCCGCCGCGTCACGAAGGCGATCCTCGACCTGTTCTTTCATGGCCTGGCCGCCACTTCCGGTAAGGAATTTACCTGCCGGGTCGAGGTCGCCAGCCTCACCGCACGGCCGTTCAACGCCTTTGACCGGGTCCAGGCGACCCAGGAAAAGATGGCGCAGCTGGTGGATGCGGCTGCGCGGATGTTCAACCGCCGCGGCATCGACGGTGCCTCGCTCGACGATATCAGTGCCAGCATCGGGGCCACCAAGGGTGCCGTCTACCACTACTTCGACGACAAGATGGACCTGATCACGCGCTGCTATGCCCGCGCCTTGGAACTCTATTCGCTGTTCGTCGATGTGGCCCGCCAGCAGGGTACAAGCGGCTTCGAACGCTCGATGACAGTCCTGCACCTCAATTCACAGGCCCAGGGCAGCGCCTCTCCGCCCCTGGTGATGCAACCGGGGCTGTTCTCGCTGCCCGAGGCGCACCGCGTTACGTTCGTCCAGCAGTCGCGCGATCTGTGGGACCGCTGCGCCGCGATGGTGCGTGAGGGTATTGCCGACGGCAGCTGCCGGGAATGCGACGCACGCGCCGTGGCGCACGTATCAGCCGGTGCCTTCCTGTGGCTCCACAAGTGGCTGCCTGAGGATTATCCCATGACGACCAGCGAGATCGCCGACGCTCAATGCCGCGTCTTTACCAATGGATTGGTGCGCTAGCCCGGGCGAGGCTGGAGCGGGTAAGGGGAATCGAACCCCTCTAGCCAGCTTGGAAGGCTGGAGCATTACCACTATGCTATACCCGCTCAGACCTGGCGGCCGCTTGCGCGTTTGCCTATGCGCCAGCTTGGCGCCGGTCGTCAATTCCTTCGGCAGCATCAGGCCCTGATCCCCGGCCCTGAAATGAACAGCGCCCCTTGCCGGGTGGCAAGGGGCGCCAATTCGTTCGCCGTGGCGGAGGGGCTTAGTGGCCCTTCTTCTCCGCCCAGATGTTGCGGTAGGACATATAGCCCAGCACCGTCGCGAAGATCAGGAAGCCGATCCACCAGAAACCGGTCTGGCGGCGGTGCTCAAGCGTCGGCTCGGCGGTCCAGACGAGGAAGGCGGTGACGTCGGTCGACATCTGATCGACGGTGGCCTTGGTCCCATCGCTGTAAGTCACCTGGCCTTCGCCGGTCAGCGGCGGAGCCATCGCCAGGTTGAGGTTCTTGAAATAGGGATTGTAGTGCAGTCCGTCGCCGGTCTTGGCGTCGGGGAACTGCTTGAGCAGTTCGGCCGGCTGGGCCTGATAACCGATCAGCAGCGAGTGGACATAGGCCGCACCGTTCGGGCGGGCCTTGGTGATCAGCGACAGGTCTGGCGGCACGCCAAGACCAGCATAGACCACCGGCGGGAACTTGTCGGCAGCAGTGCCCGGACGGTCCTTGACCTCGCCGGTCAGCGGATCCTTGGCCGAGACAGTCGCCTTGCCGGCAATCGCCTTGATCTCGGCTTCGTTGTAGCCCAGCGCAGCCAGGTCACGGAAAGCGACATGCTTCAGGCTGTGGCAGGCGGCGCAGACTTCCTGATAGACCTGGAAACCGCGCTGCAGCTGCTGGCGATCGAACTTGCCGAACATGCCATCGCTGGGCAGGTGCAGCGGTTCAGGCTTCTTATAGAACACCTTTTCAGCCGTCAGGGCCGCTGGCTCGGTCGCTGCGGTGTAGGCGCCGCGCACGAACGAGTAACCGAGGACCACCGTGAAGAAGGCGCCGACGAGGAGGGAGAGGATGCGGATCATTGTTCTGTCTCTTTCCGTCTCGCTTAGGCCTTGGCGGCCGATTCAAGTGCAGTGGGCGGACCCAGCACCGATTCGGTGATCGAATAGGGCAGCGGGTCGGGCCGCTCGATCGAGGAAACGATCGGCACGATGATCAGGAAGTGGGCGAAGTAGTAGAGCGTCGCCAGCTGGCTGAGCATGATGTAGGGCTCTTCAGCGTGGGCGCCGCCGCACCAGAACAGCACGACCATCGCCACTACCAGCGCATAGAAGAACTTGCGGTAGAGCGGACGATAGTTGGCCGAACGAACCGGCGAACGGTCCAGCCAGGGCAGCAGGAACCAGATCAGGATCGCGGCGAACATCGCCAGCACGCCCATCAGCTTCGCGGGGATGAAGAAGAAGTCGAAGGTGAAGGCGCGCAGGATCGCGTAGAACGGCCAGAAGTACCATTCGGGCACGATCAGCGCCGGGGTGCTCATCGGGTTGGCCGGGATGTAGTTGTCCGGGTGGCCCAGCATGTTGGGGGCGAAGAACACCACCGTGCTGTAGATCACCATGAACAGGCCGACCGTCCAGCCATCCTTCGCCGTGTAATACGGGTGGAACGGCACGGTATCGCTTTCCGACTTCACTTCGACGCCGGTCGGGTTCGACGAACCCGGGATGTGCAGCGCCCAGATGTGCAGGATCACCACGCCCAGGATCACGAAGGGCAGCAGGAAGTGCAGCGAGAAGAAGCGGTTGAGCGCGGCGTTATCCGGCGCAAACCCGCCCAGCAGCCAGTGCTGGATCGGCTCGCCAACCAGCGGAATGGCGCCAAACAGGCCGGTGATGACCTGGGCCCCCCAGAAGCTCATCTGGCCCCAGGGCAGCACGTAGCCCATGAAGGCAGTGGCCATCATGAGCAGGAAGATCACTACGCCGAGCAGCCAGATCATCTCACGCGGGGCCTTGTAGGACCCGAAGTAGAAGCCGCGGAAAATGTGAATGTAGACCACCACGAAGAAGGCCGAGGCCCCGTTCGCGTGAGCATAGCGCATCAGCCAGCCCCAGTTGACGTCGCGCATGATGTGCTCGGTCGAATCGAAGGCGACCAGGGTGTTCGGCGCATAGTGCATCGCCAGGACCACGCCGGTGACGATCTGGATCATCAGGCAGAGGCCGGCAAGGAAGCCGAAGTTCCAGAAATAGTTGAGGTTGCGCGGCACTTCATAGCCGCCGCCAACCGCGCCGTAGATCAGCCGCGGAAGCGGCAGTCTCTCGTCAAGCCACACCATGGCGGGGTGGCTCGGCTTGTACTCGTTTGCCCAGGGATAGCTCATTTCGGGTGCCCTTAGCCGATCTTCACGACAGTGTCGGAGGTGAATGCATAGTCCGGAACCACCAGGTTCGTCGGGGCCGGACCCTTGCGGATGCGCGCGGCGGTATCATAGTGCGAACCGTGGCACGGGCAGAAATACCCGCCATATTCGCCCTTCACCTCGCCCTCGGCCGCACCTTGCGGCACGCAGCCCAGGTGCGTGCAGACGCCCATGGTGATCAGCCAGTTCTCATGGCCTTCCTTGGTCCGCTCGGCCAGGGTCTGCGGATCGCGCAACGAACCGACATCAACCTTGTTGGCCTCTTCGATTTCCGCCGGGGTCAGGTTGCGGATGAACACCGGCTGCTTGCGGAACACCGCCTTGATCGCCTGGCCCGGCGCAATCGCGCTGATATCGACTTCGGTCGAGCTCTGCGCCAGCACGTCGGCCGATGCCGACATCTGGCTGATCAGCGGGTAGACGACCGCAAGACCGCCGACGCCGGCCGCGCTGACGGCGGCAATGTTGATGAAATCGCGCCGCCGCACACCCTCAACCGGGGTCCCTTCGAGCGTGGCGGTGTCAGCATTTTCAGCCATGGTTGAACCTATCCTGCCTTTTGCGGTTACCCGGGCCTGCTGCCGCAAGCCCGGAATAGCAACCTAGATCAATGTCCAGGAAGCCCCCTTCCTGTCCCGCCCAATCAGCCTGCCGAAGCGGACGGACCGGTCGATTTGGCGGGCCTGATAGACGCAAGGACGCCCTCTGCCAACAGCGATTTTTGCACCAGCGAATGCAAGGCCTGCATCACGATCAAGGCAGCCCGATCAGCGAAATCTGGCGGCCATAATCAGGCTCGGCCCGGTGGGTGGCGCGGCGGAACGAATAGAACCGGTCTGGCTGAGGGTAGGTATCGAGTCCCAGTGGCTCAACCGCACCGATTCCTGCGGCCTTGAGCCGCGCGGCGACATAGCCTTCGAGATCGAACTGGAAGTGATCGGCCCGCCCGGCCGCGAAGAATTGCGCGTTGCCGGGCGCCTCGGTCAGGAACCGGTCGCGGAAGCCGGCATCGACTTCATAACTGGCCTGGGCGATGCACGGACCGATCGCGGCGACGATCCGCGACCGCTCGGCCCCCAGGGCTTCCATCGCGGCGATAGTGGCATCGGTCACCCCGCCAACCGCGCCCTTCCACCCGGCATGGGCCGCGCCGACAACGCCGGCTTGTCGGTCCGCCAGCAGCACTGGCGCGCAATCGGCCGTGACAATGCCCAGCAGCAGGCCCGGCCGGTCGGTGACCAGTGCATCGGCATGCGGGCGCTCGGCATCGGACCAGGGCGCGGTGACGGTCACGCAGTCGGGTGAGTGAACCTGATAGACCGTTGCCAGCCGCGCGCCCGGCGCGACTGCGGCGACAGCGCGGCGACGATTCTCGGCGACGGCGTCCGCCTCATCGCCGGTGCCTAGGCCGACATTGAGGCCTGCGACCACTCCGGTCGACACCCCGCCGCGCCGGCCCAGGAAGCCGTGCGGCAAGCCTTCAAGCACCCGCGCGCGGTTGACCTCGACCGGATCAGCCAAGGCTCTTGCTCACCTGCTCGTAGGTATCCTTCGAGAGATTGGCGGCCGCCAGGATCCGCTCAAGCTCGGCCCGCATCAGCGCCGCCCGGCCCGGCTCGATCCGCCGCCACCGCCCGAGCGGGGCAACGAACCGCGCCGCAGTTTGTGGATTGAGCGGGTCGAGCGCGAGGATCAGGTCGGCAATCATCCGGTAGCCGCGGCCATCTTCGGCGTGGAACGCGCCCAGGTTCCCGGCCAGCGCCATATAGAGCGCGCGCACCCGGTTGGGGTTGGTCAGCGTGAAGTCGGGATGCCTGGCCAGGGCTTCGACCTGATCGAGCACGCGCGGGTGAAGCGAGCCCGCCTGGAGCGAGAACCACTTGTCGATCACCAGAGCATTGCCGGCAAAGCGCTGGTAGAACGCCGCCAGCTTGGCCTCGCGCAGCGGGGTATCGAGGCCGGCCAGGACCAGCGCCGCGCCCTGGCGGTCGGTCATGTTGTCGGCCGCGTCGAACTGGGCCGTGGCCAGCTCCGCGGCGAGCGCCGGCACCCCGGCGGCGAGATAGACCAGCGCCTGGGTCTTGACCTTGCGCGCCCCGCGCGCCTCGGCCGAGAGGCTGTAGGGCACGGCGCTGGCGCGGGCATGGAGCGCGACCAGCGCGTCCTGCAGCTCCGCCCCGAGCCAGGCCTTCAGCCCTTCACGCTCGGCCCGGATCGCGCCGGGATCGGCCGCGGCGAACTGTTCGGCAAGGTAAGTCTCGCCCGGCAGGGCCATCAGCTCGCCCCGCATCAGGTCATCCAGCGCCGGATCGACGATCACTGCCGCCATGGCCTGCCCGATCGCTTCGCGCCCGGTCTGGCGTTCGGCATCGCCCTCGGTGTTCTTGGGCATGCCGCCGCCAATCGCCGCGACCAGGTGCTGGACCACCAGTTGCTGGAGCGCCTCATAACGGGCGAAGGGATCGTCATCGTTGGCGGCCAGGAACAGCAGGTCCGCCGCTGCGCTGTCGACAGCGATATTCACCGGCGCCGAAAACCCGCGATTGAGCGAGAGGACCGGGCGTTCGGCAAATCCAACAAAACTCAACTCGACTTGAGGTTCGCTCAAGGTAACTATTTGTTCACCATGGTGTTTCCCGGTTTTCCTATCAAACAGCGCGATCCGCAGCGGAATCACCATCGGTTGCTTGACCGGCTGGCCGGGCGTGGGCGGCACTTCCTGCGACAGGGTCAGACGGGCCGTATCGCCCTCGTGGGCCAGCCGAGCCGTGACTTTCGGGGTGCCCGCCTGGCTGTACCACAGGCGGAATTGGGTGAGGTCGATCCCGGCCCCGTCCTCGATCGCCTTGACGAAGTCCTCGCAGGTTGCCGCCTCGCCGTCATGGCGCGCGAAATAGAGGTCGCAGCCTTGGCGGAACCGCTCCGGCCCCACCAGGGTGCGCATCATCCGGATGACTTCGGCGCCCTTGTTATAGACCGTGGCGGTGTAGAAGTTGGAGATCTCCTGATAGGCATCGGGCCGGATCGGGTGCGCCAGCGGTCCGCTGTCTTCGGGGAACTGGGCCGAGCGCAGCACGCGAACGTCCTCGATCCGCTTGACCGGCTCACTGCCCATGTCCTGGCTGAACAGCTGGTCGCGCAGCACGGTAAAGCCTTCCTTGAGGCTGAGCTGGAACCAGTCGCGGCAGGTCACGCGGTTGCCCGACCAGTTGTGGAAGTATTCGTGGGCCACCACGCCTTCGATCCCGTCATAGTCCATGTCGGTCGCGGTGTCGGGATCGGCCAGGATGTATCGGGTGTTGAAGACGTTGAGCCCCTTGTTCTCCATCGCCCCCATGTTGAAGTCTGAGACGGCGACGATGTTGAACAGGTCAAGATCGTATTCGCGGCCGAAAACCTCCTCGTCCCAGCGCATCGAATCCTTGAGTGCCTTCATCGCGTGGTGGGTGCGGTCCTGGTCGCCATCGCGGACCCAGATGTTGAGATCGACCTTGCGGCCGCTCATGGTCGTGAAGGTATCGTGGTTGGCGACGAGATCGCCCGCGACCAGCGCGAAGAGGTAACTCGGCTTGGGCCAGGGATCGTGCCATTCGGCCCAGTGGGTGCCATCCTCGCCCGTGCCGCTGGCCGTGCAATTGCCGTTGGAAAGCAGCACCGGGAACAGCGCCTTGGGCCCACTCATATGGACAGTATAGACCGACAGCACATCAGGCCGGTCAGGGAAGAAGGTGATGCGGCGGAAGCCTTCGGCCTCGCACTGGGTGCAGAGCATGCCATTCGAGGCATAGAGCCCCATCAGCTGGGTATTGGCGGCCGGGTTGATCAGGGTCTCGATCCCGATCTCATGCGCTTCGCCGCTGAGCGGGACGACAAGATCGGTGCCGTCCATCTGCCAGTCGCTGCTCGGCGCGCCGTCGACCCAAACTCCGGCCGGGGTCAGGCCGTCGCCGTTGAGCCGGAGCACGCCGGCCGGCTCGGCGGCGGGATTGCGGGTGACGTCAAGGCTTGCCTGGACGCGCGTCTGCTCCAGCCCGAGCGTGAACTTGAGCCGGATTTGCGGGACCAACCAGGCCGGAGGCCGGTAGTCTTCGCGGCGGATGACGGGCGGAGCGGCGGGGGGTGCGGTGATGGCGTCCATCCGCCCTCAATGCCGTTCGCATCGTGCGAAGTCGAGATGCCTGTGCAAGTGGCTCGACTTCGCGCAATGCGAACGGGTAGGGAAACGGGATGAGACGCCTGTTCATCTTCGGCCTCGGCTACACCGCTGCCCGCTTCGCCAGCGCCATGGCGGCACGCGGGTGGGATGTGGTCTCGACCGGCAGCGCCGGGACGCTGCGGTTCGACGATGCCGGATCAGTACGCATGGCGCTGGCCGATGCCGACCAGGTGCTGTCCTCGGTCCCGCCTTCCGCCGATGGCGATCCGGTCCTGCTGGCCTATGGCGCTGCCTTGGCGGGCAAGCCGCTAACATACCTCTCCTCCACCGGGGTCTATGGCGATACCGGCGGAGCCTGGGTCGATGAGAGCGCTGCGATAGGCACCGGCCGCCGCACCGCGCGGGCTGAGGCTGACGCGGACTGGCTGAAGCTGGGCGCGCGGGTTTTGCGCCTGCCGGGGATCTATGGTCCGGGCCGTTCGGCGCTCGACCGGGTGCGCGAAGGCAAGGCTCACCGGATCGACCTGACCGACCAGGTGTTCAGCCGGGTCCATGTCGACGATATCGTCAGCGCTGCCGTGCTGGCGCTGGAGGCCCCTGCCGGGGCCTACAATATCAGCGATGATCTGCCGTGCAGCCAAAACGAGGTGATCGAGCATGCCTGCGCGCTGCTTGGCTTGCCGCAGCCGTCGCTACAATCGCTGGACGAGGCCGGCCTCTCGCCGATGGCGCGCGCCTTTTATGCCGAGAATCGCCGGGTCGCGAACGGCAAGGCAAAGCGGGTGCTGGGCTGGAGCCTGCGCTATCCGACCTACCGCGAGGGGCTGGCCAGCCTACTTGCGGCCCGATAGCGCAACCAGCAGTCCGGCCATGGCGAGCAACGCCCCGGCGCCTGCCAGCAGGCTCCATTCATAGCCTTCGAAAAGAGTCGACAGGATCATCGCCACCACTGGCACGGCAACGCCGTTATAGGCCGCCGGCCCGGGACCCCAGTCGCGGATTAGCTGCGAATAGAGCGGGAAGGTCAGCGCCGAGCCGACCAGGCCAAGGTAGGCGATGCCAGCCAGATAGGCCGGACGCGGATCGAGCACCGGGGCGCCGACTGCGATAATTGCATAGGCCCCGCTCGCGACCACGCCCCAGATCATCCCCCAGGCCATCAGCGAGACCACCGGCACCCCGCGCGCGGTCTGGGTGGCCTGGAGCAGGTTGCCGACCGAGACCGAAAGGATCGCCCCCGTTACCAGCAGCACGCCGGTGGTCACGCCGCTGTTTGGCGGGGCGATGCGGTACTCGTGGAGCATCAGCAGGGCGATGCCCGCCAGAGCAATGGCCGATCCGGCCAGGAACCGTCGGGTCAGCGCCGCCCCCAGCACCAGCCGCGCCAGGATCGCATTGGGCACGATCATCAGCGCGAAGACCACCGCGACCAGGCCCGAGGTCAGGTAATGCTCCGACTCGTAGATCAGCTGGAAGTTGAGGCTGAACTGGAACGCCCCCATGGCAATCGCCACGGCCATTTCGCGCCCAGTGAGCCGCATCCGCTCGCCGCGGAGCAGGGCAAAGGCCGCCATGGCGGTCGCCGCCAGGACAAAGCGCCAGACCACCGACCAGGCCGGCGGCACTGCGCTGATCTGATCCTTGATTACCAGCCAGGTCGAACCCCAGACCAGCGCCAGAAACACAAAGGCCGCGATCGAACGCGGCGTCAGCGTCACACCGCTCATAGCGCAGCGATGGCGCGGGCGAGCGCGGTGACATGCTCCATCGGGCTGTTCCAGGCCGTCACCATGCGCGCCGCCTCGTCGCCCCAGTCATAGAACGAGAAGCCTTGCGTGCGCAGCGCCTCGCGCTCGGGCGCGGTCAGCCGCAGGAATACTTCATTGGCCTCGACCGGATGGAGCAGGCGGTCCTGCGCCGCGCTGGCCAGCTCTTGCGCCGCGGCATTGGCATGGCGGGCGTTCGCCAGCCAAAGGTCGCCCTCAAGCATGGCGAGGAGCTGGGCGGCGAGGTAGCGGCCTTTCGATTGCAGGTGCCCGGCGCGCTTGCGGCGATAGCGGGCGACATCGGCGAGGCCCGTATCGAAGAACACCAGCGCCTCGGCGCTCATCCCGCCGTTCTTGATCATCCCAAAGCTCAGCGCCGCGGCGCCCTGGCAGGCCTGCCACGGGGTGCAGCCGAGGAAGGCCACGGCATTGCCGAACCGCGCGCCATCGACATGCAGCGGCAGGCCGCGCTCCTGACAGAACGCGGCAATCGCGGCCATTTCGGCGGGCTGGTAGGCGCGGCCATATTCGCTTGCCTGGGTGATCGATACCGCATGCGGCTGCACCTGGTGCACGTCTTTGCAGATCGGGTCGGTCACTGCGGCGATCGCCGCTGGCGTCAGCTTCGCGCCCTCGCCCTCGGCCAGCATCAACTTCGCGCCGTGGAGGTAGAAACCCGGCGCCCCGCCCTCGTCGACTTCGATATGGGCCTCGCGGTGGCAAACCACGCCGCCGTGCGGCTGGACCATGCTGGCGAGGGCCAGGCAATTGGCTGAGGTCCCCGTCGCGGCCCAGAGCACGGCGCAGTCGCGCCCGAAGACCTCGCCAAAGGCCGCGTCGAGCCGCTGGCTCAGCGCATCGCCATCATAGGGCGAATCGGGGGCGTCTGCCGCCTGCATCGCCCGCCACAGCGCAGGGTGCACCGAGGCGGCATTGTCGGAGAGGAACTGCATGGCCATATCCTGCGCCATATGGCCGCATCGCCCGCCGTCAAGCACCAGGAACCGCAAATGCCCGAAGTGACTATAACCCGCCACGGCACGGACCGGGCCGGCGAGTACCATGCCCACCTGCCGGGAGAGACTGCGATCGGGCGGCTGACCTGGGTCTCGCACGGCGCCGTGCGCGCGGCCGAGCACACTCTGGTCCCGCCGGAAATCGGCGGACAGGGCGTGGCCGCACGGCTGGTCGAGGCCTTGGTGGCAGACGCCCGCGAACATGGCTTCAAGATCGATCCGGTCTGCAGCTATGTCGCCGCGCAGTTCAAGCGCCATCCGGAATGGGCAGACTTGCGCGCCCGCTAGGGGTAACTGCCTAGACGGCCAATACGCCGCGTTGGCCACGGCTGGGGCATGCGCGACGGATGGGCGCCGAAGATCCCCATCTCCTCGCCAATTGCGGCCGCCGCGCCAGCTCGCGCCTGCGCGTGCGCTTGCCGGTGACACTGATCACGCTGGATGGACAGGGTCCGGCCGTGCTCGAGAATATCTCTGCCACCGGCGCGCGGGTCTCCTCGCAATTCATGCTCTGGCAGGGGGCTTCCTGCATCCTCCGGCTGCCGGGGCTTGAGCTGTTTGCCGATATTGCCTGGTGCACGCATGGTCGGCTGGGCCTCGTTCTTGAGCATCCACTCTCGCAGGCTCAGCTTCTGACGCTGCGGAATCTCGATCCCGCCAACCTCACCAATGAACGCGCCGCACGCGAGGACTGGGCGCGCGGCTTCGTCAACGGCACGATCGGCCGCCGGTGTTAGCTCTGTCGGAAGGTTCGAATGGTGCGCGACGCAGTATCTCGAGCACCAGTCTGCCGTGTCCGTCG
>Ga0315907_10000052_pt1 | contig 164880 bp, 180 predicted proteins | sample LakEriMetagenome_3_FD_203525 | JGI IMG/M metagenome (GOLD analysis project Ga0315907, IMG submission 203525) | Freshwater fungal communities from buoy surface, Lake Erie, Ohio, United States - Buoy 12 MA123 | ecosystem: Environmental > Aquatic > Freshwater > Lake > Lake biofilm | place: USA...
TCTCGATCTTGTTGATGAAGATCGCGTGCGGCACGCCCAGGGCATCGAGCCGCCGCAGGACTGGCTCGGCCAGCACGGCCCGCTCGGGCGCCGGGTCGATCACCACCAGCGCCAGGTCGGCCGATTGCAGCGCGGTCAGGCCATCGGCGGCGAAGCCCGCGCCGCCCGGCGTGTCGATCAGGGCATAGGAATCGCCCAGGTAGTCAAAGTGGGTGAGGTTGATTTCGGTTGAGCCGCGCCGCGCGCGAGCTTCCGGGCTGGCATCGCCGACCGTGGTTCCGGCCTCGACACTGCCCTGTCTGGTTATGGCGCCGCTGGCGAAGAGCAGCGCCTCGGCGAGGCTGGTCTTGCCCGTGCCGGCCGGCCCCACCAGCGCGACCGCACGGGTTCCCCTGCTGCCGGAATGATTGCCTGATTGAGTGTTACCCATCGTCCGCCTCCTCATGCTCGTGAAGGCGCGTCGGGCGCTGCTGTCGCGCTCGGCGCGTCAGGATGCAGGGATGCTCTGCCTGTTCCTGGTGAGTCGCAAGTGGAATCTCTGTTGTCTCGCGCCGCATGCCGACCTAGCCTCTCCGCATGACGACAGAGATGGATTGGCGCACGCAGGTCGGGCGCAGCTGGGCGCAGAACTATGCGCTGACTGACCGGTCCTTTGCCGGGCTGACCCAGGTATTGCTGGAACGCGCCGCGCCATTGGTGGGCAAGGCCGTGCTGGATGTCGGGTGCGGGGCCGGTGAGCTGTCGCTGGCGTTGGCCCGCCAGCATGCCGGCGCGCAGGTGCTGGGCGTCGATATTTCCTATGACCTGATCGAGGTGGCCAAGGGGCGCGGGGCGGAGCTGGGCAATGTCCGCTTTATCGAGGCCGATGCCGGCAGCTGGCGCGATCCGGCTTTCGCGGCGGACCTGATCGTTTCGCGCCACGGCGTGATGTTCTTTGCCGATCCGCCGGCGGCCTTTGCCAATATCCGAACCGGCGCTGCTCCGGCTGCGCGGCTGCTGTTCTCCTGCTTCCGCACGCCGGGAGAGAATGCCTGGGCAACCGGGTTGGCTGAGCTGCTGGGCCTGCCGCCATCGCCCAATCCGCGCGCGCCGGGGCCATTTGCCTTTGCCGAACCGGCCCATGTCGAGGGCATTCTTGCGGCGGCCGGGTGGCGTGACGTTGGCTTCGCGCCCGTCGATTTCGCCTATGTCTGTGGCACCGGGGAGGACCCGGTCGAAGACGCGCTTGGCCTGTTCCGCCGGATCGGCCCGGCCGCGCCCTATCTACGCAGCCTGGAAGGGACCACGCTGGCCGAGGCCGAGGCGCGGATTCGCGACTGGCTGGAACGGCACCGCAGCGGGAACCTGATCGCGATGGCCGCGGCGGCCTGGCTGGTTTCGGCGCAGAGCGATTAGCGCGGCCGATCAGCCTGATCGCGCCTTCCTGCTTGCCGCAAAACCGCGTGTGTCCTAGGGGCGGGGCGCTATGACCTCGACGAACGATATCCGCCGCTCCTTCCTCGATTACTTCGGCTCGCATGGGCACGAGGTGGTGCAGTCGGCTCCGCTGGTTCCGTACAACGATCCCACCCTGATGTTCACCAACGCGGGGATGGTGCCGTTCAAGAACGTCTTTACTGGTCTGGAAACCCGCGCGATCCCGCGCGCCACTTCCAGCCAGAAGTGCGTGCGCGCCGGGGGCAAGCATAACGACCTCGACAATGTCGGCTATACCGCGCGTCACCATACCTTCTTCGAAATGCTGGGGAATTTCAGCTTCGGGGACTATTTCAAGGAACAGGCGATCATCCACGCCTGGACCCTGCTGACCAAGGAATGGGGCCTCAACCCGAACCGGCTGACCGCCACCGTCTATCACACCGATGATGAGGCTTTTGCCCTGTGGCAGAAGATCGCCGGTCTGCCGGCAGAGCGGATCATCCGCATCCCGACCAAGGACAACTTCTGGGCGATGGGTTCTGATGGTCCCTGCGGGCCATGCAGCGAAATCTTCTACGATCACGGCGATCACATCTTCGGCGGCCCTCCCGGCAGCCCGGATGAGGACGGCGACCGCTTCGTCGAAGTCTGGAACCTGGTCTTCATGCAGTATGAGCAGGCGGCCGACGAGATCGTCAGCGAACTGCCCAAGCCCAGCATCGATACCGGCATGGGGCTGGAGCGGATCGCCGCGGTCATGCAGGGCGTGACCGACAACTACGATACTGACACCTTCAAGGCGCTGATTGCCGCTTCCGAAAGCCTGACCGGGGTCAAGGCTGAGGGGGAGAGCAAGGCCAGCCACCGCGTGATCGCCGATCACCTGCGCTCGACCAGCTTCCTGCTGGCCGATGGCGTGCTGCCCAGCAACGAAGGTCGCGGCTATGTGCTGCGCCGGATCATGCGCCGCGCCATGCGCCACGCCCACCTGCTGGGTGCCAAGGAGCCCCTGATGCACCGCCTGGTGGCATCGCTGGTGCAGGAAATGGGCGCCGCCTATCCTGAACTTGGCCGGGCTCAGCCGCTGATCGAGGAAACCCTGCAGCGCGAGGAAGTGCAGTTCCGCCGCACGCTGGCCAACGGGCTCAAGCTGCTCGACGAAGCGACCGGCGCTATGGGTGAGGGCGGCGAGCTGCCGGGTGAAACCGCGTTCAAGCTCTACGACACCTATGGCTTCCCCTATGACTTGACCGAGGACGCGCTGCGCGCCCGCGGGATCGGGGTGGACCGCGCCGGCTTCGATGCGGCGATGGCCCAACAGAAGGCCGCTGCCCGCGCCGCCTGGAAGGGCTCTGGGCAGGCTGCCGATGCTGAAGTGTGGTTCGACATTGCCGAACGCGTCGGCGCGACCGAGTTCACCGGCTATACTGCCACCACGGGCGAGGCGCAGGTCGTCGCGCTGGTCAAGGACGGCAAGGAAGTGGACAGCGCCAGCGCGGGCGATGCGGTGACCGTCATCGTCAATCAGACCCCGTTCTATGGCGAAAGTGGCGGCCAGACCGGCGACAGCGGCACGATTGCCGGGGCTGATGGCCTGACCATCGCCGTGGCCGATACCGCCAAGCCGCTCGGGCGGCTGCATGCCCACAACGGCACGGTCCAGGCCGGGACGGTCAAGGTTGGCGACGTGGTCAAGCTCGACATCGATGTCGCGCGCCGCGATGCGATCCGCGCCAACCACTCGGCCACGCACCTGGCTCACGCCGCGCTGCGCAACCGGCTGGGTGCCCATGTCACGCAGAAGGGCTCGCTGGTTGCGGCCGATCGCCTGCGCTTCGACTTCTCACACCCCACGGCTCTGACGGCCGAGGACATTGCTGCGATCGAAGCCGAAGTGAACGCCGAGATCCGCGCCAACGAGCCGGTCGTCACCCGTCTGATGAGCCCGGACGATGCCATCGCCGCCGGGGCCATGGCGCTGTTCGGTGAAAAGTACGGTGAGGAGGTTCGCGTGCTCTCGATGGGCCGCACCACCGACAAGACCTATTCGGTCGAACTATGCGGCGGCACCCACGTGCGCGCGACCGGCGATATCGGCCTGTTCCGGATCGTCAGCGAAAGCGCCGTCAGCTCGGGCGTGCGCCGGATCGAGGCGATGACCGGTGAAGGCGCCTTCCGCTATCTCGCCGGCCGTGAGGATGCGCTGAAGGGCGCAGCTGCCGTGCTGCGCACCACGCCCGATGATGTCGAAGCCCGCGTCACCGCGCTGCTGGATGAGCGCCGCAAGCTGGAGCGTGAGCTGGCCGAAGCCAAGAAGGCGCTTGCCCTGGGCGGCGGCAGTGCTGCGGCGGCCAGTGCCGACGAGGAAGTCGGCGGGGTCAAGTTCTCCGGCCAGGTCCTGGATGGGCTCGATCCCAAGGAACTGCGCGGCTTGCTCGATCAGGCCAAGGCGCGGCTCGGCTCGGGCGTGGCGGTGATTGTCGCGGTCAACGAAGGCAAGGCCAGCATCGCCGCCGCAGTGACCGATGACCTGACCGGCAAGGTCAGCGCAGTCGACCTTGTCCGCGCGGGTGTCGAAGCGCTGGGCGGCAAGGGCGGCGGCGGCCGTGCCGACATGGCCCAGGGCGGCGGTCCGGACGGTGACAAGGCGGCTGAGGCGATTGCGGCGGTGAAGGGCGTGCTGGCGGACTAGCCATGCGGATCGCCGAAGGCCTTCGCAAAGTGATCGCGTTCTTCGGTGGTGTTCTGTTCATGGCCGTATCGACATTCCCGCTGAAAGGTGCGGGGGCGAAACAGGCGGTCCGATGCCGCGGCCGTGAGTTTACCGGCGAGTTCGACGACTGCTTCAACGACTATCTCCCCCTTTTGGAGATGTTGGCGCCCTTCGTGGCGCTGCTGTGGCTGTGGCCTTTCCTGCGTTTCGCCAATTCGCTGTGGGCACCCGATCCGCAGTTCCGGACCCAAAGATGGCGGCTTGCCAGTGTGGATTCGATGCGAACCCTATGGCCTACCCTGCAGATTGGCGGCCTGGGATTGGCCGCCTGGTGCTTTTACCGGGCTGCGCTCTATCCCGTCGATCCGGTAACGGCTCCCTACCAGCTCACCTGGATCGCGTTCGGCCTGTGGGCTCTGGCAGGTGCTGCGTCGGCCTGGCCGCAGCGTATGATCGAGGACTAGCCGTTCAGGCCCCGCGCTCCCGCAGTGTTGCACTCTTCAGGCTGGGCTTCTCGTCCAGCTCGCCCTCTTCCATGATCTGGGCGCGGTATTCGTCGCGCTTCTCGTGAATGCTGGCGATGACCGGGCCCATCGGCACGCCGAGGTCGACAAGGACGGCTTCCGACAATTGCAGCGAGCTTTCGAGCGTTTCCGGCACGGCGTGGCTCGCCCCAGCGCGGTAGAGTAGCGCGGCGTGGCTGACATCACGGGCGCGGGCGATGATCGTCAAGTCGGGGTGGGCCACGCGTAGCTTGCGGACCAGCCGCTGTACGGCGACCGGCTCGTCCATGGTCAGGATGATCGCGCTGGCCCGTTCAATCCCCAGGCGGCGCAAGGTGCTTTCCCAGGCAGCATCGCCGAAGACAACCGGATAGCCATCAACCTGCGCGCGCATGACGGTGTCGGCATCACCGTCGATCCCCACGAACGGCTTGTCGTGAACCCGCAGCATATCGGCCACCAGCCGACCGACCCGGCCCATCCCCACCACGATTGCGCGCGGGGCGTCGTCTTCCGGCAGGTCGACGATCGGGCGCTGCCCTTCGACCCGCTTGCCGAGCCGCTTGCCCAGCCAGGCAAGGCCCGGGGTGATCGTCAGGCCGATCGCGGTGACAGTCTGCCAGAACTGGGCGGCTTCGGCGTTGATAAGTTGCACGGCTGAGGCCGTTGCCAGCACGATCAGGGTGGTTTCGGACGGGCTCGACATCAGGATCCCGGTCTCGGTTGCCGTACCGGACCGCGCGCCCATCGCCCGCAGCAAGACGGCCGTGACCAGCGCCTTGATAACCAGCACGGCGACGACGGCGATCAGGATCGAGTTCCACTGTTCCAGCACCATGGCGAGGTCGAGGCTCATCCCCACGGTGATCAGGAAGACCCCGAGCGCGAGGCCCTTGAAGGGCTCGGTCATCCGCGCGACCTCGGTGTGATACTCGGTTTCGGCGATCAGCAGTCCGGCCACCAGCGCGCCAAAGATGGGCGAGAGGCCGACCGCTGCCGTCGCAAGCGCCGCGCCGATCACTACCAGCAGGCTGGCGGCCAGGAAGAGCTCGGGGCTCTTGGTCCGGGCGGCCTGCGCAAACAGGTGAGGCAATGTGACCCGGCCAATTGCCAGCAGTGCCACGATTACCAGCGCGCCCTGCCACAGCGTGTCGAGCATCGCCGCGCTGTCCTGCGCCGTGCCGCCGCGGCCCATTGCTCCCAGCAGGAAGATGATCGGGATCAGGGCGATATCCTCGAACAGAAGCATGGCCAAAGCGGCCCGGCCCACCGGTGTGCGCGGATCGGTGATGCGCAGCACCAGCGCGGTCGAGGAGAGGGCCAGCGCGAGCCCCAAGGCGAGTGATGTCGGTGCCGAGTTGCCCAGTACCATCAGCGCCGCGCCAACCAGCAGCGCGCTGATTACCAGCTCCAGTGCACCGAGACCGAAGACGTGCCGGCGCATCGACCATAGCCGTCCGAATGACAGCTCCAGCCCGATCGAGAACAGCAGCAAAATGATCCCCATCTCCGCTGCCGGGGCGAGCGTGGCGGGGTCCTCAATCGTGATGTGTTCCAGCCACGGCGCGAAAGGCACCAGCCGGCCCAGGCCAAACGGGCCGATCAACAGTCCGACAAGGATGAAACCGATGATCGGAGTGATGCGAAAGCGGGCGAAGACCGGGATCACGGCACCGGCAGCCGCCAGAATGATCAGCGCGTCGGCAACAGCGGGGGAGGTGAGTTCGGTCGGTCCGGCCATGACCTGACCTTAGCGGGAGGCGCAGGCCAAAAGAAAGCCCCCTGACCTTGCGGGCAGGGGGCTTGGTCTCTTTTGCCGGTCAGGCGGCGAAAATCAGGCCCAGGCCTGCATTTCCTTTTCGAGGTTTTCGACGACTGCCGCGAAAAAGCCTTCGGTGGTCAGCCAGGGCTGGTTCGGGCCGATCAGGATCGCGAGGTCCTTGGTCATCTTGCCGCTTTCGACGGTTTCGATGCAGACGCGTTCCAGCGTTTCGGCGAACTTCACCACGTCGGGCGTGTTGTCGAACTTGCCGCGATAGATCAGGCCGCGGGTCCAGGCGAAGATGCTGGCGATCGGGTTGGTGCTGGTCGCCTTGCCCTGCTGGTGCTGGCGGTAGTGGCGGGTGACGGTGCCGTGAGCGGCTTCAGCCTCGATGGTCTTGCCATCGGGGGTCATCAGCACCGAGGTCATCAGGCCGAGCGAACCGAAGCCCTGGGCCACCTGGTCCGACTGGACGTCGCCGTCATAGTTCTTGCAGGCCCAGACGAACTTGCCCGACCACTTGAGCGCCGAGGCGACCATGTCGTCGATCAGGCGGTGTTCGTAGACGATCCCGGCGGCGGCAAACTTTTCCTTGAAGCCTTCGGTCTCGTAGACTTCCTGGAACAGGTCCTTGAAGCGGCCGTCATAGGCCTTGAGGATGGTGTTCTTGGTCGACAGGTACACCGGCCAGCCGAGGCCGAGGCCATAGTTCAGCGAGGCGCGGGCGAAATCGCGGATCGAATCGTCCAGGTTGTACATCGCCATGGCAACGCCCGAGCTCGGGAACTTGAACACTTCAAGGTCCAGCTTCTCGCCATTGTCACCGTCAAACACCAGGCGCAGCGTGCCGGGGCCGGGGATCAGGGTGTCGGTCGCGCGGTACTGGTCGCCAAAGGCGTGACGGCCGACCACGATCGGGTCGGTCCAGCCCGGGATCAGGCGCGGCACGTTCTGGATCACGATCGGTTCGCGGAACACCACGCCGCCCAGGATGTTGCGGATCGTGCCGTTCGGGCTCTTCCACATCTTCTTGAGCTTGAATTCCTCAACGCGGGCCTCGTCCGGCGTGATCGTCGCGCACTTCACGGCAACGCCATACTGCTTGGTGGCGTTGGCGGCATCGACGGTGATCTGGTCGTTGGTTTCGTCGCGCTTCTCGACCGAGAGGTCATAATACTTCAGGTCGATATCGAGGTAAGGCAGGATCAGCTGTTCGCGGATCCACTGCCAGATGATGCGGGTCATCTCATCGCCGTCCATCTCGACGACAGGGTTGGTCACCTTGATCTTGGCCATCGCGTGCGTGTCTTTCACTGGGGAGTTAGCGGAAAATCAGGCGTTCCCTTAGCAGAGGCGGCGCGTCACGCAAGTAAGGGCTGGACCTCGCGCGCCTGGCGCTTTAATCGTCCGGTTAAACACCTGGCGAGAGGATCCAGACTCATGAGCGAAGCCCCCGAAGTTCTTACCGAAGTGCGCGATGGCGTGCTGATCGTCACGATGAACCGGCCCGAGGCCAAGAACGCGATGAACAAGGCCCAGGCCGAAGGCATCAGCGCGGCGATGGACCGGCTCGAGGCCGAGAATGACCTGCGCTGCGCCGTGCTGACGGGTGCGGGCGGGACCTTCTGCTCAGGCATGGACCTCAAGGGCTTCCTGCGCGGCGAACGCCCCAGCATCGAAGGCCGCGGTTTTGGCGGCCTGACCGAATGGACGCCGAAGAAGCCGGTGATTGCCGCGGTTGACGGTTTTGCCCTGGCTGGCGGGATGGAACTGGCGCTGTCGTGCGACCTGATCGTTGCCAGCTCGGCCTCGAAGTTCGGCATTCCCGAAGCCAAGCGCGGCCTGGCCGCTGCGGCTGGCGGCCTGATCAAGCTGCCGCGCCAGATCCCGCCGCGCATTGCCATGGAACTGGCCCTGACCGGCGATTTCATCGATGCCGCGCGCGCCTATGAGCTGGGCTTCGTTAACCGCGTGGTCGAAGGCCCGTCGCTCCCGGCCGCGCTCGAACTGGCCGCCCGCGTGGCTGAGAATGGCCCGCTGGCGCTGATCGCCTCGAAGGCGATCATTCGCGATTCGCATACCTGGAGCAACGAAGAGATGTGGCAGAAGCAGGCCGCCTATATCGCGCCGGTCTTCACCAGCTCGGACGCCCGCGAAGGCGCCGCCGCCTTTGCCGAAAAGCGCAAGCCGAACTGGCAGGGCAAGTAAGCCCGGTTGCAAGGCTGGAAACGAAAAAGGCCCCGGGAAACCGGGGCCTTTTCAAATGGTGGGCGTAGCAAGGATTGAACTTGCGACCCCTACGATGTCAACATAGTGCTCTACCACTGAGCTATACGCCCGCACCATTCAGGTTCCACCCGGGGCCGTCGCCCCGGGCAGGGATGCGCCATTAGCGAGGCTGCACGCGGGATGCAAGCCGCTTGATGGCGCTAATTTCAGATCAGCGCTTGCGACGCGTTATTGAAGATCCGTTCCACTTCCATCACCAGGTCGCGCAAATGAAACGGCTTGGACAGCACCTTGGCTTGCGGTGCCTCGCGGTTGGCCTTCAGCGTCACGGCGGCAAAGCCGGTGATGAACATCACCTTGGTGGCCGGGCTGATCTCGGCACAGCGCTGCGCAAGTTCGATCCCGTCCATTTCGGGCATGACGATGTCCGACAGCAGCAGGTCGAAATGTTCGGTCTGCAGCAGCGGCAGCGCCTCGGTGCCGCGATCGACGGAAACCACTTCGTAGCCGGCGTTCTGAAGCGCGCGCGCCAGGTAGGTGCGCATGGCTTCTTCGTCTTCGGCAAGGAGAATGCGGATCATCGAAACTTCCGGTTGTTGTCCCACGGTACGACCAGCGGGCGTTTAGCACCAGACCCGTTAAGATTCTTCCTTCATCGACTTCGCCGGCTTTGACAGTGGCGGCGCATCAGGCCAGCCTACGGCGATGGACACCGCCGTGCCGCCTTCCTCCGATTCGACTGTAATCACCGGAGGGACGGTTCCCGGCGGGCAAGGTCAGCCGGCCTATTCGTTGCGCCTGGCCGATCCTTCGGCAGTGCCGGTGCTGATCGCCGTCCCGCATGCCGGCCGTGCTTATCCTGGCAGCCTGATCGAACAGATGCGCCATCCCGGCTATGCGGCGTTGCGGCTGGAAGATCGCTATGTCGACCTGCTGGGTGAGGCCGTGGCGCGCGAGACTGGGGCCGCCTTGCTGGTAGCCCATGCGCCGCGGGCGATGATCGATCTCAACCGCGCGCCCGAGGATGTCGATTGGGAGATGTTTGCCCGCGGCAAGCCGGCGGGGGTGGGCAGCTATACCCCGGGCCTGCGCGCGCGCAGCGGGCTGGGGTTGATCCCGCGCCGCCTGCCGGGGCTGGGCGAGCTGTGGAAGCGCCGGCATGAAGAGGCGGAACTTGCCGCCCGGATCGACGAGATACACGCGCCCTATCACGGCTGCCTGGCCGAATCGCTGGTCACCTTGCGGGCGCGGTGGGGGGCAGCCTTGCTGATCGACCTCCATTCGATGCCGCCGCTGGGCCTGCGCGAGGGGCAGCCGCCGCCCGAGTTCGTGCTGGGTGACCGGTTCGGTACCACCTGTCACGGCGCGCTGGTGGCCAACTGCTTTGGCTATTTCGCCGAACAGCGCCGCGCGGCCGCGCACAACCGGCCCTATGCCGGCGGCTATGTGCTGGAACGCCATGCCGCGCCGGACAGCGGCTTGCATGCGCTGCAGCTTGAGATTGACCGCTCACGCTATCTTGACGGGCGACTCGCCGAGCCGGGGGCTGGCTTTGATGCGATGGTAGAGATGCTGTCGGGCCTGGTCCGGCGGCTGGCCGGAGAAGTGGCCGAACTGGGCCGCGGGGCGGACGCTGCCTGGCCACAGGCCGCAGAATAGCCCGCTTTCCAAGAAAAAAGCCACCTCGCGACAAGCACGAGGTGGCCTAGGTTCAGGGAGGAGGTGCACGAAGTGCACCACGCCTCGCCAGGCCATGAGGGCAGCCCGACCAGACGGTTAAGAAGATATGCTCCAACCGGGGCTTATGCAAGCCCCGGCAGCGACTGACGATCTCAGGCCTTGTCGGGCTGGAGACCCAGCAGCTCAACGGGTCCCTTGCCGGCCTGCGCCTGGCGGGCAAACAGCCCGCTGATCAGGTCCAGCGAGAACAGGTGTGCGAAGATCAGCGCGAGCATGCCATTCTGGTTCATGCTGCGCAGCACGTCGCCGCGCAGGTCGCGCAGCTTTTCCTGATCGACCATCTTGAAACCGCGGTAGATGAACGGCTGCTCGAAGCCCTGATGCTGGATCGATACTTCGCCGTCCATCAACAGGTTATGCTTGTTCAGCTCATCAACGAACTGCTGGGTGCGCATGCCGGCTTCTTCGAAGTTGCGGCAGAACTCGAGCATGCCCTTGGTCTGCTCGCTCGGCTGGCCATCTTCGAACAGCGCGTTGCCTTCGTCCATTTCGCCGACCAGGTCGCTGGTCGGGTCGAAGCACAGCGAAAGCTCTTCCGAATCGGGCTGCAGCTTGGCCAGCATGAACGGATAGCGACGGGCATAGGCCGGTACGTAAACGTTCAGGTCAAGCAGTCGGCCAGCTTCGTCGACGAACATGTTGACGCCTTCGTTCAGCCCCATCAGCGCCAGCGGCACCGGCTGATCGGCGGCAGCGAAGACGATCGGATAGTGGCGGCCGGCGTGGATGAATTCCTCGGCGGTCAGCGGCACGGCGTGGGCGCCCACCAGCCAGGGTGCGGTATCGGTGCTGCGGGTCTTGTAGGTGACATGATCCTGGCTGTTGAGCGGCATCAGGTCATTGTAGAACAGCGGCAGGTTGGTGGCGTTGGGCGCGCTGGCCATGCATTCTCTCCGATTGGCAGCCCGGGACGGGATGTGTCCGGGCAGAAAGGCGCGGCTTTAAGGGTTTGACTGGTCTTGCGCAAGCAGCTTGCCGGGGTTCATCAACCCCTGTGGATCAAGCGCCAATTTGACCTGGCGGAGCAGTGCCAGGGCAACCGGATCGCCCAGCCGGGCCAGCTCATCGCGCTTCATCTGGCCGATGCCGTGTTCGGCGCTAATCGAGCCGTGCGCGGCGGTGACAAGATCGTGGACGCGGGCACTGATCGCCTTGCCCTGGCCCTCGGCCCATTCGCCGTGGACCACGCCCGGCGGCGCAAGGACATGGAAGTGGATGTTGCCATCGCCCAGGTGCCCGAAGCCCAGCGCCTGCGTGCCCGGAAACTCCGCCTCGATAGTCGGCGAAGCCGTGGCGACAAAATCGGCCATGGCGGCAACCGGCACCGAAATATCGTGCTGCATGGCCGGGCCTTTGGCGCGCTCGGCCGGTGAGACGGAATCGCGCAGCGTCCAAAAGGCTTCGGCCTGCGTCTCGTTGGCGGAGAGGACGGCATCCTCGGCCAGTCCCTGCTCGGAAGCTTCGGCCAGCAGCGCCTCGGCACGGTCGCGCAGGGTGGCGGCAGCCTCGGCATCGGCAGCCAGCTCGATCAGTGCATGCCAGGCGTGCGGCTGGCCGAGCGGGGCGCGGGCATCGGGTAGATAGTCGAGCACTGCCTCAAGGCAGGCCTGCGGCATGACCTCGAACCCTTCGAGCAGGCTGCCGGCTGCGTTCTCGCAGTGGATCAGCAATTCGCGCGCAGCGTGGATCGAAGGCAGGCCGACCCAGGCGACGACCCGGTCGGCGAGCGCCGGAACCAACTTGAGCGTGGCCCCAGTGACAATACCCAGTGTGCCTTCCGCACCGATGAACAGCTGCTTGAGATCGAACCCGCGGTTGTCCTTCTTCAGCGGGGTGAGGGCGGAATAGATCGAGCCATCGGGCAGCACCGCCTCGATCCCCAGCACCAGCGCGCGCATTACGCCGTGGCGCAGCACCTGGGTCCCGCCGGCATTGGTCGAGATCAGCCCGCCGATCGTGGCGGAACCCTTGCCGCCCAAGGTCAGCGGGAAACGCAGCCCCTCGGCCTCGGCAGCGGCGTGGAGTTTCTGTAGCACCACCCCGGCCTCGCAAGTGACCTGCCGTCCGGTGCGGTCGACCGCGCCGATCCGGGTCATCCGGCGCAGCGAGAGCAGGATCGCGCGGCCACTCTCGTCGGGTGTGGCGCCGCCCGACATGCCCGAATTGCCGCCCTGCGGCACGATCGGCACCTGGTGGCGGGCGCAGAGCTTGACCAGTTCGGACACTTCTGCCGTCGATGCAGGCGAAGCCAGCGCCAGCGCGGCCCCGGTATAGCGCCCGCGCCAGTCGGTCAGCCAGGGCGTGACCAGGTCGGCATCGCGGGTCAGCCCGCGCGGACCGAGCAGCGCGGCTGCTTCGGCCAGGAACAATTCGGTATCACCAGTCATGCCCTTCGCTATCGCATGTGGCAGGGGGGCTTTCCAGCCCCTTGCGGCGGGCAGGGCAGGCGGGTTAAGCGCATGTTCAAGCACGGGGGCTATTTCAGCGGGGCAATGCAGCGATCGACCCTATTTCTTGCGCAAGCAGCGGTGGCCCTGACTGCGGGTGCAGTCGGCCTGGCCGCAGCCGTGTCGGCGCAGGATCGGCCGACTTTGCCGCATGAAGCGGCAGCGGTGCCAGACAAGGCCCCACTGGTTTCGATCCCCGCTCACCCGCTTTCCCGGATCAGCGATGGCGGTGAGGAAATTGCCCCGGTATTCCGCGATCGTTTCCGCTTGCCGGTGGCAGAGCAGGTGCGGATTGAGCAACGCGTGACCATCCGTATCAGCCCGCGCCCGGCGCCGATGCCGCTGGCAGCCATGGCCAGCAATGCCGCCCGCGATATGGGCGAGCCACGGATCATCGAACGCAAGATGGGCAAGTGCGTGCCGCTCAATTCGGTGCTCGGCGTCCAGTCTGGCGGCGGCAACAAGCTGGTGCTGTTCCTGCGCGGCCAGCGCCTGGTCAGCGCGACGCTGGAAAAGGCCTGCCAGGGCCGCGATTACTACTCGGGCTTCCTCGTCTCGCAGCACAGCGACGGCCAGCTCTGCGTCGACCGGGATGAGCTGCTGGCCCGCAGCGGGGCCAAGTGCAAGGTGCAGGGCTACCGCGAAATGATGCTGGTCGAGGACTGACCGGGCAGTTTCCTTGACTTTCGGGCCGGTTTGCGCCTAGGGCGCGGCTCAGTAGCGACACTGGTCCCGTGAGGACCGGCGGGCCGCTCGCTTTCATCCGGATATTCCCAGTTTATGCCATTTGCCGATCTCGGCCTCTCTCCCGAACTTGTCCAGGCCGTGAAGGCCAAGGGCTATGACACGCCCACGCCGATCCAGGCCCAGGCAATCCCTTCCGTCCTGATGATGCGCGATCTGATCGCGATCGCCCAGACCGGCACCGGCAAGACCGCCAGCTTCGTGCTGCCGATGATCGACATCCTGGCCCATGGCCGCCGCCGCGCGATGATGCCGCGCAGCCTGATCCTGGAACCGACCCGCGAACTTGCTGCCCAGGTGGCCGAGAATTTCGAGGCTTACGGCAAGAACCACGACCTCAAGATGGCGCTGCTGATCGGCGGCGTGCAGATGGGGGACCAGGTCAAGGCGCTGAACGAAGGCGTCGACGTGCTGATCGCCACCCCGGGCCGGCTGATGGACCTGTTTGAACGCGGCAAGATCCTGCTGACGGGCTGCGATCTGCTGGTGATCGACGAGGCCGACCGGATGCTCGACATGGGCTTCATCCCCGATATCGAGACGATCTGTTCCAAGCTGCCGACCACCCGCCAGACCCTGCTGTTCAGCGCGACCATGCCGCCGCCGATCAAGAAGCTGGCCGACAAGTTCCTGTCGAACCCCAAGTCGATCGAAGTGGCGCGCCCGGCCTCGGCCAATGTCAACATCGCCCAGCACAAGGTGCTGGTGCCTTCGGCGCGCAACAAGCGTGACGTGCTGCGCACGCTGCTGCGGTCCGACAATGTCAGCACCGCGATGATCTTTGCCAACCGCAAGACCACGGTGCGTGAGCTCAACAAGAGCCTGCAGAGCCACGGCTTCTCTTCGGGCGAGATCCATGGCGACATGGACCAGTCCTCGCGCATCGCCACGCTGGACCAGTTCAAGGATGGCAAGATCAACATCCTGTGCTGCTCTGACGTTGCCGCGCGCGGACTTGACGTGAAGGGCGTGAGCCACGTCTTCAACTTCGACACGCCCTGGCACCCGGACGATTACGTCCACCGTATCGGCCGCACCGGCCGCGCCGGCGCCACGGGCCGTGCCTTCACGCTGGTTGCGCCGGAAGACCTCGAAGCGATCGACAATGTCGAGAAGCTGACCGGCATGAAGATCCCGGTTTACGAAGTCGAGACTGGCAAGACCTCTGACAAGCCCGAACGTGCGCCGCGTGAACGCAAGGCCCGCGAAGAGCGTGCCCCGCGTGAGGACAAGCCCCGCCGCGAGGCCCGCGCGCCGCGTGAGGAAGCTCCGGCCCGCGAGGAAGCCCCGCGCGCCGCGCGCGCCGAAAAGCCGCGCCGTGAGGAACGGCCTCGCCGTGAAGAGCGTGAGCCGGCTGGCGAACCGGGCGAATGGAACGGCCCGATTCCGGGCTTCCTGGGAATTTCGGCGCTCTAGGATCCTTCCCGGGCCGGGAAGGACTTATTCCGCCAGCTTCACGAAACTGTCGATTACGCGCTTCGGACCGGCGGTCTCGAAGTCGATCTCCAGCTTGTTGCCTTCCTGAAGCGTCACGACGCCATAGCCGAACTTGTCATGGAACACCCGCACGCCGACGCGCACATCGCTGCGCGGCTTGGCAGCAAAGCTGGCGGCAGAGCGGGTCGCTTCGGGCAGGCGGCGCGGGGTCGGGTCATAGGTCGTGGCCGCAGCGCGCTGCCAGCCAGGGCCGCGCGACTGGCCGCGTGCCGCATTGTCGCGTGCGACATGGGCAAAGGGATCGTCCCGCTCGCTCCACTGCGCGCGCCACAGCGAGGCGCCGCCCGACAGGGTCGATTCCTGCTCGATATGCGCCTCGGGCAGCTCGGCGATGAAGCGGCTGGGGATCGAGCTGGTCCATTGGCCATAGATCCGCCGGTTGGCGGCATAGAGGATCGTGCAGCGCCGCCGCGCGCGGGTGATCGCGACATAGGCGAGGCGGCGTTCCTCCTCCAGACTGGCGAGCCCGCCTTCGTCGAGCGAGCGCTGGCTGGGGAAGACGCCTTCCTCCCAGCCGGGCAGGAACACGTTGTCGAACTCCAGTCCCTTGGCGCCGTGCATGGTCATGATGGTGACCTTCTCTGCATCGTCAGCCGCGTCATTGTCCATCACCAGGCTGACGTGCTCAAGGAAATCGCCAAGCGTCTCGTAGTCTTCCATCGCCCGGGCCAGTTCGACCAGGTTTTCAAGGCGGCCGGCACTTTCGGCGGTCTTTTCGGCCTGGAGCGCAGCGGTGTAGCCGCTTTCATCCAGCAAGGTGCGGACCAGCTCGGATGGTGAGGCCGTCTTGGCGAGGTCGCGCCAGCGGGCAACATCGCGCATGAAGCTGATCAGCGTATTGCGAGCCCGGGCCGGCAGTTCGTCGCTATCGGCAATCTCGACCGCAGCCAGGCTGAGCGGCACGCCGCGCGCGCGGGCATGGCGATGGAGCTTTTCCAGCGTCTTGTCGCCCAGGCCGCGCTTGGGGGTGTTGTAGATCCGCTCGAACGCCAGGTCGTCGCTGGGCTGGGCGATCAGGCGGAGGTAGGCGAGGGCATCGCGCACTTCGGCGCGCTCGTAAAAGCGGAAACCCCCGATGATCTTGTAATTGAGGCCGATCGCAATGAAGCGGTCCTCGAACTCGCGGGTCTGGAACTGGGCGCGGACCAGGATCGCCGCCTGGTTGAGGCTGGCGCCTTCGCGCTCCAGCCGCTCCAGCTCCTCACCCACCCGGCGGGCTTCTTCGGGCGCATCCCAGACGCCGATCACGCGGACCTTGTCGCCGCCGTTGCGCTCGGTCCACAGCGTCTTGCCGAGCCGCTGGCTGTTGGCATCGATCAGGCCAGAGGCAGCGGCGAGGATATCCGGGGTGGAGCGATAGTTCTGCTCCAGCTTGATGATCTTCGCGCCCGGAAAATCCTTTTCGAACTTCAGGATATTGGCAACTTCTGCGCCGCGCCATGAATAGATCGACTGGTCGTCATCCCCCACCACGCAGATGTTGTGGCGCGGCTGGGCCAGCAGGCGCAGCCACAGGTACTGGATCTGGTTGGTATCCTGGTACTCGTCGACCATGATGTACTTGAAGCGCTGCCGGTACTGCTCCAGCACTTCGGGATAGCTGCGCAGGATCGTCACGACGTGCAGCAGCAGATCGCCGAAATCGCAGGCGTTCAACGTCTTCAGCCGGTCCTGGTAGAGCCGGTAGAACTTCTGGCCTTGCCCGTTGGCATAGCTTTCATTCTCAAGTGCATCGAGATCTTCGGGCCGTAGTCCCTTGTTCTTCCATCTATCTATGCACTGCGCCAGTTGCCGCGCTGGCCAGCGCTTGTCATCCAGCCCTTCAGCCTGGATCAGCTGCTTGAGCACGCGCAGCTGATCGTCGGTATCGATGATCGAGTAATTGTTCTGCAGTCCGGCCAGCTCGGCATGGCGGCGCAGCATCTTGGCGGCAATGGCGTGGAAGGTGCCGAGCCAGGGCATCCCCTCGACCGCCGGCCCGACCAGATGGCCGACCCGCTCCTTCATTTCGCGCGCGGCCTTGTTGGTGAAGGTGACGCAGAGGATTTCGCTTGGCCAGGCGAGCCGGCTGCGGATGATGTGTGCCAGCCGCGCAGTGAGCGCCGCGGTCTTGCCGGTGCCGGCCCCGGCCAGCATCAGTACCGGGCCTTCGGTGGCCAGCACGGCCTCGCGCTGCGGGGCATTGAGCCCGCCGAGGAGCGGATCGGAGGTTGAGTCGGGGAGCGGGTTCACGCGGAACGGCTAGGGAACATCGCCGCCGGGCGCAAGCGCTTCGCGGCAGTTGACACCAGCCGCTTTGCCCCGCAGCACCTGTCGCCATGCATCCCTTGCGCCAGCACGCCCGCATCCTCACCGCCAGCCTGGTCGGCACGGCGGTCGAGTTCTACGATTTCTACATCTACGCGACCGCCGCCGCGCTGGTGTTCGGGCCGCTGTTCTTCCCCTCCAGCGATCCGACCACACAGGTGATGCTCAGCTTCATGAGCTTCGGCATCGCCTTTTTCGCGCGGCCGGTCGGGGCGATTGCCTTTGGTCACTTCGGGGATCGGATCGGGCGCAAGTCGACCCTGGTCGCCTCGCTGCTGCTGATGGGTGGATCGACCCTGCTGATCGCCTTCTTGCCGACTTACGCGATGGTCGGTTGGGTTGCGCCGGCGCTGCTCTGCGTGCTGCGTTTCGGGCAGGGCTTTGGTCTGGGCGGCGAATGGGGCGGGGCGGCCTTGCTGGCGGTGGAGAATGCGCCGCCGGGCTGGACCGCGCGCTTCGGGGCTGCCCCGCAACTGGGCGCGCCACTGGGCTTCCTGGCGGCGAATGGCCTGTTCCTGTTGCTCGGGCTGTGGCTCACCGATGCCGATTTCAATGCCTGGGGCTGGCGCATCCCGTTCCTGTTCAGCGCCGTGCTGGTGATAATTGGCCTGTGGGTGCGGTTGAAGATTGGCGAAACCCCCGCCTTCCAGGAAGCGCTCGACAAGGCCCCGCCGCATGCCATGCCGCTGTGGGAGTTGCGCCGACACCTTGGCCCCTTGCTGGCCGGCAGCGCCGGGGTGATCGCCTGCTTCGCGATCTTCTATCTCGCCACGGCCTATGCCCTGGCGCAGGGCACCACGACCTTCGGTTACAGCCGCGAGACCTTCCTGGCGGTGCAGCTGGGGGCCAATACCTTTCTCGCGCTGGGGATCGTGCTGGCGGCGGTCCACGCTGACCGCACCACGCCGGGGCGGACCTTGTTGTTGGGTGCGCTGGCAACTGTGGCGCTGGGTGTGGCCTTCGGACCGGGCCTGTCGTCCGGATCGCTGCCGACGATCTTTGTGACGCTGGCGGCGGCGCTGCTGGTGATGGGCTTCGTCTATGGCCCGCTCGGCTCTTGGCTGCCGACGCTGTTCCCGGTGGGTGTGCGCTACAGTGGGATCTCGGTGGCCTTCAACGCCGGCGGGATCGTTGGCGGGGCGCTGACTCCGCTGGCGGCACAGTGGCTGTCCGGGCAGGGCATGGGTGCGCAGGCCGGGTTGCTCTTGAGCCTGGCTGGGCTGATCACGCTGGCGGGCGTAGCTGCGGCTAAGCCGAAAGCCTGAACAGCGTCAGCCTCGCCTTGCCGACCTTGCGATCGGCAACGGCTTCAAGGCCCTTGACCTGCGGCAACTCGTCATAAGCGGTTTCCAGGCTGACCCATGTCGCCGGGCCAATCCAGCCGAGCCGATTGAGCTTGTCGAGCGCCACTTCGCCTGCGCCGCTGCGGTAAGGCGGATCGAGCAGGATAAGATCGAGCGGCGTCTTGGCTGGACCCAGTGCCAGTACCGATCCGGCGCGGACATCGGTCTGCGGTTGAGCATGGAGATTGGCGATATTGCCCCGCAGCGCGCGCAGGGCGGCGGCATCCTGTTCGACGAACAGGCACGAGGCCGCGCCGCGCGAGAGCGCCTCAAGGCCAAGCGCGCCCGATCCGGCGAACAGGTCCGCCGCGGTCAGCCCTTCGAAGGTGCCGATCCGGCTGACCAGCATCGAGAACAGCGTTTCGCGGGTACGATCGGCGGTCGGGCGAGTGGCGTCACCCGTGGGGGCCGACAGTTTGCGCCCGCGCCACTGCCCGGCAATGATCCGCAGGCTCATTTGCGGCCAGGACCAGGTTTGCGGGGGGAGGGCTTGCGAGCCCCGGATTTTTGCGGCGGCTTGGTGGGCGATGGCTTGCGGCCCGCCGGCTTTCCACCGGTACCAGCGCGCGGGCCATCGCGGCGAATCCGCAGCCGGGCCTGCTCATGCGCCGGGCGCGGCGGGGCAACTTCGCCCGGAACCTTCAATCCCTTCATGAAGCGCTCCAGTTCAACCTGCTTGAGCTCCACGGCCTGGCCGCGCGGCAGATCGAGCAGTTCGAACGGACCATAGACCGTGCGGATCAGGCGGCTGACTTCCAGCCCAAGGTGCTCCAGCACGCGCCGCACTTCGCGGTTCTTGCCTTCGGTGATCGTCACTTCGATCCACTGGTTGCGCCCGGTGCTGCGTTCCATGTTGGCGTTGATCGGACCATAGCGCACGCCCTCGATCTCGATCCCTTCGCTCAGGTCTTCCAACTGTTCCTGGGTGATGTCGCCAAAGGTGCGGGCGCGATACGTGCGCGGCAGGCCGGTGGAGGGCAGCTCCATCGTCCGCTTCAGCCCGCCATCGTTGGTCAGCAGCAGCAGGCCCTCGGTGTTGAAGTCGAGCCGTCCGATCGGCATGACCCGCCCGGCATTGGCCGGCAGGGCGTTGCGCAGCGCGGTGTAGATGGTCGGCCGCCCGGCCGGATCGCGTTCGGCGGTGATCAGGCCGGCGGGCTTGTGGAACAGGAACAGGCGGGCCGGATCGGGCGCTTTCACGGCCTTGCCGTCCACGCTCACGCCCTTCAGGCTGGTCAGGACGGTATTGGGCGTGGTGACAACCTCGTCGCCGATCTTCACCCGGCCATCGGCAATCATCCGCTCCACCTCGCGGCGGCTGGCAATGCCGGCGCGGGCCAGGAGCTTGGCGATGCGATCGCCGGAACGGGGATTGTCAGTATCGGTCATGGCGCGGCCTTAGCGGCAGAACGCCGCCGCGTCACCCTTCGGCAATCGCCATCTGCTCTGCGCAGATTTCATGCAGCCGGCGGATCCCGCCTTCGAGCGTGCCGAGCGTCAGTTCGGGCACTGCGCCGGTCGACAGCCCCTGCTGACCGAGCGCAGCGGCGCGGAAGTCTTCGCTGCCAAAGACGCCGCCATCAAGCAGGGCCCATGACCGTTCCCAATGATCGCGCGCCTTGTCGCTCTGCGGCGCTTCGGGGATCAGCATGAAGTCCTCGACCAGGGTGCGGTCATGCCCCTGCGGCCAGAGCGCCATGACGTTCACATAATCCGGGCTCATGATCACGACGGTGGCGGGGAACAGCTGGTAGGCAAAGGTGCCGAGCCGCCGCAGTGCGGTCATGTCGGTCAGGTCGACGCCCTCCATCTCCGCCGCGCGGCCCACGAAGCTGCGCTGGTGTGGGCCAATCTGATCGCCGCTGGTCACGCCGTCCTTGAAGAACGGAGCGATGGTTGCCGCGTGCAGGCGCAGCACGTGATAGCTTTCGAGGAAGGCATCCATGATCAGCTTCCAGTTGGAAGCGACGTCATGGGTCTTGCGCGCAAACAGGTGGAGGTCGCGCATCGCAAAGGCATCGAAATCGGCGCCGAGGGTGATGGCGTGGCCGAAATCGGCGGCACCTTGCGGAGCATACCAGATCAGCCCGCCGGCCTCGCAGCTCGGCAATTCGGCCAGGCCATAGCCGGCCTTGTCGAGGCCCGGGAAGGCATCGGGCCGCGGCAGGGCGAGCAGCCGCCCGTCGGTAGCATAGGTCCAGGCGTGGTAGGGGCAGGTCAGCCGCTTGGCACACTGCACGTCCTGTCCCTCGACCAGCCGCGTGCCGCGGTGCTTGCAGACGTTGAGGAAGACGTGGACCGCGCCATCACCATCGCGGGTGATCAGCAGCGGGCGCCCCGTGGCATCATGCGGCACGGCCATGTTGGGATCGGGGATCAGCGCCGAAGGGCAGAGCACCTGCGGCAGCCGGCCGAACAGCGCGGCCTGTTCGCGCGTCCAGTGCGCGGGATCGGTATAGACGCTGGCGGCTACGTGGCTGATCCCGCTGCTGGGCCGGGTGCAGCCATCTGCTATCGCCTGCGCCAGGGCGAGCTGGCCGGGGGTCGGGCTGCTGCCCGGAAGTGTGGATGCTGTCGCCATGCGGGCTACCAATCCTCCATTCCGGCGCTAGGTTCGCGCGAAATGAAGCGGGGAGCAAGCGTTGTGAGCGAAGCCACTGAAACCGTAGCGTCGGGTGAGCCGGGCCTGTGGGGTTCGCTCAAGCCCTACCTCGAAAAGGAATCGCTCGCAGCCTTCTTCCTCGGTGTCTCATCGGGCTTTCCCTATGCGATGATCGGCGCAACGCTGACTACGCGACTGGCGCAGGACGGGATCGACAAGAAGACCGTCACCGCCTTCACCCTGGCCTTTCTCGTCTACAACCTGAAGGTCTTCTGGGCCTGGATCGTCGACGGCGTGCATCTGCCGCTGATCGGCCGGCTGGGCCAGCGCGTTTCGTGGATGATCGTTGCGGGGCTGGCCGTGATTGCGGCGGTGGTGAACCTCGCCCTGATCGATCCCAGCGCCGATATTGCGGCCACCGCCACCGCCGCGATCCTGGTCGGGATTGCCGGCGCGACGTTTGACATCGTGATCGACGCTTACCGGATCGAGACGCTAAAGCCCTACCAGCTGGGCACCGGTTCGGGGATGAGCCAGTATGGCTGGCGGATCGGCTCGGCCGGGGCGGGAGCCCTGGCGCTGCTGGTCGCGGCGCGCACTGATTGGTCGATGGCCTATATCGCCTGCGCCAGCTTTGCCCTGCCTGCCATGCTGACCGCACTGATTCTGGGCGAACCCGCCCGCCACCGCGCGGCCGCGGCGCGGCGCGGTCTGGCTCAGGTCTGGCAGTCGATCGCTGGCCCGTTCAGCGAATTCTTCCAGCGCAACGGCGCATTGGTCGTGCTGCTGTTCATCCTGGTCCACAAGATCGGCGACACCCTTGCCAACCTGACCTTCCGGCTGCTGTTCGATGACCTTGGTTTCAGCAATGACGAGATCGCGATCTACGACGTCGGCGTGGGCTTCTGGGCCTACCTGATCGGCATCTTCATTGGCGGGGCGGCCTATGCCCGGCTGGGGCTGAAGAAATCGGTCCTGATCGCCCTGGTGCTGATGTGTGTTTCCAACCTCAGCTTTGCGGGCCTGGCCGCAGCGGGTCACTCCAACCTCGGCATGGCAGCGGCGATCGGGTTTGAGAATGCCGCTTCGGGCTTCGGCGGGGTGGTCGTGGTCGCCTACTTCTCGGCGCTGTGCGACCTGCGTTTCACGGCCGCGCAATATGCGTTGATCTCGGCCAGTGCCAGCGTGGTGGGCCGGTTCGCTACCGGGACAACCGCTGGCGGGCTGATCGAGGGCATGGGCTATGTGAACTTCTACCTGCTCACCACCTTGCTGGCCCTGCCGGGGATCGTGCTGTTCTGGTGGATGAGCCGGATCGGCCTGGTCGATGCGGCGATGGGCAGCGCAGGCGGCGGCAAGGACGGCAACGCGGAAACGCCGGGCTGATCAGTCCGGCAGCTCGCCGTTGAGCCGCAGGACTTCGCCGGCGAGGTAGAGCGAACCCGCAATCAGTACCGGCAGGCCATCCTGCGGCACAGCGGCGAGCGCGCTCGGCACATCCGGAAAGGCGACCGCATTCGGCCCGAATGCTTCGGCTGGATGCCATTCGTGCGTTGATACAGGCACGGCTGAGATCGAGGCGGCATTGGCGGCGAGGGGTGTGGTCAGCGCTGCCGGGTCCTTGTTCGCCAGCATGCCGATGATCAGGTGGAAACGGCGGTCCTGAAAGTGCTGCGCAAGCGCCGCCCCGGCCGATGGATTGTGTCCACCATCCAGCCAGACTTCCCGGCTCCCCGTCAGTGGTCCGGCCTGCAGCCGCTGCAAACGGGCGGGCCACTTGGCTGAGGCCAGTCCGGTGCGAATGGCTGCCTCTGAAATCGCCAGCGCGTTCTGGTGCCGGATCATCGCCACGGCCAGTGCGGCGTTGTCGGCCTGATGCGGGCCGGCAAGGGCGGGGAGTGGCAGGATCAGTTCGCCGTGCTTGTCGCGATAGGCAATCTCGTCACCAACCTCGGCAAACAAGTCAAGCCCGCGCAGCGCGGGGCGGGCGCCGGCGCGCATCGCCTGGTCGAGCACGGCCTTGGTCATGCCCAGGTCATACTGCTGTGTCACCAGCGGCACGCCAGGCTTGGCGATCCCGGCCTTCTCAAAGGCGATCCGCTCCAGCGGCACCTGCGGCACGCCGTCCTCGGGAGCCAGCAGGAAGCGTTCGTGATCCCGCCCCAGCGCGGCGATCCCGCAGACTGCGGGCTGTTCCAGCGCATTGGTCGCATCGAAGCGGCCGCCAAGGCCGACCTCGACCACGCAGACATCGGCCGGCACCCGCGCGAATTCGGCAAAGGCGGCGGCGATGGTCACTTCGAAAAAGCTGGGGTTCAGGTCTTCGCCGATGTCCAGCACTTCGGCCAGCAGATCGGCCAGCCGGTCATCCTCGATCAGCTTCCCCGCCAGGCGGATCCGCTCGTTGTAGCGGACCAGGTGCGGGCTGATCGTGGCGTGGACCTTGTACCCCTCGGCCTCCAGCATGGCCCGCAGGAAAGCGCAGGTGCTGCCTTTGCCGTTGGTTCCGGCAACATGGAACACCGGCGGCAAGCGGAGGTGCGGATCGCCCAGCCGGGTCAGCAGTGCGCGGATCGTTTCCAGCCCGAACCGGCCGTCCGGCACCGAGAGCGCGCCCAGCCGATCGAGCTGCGCCTGGACGCGGGGGTTCTCGGACGTGGCGAAATCGCGCACCGGGGTCAGGCTGCCTTGCTGGACCCCAGGTAATCAAGCAGCAGCGCGAGCTGGGCCTTCAGGTCGCGGCGGTGGACCACCATGTCGACCATGCCGTGCTCCAGCAGGTACTCGGCCCGCTGGAAGCCTTCGGGCAGCTTTTCGCGGATCGTATCCTGGATCACGCGCTGGCCGGCAAAGCCGATCAGGCAGCCCGGCTCGGCAATGTGGACATCGCCCAACATGGCATAGGAGGCCGTGACGCCGCCGGTGGTGGGATCGGTCAGCACGACGATGTAGGGCAGCCCGGCAGCGCGAAGGCGGCGGATCGCCACGGTGCACTTGGGCATCTGCATTAGGCTGAGGATGCCTTCCTGCATCCGCGCGCCGCCAGCAGCGGTGCAGATCACGTAGGCACACTTTTCCTTCAGCGCCTTGTCCGCGCCGGCCACGAAGGCCGCGCCCACGGCCATGCCCATCGACCCGCCCATGAATGCGAAGTCCTGCACGCCCAGCACCACCTTGTTGCCGTCAATCGTGCCCAGCGCATTGGTCAGGGCATCGGGATAGGGGTTGGCGAGGCGGGCAGCCTTCAAGCGGTCCGGATACTTCTTCGAATCCTTGAACTTCAGCGGGTCTTCCTTGACCTTCGGGGCCGGAAGCACGGTGAAGACCGGATCGAGCAGCTGGTTAAACCGCGCCTCGGCGCCGATGCGGCCGTGATGATCACAGCGCGGGCAGACGCTCAGGTTTTCCTCATACTCCTTGGTGAACAGCATTTCGCTGCACGAAGGGCACTTGATCCAGAGGTTGTCCGGAGTGTCGCGCTTGTCCTGAAAGGGCAGCGCTTTGCGAACACGATCGATCCAGCTCATGCGCTCGTCCTAGCCGAATGCACTGCCGCCGCCAATGCCGCTGTCAGTTCCTGCACAGGCCCGGCGGCATTGACGCCATGCTCACCGACCAGATCGACCAGCGCCGAGCCGACCACCACGCCGTCCGCCACCTTGGCAAAGGCGGCGGCCTGTTCGGGAGTGCGCACGCCAAAGCCGACGGCAACGGGCAGGTCGGTCGCGGCCTTGATCCGCGCCATCGCCTCGGCAATCGAACCAACGGCGGCCTGCTGCATGCCCGTAATCCCGGCGACCGAGACGTAGTAGAGAAAGCCCGACGAGCCATCGAGCACCGCCGGCAGCCGGGCCGCATCGGTGGTGGGGGTGGCGAGGCGGATCAGCGAGATGCCCTTGGCACGCAGCGCGGGGCCCAGTTCCGGGTCTTCCTCGGGCGGGATGTCGACGCAGATCACCCCATCGACCCCGGCGGCGTGGCACTGGTCGGCGAACCAGTCCGCCCCGCGGATCGTCATCGGGTTGGCATAGCCCATCAGCACCAGCGGCACGTCCGGGTGCCGCGCTCGGAAATCGGCAGCGATCTTCAGGATATCGGCCGTGCGGGTGCCAGCGCCCAGGCTGCGCAGGTTGGCCTTCTGGATCGCCGGGCCATCGGCCATCGGATCGGTAAATGGCATGCCCAGCTCGATCACGTCGGCCCCGCCAGCCACCAGCGCATCAAGGATCGCAGGGGTGGCCGCCGGCGTCGGATCGCCCCCGGTAACGAAGGTGACGAGAGCCGGGCGGCCCTTGGCGAATGCGGCGGAGAGGCGGGTCAAGATTTCGGACTCCGGAATGCTCGAAAGAGTGCGTAAAGCGCCAAGGCGACAAGGGCATAGCCGCCATAGAACAGGGCCGTCGAAATGGGCGAGTAGTCAGGCACGGTTTCCATTCCCTGCCAGCAGCCCCAGGCTGCTAGCGTAAGCACCACGCCCGCGAGACCCCATTTGCGGTCCACTAAAGCTTCACCCCCAGGTGCTCCGCGACAGAGAAGATGTCCTTGTCGCCGCGGCCGCAGAGGTTGACCAGGATGATCTGGTCCTTGCTCATAGTTGGGGCGACCTTCGTGACGGCGGCGATGGCGTGGCTCGGCTCGAGTGCGGGGATGATCCCCTCGGTCCGGCAGAGCAACTGGAAGCCTTGGAGCGCTTCGGTGTCGGTCGCGCTGGTATAGTCGACCCGGCCGATTTCCTTGAGCCAGGAATGCTCCGGCCCGATGCCGGGATAGTCCAGCCCCGCGCTGATCGAGTGGCCTTCGGTGATCTGGCCGTCTTCATCCTGCAGCAGGTAGGTCTTGTTGCCGTGGAGGATGCCGGGCCGCCCGCCCGCCAGTGACGCGGCATGTTCCTTGTCGAGCCCGTGTCCGGCCGCTTCGACGCCGAGCATCTTCACTTCGGCATCGTCGAGGAACGGATGGAACAGGCCGATGGCATTGCTGCCCCCGCCGATCGCGGCGACCAGCAGATCGGGCAGGCGGCCGGTGCGGGCCAGCATCTGGGCGCGGGCTTCCTTGCCGATCACGCTCTGGAAATCGCGGACCAGCTCCGGATAGGGGTGCGGGCCGGCGGCGGTGCCGATGATGTAGAAGGTGTCGTGGACATTGGCCACCCAGTCGCGGAGCGCCTCGTTCATCGCGTCCTTCAGCGTCGCGGCGCCCGAAGTGACGGGGACGACTTCGGCGCCGAGCAGCTTCATCCGGAACACGTTGGGGGCCTGGCGGGCGACGTCGGTCGCGCCCATGTAGACCACGCAGGGCAGGCCGAAGCGCGCGCAGACCGTGGCCGTGGCAACGCCGTGCTGGCCCGCGCCGGTCTCGGCAATGATCCGGGTCTTACCCATGCGGATCGCCAGCAGGATCTGGCCGATGCAGTTGTTGATCTTGTGCGCGCCGGTGTGGTTCAACTCGTCGCGCTTGAACCAGACCTGCGCGCCGCCCAGTTCCTCGGTCAGCCGCGGCGCGAAATAAAGCGGGCTGGGGCGGCCGACATAATGCTCGAGCAGATCGTCGAACTCGGCATGGAAGGCCGGATCCTGCTTGGCGGCGCGGTATTCGCGCTCAAGGTCGAGCACCAGCGGCATTAGCGTTTCGGCGACATAGCGCCCGCCGAACTGGCCGAAATGGCCGCGCTCGTCGGGCTGGTTGCGGAAGGAATTGGCCGTGTTCATGCGGGGCGCTTGGCAGGGATTCCGGGCGCTGTCCAGCGGTCCGCAAGGCCTGATTTTCGCGGCCTCACGACAGAAACTTTCTGCCAGATGAACGAAATAATATGTTGCACAAGAGCCACAGGTGAACAAGTTGTTGTATTATCTGAACGGCCTGTTCACTGGGCTGCAAGGTGGCACTGCCTAGCTCCGACCCGTTCCCTGCGACCCGGGGACCAAATTCAAGGAGTATATACAATGCGCAAGATTCTCATCGCCCTGGCCGCCACTGCGGCATTCGCTTCGCCCGCGCTCGCCAACGAAGCCCGCGTCGAAGCCCGCGGCGGCGTAATCTGGAGCGACGGCGACACCCAGGATTTCTGGGGTATGGCCGCTGGCTACGATTTCGACCTGGGCGAGAAGGCCTTTGCCGGCCTCGAAGTCTCGGGTGACAAGATTGGCACCTCGGGCACCAAGGTTGCCTTCGGCGTGACCGGCCGTCTCGGTGCCAAGGTTTCGGAAAAGGGCAAGCTGTTCGTTGACGGCGGCTACACCACCGAACCGTGCGACCTGTGCGAAGATTCGCTGCACCTGGGCGCCGGCTACGAGCAGGGCTTTGGTAACAACCTCTACGGCAAGGTGGCCTATCGCCACTACTTCGTCGGCAACGGCTTTAGCGACAGCGATGCCGTGACGGTTGGCCTCGGCATCAAGTTCTAAGAACTCTACAGTCCACCGAGCGAAGGGGCGGTCCGTTAGTGGGCCGCCCCTTTTCGTTTCAGCCGCGCGCTGCCGCGCAGAATGCGGCAATCAGCGCCGGGTCCTTGACCCCGGGCGCGCTTTCGATCCCCGATGCGGCATCGACCAGCGGTGCCCCAGTGATCCGCACGGCCTCAGCCACATTGGCAGCGGTCAGACCGCCGGCCAGGCCCCAGGGCAGCGCGATCTTCAGGCCTGCCAGCAGGTTCCAGTCAAAGGCCAGACCCATACCGCCGGGCAAGGTGCCCTTTGGCGTCTTGGCGTCGAACAGGATGAAATCGGCCGCCCCGGCATAGGCCGCAGCCTTGGCCACGTCATCGCCCTTGGCCACCCCGATCACGCGCCAGACCGGCAGGCCGAAAGCGGCGCGCAATTCAGCCGCACGCTGCGGCGTTTCGCTACCATGGAGCTGGATCGCATCGAGCCGCGCGGCGGCCACTGCTTCGGCGATCGCCGCGTCAACCGCATCGACGAACACGCCGACCCGGTCGATCCGGCCATCGGCCCGTGCGCCCAGTTCTGCCGCCTTGGCAGGTGTCAGGAAGCGCGGGGAGGGGGGATAGAAGTTGAAGCCGGCATAGTCGGCGCGCGCGGCAATTGCCGCATCAAGCGCGCTGCTGTCGGTCAGTCCGCAGAGTTTGATCCGGGGGGCGGGCATTGCCGCCCCCTAACGCGTGGACCTTTACTGTGCCAGTTCGAACTGCACCGCGACCGTGGCGGTGATGCCGACTTCGCCGGCCGCAATCGGGGTCGGTGCCGCTTCGGCCATGGCCTTGGCATACATCACCGGCATCGGCGGGCTGTAGCCGCCGCTCTCGCTGATCGAGACGATCCGCTTGACCTTGAGCCCGGCGGCCTTGGCGTAAAGCTCGGCCCGCTGGCGGGCCTTGGCCATGGCGGCGGTGCGGGCTTCGTCCATCGCGGCGTCGCTATCGTCGAGTTCAAAGCTCGGGCCATTGACCTGGTTGGCGCCGACGCTGACCAGCGTATCGAGTACCTTGCCGAAGTCGGCCAGCTTGCGCTGCTTCACTGAAACCTGATTGTTGACCTGATAGCCGATGATCCGCGGCTCCGGGTTCTCGACCCGGCCATCCGGCCCGACGACCTGCGGGGCATAGAGCGGGTTGAGGCTGAGATTGTTGGTCTGGATATCGCGGTCGGCAATTCCCGCCTTCTTGAGGGCGGCGAGGACGCGGTTCATGTCGGCCGAATTGGCGTCGAGCGCCTCGACGGCGGTCTTGCCCTGGCTGGTCACCCCGGCGCTGAACACTGCGAGGTCTGGCTTGCGAAACGAGCGCGCTTCAGCATTGACCGAAAGCAGGGTCGAGGTGGGCGAAATCGCGGGCACCGGCCCAGCCATCTGCGCGGCTGCCGGCATGGCGCAGGCGAGGGCCAGGGGGGCTAGAGCGAAGCGAAGCATTTTCATGATCTTCTCCTTGTTCCCGCGCCAATGCGCGCAGCGAGCTTTCGCCCGGCTGAACCAGGAGAAGGCCTAAAGAGTTGCCTCGATTGCCCGGGCGGCGGCCACGGGATCCTCGGCGCGGCTGATCGGGCGGCCGATTACCAGCACCGAAGCCCCGGCATCGCGCGCTTCGCGCGGGGTAACGGCGCGCTTCTGGTCGCCCATTGCCCCACCAGCCGGGCGCAGGCCGGGTACGACGAAAAAGCCGTCCTTCCACTGCCGGTGGACGGCGCCAACTTCCTGGCCCGAGCAGACGATCCCGTCGAGCCCGGCCGAATGGGCCAGGTCCGCCAGGCGCAGCACCTGGTCATGGGCCGAACCGCCCACGCCGGTGGCGGCCAGATCGCTCTCATCCAGACTGGTAAGCATGGTCACGGCGACGACCTTGGTGCGTTCGCCCGCCGCCGCCTTGGCATCTTCCATCATGGCCCGGCCGCCCGCGGCGTGGATCGTGACGATTGCCGGTTCCAGCACGTGGATCGCCTGCATCGCGGCGGCCACGGTGTTGGGAATGTCATGCAGCTTGAGATCGAGGAAGATCGGCAGGCCAATCTTGGCAATCTCATGCACCCCGTGGTGACCGTGGGCACAGAAGAATTCGAGGCCAAGCTTGAGCCCGCCAACGTGGCCCTTGACCTTGCGGGCCAGGGCTTCGGCGGCGTCGAGCCGGGGAACGTCGAGCGCGAGGTAAATCGGGTTCGACATGATCAGGCGGGGTCCTTCCCGGTTTCGGCTTCAAGCTGGGTCGATGTTGCCACTGCACTCGGCGTGCTCATCGAGCTGGCCTTGACGGTGTTTTCCATCAGCCCGATCCGCCGGTTGAGCCGCCAGCGCACGCCCTTGTGCAGCAACCACATCGGCACGAAGCCCACCAGGATACCGACGATGAAGATCAGGCCGACCGGCCATTCAACGTAGAGGTACTTGCTGTTCTCGATTGGCCAGAGGTTCAGCGGCACCGACTGCCAGTTGATCGCAATGAACGAAACGACCACGATCGTGATCAGGATCAGCAGAAGCGTGCGTATCACCTGCATTTGCCCAAGTCTCCATTACCGCCCGCAGTATGTCTACCGATGCTAGGCGGGATGCCGGGAGAGGGCAAGTTACTCCCCGAAGACCCGCGTGAAGATCGTATCGATCGCCTTGAAGTGGTAATCGAGGTTGAACTTTTCCTCGAGCTCGGCTGCGCTCATCACCGCGGCCACTTCCGGATCGGCTTTCAGCAGTTCGAGCAGGCTGAGCTGGCCGTCGCTTTCCCACACCTTCATCGCGTTGCGCTGGACCAGGCGGTAGGCAGCGTCGCGCTCCAGCCCGGCCTGGGTGAGGGCGAGCAGCACGCGCTGCGAGTGGACCAGGCCGCCCATCTTATCGAGGTTCTTCTGCATCCGCTCCGGATAGACCAGCAGCTTGTCGACCACCGAGGTCAGGCGGGCGAGCGCGAAGTCGAGTGTGATCGTGGCATCCGGGCCGATGAAGCGTTCGACCGAGGAGTGCGAGATATCGCGTTCATGCCACAGCGCTACGTTCTCCAGCGCCGGAGTGACGGCCGAGCGGACCATGCGGGCCAGGCCCGTCAGGTTCTCGGTCAGCACCGGGTTGCGCTTGTGCGGCATGGCCGAGGAGCCCTTCTGGCCGGGCGAGAAGTATTCTTCCGCTTCCAGCACTTCGGTGCGCTGGAGGTGACGGATTTCGACCGCGAGGCGCTCGATCGAGCTGGCGATCACGCCCAGCGTGGCAAAGAACATCGCGTGGCGATCGCGCGGGATCACCTGGGTCGAAACCGGCTCAACCGCGAGGCCGAGCTGCTCCGCGACATATTCCTCAACCGAGGGATCGATATTGGCGAAGGTGCCGACCGCACCGGAAATTGCGCAGGTCGCCACTTCGGCGCGGGCCGCGAGCAGGCGCGCCTTGCAACGCGCAAATTCGGCATAGGCTTCGGCCAGCTTCTTGCCGAAGGTGGTCGGCTCGGCATGGATGCCGTGGCTGCGGCCGATGGTGGGGGTGTACTTGTGCTCGTAAGCGCGGCGCTTGATCGCGGCGAGCAGCTCGTCAAGGTCAGTCAGCAGGATGTCGCTGGCGCGGGCCAGCTGGACTGCCAGCGTGGTGTCGAGCACGTCAGAGCTGGTCATGCCCTGGTGCATGAAGCGGGCCTCGGGGCCGACCTGCTGGGCGACCCAATCGAGGAAGGCGATCACGTCATGCTTGGTGACGGCTTCGATCGCATCGATCGCGGCAACGTCGATCGCAGGGTTGGTTGCCCACCAGTCCCACAGCGCCTTGGCGCCGCTCGGCGGGACCACGCCCAACTCGCCCAGCTTCTGCGTGGCGTGGGCCTCGATCTCGAACCAGATCCGGAAGCGGGCTTCCGGCTCCCAGATCGCGACCATCGCGGGGCGGGCGTAGCGGGGGACCATGTTCGACTCCTAGCGGCTGTTCGGGGAGCCGCTAGGGGGCGCTGGCCACAATGGCAAGGGCCAAGGGGAGGGCCAAGGGGAGGGGGTGAGCGCTGCCCACCCCCGCGCGATTACTCGAGACCGTCGACGCTCTTGCTGACGAGGATATTGACCGCGACGCGGCGGTTCTGGGCCTTGCCTTCCTCGGTCATGTTGTCAGCCAGCGGATCAGCCTCGGCCATGCCGGTCGGGGTCAGCACGCGATAGGGCTTCCAGCGGCAGGCCTGCTGCAGGTAATTGATCACGCTGTTGGCGCGCTTTTCGCTGAGCGTCTGGTTGTATTCTTCGCTGCCGACCGAGTCGGTATACCCGACCACCAGCAGCAGGGCGTTGTTGGTCGATTCAGCCTGCTGGGCGGCGTTGCACAGTTCCATCTTGGCCTGCTGCGAGAGCTGCCACTTGCCGGTATCGAAGAACACGTTGGTCGTGCCCTTGATGTTGTAATTGTCGATATCGGCCATCCGCCCGCGCAGCGCCTGGGTGGCGGCAGTCTGCTCGGCAAACTGCTGCTCGGTGCCGTTGCGGATCATCATCGCGGTCTTGAAATCGTTGTTCTTGAAGCTGACCTGGCTGGCCAGCAGCACCTGGCCGGCCTGCATGGTCTTGACGGTCACCGGCAGGCCATTGAGCAGCGAGGCCGTGGTGGGCTTGGCACCGTTGCTGCCAAACAGGCCGCTGCTGGCCTTGATCTTGGTCGTCTCGTTGACCGCCACGATCGTGCTGGTGCCATCAGCGGTGGTGATCTTCAGCCGGTCACCTTTGCGCGACGTGATCACGCCCTTCAGTTCCGGCCCGGGCGTCATCGCGCTCATATCGGGCAGGGGTTCACCGGTTACGACGATATTGGGATCGCTGTTGGCCTGGGCCGAGACATTGGCCGACATCGGAATGGCGAGCATGCCGAGCAAGGCAAACGCCGCCGGCTTGTATGAATTGAGCCGCATAAAATCAGTCCTTCAATGCGCAACTGCGCCCCCAACCGCGCTGCCAGAGCAATGGACGCGTGCGGTCAATACCGTACGCGGGGGCTTGGGGCGAGGTTGCGGTGAACCGATTTGAACAGCTATGCTGCGACCGGCGGCTGGTCGTAACTGCCCTGCCTGGTGATCACTTCGTCCGGGGTGGCGAGGATGTGTTTGAGCGCCTCGGGCGGATAGGCCAGGTTCGGGACCGCCGGATCGAAGGCCGGCTGGGCAACCGGCGTCTCGGCATTGCAGGGCGGCGGGTTGAGCATGGCCTGGGCTTCCTCGCCCGAGATGCCGCACTCCTCCAGCATCTTGGGATCGACCCAATGGGCGGGATCAAGCTCGGCCACCTGGCACGAGACCTCGAGCGTCAGCCCTTCCGGCCCGGCGAAATAGATTGAGCGGCAGAAGCCGTGGCCGATCGGGCCGATCGCGGGGATGCCGTGGCTGCGGATCCGGTCGCGCATGGCGATCAGGCCGTCGGGATCGGGGACGCGGAAGGCGATGTGCTGCATCGTCCCCTTGGCGCACTTGCCGGCGCCGGTGCCGGCATGGGTAATGCCGATGGTGCTGGGGATCTCTTCGATCCCGGCCAGTTCTACCACCGAGAAATAGCTCTCCGGCCCCATTTCCAGGAAGGCATGCTTGCCGCCGGGTACGCCGTGCATCTCGAACAGGCCCCTCAGCGGAAAGCCCATCACCTGGGTGAAGAAGGTCAGCTGCGCCTTCATGTCCGCGCTCATGATCGCGATGTGGTGGATCCCGTCGGGCTGCTGGACGCGCATCGGCCTCTCCTCGTGCTTTACGGGACAAAGGCTAACACGCGCCCATCCGCTTCGGCAACGGCTTGCGGGCGACGCGCGGGCGGTTTAATCAATCGATTAAATCGCTGCGTCCGACGGGTTCGGTATGCCAGACGATTGCGCCTAGAGGGACAGGAAAGGCATATATGTCAATTCTTTATGATGAGGGCCAACAGGCGATCGCGACCGAATCGCGCCGCGTGCTTGATGCCCGCGCAAGCAAGGATCGCCTGCTCAAGCTGCTCGAACAGGTTGGCGATTACGATGGCCCGTTCTGGGATACGGCGGTTGAGCAGGGCTGGACCGCCCTGGCCGTGCCGGAAGAGCATGGCGGGCTGGGCCTCGGCCTGGTCGAGCTGGGGCTGGTCGCCCAGGCCAGCGGAGCGGCCACGGCCGGTGCACCGTTCCTGACGCCGGGCTATGGCGTGACCCACGCGCTGGTCGCCTCGGGCAATGCGGATGCAGCGGCCAAGTATCTGCCGCAGATCGCGGCGGGTGAGGCGCGCGGCGCCGTCGCCTTTGCCGAAGGGGTGGACATTCTCCCCTGGAAGGCGGCCACGCAGTTCGCCGATGGCAAGCTGACGGGGGCCAAGCCGGCCGTGCCCGGTGGGCTCAAGGCCGAATTGGCGCTGGTTTGGGCCAGTGGCGCGAACGGACCGGTCCTTGCCCTGGCTGAACTCGCCGGGGCCGAGCGCAAGGCCGTCTCGAGCTTCGACAACAGCCGGGTCTATGCCGACCTGACCTTTGCCGGCACCCCGGCGGTTGCCCTGGCCGAAGGCGCGGCTGCCACGGCCCTGGCCCGCGAAGTGCTCGCCCGGATGGCCGTGGTCACTGCGCACGAGCAGGTCGGCGGCGCCGAGGCATTGTTGCACATCGCCCGCGACTATGCCGTCACCCGCAAGGCCTTTGGCCAGCTGATCGGCGCCTTCCAGTCGGTCAAGCATCGGATCGCCGAGATGTATGGCCTGGTCGAGATCGCCCGCGCCAACTGCATCCATGCCGCTGCCAGCGCCGGGACCGACGAATTCCTGGTCGCCGCGGCCGATGCCCGGCTGACCGCGACCGAAGCCTATGACACCTGCGCGCGGGACTGCGTGCAGATCCACGGCGGGATCGGGGTGACCTGGGAACAGGGGCTCCACCTCCACATGCGCCGGGCCCGCAGCCTGGCGATCGAGCAGGGCAACCTGCTTTTCTGGGAAGACCTGCTGGTCGAAACGCTGACGGGAGAAGCCGCATGAGCGAGATCGAAACCTACCGCGCCCAGGCCCGCGCCTGGCTGGAAAGCGTTGCCCCCAAGTATTCCCGCGCGGCGCGGGGCAAGCTGAACCTCTCGGTTGAGGAAGACCTGGCGCTGGGCCGCCAGTACATGGCCGAAAAGTATGATGCCGGTTACGCCGGGATCAACTGGAAGACCGAGATCGGCGGGCAGGGCCTGTCGAACATGCACAAGATCGCCTTCGATGCCGAGGAAATGCAGTTCGGCATGCCGAACGCCTATTTTGGCATCTCGTTGGGCATGCCGATCCCGATCCTGATCCATTATGGTCAGGACCGCGCCTGGGTGAAGGAGCGCGTGATCAAGGCGCTGCGCGGTGAGGAAATCTGGTGCCAGCTGTTCTCTGAACCTTCGGGCGGGTCTGACCTCGCCGCACTGCGCACCAAGGCCGAGCCGGATGGCAACGGCTGGCGGATGACCGGGCAGAAGGTCTGGACGAGCTGGGCGCAGTATTGCGATTACGGAGTGATCGTGGTCCGCACCGACCCCACGGTCGAGAAGCACAAGGGCCTGACCTATTTCTGGGTCGATATGAAGGCCGAGGGCGTCGAAGTGCGCCCGATCAAGCTGGCCGGCGGTGACAGCCATGTGAACGAGGTGTTCTTCGATGCCGTGCGGCTGGAAGACAGCCAGCGCATGGGCGAGGTTGGTGGCGGCTTCGGCGTTGCGCTGCACACGCTGATGATCGAACGCTATATCGCCACCGACAGTGCCGGGTTCGGCCCGCATCTTGACCTGTTCGTCGATCAGGCGCGCGATCTTTCGATCAACGGCAAGCCGGCGATCAAGGACGGCCGCATCCGCTCCGCCATCGCCCGCAACCACGCGATGCGCGCCGGGCTGGACAGCATCACCAAGCGCGCCTTCGCGATGATGCAGGCGGGGATGCAGCCGGGTCCGGAAGGGTCCCTGCAAAAGCTGGTCGCAGTGCGCAGCCGGCAGAAGCTGTCCGAACTGGCGCTTGACCTGCAAGGTAACCAGGCCTTCGATTTCGATCCCCACGCTTATGTGAAGGAAGATTGGGGGACCAGCTGGCTCAATGCGCCGACCGGCCGCATTGCCGGGGGTTCGGACGAAGTGCTGCTCAACACGATCGCCGAAAAGGTGCTGGGCCTGCCGCAGGACCACCGCCCCGACAAGGGCGTGCCGTTCAACGCGATTCCGGCCTGATCGGCTGGCACTTTTCGTCATTGCGGGGAGCGGCGCGGCGGCGCAATCCGGCGCTCCGCTCCCCCGACGATTGACCTGGAATTTTGATGACCGAATCCGAAGACCTGGCTGAAATCCGCCGCGCGGTGCAGGCGCTCTGCGCCGAGTTCCCGGGCGAATACTGGCGCGAGAAGGACCGCACCCGCGACTATCCGGGTGAGTTCGTCGATGCGCTGACCAAGGCCGGGTTCCTCGCTGTGTTGATTCCGGGTGACTACGGCGGCTCGGGCCTCAAGCTCGATGCCGCGGCGGTGATCATGGAGGAAATCCAGGCCGCCGGCTGCAACGGGGCCTCGGCCCACGCGCAGATGTACATCATGAACACGCTGCTGAAATATGGCAGCGAAGAGCAGAAGCGCGCCTATCTGCCCGGCATCGCCGATGGCTCGCTGCGGCTACAGGCCTTCGGTGTGTCGGAGCCGACGAGTGGGACCGACACTTTGTCCTTGCGCACTGTCGCGGTGCGCGATGGCGACGAATATGTCGTCAACGGCCAGAAGATCTGGACCAGCCGCGCCGAGCATTCCGACCTGATGCTGCTGCTCGCCCGTACCACCCCGCGCGAACAGGTCGAGAAGAAGACCGAGGGCCTGTCGATCTTCCTGGTCGACATGCGCAAGGCCGTGGGCAGCGGCATGACGATCAAGCCGATCCGCACGATGATGAACCACTCGACCACCGAGGTGTTCTTCGATGACCTGCGCATCCCGGCGAGCAGCCTGATCGGCGAGGAAGGGAAGGGCTTCCGCTACATCCTTTCCGGCATGAACGCCGAGCGAATCCTGATCGCGGCGGAATGCATCGGCGATGCCAAGTGGTTCATCCAAAAGGCCAGCGACTATGCCAAGGAGCGCAAGGTCTTCAATCGCCCGATCGGCCAGAACCAGGGCGTCCAATTCCCGATCGCGCGCTGCTATGCGCAGATGCGCGCGGCCGAGCTGATGGTCCACCATGCCGCCCAGGTCTATGACGCCGGCGGCAATCCGGGGGCTGAGGCCAACATGGCGAAGATGCTGGCGAGCGAGGCCAGCTGGGCCGCCGCCGACATGTGCGTTCAGACCTTCGGCGGCTTCGGCTTTGCCGAGGAATACGATGTCGAGCGCAAGTTCCGCGAGGCGCGGCTCTATACCGTGGCCCCGATTTCAACCAACCTGATCCTGTCCTATCTGGCCGAGCACGTGCTCGGCCTGCCACGTTCCTACTGAGGGGGAGAAAACCGATGGCCATCAAGACCCGCATCACCGAACTGCTCGAGATCGAGCATCCGATTGTCCAGGGCGGCATGCAGTGGGTGGGGGTGGCCGAAATGGCCAGCGCCGTATCCAATGCCGGGGGCCTTGGCATCCTGACCGGCCTGACCCAGCCCAGCGCCGAGGCGCTGGCCGCCGAGATCGAGCGCTGCCGCGGCATGACCGACAAGCCGTTCGGCGTGAACATGACCGTGTTCCCCACGATCAATCCGCCCGATTACAAGGCCTATACCCAGGCGATCATCGATAGCGGGGTGAAGATCGTCGAGACCGCCGGTACGCCTGCGGTTCGCGAGCTGTGGGAAATGATGAAACCCCACGGCATCAAGATCCTGCACAAGTGCACCGCCGTTCGTCACGCCCTTTCGGCCGAGCGCGCCGGGGTTGATGTTATCTCGATCGACGGCTTCGAATGCGCTGGTCACCCGGGTGAGGACGACATTCCGGGCCTGATTCTGATCCCCGCCGCTGCTGACAAGGTGAAGATCCCGATGCTGGCCTCAGGCGGCTTTGGCGATGGGCGCGGCCTGGCTGCCGCACTCGCGCTGGGCGCGGACGGGATCAACATGGGCACGCGCTTTACCGCGACGGTCGAAGCGCCGATCCACCAGGCCTTCAAGGATGCGATGGTCGCGGGCGATGAACGCTCGACCGACCTGATCTTCCGCACCTTCCGCAACACCGCGCGCGTAGCCAAGAACGAGATCAGCCAGCAGGTCGTCGCTGCCGAGCGCGAGGGCAAGGACTTCAGCGCCGTGGCCGACCTGGTCAAGGGCGTGCGCGGCCGCGAAGGACTGCAGACCGGTGACACCAATCACGGCATCTGGTCGGCCGGCATGATCCAGGGCCTGATCCACGACATCCCGACCTGCGAAGTGCTGGTCAGCCGGATCGTCAAGGAAGCCGAGGCGATCATCAAGGGCCGCCTGGCCGGGATGGTGAGCTAAGCGAAACGCCAGGTCCGCAAGGGTTCGCCAGCGGTAATCGTGCCGCTGGCGCCCACCGGCTCGGCGCCTTCGCCCTGCAGGCGGGCGATAGTTGCCACATCATTGGCCGGAACGTGGGCGAGGGTGCGTTTGCCTTCGCCCGTGCGCGCCACCACCACGCCAGAGCGCGGCTGACCTTCACGGTCGTAGAACACGGTATAGCTCTCGACCGTCGCAGCGCCGGTATAGTCGTGATCCAGCTCCGGCACCGGGCCGCGCGCGGCATCGGCCTCGGCCTGGAAATCGTAGGAGCGGGGGAAGCTCGCCGCCGGGATCGGCTTGGTGCTGACCGCGATGGTGTGGTTGTGGGTGGCATAACCGCCGTTGGCGAAGAGCAGCCCGGTGCCGCCCGAGCCGCGCAGCTTCTCGACCATGGAGGCGACCGCGTGGCTCATGTAATTGCCGATCGGTCCGCCGCCGAAAGTCAGACCGCCAAACACGGTGGCGGCCTTGTCGACCGGCCAGCCGAGCACCCGCCGCGCCATCTTCGGCACGCAGGGGAAGCAGGAATAGAGCTCGACCGCGTCGAGATCCTCAACCGATAGCTGGTTGAGCTCCATCGTCTTGCGGATCGACACTTCCATTCCCGCGCTGTGGACATAACCATCGCGCGCCAGGAATGAGTTCGATTCATGTGCCGCTGCGCCGTTGCCGACATAGATCCACTTGTCCTCGGCAATGCCGCGCCGCCGCGCTTCGCCGACTGACATCACGATGAAGCCGGCACCCTGGTTGACCGCCGCATTGGCGACCTGGAACTTGGTATAGGGGAAGGCGATCGGGCGGTTGTTGTCACCCGGTGTGATCACGTCCGCAGCGCTGACCGGCTTGCGGATCCAGGCCGCCGGATTGCTCGCCGCGACCTCGGAGAACCGGCTCCAGATTTCCCCGCTTTCGGCCTGCCCCTCGGCCAGGGTCTGCCCCAGGTGCGCGCGCAGCGCGTTCTCGTAGAGCGGGTAGACGTCGGTCGGCACGACCAGCCCGTGGCTCTGCGCATAGCCCACCTTCACCCGGTGCGTCGCATCGCGCAGCGCGTCGACCTTCTTGCCGCCCTGGGCCGCAGCCTTGCGTGCGCCAGCGGTGCGCAGGGCCTCGGCCCCGGTCACCAGCGCGATCTTGATCTCGCCAGCGCCGATTTTGTTGGCGGCCTCGTTCAGCAGCAGGATCGGACTGTCGCCGTTGGGGCCTTTCGACTGGACCAGTTCGGCATGGCTGGCACCCAGCGCTTCGGCCACCGGGCCGCTGGCATCGGTGATTTCCGGAAAGGCGATCTGCGCAACGACGCCGATCCAATCCGCATCGGCGAGCAGGGTGGCACCGGCATCGGCCTCAGCCGCGCGCAGGGCATCGGCCATCAGCGTTACCGGATCGCGCCCCTCTAGCGGGTTCTCCGGCCGGTCATTGATCTGGCCCACGCCGACAATCACCGGAAGCAGATCGGGGTTCATTGCATCAATCCTTGCACAATTTAACTGATCGGTTAAACCAGTGTCAAAGCAGGTTTGGACCTGCCCCGCAACTGCAATTCATATCAAGGAGGAGCCACCATGGCCGAAGCCTATATCATCGACGCCGTCCGTACCCCGCGCGGGATCGGCAAGCCGGGCAAGGGCGCGCTCTCGCACCTTCACCCGCAGCACCTCGCCGCGACTTGCCTCAAGGCGATCAAGGATCGTAACGGGCTCGATACCAGCACGGTCGATGACATCATCTGGTCGACCTCCAGCCAGAACGGCAAGCAGGGCGGCGACCTGGGCCGCATGGCGGCGCTGGCGGCAGGCTATGACATCTCGGCCAGCGGCACCACGCTTGACCGGTTCTGCGGCGGCGGCATCACTTCGGTGAACCTGGCTGCGGCCACGATCATGTCGGGCATGGAAGACTGCGTCATCGCCGGCGGGACCGAGATGATGAGCTACACCGCTTCCTTCGCCGCCGAACAGGCCAATGCCGGCATTCCGCCGCGGCTGATGGGTTCGGGCAACGAAGCGCTCGACGTGTTGCACCCGCAGAGCCACCAGGGCGTGTGCGGCGATGCGATTGCCTCGATGGAAGGGATCAGCCGCGAAGCGCTCGACGCGCTGGCCCTGGTCAGCCAGGAACGCGCCGCCCGCGCGATCCGCGAAGGCCGGTTCGATCACTCGCTGGTCACCGTCTACAACGAAGACGGCACGGTAGCGCTGGACCACGAAGAGTTCCCGCGCCCCGAAACCACTGCCGAAGGCCTGGCCGCGCTGAAGCCCAGCTTCGCCCAGCTCGCCGATTTCGACATTGGCGGCACCACCTTCCGCAAGCAGATCAACCGCCGCTATCCGGATCTCAAGATCGAGCACTTCCACCATGCCGGTAACAGCTCGGGCGTGGTCGATGGCGCGGCCGCGATCCTGATCGCTTCGCCCGAATATGCCGAAAAGCACGGCCTCAAGCCGCGCGGTCGAATCGTCGCCTATGCCAACCAGGGCGATTGCCCGACGCTGATGCTCAACGCCCCGGTTCCGGCAGCCAAGAAGGTGCTGGAAAAGGCCGGCCTCAAGGTTGAGGACATCGACGTCTGGGAAATCAACGAGGCCTTCTCGGTCGTCGCCGAAAAGTTCATCCGCGATCTCGATCTTGACCGGACCAAGGTCAACATCAACGGCGGCGCGATGGCGCTGGGCCACCCGATCGGCGCCACCGGCTCGATCCTGATCGGCACCGCGCTCGATGAGCTCGAGCGTTCGGGCGGCCGTTATGGCCTGGTCACCATGTGCGCCGCTGGCGGCATGGCCCCGGCAATCATCATCGAACGGATCTGATCCCAATGAGCGCCCTGATCTGCGAGATCTCCGATCACATCGCCACCATCACGCTCAACCGGCCCGAGCGGATGAACACCATCTCCTCGGCCATGCTGGATGAGCTGACCAAGACGCTGGTGGCCGTGAACGAAGATCCCGCGGTCAGGGTGGTGATCCTGACCGGGACGGGCCGGGCCTTCTGCGCCGGGCTTGACCTCAATGAAGCCTCGGCGGGGCAGGGGATCGGCTCGCCCGATCGCAAGTTCCCGGCCACGATCGACCTGCGCAACACGCCGCCGACAGTCCTGTTCGCGATGGATAAGCCGGTGATCTGCGCATTGAACGGCTCGGCCGCCGGCTATGGCATGGACCTGGCGCTGGGCTGTGACATTCGCATCATGGCTGACAATGCCAAGCTCGCCGCTGCCTTCGTCAAGCGCGGGATCGTGCCCGAAAGCGGCGGTACCTGGTTCCTCCCGCGCATGCTCGGCTGGGCTAAGGCGGCGGAAATCATCTTCACCGGCCGCACCCTGAGCGCGGTCGATTGCCTTGCCGAAGGCCTCGCCAACCATGTCGTCCCGGCAGAGGAAGTCGGAGCCAAGGCCCGCGCCATGGCCACCGAAATCGCTGCCAATGCGCCGCTGGCGGTGCTGGCGTCCAAGCGGATGATGCGGATGGGGCTGGAAGAGGGCTTCGAAACCCACGTCCAGCACGTCTACCTGCAACTGCTGCCGCTGTTCGCCAGCGAAGACTTCAAGGAAGGGGTGCAGTCCTTCCTCGAAAAGCGCCCGGCGCAGTTCAAGGGGCGCTGAGCGGCCAGCCTAGTCGAGCGCGGCGAAGGCTTCGCAGCTTTCGTTGCAGCCCGCCACGACCAGCAGGTCATCGGCCTGGATCACAATGTCCTGCGTGACATGGCGAAACGGCCCGTCCTTGGGCTTCACGCCGATGATCGCCACACCATAATCCTTCATCGTGTCGATGATGCCCAGCAGGCTGCCGACCAGTGCCTGTGGTGCGCGGGTTTTGACGATCGAAAAGTCCTCGTCGAACTCGATCGCATCGATCATCTTGCCGGTCACCAACCGGGCCACCTGGCGGCCCATTCGCTCTTCCGGATAGACCACGTGATGCGCGCCGACCCGCTCAAGGATGCGGCCATGGGTGCGGTGGACGGCCTTGGCCCAGATCTGCGGGATGCCCAGGTCAGTCAGCCCCATCACGGTCAGCACGCTCGCCTCGACATCGCTGCCGATCCCCACCACCACGCGTTGGAAATCGACCAGGCCGATCTGGCGCAGGGCATCGGGGTCAGTGGTATCGGCCTGGATCACGTGCGGCATCTCGTCCGCCACCAACTGCACCAGCTTTTCGTCGGAATCGATCGCCAGCACATCATGCCCTGACTGGAGCAGCGCCTGGGCCACGGCTGTGCCAAACCGGCCCAGTCCGATCACGGCAACGGCTTCGGGTGCCGGCTTCTTGCGTTTCGATCTAGCCAACAATGGGTTGCTCCTGCGGATAGCGATAGTGAACCGAGCGCGGCGCGAGGGCCAGCGCCGTGGCGAAAGTGATCGTCCCGACCCGGCCAACGAACATCAGCAGCACCAGCAAGAGTTGCGAAGGTTCAGTCAACTGGGCGGTGATCCCGGCTGACAGGCCGACTGTCGCGAAGGCCGAGATCGTTTCGAACAGGATGTAGCGGAAATCGATCGCCGGCTCGATCCAGTCGATGATCAGCGTCACCATCCCGATCAGGCCGATCGCGATCAGGACGATCGACAGCGCCTGGCGCACCACGGCCGAGCCGACCCGGCGGCCAAACATCGTTGTTTCGGTATGGCCGCGGATTTCCGACCAGACGACGAAGCCCAGCAGCGCAAAGGTCGTGACCTTGAGGCCGCCCGCGGTACCCGCGCTGCCGCCGCCGATCAGCATGAAGACGTAATTGATCGACAAGGTCGGGTCGGCAAAGGCGGCGATATCAACCGCGTTGAACCCGGCAGTGCGCATCGAGACCGAATGGAACGCGGCGTTGAGCAAGGCTGTGCCTGGCGTCATCGAACCCAGCGTGCGCGGGTTGGTCCATTCGGCCACCAGCACCAGCAGTGTTCCGGCGATCAGCAGAACCGCAGTAGTCGACAGGGTCAGCCGACTGTGCAGCGACCAGGGCCGGCGGCGGCGTTCAGGATCGCGTCGCACCCACAGCTCATGCAGCACGGGAAAGCCGATCCCGCCAATTACGATTGCCGCCATGATCGGGGCGAGGATCGCGGTATCCCCCTGCCAGCCGATCAGGTTGCTCGAGAAGGTCGAGAAACCGGCATTGTTGAAGGCCGAGATCGAATGGAACAACCCATGCCAGGCCGCTTCGCCCACACCCATACCGTATCCCAACCACCAGCGCAGCCACAGCGCCAGCGCCACCAGGGCCTCGATGGCGATGCTGGCCACGAAGACCAGTTTGACTAGGCTGATCGCCTCGGCCCGGTTGAAGTGGCCATGCTCGGTCAGGGCAATCGCCCGGTCCGACAGGCTGAGCCGCCGCCCCGCCACCAGCCCCAGCAGGGTGGCGGCGGTCATGATGCCCAGACCCCCGACCTTGATCATCACCACGATCGCGACCTGGCCGAAAGGAGACCAGAAAGTGGGGGTATCGACCGTCACCAGTCCGGTCACGCAGATCGCCGAGGTGGCGGTGAATAGCGCGGTCAGCAGCCCGGCGCTCTGGCCACTGGTGGTGGCAATCGGCAGCATCAGAATCACCGTGCCCACGGCAATCGGGGCGAGGAATGCTGCCGGGACAATCCGGGTCGGATGCGACAGTCCCTTGTTCATGGTTTGCCCGGAACGACCCCTGATCAGTGTTCGAGCGGTCATAAGGGCAAGGCGCGGCAATTCCTAGCAGGCATTGCCGCGCCGCCAATGGTTTGCCGGTCTGGCTAATCCTTCGGTAACTGCCAGCGCACCGCGCCGGTGTAGCTGCCAGCGACCAACGCGCCGGTGCTGTCGCTGGCGGGCTCGAACCTGCCGCGCAGCATCAGCTTTGCGCAGGCTGCCTGATCGAGCGCCTCGGTCCCGCTGGAGCCGGTCACTTCGCAACCGGTCACCCGGCCATTGGTGCCAACACTCAGCCGGAACTTCACCACGCCTTCGGCTTCACTGCGGATCGCGCTCTGGGGATAGTCGTTGGTGGTGACCCACAGACCTGGATTACCCTTGGGCCGCGCCGCCTTGGTCGCGAACGAGGGGCCGGGCGAGGGGGTGGGGCCGGGGAAGACGACATTATCGATCCCGCCAAAGCCAGTCTCGCCAGTGCCAAAGGTCGGTGGCGGGATAGCGCCCGGGTTCTGGAACGGATTGACCGGCTGCGGCTGCGGCTGCGGCGGAGCGAGTTTGGTTCTGTCCGGCTCGGCGCGCGGCGGCACCTTGGGCGGGTCAACCTTCTTCGGAGGATCGGGTACGAAGACGCCGATCAGCCGTTCCGGGACATGGGTCATCACAGTTGCGGCAAACCCCGTGACTAGGGCGTAACCGAGCCCGACATGGATCGCCCCGACCAGCGCCAGCGTACCCAGGCGGCGGTTGGAATTGATGGTATCGACATAGGTCATAAGCACCTCTCCATCCTCTTGGCGCCCGGGGCGCCCTGCTTTGTGGAGTAGGCCGAGTCGCACCGAGCGACTGAACTGAATGTAACATAATAACATAACCTGTCGATGCAGAAAATACAGGTTTCCGTAACGTCAACCAGTTGCCAATCGCAATTGGTCTTGGCCCTGCTAGTCTTGTTCAAAAGGAGGGACCCATGCCGATTCTCTATGACTATCCCCGCGCACCCAGTCCGCGCCGGGCCCGGATCCTGCTGGCCGAAAAGGGCATCGCGCATGAGACCCGGATCGTCGACCTGGCGGCGGGGGAGCACCAGTCCGAAGCCTACCGCGCGGTCAATCCTGGGCTGACCGTGCCGGCGCTGGTGCTGGAGGATGGTACGGTCCTGACCGACAATGCTGGGATCGCGGCCTGGGCCGAGGCTTTCAAGCCCGATCCGCCGCTGTTCGGCACCACGCCGACCGACAAGGCCGAGATCGCCAGCTGGAACAGCAAGGCTGAGGGCGAGTGCCTGATGGCCATTGCCGAAGCCATGCGCAATACGGCCCCGGCGATGAAGGACCGCGCCCTGCCTGGGCCGGTCAACTATGCCCAGATCCCCGAACTGGCCGAGCGCGGCAAGGCGCGGCTGTTGCACTTCCTCGACAAGCTCGATGCCCACCTGGCCGGCCGCGATTACCTCGCCGCCAGCGGCTTTTCGATTGCCGACATTACCTGCGGCGTCGCGGTCGATTTTTCGCGGGTGCTGCGGATCGATCCGGGCGAGGGGCGGCCCAATGTCGCCGCCTGGCGCGCGCGGCTCGCCGCCCGGCCAAGCTGGAGCCTGTAAGGCGCGATGACGCTCTCGCTCACCGTCCACGGCGCCGCCCAGACCGTCACCGGCTCTTGCCACGAATTGCGCGCGGGCAAGTCCCGCATCCTGCTCGATTGCGGTCTGTTCCAGGGTTCACGCTCGCTCGAGGCGCTGAACCATGAGCCGCTTCCCTTCGACATTGCCGGGCTCGATGCAGTTGTCCTGGGTCATGCCCATATCGACCATAGCGGGCAGCTCCCTCGCCTCAGCGCGGCTGGCTACAAGGGCGCGATCTGGTGCACCGAGGAGACCGCCGAGCTGCTCCAGTTCATGCTGGCAGATGCCGGCCGGATCCAGGAGTACGAGGCCGAACGCCGCAACCGCCGGCGCGACCGGGCCGGGGACGATCCATTCGAGCCGATCTATACCGAGGCCGATGCCATTGCCGCCGCTCGGCTGGCGCGGGTGGTCAAGCTGGGCGAATGGTTCGAACCCGCCCCTGGCTTCCGCTGCCGGCTGTGGAACGCCGGGCACATCCTCGGGTCCGCTTCGATCGAGGTTGAGGCAGAAGGCACGCGCCTGCTCTATTCGGGCGATCTCGGGCCGGACAACAAGGCCTTCCACGCCGATCCCGACGCCCCCACCGGCTTCGACCACGTGATCTGCGAGAGCACTTATGGCGACCGCAGCCGCACCAAGGTGAGCATTGCCGAGCGGCGGCAATTGCTGGAAGCCGAAATCCTTGCCGCGCGTACCCGCGGCGGTAACCTTGTGATCCCGGCCTTTGCGCTCGAGCGGACGCAGGAATTGCTGCTCGACATCGCCACGCTCTCCAGCGCCAGGCGGATCGGCAATGCCATGGTCTTCGTCGATAGTCCGCTGGCGAACCGCGCCACCACGGCCTTCCGCAAATATGCCGACGAGCTGGAGGACACCGGCGGGCGCGATGTCTTTGGCCACCCCTCGATCCGTTATGTCAACGATGTGGCGGAATCGATGAAGCTCAACACCATGTCGGGCGCGATCATCATGGCCGCCTCGGGCATGTGCGAGGCAGGGCGGATCCGCCACCACCTGTTCTACAACCTGCCGCGCCGGGATTCGACGATCCTGTTCGTCGGCTTCCAGGCTGAAGGTTCGCTCGGCCGGGTGATCCTGGACGGGGCGAAGCGGGTGCGCATTTCCGGCCGCGACGTGCAGGTCCGGGCCCAGGTACGCGAAATCGACTCCTATTCCGCCCATGCCGACCAGGCCGAATTGCTCGCCTGGATCGCCAAGCGCGGCCCGATTGCCGGGAGCCTGCTGCTCGATCATGGTGAAAAGGAGTCGATCGCGGAATTGCGCCGCCTGGCTGAAAGCCAGTCGCTCGCCCCATCACTGGTCGTGCCCGAGATCGGCGAAACCTGGGAGCTACCTCCTGGCCAGCCGGCGCGGCGGACCAAGACCGGGCGGGTTGATCTGCGCCCAGCCTTGGGTCGCGATTGGCAGAACGACTACGCCGATCTCGCCACCAGCCTGAAGCGCCGCCTGGCCGAAATCCGCGATGCCGAGGCGCGGCGCAAGGCCATCGCCCAGATGCGCGCCGTCCTCGACAGCTATTCCGAGTTCCGCGAGCACAAGAAGGGCAAGCACCACTAGGCCGAGCGCGGCTGGCGCCACAGCCACGGCACGCGCCGCCGCGCTGGGCAGGTAGCCACCCGGGCCCGGCCGCGCGCCTTGGCCTCGGTCACGGCCAGCTCGGCCGCGCGCAGGGTTGCGTCGCTGTCAGAACCCAGCGCGACCAGACCGACGCTGGCAGTAAAGGGCAGCTCGCCGCGCTCCGCCCCCAGCGCCACTGCCGCCAGCGCGTTAGTGATTGCTTCGGCCGTGGCGCGGCCGGCGGCCAGATCGGCCCCGGGCATGGTGATCGCAAAGGTCTCGCCGTCGATCCGTGAGAGCAACTGCTCCGGCCCCGTCAGCTCGCGCAGCAGGTCGGCAAAGCTGATCAAGAGACGGTCGCCGGCGGCATGGCCGTGGCGCAGGTTGAACGCGCGGAAGCGGTCCAGATCGACCAGCGCCAGGCAGCCCTCGGCGCGCTGCTCGGCCAGGTGGCTCAGCATGGCGATGAAGGCCGCGCGGTTGGTGAAGCCGGTCAGGGGATCGGTCATCGCCGCGGCAAAGGCCTCGCGCTCCAGCCGCCGCCGCTCCTCGATCGAGCGGGCGACGCAGATCGCGCCAAGGGCATGGTCCGGACCCAGCGTGACCGGGTCGATCCGCAGTTCGAACCACTCGCGCGCGCCGCCCGCCCCGCGCAGCGCCAGCTCGATCCAGTCCGAGCGGCATTCGTGGACCAGCGCCGTGACAAAGGCCGCGCGCAGCCGTTCGCGCTGCCGGGGGGCGGCAAGATCCCACAAGGGCCGACCGGTCGCCGCGCCAGAGAGTGGCCCCGTCGCCTCGGTGATCCGCCCGCCTGCATCGCAAGCCAGCGCGATCTCGCTGCTGAGCCCGGCCCACAGCCGGTACAGCGTGCCATCCCCGCGCGGTACGAAATGTACCCCCATTCTGCCGCCCCTGTCTTCACGCGCTGCAACTGGCCAAGGTGCCCCCTTCGCCGCGCTGCCCCGCAAGCCTCGCCAGACGCCCCGTCCGCCTGTCCTGTTAGCCTTGTAAGCTAACACAAACATATGCGAATCAGTACGTTATGACTCGTTTACCATGTTCGCGGCTGTTGATAAGCGCAACCTTGCAGGTGACCGTAACTTGGTCCGCCTGCTACCTTCGGTCCCGGCCGGGGACTGTCACAATTCGATCAGTATCCGGACCTTGCCGGGCAGAGTCCCGGCCACGGCGGCGATCTTGGCGCGCGCCTCTTCTACCACCTGGATGACCTGGCTGTCCGGTTCGGTCCCGGCCAACGCTTGCTCGCTTACGCCAAGGCAGGCGGCGAGCGGGCCAAGCCGGTGCGGGGCGGGGCGGGCCCGGTCCTGCTCCCAGGCCCAGACGGTCGGTCGGCTGACTCCCAGCGCGCTCGCAATATGGCCCAGCGTCAGTCCGCGCGCCTGGCGGGCTGCAGCGAGCCGCCGCCCCAGGGTCGGGCCAGCGGGCGTGAGCGTGGCGGGGGCATCGGGCTGAGCGGCCGGGGGCGTGGCCACCCCGCGCAGCTGGCTTGCGCTTAGCGCCGCGCGGCTGATCGGAGTAGCAAAGCGGCATCCATGGAGCTGCTCGCTGACCCAGACTACTTCCGCCTCAACCGCGCCGGCCTCGGGCAGAGTCAGGCTGAACCATTCGCCCACCGCCAGCGCCTGATCGGTCTCGATCAGCAGGCCGCTTTCGGAGATGTTGTGAACCGTGACATTGGCGCGCGAGCCATTCAGCTCGCCGCTCACTTCCAGCCGCAGCTGGCGCCGTTCGGCACGCGTTCCTGGGGTAGGGCTAGGGTCGATCCGTCCTGCGATTGTCATGCCAGTTGGGGTGCGGGGCGGCGGGTTAAGAAGTCCTTACCGGCGCGGCGAACCGAGCACGCGGGTGCGACAATCTGTGACGCTCCGCCTCAGCCCCTGCCGCCGGGCGCAGAAGGGCTTTGAAGGATTGCGCCCGGCAAGTCATAGGGAGGCAGAACGCCAGGATTGCTGAATCGCCATGAATTATCGCCATTCCTTCCATGCCGGCAACAGCGCCGATGTCGTGAAGCACAGCCTGCTGATCGCCCTCGTGCGGGCCTTGCAGCGCAAAGAGAGCGCGCTGACCCTGATCGATACCCATGCCGGCTGCGGGCTGTATGACCTTGAGGGTGAGGAGGCCGGTCGCACCGGCGAGGCCGCGCAGGGCGTGCTGCGGGCCTTTACCGATCCGAACCCCTTGCTGAACGAATACCGCGCCGCCGTGGAAGCGGTGAATGGCGGGGATGCTGTAGCTGCCGCGCCGCGCCTTTACCCCGGCTCGCCGCGGATTCTGGCGCAGCTTCTGCGCCCGCAGGACTCCCTGATCCTGAACGAGAAACATCCGCAGGACGTCGATGCCCTGCGCAGCGCGATGCGCGGCACATCCGCCGCCGTGCATGCGCGCGACGCTTATGAATTCTGGCTGGCGATGCTGCCGACCCGATCCCCGCGCGGCGTGGTGGTGGTCGACCCGCCCTACGAGCAGACGGACGAACGCGCCCGCATCACCGCCACTCTTGCCGCGGCGCACCGCAAGTGGGCGCATGGCGTGACGGTGATCTGGTATCCGCTGAAAGACCGCGCCACGCATGCGCGGTGGAAGCAGCAGTTGCGCCGGCTCGGAATCCCCAAATTCCTGTGCGTGGAGCATTGGCTCTACGATAGCGATCAGCCCGGCAGCTATAACGGCGCCGGCCTGTTTATCGTCAACCCGCCCTACGCCTTCACGGAAGGCCTGCCGCCGCTACTGGAAGCCCTGCGCGCCGCGCTGGCGCCCGAGGGGCACAGGGGCGCAATCACGGCCGACTGGCTGAACGATTGAAGGAAACGAGGGGTGGCCGGTGGCTAGTTGCCATCAGCATCGACGACGAAAACCATCGGCTTTCCCCGCGAAGCGGGGTCCCAGCCGGCGTTCAGCGCGGCTTGAATACCCCTGATTATAACCGGGTCGCTGACCTGGAGGCGGCCACGCTGCATTCCCTTCATCAAGCGTTTCGGCGGGGGGAATTCCAGCAAGGCGCCGCGCTGGGTGTGCCTGCGCAGCAAAGCGACCGTCATGCCTTTCCAGCCATCAAACTCGCTCCACTGCGGCTCGCTCCGCAGCTCCCACTCATATTGAAACCCGTCGACGTCGACGATACCGGAAAGCTTGTGGGTCTTACTCATGCTGCACTGCCTAGCAGGTCTGTGGCGACAAACCACCGACCGGTTGCGGATTGGCAGGCACGAGGCCGCTAAGGCCCCGCTGGCGTCGTCCCGATTGGCGGTGCACCAGGCAAATGGGACCACATCGGGCAGGTTCCTCGTGCTCAAGAATCTTGGATCGCCAGCGGAGAGAAAGACTGATTGACAACGGCACAATGCGCGCCGAGCCTTTCGTTTCGGCGAGACCAGCTTGCCAAAGATGGGGGCGGGTGCATGTTACCTGGCGCAATCGCAACAACCGACCCAGACCGGGTTGCTGTCATCATGGCCGGCTCGGGCGAGACCATCAGTTATGGCGAGCTCGAAAGGCGCACCAACAGGTTGGCGCATCTGTTTCGCCAACAGGGCCTGAACCGCCTCGATCACTACGCAATCTACATGGAAAACAACGTGCGCTATGTGGAGTGCTGCGGCGCAGGCCAGCGTGCCGGGCTCTATTTCACGCCGACCAACAGCTATCTGGGCATCGACGAACTCGCTTATATTCTGAACAATAGCCGCTCGAAGATCCTGATCACATCCATGGCCAAGCTGGACGTCGCACGAGCCGCTATGGCGCTGGCCCCCGGCGTTGCGCTTTGCCTTGTCGTCGATGGTACAGGGGATGTCAGCGACGGCGGCAAGGTTCTTGCGCTAGATGCCGCCGTTGCCGGCATGCCCGACACGCCGATCGCCGACGAATGGCTAGGCGTCGCCATGCTCTATTCTTCGGGCACCACCGGCCAACCCAAAGGCATCGTGCGGCCGCTGCCGGAAGTGACGCCCGATGTCGCCCTGCCGCTCTACACATTCCTGAGCGATCTTTGGCACTGCCGCGACGGCATGATCTACCTGTCCCCGGCGCCGCTCTATCACTCCGCACCGCAGGCAGCCGTGGCGCTGGCAATCGCAGCCGGCGGCACGGTGGTGATCATGGAGAGTTTCAACCCGGAAGCTTATCTGCAACTCGTCGAGCGCTACCGGGTTACCCACTCCCAATTGGTCCCAACCATGTTCTCGCGCATGCTGAAGCTGCCGGCGGACGTGCGCACCCGCTATGATCTGAGCTCACTCGAGGTCGCCATTCACGCCGCCGCCCCCTGCCCAGTGCCCGTGAAGGAGGCGATGATCGACTGGTGGGGGCCGATCATCCACGAATATTATGGTGCGACCGAAGGCCTGGGCTTCACCGCCTGCGATACCGCCGAATGGCTGGCACACAAGGGCACGGTGGGGCGCGTGATGCTGGGTGACATCCACATCCTAGATGACGAAATGCAGCCCGTACCGAGGGGCGAGCCTGGCACGATCTGGTTCACGACTGCGACGCCGTTCGAGTATTTCGAGAACGCCGACAAGACCAACGAAAGCCGCTCGGCTGATGGCACGAAGACCACCGTTGGTGATGTCGGCTTTCTGGATGACGATGGCTTCCTGCACCTGACCGACCGCAAGACCTTCATGATCATTTCGGGTGGAATGAACATCTATCCGCAGGAATGCGAAAACCTGTTGATCACCCATCCCAAGGTGATCGATGCCGCGGTGTTTGGCGTGCCCAACGAGGATCTGGGCGAAGAAGTGAAGGCGGTGGTGCAGGCCGCGCCGGGCGTGGCGGCGGACGCTGAACTTGCCGCCGAACTGATCGCATTTTGCCGGGCTCATCTGGCGCATATCAAATGCCCGCGCTCGATTGACTTCACCGAACAACTGCCGCGCCTGCCCACCGGCAAGCTCTACAAGCGCGAATTGCGCGATCCCTATTGGGCGGGTCATTCGAGCAAGATTGCCTGAACAGGCAAGAGGCGGACAGGCGACAGACTTGTGCGCCCGTTGAAAGCATCCGCTATCTCCCGCTGCCACCTCCCTTGACCAAATCCAACATCCCGCCTAAGGGCCGCGCTCTTCCGGGCTAGTTCCGGATTGAGCTGAACATTGCCGGGGCGCCTGCTTTCACAGGTAAACCGTCAAAGTAACCCGGTCTTTTCAGCCGGGTGGAGCGTTTTCGGCTCGCGATTGTTCGCCGGGCGGGGCCTGTCCCCGCGCTTTGCGCATTCGCGATTCGGCTGCCTTCACCTTGCCGCGACGACCATAGCCAAGGTGAAGAGTACTTCATGCCTACGATCAACCAGCTGATCCGCAAGGGTCGCGAACCGCAGAAGGCCAAGAGCAAGGTCCCTGCGATGGAACAGAACCCGCAGAAGCGCGGCGTCTGCACCCGCGTTTACACCACGACCCCGAAGAAGCCGAACTCGGCGCTGCGCAAGGTTGCCAAGATCCGTCTGACCAACCAGCGCGAAGTCATCTCGTACATTCCGGGTGAAGGCCACAACCTGCAGGAGCACTCGGTTGTGCTGATCCGCGGCGGCCGTGTGCGCGACCTTCCGGGCGTGCGCTATCACGTGCTGCGCGGCGTGCTGGATACCCAGGGCGTCAAGGACCGCAAGAAGAGCCGCTCGAAGTACGGCGCCAAGCGTCCGAAGTAAGCCCGCGGGCTGGTTTTCACGGCCAGTGCGCTCCGCGCGCGGCCGCAGATAAGGAATACAAGCGATGTCACGTCGTCGTCGTCCCGAGAAGCGGGAAATCCTGCCGGATCCGAAGTTCAAGGATCAGATCCTGTCGAAGTTCATGAACAACCTCATGCTCGATGGTAAGAAGTCGGTTGCCGAAAGCATCGTTTACGGTGCGCTCGAAACCATGGAAACGCGCGCCAAGAGCGATCCGATCGCGCTGTTCCACGATGCGCTGAACAATGTGAAGCCGCAGATCGAAGTGCGCAGCCGCCGCGTTGGTGGTGCGACCTATCAGGTGCCGGTTGAGGTTCGCCCCGAGCGCGCCCAGGCGCTGGCCATCCGCTGGCTGATCACCGCCGCGCGCAACCGCAGCGAAACCACGATGAGCGCGCGCCTCTCGGCCGAGCTGCTCGACGCTGCCAACAACCGCGGCAACGCGGTCAAGAAGCGCGAAGACACGCACCGCATGGCCGACGCGAACCGCGCGTTCTCGCACTACCGCTGGTAAGGCGTCACACCGCGGTCACAAAACTGCACCAGGGGCGGGGGCCGCAACACGGCTCCTCTCCGACTTAAGGAAACCCAGACCATGGCACGTAGCCATCCTCTTGAAAAATACCGTAATTTCGGTATCATGGCGCACATCGACGCCGGCAAGACCACCACGACGGAACGGATTCTGTTCTACACCGGCAAGTCCTACAAGATCGGCGAAGTCCATGACGGCGCCGCGACCATGGACTGGATGGAGCAGGAGCAGGAGCGCGGGATCACGATCACCTCGGCCGCGACGACCTGCATCTGGAACGACCACCGGCTGAACATCATCGACACCCCGGGCCACGTTGACTTCACCATCGAAGTCGAACGCTCGCTGCGCGTGCTCGACGGTGCGGTTGCCGCGTTTGACGGCGTTGCCGGCGTTGAGCCGCAGTCGGAAACCGTGTGGCGCCAGGCGGACAAGTACAAGGTTCCGCGGATGTGCTTCATCAACAAGCTCGACCGCACTGGCGCCAATTTCTACTACTGCGTCCAGACGATCATCGATCGCCTGGGTGCCACCCCGGCCGTGCTGTATCTGCCGATCGGCGCTGAAAGCGATTTCAAGGGCCTCGTCGACCTCGTCGAGAACCGCGCGATCATCTGGAAGGATGAAAGCCTGGGCGCCGAGTTCTACTACGAGGAAATCCCGGCTGACCTCGCCGACAAGGCGGCGGAATACCGCGAGAAGCTGATCGAACTCGCCGTCGAACAAGACGACACGGCGATGGAAGCCTATCTCGAAGGCAACCTGCCGGACGTCGCGACGCTGAAGGCGCTGATCCGCAAGGGTACGCTTAATCAGTCGTTCGTGCCGGTGCTGTGCGGTTCGGCGTTCAAGAACAAGGGCGTTCAGCCGCTGCTCGACGCGGTGGTGGACTACCTGCCTTCGCCGCTCGACATCGAAGACGTGCAGGGCATCAACCCCGACACCGACGAGCCCGACAGCCGCGCCACGGCTGACGATGCGCCGTTCTCGGCGCTGGCGTTCAAGATCATGAACGACCCGTTCGTCGGCTCGCTGACCTTCACCCGCATCTATTCCGGCACCCTGACCAAGGGCAGCTACCTGAACTCGGTTAAGGGCAAGAAGGAAAAGGTTGGCCGCATGCTCCTGATGCATGCCAACAGCCGCGAAGACATCGAAGAAGCCCATGCGGGTGACATCGTTGCGCTGGCCGGTCTGAAGGAAACGACCACCGGCGATACGCTGTGCTCGGAACGCCAGCCGATCATTCTCGAGCGGATGGAATTCCCCGAGCCGGTGATCGAGCTGTCGGTTGAGCCCAAGACCAAGGCTGACCAGGAAAAGATGGGCCTCGCGCTCAATCGTCTGGCTGCCGAAGATCCCTCGTTCCGCGTCTCGACCGATCATGAATCGGGCCAGACGATCATCAAGGGCATGGGCGAACTGCACCTCGAAATCCTGGTCGACCGCATGAAGCGCGAGTTCAAGGTCGAGGCCAATGTCGGCGCGCCGCAGGTGGCTTACCGCGAATACCTGGCCAAGCCGGTGGACATTGACTACACCCACAAGAAGCAGTCGGGTGGTACCGGTCAGTTCGGCCGCGTGAAGGTCAAGGTCACCCCGGGTGAGCGCGGTTCGGGCTTCGTCTTCAAGGACGAAATCAAGGGCGGTAACATTCCGAAGGAATATATCCCCGCGATCGAAAAGGGCTTCCGCGAGACCGCCGAGACCGGCAGCCTCATCGGCTTCCCGATCATCGACTTCGAAGTCCTGCTCTATGACGGTGCGTACCACGACGTCGACTCGTCGGCCCTGGCCTTCGAAATCGCCGCGCGCGGTGCGATGCGTGAAGTTGCCCAGAAGTCGGGCATCAAGCTGCTCGAGCCGATCATGAAGGTCGAAGTGATCACGCCGGAGGAATACCTTGGCGACGTGATCGGCGACATCAACTCGCGGCGTGGCCAGATCCAGGGCACGGACTCGCGCGGCAACGCGCAGGCCGTGACGGCGATGGTGCCGCTGGCGAACATGTTTGGTTACGTCAACCAGCTGCGTTCTTTCACGCAGGGCCGGGCGAACTACTCGATGTTCTTCGACCATTATGACGAGGTCCCGGCGAATGTCGCGGCCGAGGTCAAGGAGAAGCTTGCCTAACCGGCAAGATGATACTAGGGGCGGCGCCTGATTCAGCGGGCGCCGTCCAAACCCCGCAGATTCAATTCCAAGCGAAAGAAGGTTTGAGACAATGGCTAAGGCTAAGTTTGAGCGGACCAAGCCGCACTGCAACATCGGCACCATCGGTCACGTTGACCATGGCAAGACCACGCTGACCGCTGCGATCACGAAGGTCATGGCTGAAATCAACGGCGGTGAAGCTGTTGACTTCGCGAACATCGACAAGGCTCCCGAAGAGCGCGAGCGTGGCATCACCATCTCGACCGCTCACGTCGAGTATGAAACCGCTGCGCGTCACTACGCTCACGTCGACTGCCCGGGCCACGCTGACTATGTGAAGAACATGATCACCGGCGCGGCTCAGATGGACGGCGCTATCCTCGTGGTGAACGCTGCTGACGGCCCGATGCCGCAGACCCGCGAGCACATCCTGCTCGCCCGTCAGGTCGGCGTGCCGGCCCTGGTCGTCTACATGAACAAGGTTGACCAGGTCGACGACGCTGAAATCCTCGAGCTCGTCGAACTCGAAATCCGCGAGCTGCTGAGCTCGTACGGCTTCGACGGCGACAACATTCCGGTGATCCCGGGTTCGGCTCTGGCCGCGCTGGAAGGCCGCGACGAAAACATCGGCAAGGAATCGATCATTGCCCTGATGAACGCCGTCGACACTGCCATCCCGCAGCCCCCGCGTCCGACCGACAAGCCGTTCCTGATGCCGGTCGAAGACGTGTTCTCGATCTCGGGTCGTGGTACGGTTGTGACCGGCCGCGTCGAAACCGGCATCGTCAAGGTTGGCGAAGAAGTCGAAGTCGTCGGTCTGAAGGACACCCAGAAGACCGTCGTGACCGGCGTCGAAATGTTCCGCAAGCTGCTCGATCAGGGTGAAGCCGGCGACAACATCGGTGCCCTGGTTCGTGGTCTGAAGCGTGAAGACGTTGAGCGTGGTCAGGTTCTGGCCAAGCCCGGCACCGTCACCCCGCACACCGAATTCAGCGCCGAAGTCTACGTGCTGTCGAAGGACGAAGGTGGCCGTCACACGCCGTTCTTCGCCAACTACCGCCCGCAGTTCTACTTCCGCACCACCGACGTGACCGGCGAAGTGATCCTCCCCGAGGGCACCGAAATGGTCATGCCGGGCGACAACATCGCTCTGTCGGTCAAGCTGATCGCGCCGATCGCGATGGATGAAGGTCTGCGCTTCGCAATTCGCGAAGGCGGCCGCACCGTCGGTTCGGGCGTTGTCTCGAAGATCACGAAGTAATTCGTCGATCCTCGGGTAACCGAGACTCAAAGGCCCGGCCTCCGCAAGGAGGCCGGGCTTTTTCGTTGCAGGAGAGGGAAGGGATGGCCCGTAAATACTCAAAGCACGGCCCACGCGAAAATTACGCGCGCGATGACGAGGAAGCCCCCGAGGCTCCCCCGCCGCCCGACTGCTGGCTGTGCGAGCGGCCCTGTGGCGAGGCGGTGGTCTGGCACCATCCCGTCCCCAAGAGCCGAGGCGGGCGCGATACCGTGCCGATGCACCCGATCTGTCAGAACATGTTGATCACGACCTTCACCAATTCCGAGCTGCAACGCTACGGGCTGGATCCAAGCCTGCTAAGGATCGAGCCGCGCGTGGAGAAGTTCATCAATTGGGTTGCCGGCAAGGACCCGGATTTCAACGCGCCGCTCGGGAAGAAGAAGGGACGTTGATTCCGTGGCGGATGCCCCATCTGTTACGCGGTAGGCTTAGTTTGAGTCATTTTCTTACTCGGCGGGAAGGGCAGGCCTCAACCCCGCGGAATTGCCGCAATTGCGCAAGAAAAGGGGCTTGCACGAATCCCCCACCCTGTGTAGGGGCGCGGCTCGAATTTGGTCGGAGTGCAAGCTCCGTGGCTCTTTCTCATCGGTAGCAGGACACAATGGAAGCTCAGAACATCCGCATTCGTCTCAAGGCATTCGATCACCGCGTGCTGGACCAGGCGACTGGCGAAATCGCCGAGACCGCTCGCCGCACTGGCGCGCTGATCCGGGGCCCCATTCCTCTGCCGACCCAGATCGAGAAGTTCTGCGTTAACCGCGGCCCGCACATCGACAAGAAGTCGCGTGAGCAGTTCGAGGTGCGCACCTACAAGCGGTTGCTCGATATCGTGCAGCCGAACGCCACCACCGTGGACGCGCTGATGAAGCTCGACCTGGCTGCTGGCGTGAACGTCGAGATTAAGCTGGCTTAATTCGCCGGCGCGGCCTATAGGCCGCACGCAACCGGGTTTCGGCCCGGCTCCTAGCGGAACCCAGTAGGGAACCCGCGACGAGACAGAGCCCCGGCAATAGCCGGGGACACAAGGGATACCTCCGGATTTATCCGGGCAAGCGTCCCCCGTCTCGCCTCCACCCGGAGGCACTCAGCCCGGACGGGGCTCGTTTCACATTTTGGGCTGAACACGCCTGTGGGGATGGTCCTCGCAGGCCTCTGTAGGAGAACGGATCATGCGTACCGGCGTGATCGCCAAGAAGGTGGGGATGACCCGCCTGTTCCAGGAGGACGGACGGCACGTGCCCGTTACCGTTCTGGCGCTGGAAGATTGCCAGGTGGTGTCCGTGCGCACCGCTGAAACCGACGGCTATGTCGCGGTTCAGCTGGGTGCCGGCAGTGCCAAGCAGAAGAACGTTGCCAAGCCGCAGCGTGAACATTTCGCCAAGGCCCAGGTGCCCCTGAAGGCCCAGGTTGTCGAATTCCGCGTGGCCGATGACGCCGTGCTGGAAGTCGGCGCGACGATCGCTGCCTCGCACTTCGTGCCGGGCCAGATGGTCGACGTTGCTGGCACGACCCAGGGCAAGGGTTTCCAGGGTGCGATGAAGCGCTGGGGTTTCGGCGGTATGCGCGCCACCCACGGTGTTTCGATCAGCCACCGTGCCCACGGTTCGACGGGTAACCGCCAGGATCCGGGCCGCGTCTTCAAGAACAAGAAGATGGCCGGCCACATGGGCGACCGCAACCGCACGCAGCAGAACCTCGAAGTCGTCCGCGTGGACGATGAGCGCGGCCTGATCTTCGTCAAGGGTTCGGTTCCGGGTGCCAAGAATTCGTGGCTGACCGTTCACGATGCCGTGAAGGTCGCCCGTCACGCCGAGGCCCCCTATCCGGCCGGCATCAAGGGTGCCGCCAACAGCAATGACTCGGCAGCTGCCGACACCCCGGCGGAAGACGTCGCGGCTGTCGAAGCCACCGAAGGCCAGGAGGGCTAAGTCGTGAAGGTCAAGCTTTCCAACCTCGATGGCACCGCCGCCAAGGGCGACATCGATCTCAATGACGACGTGTTCGGCCTCGAGCCGCGCGCCGACATCCTCCACCGCGTTGTCACCTGGCAGCTCGAGAACCGCCGCGGCATCGCCCGCGCCGCTCGCGAGCGTTCGGACGTGGCCCGCACCGGCAAGAAGTTCGGTCGCCAGAAGGGCGGCGGTACGGCTCGTCACGGTGACCGCAAGGCCCCGATCTTCATCGGCGGTGGCAAGGCCATGGGTCCGCGTCGTCGTGAATTCGACGTCTCGCTGAACAAGAAGGTCCGCGCACTGGGTCTCAAGATGGCGCTCTCGGCCAAGGCCAAGTCGGGCCTGGTCGTGGTCGACACCCTTGATCTCAAGGATGCCAAGACCAAGGCCGTTGCCGAACAGCTCGCCAAGGCGAACTGGGGCAAGAAGGTGCTGGTGATTGACGGTGAAGCCGTGAACGAAGGCTTCGCCCGCGCTTCGGCCAACCTGATCGGCGTCAACGTCCTCCCGGCCATCGGCGCCAACGTCTATGACATCCTGAAGCATGATACGCTGGTGCTGACGCGCGCCGCGGTCGAAAAGCTGGAGGCGCGTTTCAATGGCTAAGGACGCAATCGACACGCGTCACTACGACGTGATCGTGGCTCCCCACATCACCGAGAAGTCGACGCTGCTCAGCGAAAACAACGCTGTGGTCTTCAAGGTGGCTGAAAAGGCCACCAAGCCCGAAATCAAGGCGGCCGTCGAGGCGCTGTTCGGGGTGAAGGTCAAGAGCGTGAACACGCTGACCCAGAAGGGCAAGACCAAGCGCTGGAAGGGTAAGCCCTACAAGCGCTCGGACGTGAAGAAGGCTGTTGTGACGCTGGCTGCTGGCCAGTCGATCGACGTCACCAGCGGGATCTGAGGCTGAACCATGGCACTCAAGAACTATAACCCGACCAGCCCCGGCCGCCGCGGCCTGATCCTGGTCGACAAGTCGTCGCTGTGGAAGGGCAAGCCCGTCAAGGCGCTGACCGAAGGCAAGCGCAAGACCGGTGGCCGTAACAACAAGGGCCATGTGACCTCGCGCGGGATCGCCGGTGGTCACAAGCAGAAGTACCGCTTCATCGACTTCAAGCGTCGCAAGTGGGACATGCCGGCTACTGTCGAGCGTCTGGAATATGACCCCAACCGCACGGCCTTCATCGCCCTCGTCAAGTACGAAGACGGTGAGCAGACCTACATCATCGCCCCGCAGCGTCTCGCTGTTGGTGACGTGGTGGTCGCTGGTGAAAAGACCGACGTGAAGCCGGGCAACGCCATGCTGCTCAGCCAGATGCCGGTCGGCACAATCTGCCACAACGTGGAGATGAAGCCGGGCAAGGGCGGTCAGATCGCCCGTTCGGCCGGGACCTATGTCCAGGTCGTTGGCCGTGACCGCGGGATGGTGATCGTTCGCCTGAACTCGGGCGAGCAGCGCTACCTGCGCGGTGACTGCATGGGCACGGTTGGCGCGGTCTCGAACCCCGACAACCAGAACACCAACCTGGGCAAGGCCGGCCGTAATCGCTGGCTCGGCCGTCGTCCGCTGACCCGCGGCGTCGCCAAGAACCCGGTCGACCACCCGCACGGTGGTGGTGAAGGCCGCACCTCGGGTGGCCGTCATCCGGTTACCCCGTGGGGCAAGCCGACCAAGGGTGCTCGTACCCGCCATAACAAGCAGACGGACAAGATGATTATCCGTTCGCGTCACGCCAAGAAGAAGAGGTAAGCCACCATGGCACGCTCCGTCTGGAAAGGCCCCTTCGTCGACCTGCACCTGCTGAAGAAGGCGGAAGCCCAGCAGGAAGCCGGCACTCGCGCCGCACCGATCAAGACCTGGTCGCGTCGTTCGACGATCCTGCCGCAGTTCGTCGGCCTGACGTTCAACGTCTACAATGGCCACAAGTTCATCCCCGTCTCGGTCAACGAAGACATGGTCGGTCACAAGCTTGGTGAATTTGCGCCCACGCGCAGCTTCCCCGGCCACGCTGCCGACAAGAAGGGCAAGCGCTAATGGGCAAGCAAGCAGCTCCGCGCCGCGTTGGTGAAAAGGAAGCGCTCTCGGTCGGCACCACGATCCGTGGTTCGGCCCAGAAGCTCAACCTGGTCGCCGCCCTGATCCGCGGCAAGAAGGCCGAAGAGGCCATGAACATCCTCGCCTTCTCGACGAAGGCGATGGCGGTCGACGCCCGCAAGGTCCTCGCTTCGGCGATCGCCAACGCGGAAAACAACCACAACCTCGACGTTGACGCGTTGGTCGTGGCTGAAGCCAGCGTTGGCAAGTCGGTCACCATGAAGCGGTTCCACACCCGTGGCCGCGGCAAGTCGACCCGCATCCTGAAGCCGTTCTCGCGGCTGCGGATCGTGGTCCGTGAAGTTGAGGAGGCCTGATCATGGGTCACAAGAGCAACCCGATCGGCCTGCGTCTGCAGATCAACCGTACCTGGGACAGCCGCTGGTACGCCGAAGGCAAGAACTATGCGCAGATGCTTGAGGAAGATCTCAAGATGCGCAAGTTCATCATGGAAACGCTGCCCCAGGCCGCGATCTCCAAGGTGGTCATCGAGCGTCCGGCCAAGCTGTGCCGCGTGTCGATCTATGCCGCCCGTCCGGGCGTCATCATCGGCAAGAAGGGCGCCGACATCGAAAAGCTGCGCTCGCAGCTCGCCGCGATGACCTCGAGCGACGTCAAGCTGAACATCGTCGAAATCCGCAAGCCGGAAATCGATTCGAAGCTTGTTGCCCAGGGCATTGCCGATCAGCTGATCCGCCGTGTGGCTTTCCGCCGTGCGATGAAGCGGGCCGTGCAGTCGGCGCTGCGTCTCGGTGCCGAAGGCATCAAGATCACCTGCTCGGGCCGTCTGGGCGGGGCTGAAATCGCCCGCGTCGAATGGTACCGCGAAGGCCGTGTGCCGCTGCACACCCTGCGCGCCAACATCGACTACGCCGAAGCCGAAGCGCTGACCGCCTATGGGATCATCGGCATCAAGTGCTGGATCTTCAAGGGTGAGATCCTCGGTCACGATCCGATGGCCCAGGACCGCCTGATGATGGAGGCTCAGACCTCCGGCGTGCGCCCGGCGCGCGATGACCGCAGGAACTAAGTCATGCTGCAACCTAAGAAAACCAAGTTCCGCAAGGCCTTCAAGGGCCGGATCAAGGGCGACGCCAAGGGCGGTACCGACCTGAACTTCGGGTCCTATGGCCTCAAGGCGCTTGAGCCGGAGCGGATCACCGCTCGTCAGATCGAAGCGGCTCGTCGTGCGATCACGCGTCACATCAAGCGTCAGGGGCGCCTGTGGATCCGTGTTTTCCCGGACGTGCCGGTGTCGAAGAAGCCGGCCGAAGTCCGTCAGGGTAAGGGCAAGGGTTCGATCGAATACTGGGCAGCCCGGGTTAAGCCTGGCCGCATCCTGTTCGAGTTGGACGGCGTTGCCGGGCCGCTGGCCGCCGAAGCCTTCAGCCGCGCTGCGATGAAGCTGCCGATCAAGACCAAGGTTGTCGCCCGCCTGGGTGACACCTCGCACCTGGGAGGTGAATGATGGCCAAGGTTGAAGACCTCCGCGCCAAGACCGAGGATCAGCTGACCGCTGACCTGGCCGAACTGAAGCGGGAAGCGTTCAATCTGCGCTTCCAGGCCGCGACGAACCAGCTGGAGCGCCCGGCGCGCATCAAGGAAGTGCGCCGCGACATCGCCCGCATCAAGACGTTGCAGGGCGAACGCGCCCGCGCAGCGAAGTAAGGAGCCCACAGATGCCCAAGCGTATCCTGATCGGGACTGTGGTTTCCGACAAGACCGACAAGACCGTGGTCGTGAAGGTCGAGCGTAAGGTGAAGCACCCGCTCTACGGGAAGATCATCCGTCGTTCGAAGAAGTATCACGCCCACGACGAAGACAACGCCTTCAAGACCGGTGAAACGGTGCGGATCGAAGAGACTGCCCCGATTTCGAAGCTCAAGACCTGGAAGGTCATCGAGCGGGTCCAGGCCGGCAAGACCGCTGCGGTCGAAGCTGACGTCTAAGTCGACACCCAATTTGGAACTGCCGGACTGGTTCCGGCAAGCCAGTGAGAAGGAACCGGATCTATGATCCAGATGCAATCAAACCTCGACGTCGCTGACAACAGCGGCGCGAAGCGCGTCCAGTGCATCAAGGTGCTGGGCGGCTCCAAGCGCCGCACTGCCGGCGTGGGCGACATCATCGTGGTGTCGGTCAAGGAAGCACAGCCCCGCACTAAGGTGAAGAAGGGCGACGTGCACCGCGCCGTCATCGTTCGCACCCGCAAGGACGTGCGCCGCGCTGACGGCAGCGTGATCCGTTTCGACAGCAATGCTGCCGTGCTGATCAACAAGAACGCCGAGCCCATCGGCACCCGCATCTTCGGCCCCGTGGTCCGCGAACTGCGCGGCAAGGGCTACATGAAGATCATCAGCCTTGCGCCGGAGGTCCTCTAAATGTCCGCTGCCAAGATCAAGAAGGGTGACAACGTCGTTATCCGCTCGGGCAAGGACAAGGGCCGCACCGGTACTGTCCTTCAGGTCATGCCGAAGGAAGGCAAGGTCCTGGTCCAGGGCGTGAACGTGGCCGTGCGTCACCGCAAGCCGAGCCAGGCGAACCCGCAGGGTGGCATCGATCGCCGCGAAGCGCCGCTCGCGATCTCGAAGGTCGGCCTGGTCGATCCGAAGACCGGCAAGGCGACCCGCGTGCGCTTTGAAGACAAGGACGGCAAGAAGGTCCGCGTGGCCGTGAAGTCCGGGGAGACCATCAATGGCTGATAAATACGTGCCCCGTCTTCGCAAGAAGTACGACGAGCAGATCGCCAAGGCGATGACCGAGAAGTTCGGTTATGCCAACGTGATGGAAGTTCCGAAGATCGAGAAGATCACGCTCAACATGGGCGTTGGCGAAGGCAGCCAGGACAAGAAGAAGGTCCAGACCGCCGCCGCCGAAATGGAACTGATCGCTGGCCAGAAGCCGGTGATCACCAAGGCGAAGAAGTCGATCGCGCAGTTCAAGCTGCGTGAAGGCATGCCGATCGGTTGCAAGGTTACCCTGCGCCGTGAACGCATGTACGAATTCCTCGACCGCCTGATCACCGTGGCAATGCCCCGCATCCGCGACTTCCGTGGCCTCAATGCGAAGTCGTTCGACGGCCGCGGCAACTATGCCATGGGCCTGAAGGAGCAGATCATCTTCCCAGAGATCAGCTACGACCAGATCGAGAAGGTGCGTGGGATGGACATCATTGTCACCACCACTGCCAAGACCGACGACGAAGCGCGCGAGCTGCTGCGTCTGTTTGGTTTCCCGTTCCCGGCGGAAGCCGAAGCTGCGCAAGCGGCCTGAGATAAAGAGAGCTTAAGTCCATGGCGAAACTGAGTTCCGTGAACAAGAACGAGCGCCGCAAGCAGCTCGTGAAGAAGTATGCGGCCAAGTATGCTGCCCTCAAGGCGCAGGCTGACGACAAGTCGCTCGATGAAACCGAGCGTCTGATCGCCCGTCTGAAGCTGGCGGAAATCCCACGCAACGGCAACCCGACCCGGGTTCGCAACCGCTGCGCCACCACCGGCCGCCCGCGCGGCTACTATCGCAAGTTCGGCCTTTGCCGCATTGAGCTGCGTGATCTTGCCAACAAGGGCATGATCCCGGGCGTGACAAAGTCGAGCTGGTAAGGATCAAGCGATGGCACTGACCGATCCCCTGGGTGATATGCTCACCCGTATCCGTAACGGCCAGCGTGCGAAGAAGGACTCCGTCCTTTCGCCGGCTTCGAAGCTGCGCGCCCGCGTGCTCGAAGTCCTGCAGCGCGAAGGCTATATCCGTGGCTACTCGGAGGACGCTACTGGCGCCCACCCGCAGCTGCGCATCGAACTGAAGTACTTCGAAGGCGAACCGGCGATCAAGCACGTCGCTCGCGTCTCGAAGCCGGGCCGCCGGGTCTACTCGGGCAGCAAGGAGCTGCCGGTGATCCGCAACGGTCTTGGCATCACCATCGTCTCGACGCCGCGTGGCGTGCTCTCGGATGCCGAAGCGCGCGCTCACAACGTCGGCGGCGAAGTGCTGGCGGAGGTGTTCTGATGAGCCGCATCGGTAAGCGTCCGGTGTCGATCCCGAGCGGCGTCACCGCCGAAATCGCGAACGGCACCCTCACCGTGAAGGGCCCCAAGGGCACCCTTACGCTGGGTCTGCGCGACGAGATTGCCTACAAGGTCGACGGTGACAGCATCTCGGTGCTGCCGGCCAACGACAGCAAGCAGGCTCGCGCCTTCTGGGGCATGCAGCGCACTCTCGTTGACAACCTCGTCACCGGGGTCACCCAGGGTTACACCAAGGTCCTCGAGATCACCGGTGTCGGCTACCGCGCCAATGCTCAGGGCAAGAACCTGAAGCTGCAGCTCGGCTACAGCCACGACGTCGATTTCCCGGTGCCGGAAGGCATCGAGATCAAGACGCCGGATAACACCACGATCGAGATCTCCGGGATCGACAAGCAGAAGGTCGGCCAGGTTGCGGCCGAGATCCGTCGCTGGCGCAAGCCCGAGCCTTACAAGGGCAAGGGTATCAAGTACCGCGGCGAGTTCATCTTCCGCAAGGAAGGGAAGAAGAAGTAATGGCCAAGCTTTCCCTGTTCGAGCGCCGTCGTCGGCGCGTTCGCACCGCGCTCAAGGCGCGCGCCGGTGGCCGTCCGCGGCTTTCGGTGCACCGTTCGGGTCGCCACATCTACGCCCAGATCATCGACGATGCCGCCGGCCGCACGCTGGCTGCCGCATCGACCCTGGGCTGCAAGGGCGGTTCCAACGTCGATGCTGCCGCCAAGGTCGGTTCGACCCTGGCCGAAGCTGCCAAGAAGGCCGGCGTCACCTCCGTCGTGTTCGATCGCGGCGGCTACCTGTTCCATGGCCGCGTCAAGGCGCTGGCTGATGCCGCCCGTGAAGGCGGGCTGGAGTTCTGACAATGGCTGACGAAAACAACACCAACGAAGCCGAAGCTCCGATCGCGGCCACCGAAGTTCCGGGTGCCGACACTGGCGGCGAAGCCCGTGAAGCTCGCGGCCGTGGCCGTGGCCGTGGCGGCAACGATCGCGGCGGTGACCGTGGCGGTCGTGGCCGTGGCCGTGACGATCGTCGTGGCCGTGGCGGAGACGATGACGGCGGTGAAGAGCTGATCGAGAAGCTGGTCCACATCAACCGCGTCTCGAAGACCGTCAAGGGCGGCAAGCGCTTTGGTTTCGCCGCGCTGGTCGTGGTGGGCGATGGCAAGGGCCGCGTTGGCTTCGGTCATGGCAAGGCGCGCGAAGTGCCGGAAGCCATCACCAAGGCGACCGCTTCGGCCAAGAAGAAGATGGTTCGCGTTCCGCTCAAGGAAGGCCGCACCCTGCATCACGACGGCAAGGGCCGGTTCGGTGCGGGCAAGGTGAACCTGCGCTCGGCTCCGGCCGGGACCGGGATCATCGCCGGTGGCCCGATGCGCGCCGTCTTCGAAAGCCTGGGCGTGGCCGACGTGGTGACCAAGTCGGTCGGCACCTCGAACCCCTACAACATGATCCGCGCCACCTTCGACGCTCTGGTTAGCCAGACTTCGCCGAAGTCGGTCGCCCAGCGTCGCGGCAAGAAGGTTGCCGACCTGCTGGGTCGCGGCGGTGCGAGCGCAGCCGAGGCGGAAGCCGAAGCTGCCGCGATCACGGAGTAAGCTGACATGGCGAAGATCAAGATCAAGCAGATCGGTTCGCCGATCCGTCGTCCGGAAAGCCAGAAGAAGATTCTGGTCGGCCTGGGCCTGGGCAAGATGCACCGCGTGGTGGAGTTGGAAGATACTCCCGAAGTGCGCGGCGCGATCGCCAAGCTGCCGCATATGGTGGCAGTGGTCGATTGACCAATTCGACATCCCGGCTTCGGCCGGGATGTTTCTTTCAGCGCGACTAAAGCGAAAGCGAGTGCAACGACATGAAACTCAACGAAATCTCTGACAACAAGGGCGCCCGCAAGAGCCGGATGCGCGTCGGCCGTGGTATCGGTTCGGGCAAGGGCAAGACTGCTGGCCGCGGCCAGAAGGGTGCCAAGGCTCGTTCGGGCGTCTCGGTGAACGGCTTCGAAGGCGGCCAGATGCCGCTGCACATGCGGATCCCGAAGCGCGGCTTCAACAACATCTTCGCCAAGGACTATGCCGAAGTGAACCTGGGCCTGATCCAGAAGTTCATCGACGCCGGCAAGCTCGACATCAAGGCCGTGATTGATCACGCCGCGCTGAAGGCCGCCGGTTTGGCCCGTGGCGGCAAGGATGGCGTGCGCCTGCTCGGCAAGGGTGAGTTCACCGCCAAGGTCAAGTTTGCCGTTACCGGTGCCAGCAAGGGTGCCGTGGCCGCAGTCGAAAAGGCTGGCGGGTCGGTTGAACTGCCGGCTGAACAGCCGAGCGAGCACGAGAAGAAGACTGCTCGCCGCGAAGCCAACAAGGCTGCGAAGTAATTCGAATCCATCCCCGCCGGTCAGGCGGGGATGGATTTGTTTGCAGGGTTTGGACTTCGCCGCATGCTCCCTATATGGGGCTGATCAGCGGTCCGGGGCGGACCCAAAGCAAGGTTCACTTACCCGATGGCTTCACGTGCCGATAACGTTGCGAGCAATCTTAATCTCGCGAATTTCTCCAAGGCGACCGAGCTGAAGAACCGCATCTGGTTCACGCTTGGTGCCCTGATTGTCTTCCGCTTCCTGAGCTTCGTGCCGCTCCCCGGGGTCAACCCGCTGGTGCTCGAGCAGCTCTATGCCCAGACGCGCGGCGGCATTCTCGATATCTTCAACACCTTCTCGGGCGGCAGCCTTGAGCGCATGAGCCTCATCGCGCTGGGCATCATGCCCTACATCACGGCCTCGATCGTGGTGCAGCTCGCAGCTTCGCTTCATCCCTCGCTGATGGCGCTGAAGAAGGAAGGCGAAAGCGGCCGCAAGAAGCTCAACCAATACACCCGCTACGGCACCGTGCTGCTGACGGCGGTGCAGGGCTGGTTCATTGCTTCGGGCCTTGAAGCCTATGGCGCCTCAAGCGGTCTCCAGGCCGTGGTCAACCCGGGTATGATGTTCAAGGTTGTGGCCGTGATCAGCCTGATCGGTGGGACCATGTTCCTGCTCTGGCTGGGTGAGCAGATCACCAGCCGTGGGATCGGTAACGGCACCTCGTTGATCATTATGGCCGGCATTGTCGCCCAGATGCCAACCTTCATCTCGAACCTGTTCGAAGGCGGCCGTTCGGGTTCGATCAGCGGCTTCACCATCGCGATGGCGGTTGGTGTGCTGGTGGTCCTCGTGCTGTTCATCTGCTTTATGGAGCGGGCGACGCGGCGTCTGCTGATCCAGTATCCCAAGCGTGCCAGCCAGCACGGCATGATGCAGGCCGATCGCAGCCATCTGCCGCTCAAGATCAACACCGCGGGCGTGATCCCGCCGATCTTCGCCAGCTCGCTGTTGCTGCTGCCGCTGACGATCAGCCAGTTCGCGGGCAACTCGATTTCGCCTGATACCCCGATGGGTAGCGCGATTGTGACGCTCAACCAGTACCTGGCGCATGGCCAGCCGCTATACATGACGCTCTACGCGATCGGCATCATCTTCTTCTGCTTCTTCTACACCGCCGTGGTGTTCAACCCGGAAGAAACGGCCGATAACCTGAAGCGCAACGGCGGGTTCATCCCTGGCATCCGCCCGGGCAAGAGCACGGCAACCTATCTCGATTACGTGCTGACCCGCATCACCGTCATCGGTGCGCTTTACATCACCGTGGTCTGCGTCATCCCCGAGTGGTGGATCGCCTCGACCGGGCTCAACATGATGTTCCTGGGCGGCACCAGCCTGCTGATCGTGGTCAACGTGACCGTCGACACGATCACCCAGATCCAATCGCACCTGCTGGCGCACCAGTATGGCGACCTTATCAAGAAGGCGAAGCTGAAAGGCCGCATTCGCTGATCGACACTTGGGGGTACCTGACGTGAACATCATCCTTCTGGGCCCCCCGGGTGCGGGCAAGGGTACTCAGGCACAGCGCCTGGTCGAGCGACACGGCATGCGCCAGCTCTCGACCGGGGACATGCTCCGCGCGGCGGTCAAGGCCGCCACGCCGGTTGGTCTTCAGGCCAAGGCGGTGATGGAACGCGGCGAGCTGGTCTCGGACGAGATCGTCTCGGCGCTGATCGGGGAAGAGCTCGATGCCATGGGGCCTGGGATCGGCGCGATCTTCGATGGTTATCCGCGTACCGCCGCCCAGGCCGAAGCGCTTGACAGCATCCTGAGCCAGCGGGGCCGCAGCCTTGATCACGTCATCGAACTCGACGTCAACGAGGATGCGCTGGTTGAGCGCATCACGGGGCGCTTCACCTGCGCCAATTGCGGCAAGGGCTATCACGACAAGTTCGAGCGCCCCAAGGTAGACGGGGTCTGCGACAAGTGCGGCTCGACCGAATTCAAGCGCCGGCCGGATGACAACGAGGAAACCGTGCGGACCCGCATGGCCGAGTATCGCGCCAAGACCGAGCCGATCCTGCCGATCTATGAGGCTCGCGGCATCGTCAGCCGCGTCGACGGCATGGCTGAAATGGATCAGGTGACGGCGGCAATCGAACAGGTTATCGCTTCCTGATCCTGCCTGGGGAGGGAAGGGCAATGCACCGATCACTAGCCGCCGCCGCATTGTTGCTGGCAACGCCGTTGCAGGCGGAGCTGGCGGCCAGTTCCGACGCCGGTTTCGTCAGCAATCATGTGGTTACTGTCGCGGCTGAACCCGCAGCGGTTTGGAAGGTCCTTGTCGCCCCGAACCAGTGGTGGTCGCCCAGCCATACCTATTCGGGCGACGCCGCGAACCTCTATCTGGATGCCCAGGCCACCGGCTGCTTCTGCGAGAAGCTGCCCAAGCCTGCCGACGCGCCGGAAGGGCAGCGGATGGGCAGCGTCGAGCACATGCATGTGGTCTATGCCGATCCGCAGCGCGGGGTGTTGCGGATGACTGGCGGCCTCGGTCCCCTGCAGGGCGAAGCGGTCCACGGTGTACTTACGATCTCCCTGAAGCGAGAGGGTGAGGGCACGCAGATCAAGTGGCGCTATGCGGTGGGTGGCGTGTGGCAGGCCAAGCCAGCCGAGTTGGCGCCGCTGGTCGACAAGGTACTGGCCGAACAGGTCCAGCGCCTGGCCGACAAGGCGGCACCGCCCAAGGAAACGGTCGATCCGCCGAAGGGCTAGAACCGCGCAGAACTGCGGCGTTGACAGGCGAGGCGAATCACCTTAAGCGCCCGGTCCATTCGGCATGAACGGATAAGTCCGGAAGGCGAGGGCCATTGGCGCGCCAACCGGGCTTTTTGCCGTTCTGACGAATGAGCGTTGAGATGGAAGGTGGCGGATACCCTGCCGCCTTCTGTGGAGCATGGAGAAGTAAGTGGCTCGTATTGCCGGGGTAAACATCCCCACCAACAAGCGCGTAATCATCGCGCTCACCTACATTCACGGTATCGGCCCTTTCAAGGCCCGCCAGATCGTTGACAAGCTGGGTATCGACCATACCCGCCGGGTTGCTGACCTTTCCGACCAGGAAGTCCTGCACATCCGCGAATCGATCGACGCTGAGCACACGGTTGAGGGTGACCTCCGCCGCGAGACCGCGATGAACATCAAGCGCCTGATGGATCTGGCCTGCTATCGCGGCCTGCGTCATCGCAAGGGCCTGCCGGTTCGCGGTCAGCGCACCCACACCAACGCCCGCACCCGCAAGGGTAAGGCGAAGCCCATCGCCGGCAAGAAGAAGTAAGCGCCAGACCTCAGGTCCAGCAGCTTTCCCTTCCCGATATTCGAGTAGGACAACCAAATGGCACGCGAACCCCAGCGCATTAAGCGCCGCGAGCGGAAGAACATCACCAGCGGCATCGCGCATGTGAATGCTAGCTTCAATAACACCATGATCACCATCACCGACGCCCAGGGCAATGCGATCTCCTGGTCCAGCGCCGGCATGATGGGCTTCAAGGGTAGCCGCAAGTCGACCCCGTATGCCGCTCAGGTGGCTGCTGACGACGCCGGCAAGAAGGCCGCCGAACACGGCGTGCGCACCCTGGAAGTCGAAGTGAAGGGCCCCGGTTCGGGCCGCGAAAGCGCGCTGCGTGCCTTGCAGGCCGTTGGCTTCACCATCACTTCGATCCGCGACGTCACGCCGATCCCGCACAACGGGGTCCGGCCTTCGAAGCGTCGCCGCGTCTGATCGAGTTATCGTGGCGATGGGGCCCCATCGCCGCAGTTCAGGATCGGTCGCAGCGCTGAGAAGCGTGGTGGCCGTTCCCGCCAAAACAAGACCCTAGGGGAAGTCCATGACTGTCAACATCAAGAACTGGCAGGAACTCAAGAAGCCCAACGCCCTCGAGGTGAAGCCGGGCAACGACCCCAAGCGCCGCGCCACCTTCGTCGCCGAGCCGCTCGAGCGCGGTTTCGGCCTGACGCTGGGCAACGCGCTGCGCCGGGTGCTGCTGTCCTCGCTGCAGGGCGCGGCCATCACCTCGATCAAGATCGAGAACGTGCTGCACGAATTCTCGTCGCTCGCCGGCGTGCGTGAAGACGTGACCGACATCGTGCTGAACGTGAAGCAGATCGCGCTGAAGATGCAGGGCGAAGGCCCGAAGCGTCTGCAGCTGTCGGCAACTGGTCCGGCTGAAGTCAAGGCTGGCGATATTGCCGTCTCGGGTGACATCGAGGTCATGAACAAGGACCTCGTTATCTGCCACCTCGACGAAGGCGCGACGCTGAACATGGAACTGACCGCCGACACCGGCAAGGGCTATGTCCCGGCCGTGTCGAATCGTCCGGTTGACGCGCCGATCGGGCTGATCCCGGTCGACTCGCTCTACTCGCCGGTGCGCCAGGTTTCGTATAAGGTCGACAACGCCCGCATCGGCCAGGAGCTGGACTACGACAAGCTGAACCTGACCGTCGAAACCGACGGCACGGTCACCCCGGAAGATGCCGTGGCCTTTGCCGCGCGGATCCTCCAGGACCAGCTTTCGCTGTTCGTCCACTTCGACGACGCCGTGCCGATGGGCAGCTCGCCTATGATCGGCCTGGCCGCGGCTCCGGCCGAGGAAAGCGACACCAACCAGCTCAACCGTTACCTCCTCAAGAAGGTCGACGAGCTCGAGCTGTCGGTGCGTTCGGCCAACTGCCTCAAGAACGACAACATCATCTACATCGGCGACCTGGTCCAGAAGACCGAGGCCGAGATGCTCCGCACGCCGAACTTCGGCCGCAAGTCGCTTAACGAGATCAAGGAAGTCCTGAGCTCGATGGGCCTGCGCCTCGGCATGGACATCCCTGGCTGGCCGCCGGAAAACATCGAGGAAATGGCCAAGAAGCTCGAACAGGAGCTGCTGGGCTAATCAGATACGGGGCACCTTCGGGTGCCCCGACGGTTATCGGCGGCGACCGCAAAAGCTGCCAGCTACGGGCTACCTGATACGGGCCCCTAACGAACGAAGGAAAGACCCATGCGTCACAAAGTTGGCGGGCGTAAGCTCAACCGCACTTCCAGCCACCGCAAGGCGCTGCTGCGCAACATGTCGGCGGCTCTGATCAAGCATGAACAGATCACCACCACGCTGCCCAAGGCGCGTGAGCTGCGTCCCTATCTGGAAAAGCTGATTACCCTGGCAAAGCATGGCGGCCTGTCGAACCGCCGTCTGGCCCATGCCCGTCTGCTCGACGAAGCCCAGGAAAAGAAGCTGTTTGAAGTCCTGGCCGCGCGTTACGCCGATCGCCAGGGTGGCTACACCCGCGTGATCAAGGCCGGCATCCGCGCCTCGGACGCCGCGCCGATGGCCGTGATCGAACTGGTTGACCGCGATACCTCGGCCAAGGGCCAGGATTCGGGTCCGGTCATGATGGTCGAAGACGCCGAATAAGCGCTTCGCTGCGACCTTTGGTCCAGTTGCAAAGGCGGGGGTGACTGTTACGGTCATCCCCGCCTTTTCGCATTTCGGAGCCTTGCATGCTGCGTCGCCTTCCGGCCACCCTGGCCGCCCTTGTTGCCTTCTCGCTCGTCGCTCCCGTCACCGCTGAAAAGATGATCTTGTCCTACCCGGAAACCAGCAAGCTCGCTCTCGTCGAAACGCAATTTGGTGAAGCGGTCCCCGATCCCTACCGCTGGCTTGAAAATGACGTGCGCACCGACAAGGCCGTGGCCGATTGGGTGGCCAAGCAGAATTCGCTGACCCAGGGCTATCTGGCGCAGCTGCCCCAGCGCGCCTGGTTTGCGCAGCGGATCAAGGCGCTGATGGACTACGAACGGTTTGGTCTGCCGCGGAAGGCTGGCGGCTACTATTTCTACATGCGCAATGCGGGGCTACAGAACCAGTCGCAGCTGTTTGTCCGGAAGGGACTGAACGGCACGCCGAAGCTGCTGATCGATCCCAATGCCTGGGCCAAGGACGGAGCGACCGCGCTCGATGCCTGGGTGCCCTCGAAGAATGGCAAGCTGTTGGCCTATTCGATCCAGGATGGCGGCTCGGACTGGCGCACGATCAAGGTGCTGGATGTTCGGACCGGCAAGGTCCTTGGCGACGGCGTCAAGTGGGCCAAGTTCACCAGCATCGCCTGGGTCGGCAACGAGGGTTTCCTCTATTCCCGCTTCCCCGAGCCGCAGCCCGGAGCCGAATTCCAGTCACTCAACAAGAACCAGGCGGTCTACTTCCACCGTATCGGCACGCCGCAATCGCAGGACCAGCTGGTCTATTCGACCCCGAACGATCCGGAACTGCGCCATGGCGCGCAGATTACGCACGATGGCCGCTGGGCGGTGGTGACCACATCGAAAGGGACGGACAGCCGGTACGCAATCCGCATTCTGCCGCTGCGCAAGGACCGCAAGTGGCAGGCGAAGACCTTGATCGGCGGCCTTGATCATGCCTGGAACCTGATCGACGGTATGGGCGATACGCTGTACTTCGTGACCAACAAGGACGCACCTCGGATGAAGGTGGTCAGAGTTAATCTGGCGGAGCCAAGCCAGGTTAGGGTGCCATGCACTGGCGAGCTTGAACAGGCTACAGCTTGCACAGAACGCCAATGGACCTTCGCAGACGTCGTGCCCGAACGTGCCGAAACGCTGGAGCGGGCCGAGATTGTCGGTGACCGGCTGATCCTGGCCTATCTGAGGGATGCCAAGTCGGTAGCGGAGGTGCGCTCGCTCGATGGCAAACCGGTGCAGCAGATCTCGCTCAATGCGATCGGTACGGCCTCAGGCTTCAGCGGTGAGCCGGGCGATCCCGAGACATTCTACTCGTTCTCCAGTTTCAACCAGCCGAGCGGAATCTTCCGTTTCGATGCGCGGACCGGCAAGAGCGAACCCTTCGCGCTGCCCAAGCTGACCTTCAACCCGGCCGACTACGCGATCGAGCAGCGCTTCTACAATTCGAAGGACGGAACCCGCGTGCCGATGTTCGTCGTGCGCAAGAAGGGCGTGGCCCAGGCCGGCAAGGCCGTGCCGACGCTGCTCTATGGCTATGGTGGGTTTGACATCTCGCTGACCCCCGGCTTTTCAGCCGCGCGGATGGCCTGGCTGGAAGCGGGCGGGGCCTTCGCGATGGCCAACCTGCGCGGTGGCGGCGAATACGGCAAGGCCTGGCACGATGCCGGGCGGCTCGGCAACAAGCAGAACGTCTTCGACGATTTCATCGCGGCGGGGGAATACCTGATCGCCGAAGGAATCACGCCCAAGGGCGGCCTGACCATCCAGGGCGGGTCGAACGGCGGCTTGCTGGTCGGGGCCGTGGTCAACCAGCGGCCGGACCTGTTTGCGGCGGCCAACGCTGCCGTGGGCGTGATGGACATGCTGCGCTTCGATCGCTTCACCGCCGGGCGGTTCTGGGTCGACGACTACGGCTATCCCAGCAAGGAAGCCGACTGGCGCGTGCTGCGGGCCTATTCGCCCTATCACAACATCAAGGTAGGCGTGGACTATCCGGCCATGCTGGTGACCACCGCCGATACCGATGACCGCGTGGTGCCGGGCCACAGCTTCAAATACACCGCCGCGCTCCAGGCGGCCGAGGCTGGCAACAAGCCGCACCTGATCCGGATCGAAACCCGCGCCGGACATGGCTCGGGAAAGCCGACCGACAAGGCCGTGGCCGAAGGGGCTGATGTGCTGGCCTTCCTGGCGCAGTGGAGCGGGCTGCAGGTGCCCGCGCGCTAGGCTTCGTTGCGGCCGTGGTGTAGCGGCCAGAACAATTGCTCACGCAGATTGCGCGGGCGGGTGGAATAGCCGGTCGGGGGAAAGCCCTCCGGCCGGTTATAGTTTCCGAACAGCACGTCCCAGATCGGCAGGATCGCCGCGAAATTGCTGTCGTAATGCTCTGGCAAGGCCGAGTGGCGGCGGCGGTGATAGGCCGGGGTGTTGATCACCCATGACCACTTGCCCAGGTTAAGCGGCAGCTGCGAGTGTGTGACGAAGTTCCACAGGCTCAGCACGGTATATACCGCCAGCGCAGTAGGCGTGGGCGAGATCAGCAGGGCGGCGGCCGACCAGACCGTTACCGACTTGAACAGCGGATCGGCCCAGAAGTGACGGTTGGTGGTCAGCACCGACATGTTGGGATCAGAATGGTGCAGCGAATGCATCGCCCAGAGCAGCGGAATCCGGTGCTGCATGCGGTGGAACAGATATTCGGCCAGGTCATAGACCAGCACGTAGAGGATCACCGCCAGCCAGGTGGGCAGGGCGGCACCATCGATCAGGGCAGGGCCATCCCAGGCCCTCACCATCTCATAGACCGTGAAGGCACCAACCAGCTTGAGCGCCCAGGATTGCAGGTTGATCACCCAATCGGTCGAAGGCGCACCAATCAGCCGTTCCCAGGCGATCAGGATCAGGGCGATCGCCGGGGCAGAATACATCACGAACCAGTCAGGCATGGCCGGAATCATAGGCTTTCATGCTTCATGGACCGCTAAGATCACTGTTCATGAAAATGGCCTTGAATCTGAACGTCGCCTAACAGCAGGGTTCAGCTTCATGCCACGGACGATTCGCTAGAACCGCTTCATGGCCGGACCGATTGCTCCGGCGCAGTGAAGGAATCGATGCCATGAAGACCATGTCCAAAGCCCTAGTCGGCACCATCGCGGCTGGCGCGATGGCACTTTCATCGGCCACCCCGGGTTTCGCCGAACATCGTGATCGCGACGGGGTCAGTGCTGGCGATGTGATCGCCGGAGCGCTGATCATCGGCGGGATTGCCGCTGTCGCCTCGGCCGCCAGCAACAACAACGATCGCTATGATCGCGACTATCGCTACGATCGGGCGGGTTATGGTTATGACCGTGGCTACGGCTATCGCAATGACAATGCGTGGCGCGGCAGCCCGCGCCGCGCGGTTGAACAGTGCGTCTATGCTGCCGAGCGCAATGCCGCCCGTTACAGCTATGGCCGCGCCGACGTGACCGACGTCCGCGACATCCGCGAAACCCGCTATGGCTATGAAGTGCGCGGCCGGATCGCGGTCAACAGCAACGGTCGCGACTGGCGCCGCGGCGACGGCTACTATGGCCGGGGCTGGGGCGGTGACTACCGCGGTTGGAACGACAACCTGCGCGGGTTCGGCTCTGGTTCGTTCAAGTGCCGGATCGAGCGGGACCGCATAGTCGACCTCGACTACAAGGGGATCCGCGGCCTCTAACGGCTCATGATCCAGACCACGGGCGGTTCAGGCAAGTGAAAGCCTGGACCGCCCAAATCGTTGTTAGCATTGGCGCGAGTCGCGCCGAGGAAGGGGTCAAGCAGATGACGGGTAGGTTCAAGCGGAGCGCCGCGGCTCTGGCGCTGGTGGCATCGTTTGCGATGGCTGCGACGCCAGCCATGGCGCGTGGCTGGGGTGGTGGTTGGGGCGGGCATTACCGCCACCATGACCGGGTCGATGGCGGCGATATCCTGGCCGGGATCCTGATCATCGGCGGTATCGCGGCGATTGCCAGCGCTGCCAGCAAGGCGAGCAAGCAGCGCCAGCAGCAGGACGACTATCGCGAACCGCTGCCGCGCGATCGCGATGAGGCGCCGCGCTATGGCAATGACGAGGATCGTCCCGAATGGCGCGAAGGTACCGGGATCGACAGCGCGATCAATCGCTGCATCGATGAAGTGAACCGCGGCAAGACCCGGGTGGGCGAGGTCGACAGTGTCAATCGTGACAACGGTGGCTGGCGCATCACTGGCACGACCACCGGCAATGGCAACTTCAGTTGCACGATTGATCGCGACGGACGCATCCGCAACCTGAACGTCGACGGCCAGGCCATCTAGGTTCTGCGACGATCGAGGAAGGGCCGTGCGGACCATCCGCGCGGCCCTTTCGCTTTATCCGGCGACCTTCAACCAGAGCGCCATCGCGCCCAGCATGTCGCGGCCATAGGCCTTGGCCAAACGGCTCTCTGCGGCAGCGTTGAAGGCATGGATCGCGCCCGGGTAGGAATGCAGTTCGACAGCAACCCCGGCCGCAACCAGCCGGCGGGCGTAGTCCAAGTCCTCATCGTAAAACAGGTCCAGGCTGCCCGTGCCGATCCAGGTTGGCGGCAAGGCCGACAGGTCTTCGGCCAGACTTGGCGAGAACCAGCCGCGGCGATGATCGGTCGGCTCATATGCGCCCTGCAGCGCCCCCCAGCCGAACCGGTTGGAAGCGCGGGTCCAGACGAATTCGCCGGTCGTAGCGTTACTGTAGGGACACTGGTCGCTACCGGTGCGGTAGTCGAGCATGGGATAGGTCAGGAACTGTGCGGCGAGCTTCGGTCCGTTCAGGTCGCGCGTCATGAGCGCCACCGATGCAGCGAGGCCGCCACCAGCACTCTCTCCGGTAATCCCAACGCGCGCGGGATCGACCTCCGGCAGACTTGCCAGCCACTTGAGCGCCGCGAGGCAATCCTCTTGCGGAGCGGGGAACGGGTGCTCCGGGGCAAGGCGGTATTCGACCGAGGCGACCGGGATGCCGAGTGCCTGCGCCATCGCCGCCGGGCCGGCTTGCATTGCGCTGGCTGAACCCATGACCATCCCGCCGCCGTGGATGTGCAGCAGTGCGGCGCGGCCGGGTGTGCCGGGGGCGGGATCGTAGAGGTAGATATCCAGCGCCCCGCCGGGGCCGGCAATGCTGTGGACCACCGGTGTGATCGGCGGCGCGCCGAAGAAGGCATAGCGCGCATTGCTCGTTTCGCGCAGCTCATTGAGGTCCATCGCTGCCTGATCGATCTGCGGCAGCAGTTCGAGCAGTGGCAGCAGCTCCGGATCAACCAGGTGACGGGTGGACATTGGGCCTATTGCAGGCTGGTCTTGGGGAACATCCAACGCTGCGACAGGCGCGGCTCGAACGGTTTCCACTCGCCTTCGGGCTGCTGCAGCCGGTCAACGATGGCGATTACCGCGCTGGGGTTGAAGCCCAGGCCGCAGTGGCTCGCCAGCACTTCGATATTCTCGGTGTGTGGATGGGCGCAGCGCTTCTGAACCGAGCCGCGCCAATGGACCACGCCGTCGGTCTTCGTCAGGATCGAGGTGGTCGGCACCGGCGGCGCGCGGTGGAGGTCAACAAAACGGCCCTGGCGGATCGGCTCTGGATCGCGCCCGTTGAGGTATTCGAACAGCCGCGCTGCATTGGAATGGCGCCGATCGTCCGAGATCGGGCTGCCGAGCGAAATCACCAGCCGCACGGCTTCGGGGTGAGCCTTGGCCAGCTCGCGGGCGAAGACCCCGCCCAGGCTCCAGCCGACGATCGAGACCTTGCGGCCGGTCTCACGGTAGATCCGCAGCAGCATCGATTCCATCTCATGCACGCGCGGTGCGTCAATCCGCACGTTGCGGCCCATGCCCCAGCCGCGGGCATCATAGCCCAGTTGCTTCAGCAGTTTGCGCAGCGGCGCGGTCGAGCTGTCCGAAGCGAGGAAACCCGGCAGGACCAGCACCGGATGGCCATCACCCTGCGGCAGGTTGGAAAGATAGGGACGGACGGCATAGAACGCCGCCAGTTCAAGCAGCGCGCGCGGCTCGGCAAAGGCGAACAGGCGTGATGGCGGCCGAGCGTGGCTCGGCTGCGGGAATGCGGCACTGGCTGCTGTCATTTCTTGGCGACCTTCCTGCTTTTGGTGGCCTGCTTCTTGGTGGCTGGCTTCTTTGTCGTTGTGGTTTTTGTTTTTGCCGATGCCTTGACGGCGGGCTTGGCCGGCTTGGCTGCGGCCTTTGCTGGCTTGACGGGCTTTGCCGACGGAACGCGCGGTTCCGATACCTTTGCTGCCGCTTCGCGCAGCTCTTGGAAGCTCTCTTCGATGCACTGGGCGTAGAACTCCGGATCGGGCAGCAGGTTGCGGCAGGCCGTAAAGGCGATGGTCGCTTCCTTGACGTAACTCTGCACGACGTGACCTAGGCCCAGACCGTCGGTCAGGCACAGCAGGCCCATCATGCTCTCCAGCCGCGCGCCGGCCGAATAGATCGGCACCGGCGGTCCTGGCACGTTGGTGACGACGGTGGTGAAGGGCAGGGCGACCCGGCTGGCGAGGCCGAGGCGCGTATAGGCCTGGGCTGCCAGCGCCATGAACAGCGCCGGGCTGACCTTGCTCATCTCGGTCATGTTGCGCGCACCCAGCGCGTCGGTCATGGCCTTGGAATTGGCGGTTTGCGAGAAGACATATTCGAGCCGATCGATCGGGTCCGCCAGGTGCGTGCCGAGCGGCGCGATCATCGCCGCCACCTGGTTGCCCATGTCGCCCTTTTCGTCCTTCCCGCGTACCGAGATCGGCGCCATCGCGGTGAGAGTCTTCTCCGGCAGGTCGTCCTTGGCCTCAAGGTACTTGCGCATGGCCCCGCCGATGATGGTCAGGAACACGTCGTTGACCTTGGCCCCTTCGACCGCCGTGCGGATCGTCTTGATGTCGGACAGCGGGACCGAGCGGCCCTCGACCACGCGGCTGGTCGAGATCACCTGGTTGAACCGGGTCCGCGGGGCGATCATCTCGCCATGCAGCGCGAAATCCTTGGTCGCCAGGCCCTTTACCGCCCGGGCCAGGCCCGGCATGGCCTTGGCCGCGACTTCGAGCTGACGGACCGGATTGGCAACCGCGTTGAGCCAGGACTTGGCGATCAGCGAGGCCGGGCTGGGCACCGCTTCCGGCTGCCAGTTATCCGGCTCGGACGGCGGCGGCGCATCGGGCATCAGCGTGTGGAGCGCCTCCATCAGGTCGATCCCGCTCATCCCGTCGATCGCGGCGTGGTGCACCTTGGTGACCATCGCATAGCTGCCCTTGGGCACGCCGGGGATATTGTCGAGCCCTTCGACCACGGTGAATTCCCACGGCGGCCGCGTCAGATCGAGCGGCCGGGCGAAGATCCGCGCCGCCTGGATGCAGAGCTGCCGCCAATCGCCGGGCTTGGGCAGGGCGACGTGGCGGACGTGGTATTCCAGATCGAAGTCCGGATCCTCGATCCAGTAGGGATAGTCGAGGTCGAACGGGACCCGCACCAGCCGCTGGCGCATCGTGCGCGACAGCTGCATCCGGCTTTCCATGAAGCTCAGGATGTCCTTGAAGCGGACGAAGCCGCCGGGGGCAGTCTCAGGATTGTAGATCAGGATCGAGCCGATGTGCATCGGCGAATTGCGCGTCTCAAGCGCCACGAACGACGCATCCATCCCCTGGAGCTGACGCAAGCTATTCCCCTCCTGACCTGACCCGGCTTAAAGGCCTGTTCTTTTGGGAGAGCCTATCAGACGATGCCTCCGCGTCAACAAGGGCCTTTTGCCTTGCCCACATCGTCCCTAATGGGGGCCATGGCCCGCGCCGGACGCCCAGATCAACCGAATGCCGCCGAACGCTTCAACGAGGAGCGGGCGACCTATACGGTCAAGGGCAGCCAGCCCGACCTGGAGGCTGGCGTCGCCGCAATCCGCGAGGTCCAGGCGACGCTGAAGCCCAAGCCCGGCGTTTACCGCATGCTCGATGCGCGAGGGGACGTGCTCTATGTGGGCAAGGCGCGGGCGCTGAAGAACCGGGTGGCGAACTACACGCAGGTCGAACGCCTGCCGCTGCGGCTCAAGCGGATGGTGGCGCAGACCCGGGCGATGACCATCGTCACCACCAATTCCGAGGCCGAGGCGCTGCTGCTCGAAGCACAGCTGATCAAGCGCTATCGCCCGCCCTACAACGTGCTGCTGCGCGACGACAAAAGCTTTCCCTTCATCCTGCTGCGCGCCGATCACGACTTCCCTCGGATCATGAAGCACCGCGGCGCGCGCAAGGCCAAGGGCAATTACTATGGCCCCTTCGCCAGCGCCGGGTCGGTCAACACCACGATTAATGCGTTGCAGAAGCTGTTCCTGCTAAGATCTTGCACCGATAGCTTTTTCAGCCGCCGTGACCGACCCTGCCTGCTGTACCAGATCAAGCGCTGTTCGGCCCCCTGCGTCGGGCGGATTGACGAGGGCGGCTATGCCGAGCTGGTCGGTGAGGCGAAGGATTTCCTGGGGGGCAAGAGCTCGGCGGTCCAGGCCAAGCTCAATGCCCAGATGGAAGAGGCCGCCGCCGCGCTCGATTTCGAACGCGCCGCCATGCTGCGCGACCGGCTTCGCGCGGCGACCTTTATCCAGGGCAGTCAGGCGGTGAATGCCGAAGGCGTCGGCAATGCCGATGTCTTTGCGATTGCCGAGAAGAGCGGACAGTTCGGCATCCAGGCGTTCTTCATCCGGGGCGGCCAGAATTGGGGCCACCGCGCCTTCTTCCCCGGCCACACCGATGGCCTCAGTGCGGAAGAGGTGCTGACCGCCTTCCTGGCTCAGTTCTATGAGGAAGTCCCGCCGCCGCGCTGCATCTTGGTCGACCGCGCGCTGCCCGAGGCGGAACTGTTGGCCGAGGCTTTTCGCGAAGGGGCCGGCGGCAAGGTCGAGCTATCGGTGCCGCAACGCGGCGATCGGCGGCGGCTGATGGAGCAGGCCCAGCGCAACGCAGTCGAAGCGCTCGATCGCCGCGCGGCCGAAAGCGGCACCAAGGCAAAGCTCAACCGTGAATTGGCTGAATTCCTGGAGTTGCCAGAGCCGCCGCAGCGGATCGAGGTTTACGATAACAGCCACATCCAGGGCGCGCAGGCACTGGGGGCGATGATCGTGGCGGGGCCGGAAGGCTTCATCAAGGGCCAGTACCGCAAGTGGAACATCAAGACTGCCCAGACCAACGACGACTTCGCGATGATGCGCGAAGTGTTCCAGCGCCGCCTTGCAAGGGTACAGGACGAGGACCCGGATCGCGACAGCGGGATGTGGCCCGATCTGGTGCTGATCGACGGCGGCAAGGGCCAGATGTCCGCCGCGCGCGATACGCTTGAGGACCTGGGGATCGAGGACGTACCGCTGATCGCGATCGCCAAGGGGCCCCACCATGGCCGCGAGGGCCGCGAAGTGTTCCACTTCCCTGACGGGCGCGAAAAGATGCTGCCAGTCAATTCGCCGCTGCTGTTCCACCTCCAGCGGCTGCGCGACGAGGTTCACCGCTTTGCCATCGGTGCGCACCGCGAAAAGCGCAGCCGGGCGATCACTGCCTCACCGCTGGATGAAATCCCTGGCATCGGCCCGGCGCGCAAGCGGGCGCTGCTGCTCCACTTCGGCACGGCCAGCAAGGTCCGCGCAGCGAGCCTCGAGGACCTACAACGCGCCCCAGGGGTGAGCAGTACGGTTGCCCAGACGGTCTACGACTTTTACCATCCGGGTGGATGAGCGCGCGAAGGAGACGGCAATGGCGAAAGTACTTGGCCTGGGCGGCCTGTTCTTCAAGGCAGCCGATCCCGCTGCGACCCGCGCATGGTATGATCGCGTGCTCGGCATTCCGGCGGAGGAATGGGGCGCGTTCTTTACGCCCGACGCCGCAGCAGCCCATCCCGGTGCCGGCACGGTCTTCTCGCCCTTTGCCGCCGATACCGACTATTTCGCGCCGTCAGACAAGGAATTCATGTTCAACCTGATGGTCGACGATCTGGACGGCATGCTCGCCCGCGCGGCTGAGCACGGGGTTGAACCGGTGAAGGTGTTCCCCGACGAGGCCAACGGCCGTTTCGCCCACCTGATGGACCCCGATGGCCGCAAGATCGAGCTGTGGGAACCCAAACCCTACCAGCCCTAACGCTTTTTGCCTTAACTCTTCGGCGTGGCCCGGCGGATCATGCCTTCCTGTGCCACGCTGGCGACCAGCCGACCGTCTTGCGTGAAGATCCGGCCACGGTTGAAGCCGCGGCCGCGATCGGACCAGGGGCTGTCGGTGGCATAGAGCAGCCATTTATCGGCGCGGAAATCGTCGTGGAACCAGACTGCATGGTCCAGGCTGGCGCTGACTACTTCGCCGCGCGCCCAGGACAGACCGTGGGGCAGGGCACAGGTGCCCAGCAGGGTCATGTCGCTGGCATAGGCCAGGATCGCGCGGTGGATCGCCGGATCGTCGGGCAGCGGCGCAACGGTCTTGAACCACGAGTGCGAGCGCGGCGGCGCCTTCTGCGGGTTCATCCAGTGGCGCCCTTCCACCGCGCGCATTTCGACCGGGCGTGGGGCAAGGAAGTGATGCCGCGCCTCGGGCCGGGCCTGTTCGGCAAAGCGGCGGCGGACATCGACCTCCGGCTCCAGCTCGTCCGGCGGCGGCACGTCGGGCATTTCGGCATCGCGGTGCGACAGGCCTTCCTCATGCTTCTGGAACGAGGCGGTGAGGTTGAGGATCGGACGGCCCTGCTGGCTGGCGACGACGCGGCGGTTGGAGAACGAACCGCCATCGAAATCGCGCGCAACCTGCAGGTCACAGGGATGCTCTTCGCTGCCGCCACGGAGGAAATAGGCGTGTAGCGAGTGGGCAGCACGCCCTTCCTCGACCGTCGCCTGGGCGGCGTTCAGTGCCTGAGCGATCACCTCGCCGCCGAACACCCGGCCAATCCCACCCTTCTTGCGGCGGCCGACAAAGCGGTCTTCGCCGTCCGGCTCAACCGTCAGCAGGCGCACCAGGCCGGAAACAAGGCGTTCGGGGGAGATTTCGGGCATATCCATGCCACGCCCTTTGCGGTCGCCACCGGCGCGCGTCAATCGGGTTTTAGCCGGGCGGTTAAGCCTGCCGCGAAAGACGGCGGATCACCCGCCAGCCCAGCGCCTTGGCCGTGTTGCGGTGGGGCCAGCGGCCCGGTTGGCGCGGGCGCAGACCAATCCGGCGCAGCACCGAGTTGAACGCGCGTGCATCCGCCTCGGCAAAGGACCATTCCGAGCGCCAGGTGATCGACAGCGAGACCGAAGGCTCCGGCCCGTTGCGCACGAAATGCGGCGCCATCACGGGCACGAACAGGGCTTCGCCGGGTTCGAGCGGATAGTCGGTACCCCCTCCAGCAGCTCGTCGCGCCACTTGAGTTCGCGCCCGCCGCCAGTGTGATAGCCTTCATGGACTTCATCCGGGGCATAGGCTGCATCGCCGGCTGGGAACTGGGTCATCACCTTGGAGCCGCGGATCTGCAGCAGGATGTTGTGCTCCGGATCGAAGTGATAGGGCGTCACGCCATTGGGACTGGTGATGAAGATGAAGGCTTGCGTCTTCATCATCCGCCCGGTTTTGGTCTCGATCTGCGGCTGGATCTCGGCCAGCAAGTCGGCCAGCAGCGCGGCGTAGGCGGGCACCTGTTCGACATTCTTGAACGCGGCCCAGGAGCCGGTCTGTTCGATCTTGCGGATCGTTTCGCCGATCGGGATGCCGGTCGGATCGGGCTTGCCGTCAATCCCGATCGGCAGATCGGCCTGGTTGTATTCGATCGATTCCGCCGGAAGGGCCTCAGCCAGCGCAGCCAGAGCATCGAGTTCGAGCAGCGGATGGCGGCTAAGGGCATGGGCCAGCTTGTGCGGCACTTCCGGATAGTGCGCGGCAAAACGGTCGCGCTGGGCGGGGGAGAAGACGGTCATCGGTCCAGTCCTGCGGGGTGGCGGCCCAGCTCCAGCCGGAGCAGGGCGGAGAAAGTCAAACGACGCAGCGGGCCGCCTATGCCGAGCGAGATCCGCCCGACCGCGCGGCGCTCGCGCCAGACATGGTCGATCATGGGATGATCGGCGGCGGCGCAGCTGTCAGTCCACTGGATCGCGGGATCACTCAGCGTGGCCAGGTTGGCGCGTTGCAGCAGCACGCCGGGGGAGAAGCGGGCAAAAGCGCTCGTCAAAGGCGGTCTTGAAGGAAAAGGCGCCGGGCGGGGTGAGGAAGCTGGCGAGCATGGCCAGCGGTTCGCCATCGAGCGCCAGGGTCAGCCGTTCCAGCCGGCCGCGTGCGGCGGCGCCAGGCAAAGCCTCGCGGAATAGCTGCGCTGTGGTGTGGTGCGAGGCGAGCGCCGAACCGGCGCTGCCCTTCCAGCCGGAATGTTCGAGCGCGAGGAAGTCCTCGATCTATTGCTCGAGCCCAGTATCGTCGCGGCTGTGGCTGATCGTCAGTTCGCCCAGTTCGGACAGGCGGGCGAACTGGCGGCGCAGTTCCTTGCGCTTCTTGCCGGTCAGCACGGCTTCCAGGTAGGCCTCTGGCGCGAGATCGGATGCGAGCATCGCGCGTTCTTCGCGGTGGACCAGCCCGGCCGGGCGGCGCTGCTCTGCGCAGAGCGCCGTAAGGGCACGGTGGTTGGGGCCGTCCAGCGGCAAGTGCGGCAGGTGCAGGAACAGGCCCGCGCCGGCGTGACAATCCGCCCATTCCAGCAGGGCCTGCCAGAACGCGGCCTCCTGCTCCTTAGCCACCAGCGGCGTGCCCAAGAAGCAGTTGCCGTGCATCCAGGCGGACCAGTGCGGGATCGGCTTGCCATAATAGCGCGGCAGCCGGGCGAGCGGGATCAGGCCGACCAGTGCGCCATCCCGGTGCAGGCAGAACAGCCGCACTTCGCCAGCCGGATCGTGCGCGCGCAGCGCCGGGAGCAGATACCAGCTCTCGAAGAACGGATTGGGCTCGGCAGCGCGGCTGGCCAGATCGTCCCAGGCGGCGCGGAAGTCTGGTGTATCGGCGCCGCGCCAGTCGCTGATGGTCAGGCGGGACGCGGGCACGGCGAGGGGAGCGGCGGCGGGCCGTAGGTCGTCAGGCAGGGCCAGCGATGCGCTGCTTGCCAAGATGATCCCTCAGGTTTGATGCGGCCAGATGGCCACGCCGGCAGAGCTTTAGCCTTGAAATGCCAAGGATTGGCTAACGCGGGGGGCACAAAGCAGAACCCCGCCCGGATCGCTCCGGACGGGGTCCTGTTTCACCCGGCGGTGAGTGAGGGGCTAACCCTCGCTCAGTGCCCGCCCGCCAGCGCCGCGAGCAGCAGCAGCGCGACGATGTTGGTGATCTTGATCATCGGGTTGACGGCCGGACCGGCGGTATCCTTGTAGGGATCGCCTACCGTGTCACCGGTCACCGCAGCCTTGTGGGCTTCAGAGCCCTTGCCGCCGTGGTGGCCGTCTTCGATGTACTTCTTGGCATTGTCCCAGGCGCCGCCGCCCGAGGTCATCGAGATCGCGACGAACAAGCCGCCGACGATCACGCCAAGGAGCAGTGCACCCAGCGCCGCAAAGCCATTGGCCTGGCCGGCGACTGCCGTGATCACGAAGTAGACCACGATCGGGACGAGGACCGGCAGCAGCGACGGAACGATCATTTCCTTGATCGCCGCCTTGGTTACCAGGTCAACGGTGCGGGCATAGTCCGGCTTCGAAGTGCCGGCCATGATGCCCTTGTCGTTAGCGAACTGGTCACGCACGTCCTTCACCACGTCACCGGCGGCGCGGCCCACGGCGGTCATGCCCATCGCACCGAACAGGTACGGGAGCAGCGCGCCGAGCAGCAGGCCGACGATCACGTAGGGGTTCTCCAGACTGAAGCTGACGACCAGATCAGGGAAGAACTCGCGAAGGTCAGTCGTATAGGCTGCGAACAGCACCAGTGCTGCCAGACCGGCCGAACCAATCGCATAGCCCTTGGTCACGGCCTTGGTGGTGTTGCCCACCGCGTCGAGCGCGTCGGTCTTTTCACGGACCGAATCGTCGAGGCCAGCCATTTCGGCAATGCCGCCGGCATTGTCGGTCACCGGACCATAGGCATCGAGCGCAACGACCATCCCGGCCAGCGCCAGCATCGCGGTCGCCGCATAGGCGATCCCGATCAGGCCAGCGAGCTGGTAGGCGATGATGATGCCGGCGCAGATCACGATCGTGGGCAGCGCGGTCGATTCAAGGCTGATCGCCAGACCCTGGATCACGTTGGTGCCGTGGCCGGTTTCCGACGACTTGGCGATCGAGCGCACCGGACGATAGTTCGTGCCGGTGTAGTACTCGGTGATCCAGATGATCAGCCCGGTGATGACCAGGCCCAGCAGCGAGCAGTAGAACAGCACGCGGCCGGTGAAGCTCACCGTGGTGTCGAGGATGGTGTAGCTCATCGCGGTTTCCATGCTGCCGAGAGCATAGGAAATCGCCCACCAGATCGCTCCGATCGAGAGCACGGCAGTGACAAGGAAGCCCTTGTACATGGCGCCCATGATGTTCGTGCCGCCACCCAGGCGGACGAAGTAGGTGCCGATGATCGAGGTGACGATGCAGACGCCGCCAATCAGCAGCGGCAGGGCCATCATCGGGGCGAGCATGTCGCCCAGACCCTTCAGCAGCAGCGCGGTCAGCACCATGGTGGCACCGACGGTAACGACATAGGTTTCGAACAGGTCGGCAGCCATGCCGGCGCAGTCACCCACGTTGTCGCCCACGTTGTCGGCGATCACGGCCGGGTTGCGCGGATCGTCTTCGGGGATACCTGCCTCAACCTTGCCGACCAGGTCAGCGCCGACGTCGGCGGCCTTGGTGAAGATCCCGCCGCCAAGGCGCGCGAAGATCGAGATCAGCGAGGCACCGAAGGCGAGGGCAACCAGGCCATCGATCACGGTGCGGTCATCGCCGCCCACGGTATAACCGGCGACGACGGTCAGGTAGTAATAGAACACCGCGATGGCGAGCAGCGCGAGGCCGGCCACCAGCATGCCGGTGATCGCCCCGGCCCGGAAGGCCAGGGTCAGACCGGCTTGCAGCCCGGTCTGAGCAGCAGCGGCCGTGCGCACGTTGGAGCGCACCGAGATGTTCATGCCGATAAAACCGGCGACACCCGACAGGATCGCGCCGATCAGGAACCCGGCGGCCGAAACGGCCCCCAGCGCCCAGAACACGATCACGGCGACAATCGCGCCGACGATGGCAATGGTGGTGTACTGCCGCTTCAGATAGGCTTGCGCCCCTTCCTGAATGGCGGCGGCGATTTCTTGCATCTTGGCATTCCCGGCGGATGCGCCGAGCACCTGGCGACTGGTAATGAAGCCGTAGAGCACGGCTACCAGGCCAAGAATAATTGCGAGCGTGACGAGATCCACGAGTTCGCTCCCCCTTATATCTTAATAGGAACCCCGCGATCGCGGGGCTGGGCGGGACGCTAAAGCACGTTTTCCGGCCATGCAACGATTTCGCGCAGCCTTTTCCCCGCCACTTCCGCTAGGGGCGTTTCCGGATGGGACAAACAAGTGAAACCGAGGAATCTTGCGTGTTTGGATGGTTTGTGAGAAGTTAACGCCATGGCTACGGTTCTCAAGCAAGTGCTCGCCTGGATGCCGTTCTTCTTCGGCATCGGCTTTATCGCTCCGCTCATCGCGCAACTGATGGTGCTCTGGGATGTCCCGGCGCCCTTCGGGATCAGCCGCATTGCCTTTGGCCTGATCGTCGGCGGGACCTGGGGTCTGGTCGCGAATATCCGGGGGCGCTGGCTGTGAGCGAGCAGGACCTGCTGACACCGGCCGCCGCCACCACGCTGGCCCCGGCGGAAGACCGCGCCGCCCTGCCACTCGGCAAGGACGGGCTTGATCGCTACACCCGGCGCGACCTGCGCAAGGAAGAGATCGCGATCGCCCGCCAGTTCCACGGCGGGCGGATGTGGCCCTATGCCGTGGCGGCTTTCGGCTGCTTTGCGGTCTGGCTGTCGTTCTTCCCGCTGGCGATCATGGGCGTGCTCAACCTGCCGCTGGCCTTCGTGCTTTCGTGCATCTTTTGCGTCGGCGGCTATGTCACCAGCCACGAGGCGATGCATTCAAACATCGGCCGGCCGGGCACCAAGTACCGCTGGCTCAATGAAGCGGTCGGCGCGGTTTCGACCATTCCGATCGTCTTTCCCTTCTCGATGGCCCGGCTGATGCACCTTGAGCATCACTACCACACCAACCATCCCGAGAAGGACCCGGACTATACCGATGAAGCCCCGAACATGTGGGCTGCCTGGTACAAGACCTGGTACAACCGCCAGCCGGGCGTCGATGGCTCGATCCACCACTATAAGCGGATCCTGGCCGAAATGGGCACGCCCGAAGCGCGCCGCGCTCTGGTCGAGACGATGATCCTTCAGCTCATTTTCATGGGCACGCTCTTCACGATGGCCTGGAACGGCTATGCGATCGAGGCGGCGCTGATCTGGTGGCTGCCACGCCACATCGGCCTCAGCTATATCCGCTTCTTCCTGTCCTGGGCGCCGCATCACCCGCGCGAAGGCAAGATGGGGCGGTACGAGAACACCAATATCTTCAAGAGCCGGGTCGGCCATATCTTGTCGATGGGGATGCAGTACCATCTGGTCCACCACCTCTATCCGGGCATTCCGAACCACCGAACCAAGGAAGCCTATTACGCGCTCAAGCCGATCCTGAAGGCGCGCGGCGTGGACGTTTCGCCGCTTTAGGAGTGTTCGTAACCGAGGCCGCTGGCTTCGGTTAGCGGGATGCCATCCAGCACGACTGGTGCCTCCCCAGCGGCGCATGCTGCGCCGACCCGGTGCGCCGCAATCGGCGGCTCCGCTCCGGCAGGCAGTGTGAACAACAACTGGTAATCCTCGCCCCAGCGCAGCGCTTCGGCGCGGCGGGCTTCGGGCGCGGCGATCGGCACGGCGGCACTGTCGATGGCAAAGCTGATACCCGAGGCGCGAGCCATGCGGCTGGCATCGAGCAGCAGCCCATCCGAGACATCCATCATGGCCGTGACCACCGGCGCCAGCGCCCAGCCTTCGGAAAGGAGAGCAAGCGGACGGCGGAAGACCCGGCTGTCTTCGGCAGTCTTGTCCCGCAGGGCCTCGAAGCCGAGCATGGCCCCACCGACCGGGCCGGTGATCCACAGGCCGTCGCCGACCTTCGCGTCGGCGCGCGAGGGTGCCGGGCGATGCGTCGCACGGCCGAGCGCGGTCAGGCCCAGCACCTGCGGTCCGGTCGCACTGATCGTGTCGCCGCCCAGCAGCGGCACGCCATAATGGGCCAGCACGTCCTCCAGCCCGGCCAGAAACCGCGCGTCATCGGTGCCAAACTGGTAGCCTAGCAGCACGCCCAGCGGCTCCGCACCCTTGGCGGCAAGATCGGACAGGTTGGAGGCAACCAGCTTCCAGGCGACATCGGCTGGGTCCTGTTCGGGCAGGAAATGCACGCCTTCCGCCATGGCGTCGTGGGTCAGAACCAGCGTCTCGCCGCCCAGTTCCAGCACGGCACAATCATCAGCCAACCCGCGCGCCGCGGGATGCGCGGCAAGATCGCGCAGGGCAGCGATGAAGGCAGCCTCGCGGCTCAGCCGCGCACGTCCTTGGCGACGGCATCGAGCACGCCGTTGACGAACTTGGCCTCGCGCGCCTCGAAGAAGGCGTGGGCGACGTCGACATATTCGCTGATCGCGGTGCCGGTAGGCACGTCGACGCGGGCGAGCAGTTCCCAGGTGCCCGCGCGCAGGATCTGCAGCATGGTCCGGTCGAGCCGCTCCAGCTTCCAGCCCTCGGCGAGGCGGGCGGCGAGCAGGTCGTCGATCTCCTCGTACCGCGCGATCACGCCCTGGACGATGGCATCAAAGAAGGCGACCTCGGCCTCGGCATACTGATCGCCCTCGATTTCCGCACCAAGCCGATGACGATGGAATTCGTCGAGCAGCTGGGCCAGCGGCGTGCCTTCCATGGCGTGCTGATAGAGTGCCTGCACGGCCGCGAGGCGGGCGGCGGGGCGGGCCTTGGACTTGCTCATATTCCCAGTCTCACTTCGATCGAGCGCGCATGGGCGGTCAGCCCTTCGGCATTGGCCAGCTCCACCGCAGCGGGGCCGATGGCCTTCAGCGCCTTGGCATCGAGCTGGATGAAGCTGGTGCGCTTCATGAAATCAAGCACCGACAGCCCGGACGAGAACCGCGCGCGCCGCCCGGTGGGGAGGACGTGGTTGGGGCCGGCCACATAGTCGCCAACCGCTTCGGGCGTCATCCGACCGAGGAAGACCGAGCCAGCGTGGCGGATCCGGTCGAACAGCGCCTGCGGATCGTCGGTGGCGATCTGGACGTGTTCGGCGGCCAGCGCATTGGCCAGGGCGGGAGCCTCGGCCATCAGGTCGGCCACTTCGATGATCGTGCCGTGGGTGTTCCAGCTCTCGCTCGCCACCCGCGCGGTCGGCAGCATGGCCAGCTCGACGCCGATCCGGTCGGCGACAGTGTCGGCGAACAGCGGATCATCAGTAATCAGGATCGACTGGGCCGAAGGGTCATGCTCGGCCTGGCTGAGCAGGTCGGCAGCGGTCCATTCGGCTGAATTCTGGCCATCGGCGATCAGCAGGATTTCGCTCGGCCCCGCCACCATGTCGATCCCGACCACGCCGTAAAGCTGGCGCTTCGCCTCCGCGACCCAGGCATTGCCCGGGCCGACGATCACATCGACCGGCTTGATCCGCTCGGTTCCATAGGCCAGCGCGCCGACTGCCTGGGCCCCGCCAATCCGCCAGACTTCATCGACGCCCGCCAGGTGCGCGGCGGCGAGGACCAGCGGGTTGACCAGGCCCTTGGGGCTGGGGGTGACGACGACCAGTCGCTCGACCCCCGCAACCTTGGCCGGAATCGCGTTCATCAGCAGCGATGAAGGATAGGCCGCGCGGCCGCCCGGCACGTAGAGCCCGGCGGCATCGACTGCCCCCCAGCGCGCACCCATGCGCACGCCGTGCTTGTCGGTTTCGTCGCGATTGGCCGGCTTCTGGCCTTCGTGGAAGGCGCGGATGCGCTTGGCGGCGAGTTCGAGCGCGGCGCGCAGGTCCGGGGTGAGATTGTCAAAGGCCTCGCGGCAGGTCTCGGCGTCGATCTGCCAATCGGCTTCGCTGGCCAGCTCGTGCTGGTCAAACTTGCGGGTCAGCTCGATCAACGCCTCGTCGCCGCGGGCGCGGACATCGTCGAGGATAATCTGGACATCGCGGCTGACATTGGCGTCGCTTTCGCGCCGGTCGGCCACCAGCTTGCGAAAGGCAGCCTCGAAGCCGGGGTCGCGCGAATTGAGCCGGAGCATCAGGCGGCCTCCGCCGGAACGGCCAGCGCGCGGAACGCCTCAACCAGCGCGCCGACGCGGGGATCGGTCTTGAGTGCGGCGCGGTTGACGATCAGCCGGGCCGAAACTTCGAGAATCGTGCTGGTCTCAACCAGGCCATTGTCCTTGAGCGTGCGCCCGGTCGAAACGAGATCAACGATGCGGCTGGCCAGGCCCAGGCCCGGTGCCAGTTCCATTGCGCCATTGAGCTTAACGACTTCGGCCTGGACGCCCATCCGCTCAAAGTGCTTGCGGGTCAGGTTGGGATACTTGCTGGCGACGCGCAGGTGGCTGCTCAGCGCCGCGCCGGCCTGGCCGACAGGTTCGGCAACCGAAAGCCGGCAATGGCCGATCGCCAGGTCAACCGGGGCGTACAGGTCAGGGTAGGCAAACTCCTCGACCACATCCGAGCCGACGATCCCGACCTGCGCAGCGCCGTGGGCAACGAAGGTCGCCACGTCGAAAGCGCGCACGCGGATTACCCGCATGTCCGAGCCTTCGCAGGCGAAGGAAAGGGCGCGGTTGCCCTTGTCGTGGAACCCAGCCTCTGGCACCACACCGGCGCGGGCCATCAGCGGCAGCGCCTCGTCCAGAATGCGGCCCTTGGGCACGGCGAAGGTCAGCGGGTTCGACATAGCGCCGCGCGTTTAGGCGGGGCAGCGCCAAAGGGCAAGGAGCGCCTATGGTCCAGGGGTATCAGTTCATCGATATCAACGCGAAGGGCGAAGGGATCGTGGTCGCCGCCTTCGACAACCAGGTGGCCTATTGTCGCGCTTCGGGGGCGACCGTGACGGCACGGGTGGTTGCCGCCTTGCGTGATCTGCTGGATCGCGGCGAGCCCGGAGAGCTGCTTGATGCGATCCGCGCCTGGCCGGGAGCGCCCTTGGCCGATGCCCTGCCGCTGCGGGTGGCGGGCGGGGTCCATGCGCTGCACTTGAAAGGCGTGGAGCCTGGCCTGGCGGCGATCTACGAGGATCGCGCCGGGGTGGACGATGCGGAAATAGTTGCCGCAGCGATCCGGGCGCACGAGGCGGAGCTGCTGCCGTGGCTGGACGGCCCGCCGCAGACCAACGAAGCTGGCCGCTCCTGTAATTTCATCGCCGCCATGCTGTGGTTGGCCGAGCAGGGCCTGCCACCGCGCTTTGAGTGCTTGGAAATCGGCTCCAGCGCCGGGATCAACCTGATGCTGGATCGCTATCACTATGACCTGGCGGGGGTTCAGGTCGGGCCGGAGCCGGGGGCAATGCGGTTCCAGCCGGAATGGCAGGGCAATCCGCCGCCCGTCCATCAGATCGAGATCGTTTCGACAAAAGGCTGCGATGTCGCGCCGGTCGACCTGACCGATCCCGAACAGGCGCTGCGGCTCAAGGCCTATATCTGGCCCGAACATTCGGTGCGGTTCGGCCGGCTGGAGGCCGCGATTGCCGAGGCGGCTAAGTCAGCGCCAGACCTGGTGCAGATGAACGGGGCTGACTTCATCGAGACCGAATTGGCGAAGCCGCAGCCGGCCGGGACCACGCGGGTGATGATGCATTCGGTGGTCTGGCAATACATCCCGGCCGATCAGCAGGAGCGGATCACCCGGGCAATGGAAACGGCGGGAGCCGCGGCGACGCCCGAACGCCCGTTGGCCTGGATTTCGCTTGAGGCGAACCGCCTGCTGCATCTGCACGAAACGACCGTGCGCTATTGGCCGGGTCGAGCAGAGCCGGTTCAGGTAGCAACCGCCCACCCGCACGGCGCTAGTATTGCCTGGCAAGCCTGAACCAGGCGATCGTGTCGTCGATTCGCTCCTTCCACCCGCCATGGTAGGAGACCCATTCCCAACCCGAAACCACCGCAAAGGCGGCGACGCCCAGGCCGCCGACTTGCAGCGTGGTCAGCAGGCCCTGCCAGGCGGCATAGCCCAGTCCGACAAACAGCAGCGTTCCGATCAGGTGTGACAGCGGAAAGTTGCCGAGCGGGTTGGAGTTGCGCTTGAACAGGCCAAGCCCGACCAGGAACAGCACCCCGCCGCCGCACATCACCAGCGCCAGCTTGCCGTCAGCGGGCTTGCTCCAGTTGTCGAGCAGCTTGGCGTCGGCCACGGCAAAGATAACGATGCCCAGGACGATCGGCATGTGGAGATAGGTATAGGCGTTGCGCGCCACGCGGCCGACCTCCGCATTCTCGCTGATATGCTCCGACCCGCGCTTCTGGCCGAGGTCGAAATAGAGCCACCACATCAGCACCGATGAGAGGAAGGCGAGGGCGAAGGCGAGGACCCGGCCGCTCTCCATTGGCGCGTCGGCAAAGGTCGCGCCGGTGATGATGATCCCTTCGCCCAATGCGATGATGATGAAGAGGCCGCAGCGTTCGGCCATATGGCTGCCAGAAATGTCCCAGTCCGACGCCTTCGACCGGCCCAGGCCCGGCACCGGGAACAGCGTGATTGGGCCAAGGTATTCGATCACCACGGCCAGCAGCCACCAGGCCAGCCGCTCTTCCTCGGGCCGCAGCACGCCGATCAGCCAGAACGGCGCAGCAAAGCAGAACCACACGGCGATCCGCATCATGTTGCGCGCGTTGGTCTGCTGCTCACGGTAGAGCACGAAGGACATGAAGACCGTCCGCCCCAGCTGCAGCAGGACATAGCTGGCCGCGAACAGCCAGGCATATTTGCTGAAGCCATAGGGCAGGGCGACTGCCATCAGCAGGCTCAAGGCCATCAGCCCCAGCAGCATGACGCGGATCTCGAACCGCTCCGGATCGGCCCAATTGGTCGCCCAGGTGGTGTACATCCAGGCCCACCACACCGCGAGGAACAGCACCAGCGCCTGGGCAAAGCCCAGCCAGGTCAGATGGTCCTTCAGAAAGTGCGACAGCTGGGTGATCGCGAAGACGAAGACCAGGTCGAAGAACAGCTCCAGGAAGCTGACCGGGGCGTGCCCGCCGCCGTGATTGCGCAGCAGCGATCGGCGGCTTTTCGCTTCGGCCGCGGCAATCGCGGCGCCGATCCCCCCACGCTGCGCCTCAGCCATGGCCGGTCCGGGTCAGGAAGCTATCGAGCGCGGCATTGACTTCGTCCGGGGCCTCCCACTGTACGAAGTGGCCGCAGCCGGGGACCTGCACCAGCGTGAGGTCCTCGATCACTTCATCCAGCCCATCAAGGTTGGCGGCGGGCAGGGCGATATCGTCCATCGCCCAGACCACCAGCGTCGGGATGGTCAGCTTGGGCAGGGCCGGCGGCGTCCACCCGGCCGGAATTTCATAAGGCGCATCCAGGTCGAGCACTTCCATCGGGCTTGCCCGATACCAGTTGAGCATGGCGATGGAGGCTTCGCGGTTCGAATAGTCCTCGATCAGCGCGGCGCGCTCGGCCGGGTCCATCTTGGGGTTTTCCGGCATTTCGCCAAAGGCCTTCAGGAGCACGCCGCCGAGGCCGAACTGCTCGACCAGCGCGTCACTGGCCGGATCGCGGAACACCCGGAAATACTGGCTCGCCTGGCGCTGCTGGCGGTTGGTGTAGAGCAGCTTGGGGAAGATCGTGGGGTGCGGGGCATTCATCACGACGGCGCGCGTCACCCGGCCGTTGAGCTGCCCCATGATCGCCACGCCCCAGGCGATCGCGCCGCCCCAGTCATGCCCGACAATCGTGAAGGTCCCAACGCCGAGCGCATCGGCCAGCTGAAACACATCGCCGATCAGCTTGTCGGGCGTGTAGCTCTCCACCCCCACGGGCTTGGACGAGCCGCGATAGCCGCGCTGGTCCGGCGCGATGCAGCGATAGCGGCCGGACAGGTGCGCGATCTGGTGGCGCCACGTGCGGTGGCTGTCGGGGAAACCGTGGAGGAAGATCAGCACCGGCCCGTCGCGCGGGCCCGTGTCCACTACATCGAGTTCGATCCCGTTGGTCAGGGTTACGCGGGTCTGCTCCATCACTTCTGCGCCTCGGACTTCATCTTTTCCGCATAGCCGGAAGCCATCATCGCTGCGACCTGATCGAACAGGGCGTCGGGGGTGCGGCGCAGCTCGCCCATTCTTGCCTCGCCGCCTTCGGCCACGATGATTTCGCGTTCGTCAGCCAGCATGGCGTCCAGCATCCACTTCGCCGCAACCTGCGGATCGATCCCGTTGTCGATGACCGAATCGCTGGCCCCGCGGGCCGAACCATCGGCGGTGAGTGCATTGCGCGAGACATCGGTGCGGATCGATCCAGGGTAGATCGTGTGAACCGTGAGCCCCAGGACCGAAGTCTCGGCCCGCAAGGCATCGGCATAGCCGGCCAGGCCAAACTTGGCCGCACAATAGGCGGTGCGCATCGGCACGCCGACCTTGCCGGCGATCGACGAGATATAGGCGAGCCGGCCCGACTTGCGCGCCGCCATGCGTGGCAGGATCTCCTGGGTCAGCGCGATAGGCGCGAGCAGATCGACATCAATGATCCGCTGATAGACCGGATAGGCCGTCTCCACCGCCAGGCTGCGCTGCGAAATGCCGGCATTGTTGACCAGCAGGTCGATTCCACCCGACCAGGCCCAGGCCCGTTCAACTGCCGGAGCCAGCGCTGCGATGTCGGTCGTCTCGAATGGCAGGATCAGGCAATCGCCGCCACAGTCCGCTGCCACGGCCTCAAGCGCATCGACCTTTCGGCCCGACAGGACCAACCGCGCGCCCTGACCAGCCAGCGCCTTGGCGAGCGCTGCGCCGATCCCGGAAGAAGCGCCGGTGATCCAGGCGGTCTGTCCCTTGAAGCTCATGTCACTCTCCCTGTTATCGGTCTTAGCTCTTGTCGCTGTTGGTCAGTGGTACCTGCGGGATCGGGATGAATTCATCCTCGTCACCGGGTACCTTCGGAAAGCGGCCCTGCCGCCAGTCATCCTTGGCCTGGTTGATCCGCTCGCGGCTGGAGGAGACGAAGTTCCACCAGACATGGCGCGGACTGCCGATGGCGGCACCGCCCAGCAGCATCACGCGCCCGCCGCGCTCGCTGGCCAGCCGCATGGTCTGGTCCGGCGCGAGCACGGCCAGCTCGTAAAGCCCCAGCGCCACGCCATCGACACTGGCCTCGCCGCCAACCAGCATCACTGCGCGTTCCTCGGCTGCTGAATCGATCGGGATGGCCCCGCCGGGGGCGAGCACGATCTCGGCATAGATGGTATCGGAATGCTGGGTGGTAGGGGCGGCGTGGCCCCACAGACTACCCATGATGACGCGGGCGGAAACGCAAGTATCCTCGATCAGCGGCAGGCCGGTCTGCGCCTCGAAGGCCGGGTCGATCTCTTCCTTGCCATCGGGCAGGGCCAGCCAGGTCTGCATTCCGTACATCGGCTTGGCCAGATCGCGCTCAGCTGGCAGCCCGCGCTCGGAATGGACGATGCCGCGCCCGGCAGTCATCAGGTTGACCTGGCCGGGGCGGATCGTGGCGAAGGTGCCCAGACTGTCGCGGTGATCGATCGCACCTTCGAACAGCCAGGTGACCGTGGCGATACCGATATGCGGATGCGGACGCACGTCCATCGCCGCGCCGGGCGGCACGATGGCGGGGCCGAACTGGTCGACGAACACGAAGGGCCCGACCATGACCCGGCGCGGCGATGGCAGCACCCGGCGCACCTGAAAGGCGCCAAGATCATGCGTCACCGGCTGGATCGTGGTCAGAATGGTCACTCGCCGGGTGCCTTGGCCTTGATTGCCAGTGCATGGACCCGCTGGCCGGGAATGTCGCCCAGCGCGGCATTGACCAGGCGTTGGCGCTGGAGCCGCGAAACCCCGGCAAAGGCCGCGCTTTCGATCTCCACCGTGAAGTGCGATTCGCCCGAGCCGTCATCGCCCATGTGGCCGTGGTGCTTGGCCGAATCGTTGATCACGGCAAGGTGGGTCGGAGCAAATGCAGCGGTCAGCAGTGCCTGGATTTCGTTCGCTAGGGGTGTGGTCATGTCTTCCCTTCTACCCGAACAATCGCCATGTGGAAGCGGTGAAGCACGATCGTTTTCATGGCCGGGTCCAGGGTGCCCAGCGCCGCTGCATGGCCCCCGGATGCCAGGAAGCCGGGGAATTCCGCGCGCCCGGTGAACGCCGGCCCAGATTTGATGGGCCGGGTGACTATCGCTGGTTCTGCCTCGACCACGTCCGCGCGTTCAACGCCGGGTATGACTGGTTTGCCGGGATGTCGCCCGAGGAGATCATGCGCGCACAAAACCCGATTCACGGCTGGGAGCGCGAGACGCGGGCCTTCTCCCCCACCGCCGGGATCGATTCCGCCCCGCGCTGGGCCGATTTCAAGGATCCGCTGGAAGCGATCAGCGGGCGGGCGCGGGCGCGTAAACCGGCGCAGCGTCAGGATGGCCGGGCGGTAACCCCGGACGAGCGCCGCGCGCTCGATGTGCTCGGTCTCGCGCTTGACGCCACCCGCAGCGACCTGCGCAGCCGCTATTCGCAGCTGGTCCGCAAATATCATCCCGATCGCAACGGCGGCGACCGCAGTTTCGAAACGCGGCTGCAGGAAGTGGTTGAGGCCTATCAGCTGCTGCGCCGCGCGGCGGCTTTCGCCTGATCAGGCCTTGCGGCTCTCCTCAATCAGCCGGTTGTCGATGCCCTTGGCTGCCTTGTAGGCCGGGCGGGCCTGGAGTCGTTCGGCATAGGCGACAAAGGCCTCGTTCGGCGGGATCGAGCCGAAGGTCAGGCCCCAGTCGACCTGACTGCCGACATAGACGTCCGCCATGGTGAAACGCTCACCACACACAAAATTGTTCCCCTCGAAATGACTCTCCAGCGCAGCGACCGTCCGTTCATAGCTGCCCCAGCCGGCCATGCCCTGGCGCTCGGGCGGCAGTTCCCAGCCCATCGAACGGGTGATGATCGCCTGCTCGACCGGCCCGGCGGCGAAGAACAGCCAGCGATAATAGTCCGCCGCTTCGTCAGCCGACGGGCCGAGCCCTGCTTCGGGCTGCGCTTCAGCCAGGTAGGCGCAGATCGCAGCGCATTCGGTGATAACCTTGTCGCCGGTTTCGCTGTGATGGATCAGCGTCGGCACCTTTCCCATCGGATTGGCGGCGAGCAGGGCGGGGGGCTTGTTGTCCCACGGCACCAGCACCTGATCATAGTCCACTCCCGCCTCGTGCAGCGCCCAGCGGGCAATCTGGCCGCGGCTCATCGGGTTGGTGAAGAAGGTGTAGGCAGCCATGGCGGGATCCTCTCGATGAGAACAAAAGTGGAACAATAGCGTTCAAACCGGGCCGGTCAAGGGCTCCCGACGAGCGAGAACAGCGCCCCTTGGGGATCGACGCCCTGGATGATCCACAAGGAGCCGGGCACCTCGTGCGGGCCGTTGACGATCTGGCCGCCATTGGCCGTAACCCGGTCCTTCGCCGCGGTAATGCTGTCGACCCAGAAGTAGTGGCACCAGAGCGGGGCTGGGACCTCATCGGGCTTGCCCATGATCGCGCCAACGGTCGTGCCGTCCTGGGCGATGAACTGGTATTTGCCCATTGGCCCCATGTCCATCGCATCGGGCAGGGTCCAGCCGAACTGCTTGGTATAGAGGGATATCGCGCTTTCGAAGCTGCCGGCCATCAACTCGTTCCAGCCGCAGCGGCCCGGGTGGGGCATGGCCGAGAAGCAGGTGTTCTCCCCGCCGCCGGGCGGGGGCGTCGGCGTCATGATGTAGAACGGCGCACCATCCGGATCGGCGACCATTGCGATCCGCCCGGCCATTGGCACGTCGCGCGCCGGCATCAGGCTCTTGCCGCCAGCCGCTTCAATTGCTGTCACGCTGGCATCGACATCGTCTACCCCGATATAGCCCAGCCAGCAGGCCCGCGCGCCGTGGTCGGTCATGTCCTGCGAGAGTTTGAGGACGCCGCCGGTCATCCCGCCATCGGCATTGGCGATAAAGCCATAGTCGCCGGTTTCGGGTGTGCCCGGTTGGATGCTCCAGCCGACCACCGCATCGTAGAACGCCTTGGCTCCGACCGGGTTCGGGGTCATCAGCTCGTACCAGACCCAGCTGCCCTGAAGCTTAGCCATTGGCGCTGTCTCGCTGCTTCATGTCCACCACCGGCACGAAGCCGCCGAAGATCAGGCGCTTGCCATCGAACGGCATCGGGTTCTTCGCCGGGTCCATGCGCGGGTCGGCTTTGGCGGGATCGTTCGCCATCTCCATCATTCGCGCCATGGCGGCGTCGCGAGTGGCCTTGTCGGGCCACTCAACCCAAGAGAACAGGACCTCCTCGTCCTCTTGCGCCTTCACCGCCATGCGAAAGTCGGTGGTTTGGCCATCGGGGACATCGTCGCCCCAGCATTCGACCACGCGCAGCGCGCCCATTTCGATAAAGACCGCGTCGCCCTGGTTGGCATGGGCGATGAATTTGTCGCGGTTGGCGCGCGGACAGGCGATCACGAAGCCATCGATATAGGTCATCGCGCGGCCTCCTCGGTCTTGGCTTCACCGCCGGCAAAAGCCGCGTCCATCCAGAACGGCTCCCAGACATGGCCATCGGGATCGAGCAGCGAGCGCTGGTACATGAAGCCATGATCTTCGGGCGGATTGACGTCGGCCGTGCCGCCATGGGCTGCGCCCACTTCGACCAAGTGATCGACCTCGGCCCGATCGTCGAGCGCCAGGGCGAGCGAGACCTCACTCGAACCCGGCGGGCAGATCGGGCGGGTGGTAAAGCCCTGCCACTTGGCGTGGGTCAGCAGCATGACGTAGATCGCATCCGACCAGACCATGCAGGCGGCGGTCTCGTCGCTGAACTGCGGGTTATTGGCAAAGCCCAGGGCGGTATAGAACCGCATGGCCCGAGGCAGGTCCGCGACCGGCAGGTTGACGAAGATCATTCTACTCATGACATGCTCTCCTTCTTGTCAGCCCCCGGTTTGAACAGCATTTCGACATAGCGGCGCAGGTGCAGCACGCTCTCGCGCGCGACCGCGGGGTCGCCCGCTGCCTTGGCCAGTACGAAGGCTCCCTGCAGTACCGACTGGACATGGCGGGCGAGGCCAAGCGCGGTAATGCCGGGCGGGTTCCCGTACAGATCCAGCACTTGCTGCACGTCCACCGCCAGCGCCTCGCAATAGGCGTTGAAGCTGGCATCGCAGGCGGCGCGGATCGCATCGCTGGTGGCGAAGGCTTCCTGGACCATGGTCCCGGCAAAGCAGGTAAAGCCCTCAGCCGGGCCGCCAATCATTTCAAGGCGCATGTCGATATGACCCAGCAGCCGGTCGAGCGGATCCTTGAGCTTGGTATAGGCCGGCAGCTCGAACAGCGGCGCGGCGTGGGCGGTCCACTGTTCGGCGGCGGCGACGCCAAGCGCTTCCTTCGAGGCGAAGTGGTGGAAGAAGGCGCCCTTGGTCACGCCGGCGGCGCTGCAGATCTCGTCCACCGATGTGGCGGCATAGCCCTTGCGCCGCACCAGGTGATGCGCCGAATCGATCAGCCGGGTCCGGGCGGTCTGGCGTTCGGGCAGGGAGGAGCGACTCGCGTTCATGGCAGTGACATACCGACCGGTTGGTATGGAAACAAGAGCACTTGATTGGAAGGTGCCAGTGGTACGGCGAGTGGCAGGTTCTGAAGGTTTAGGTTTCCGCCTTGGTCTGGCGATATAGCTCGCGGTCCGCCGCCAGCGCCGCCTGGTAGGCTGGCCGGGCATGGCAGCGTTCGGCATAGGCCAGGAAGGCGTCATGCCGGGGCAGCAGCTTTAGGTTCAGGCCCCAGTCGAACTGGCTGGTAAGGTAGACGTCGGCCATGGTGAAGCGTGTCCCGCAGGCATATTGGTGCTGCGAGAGGTGTGCGTCCAAGGCGGCAACGGTGCGATCGAAACTGCCGAACCCGGCCGTACCCTCGCGCTCCGCCGGGAGCTCCCAGCCGAGCATTTTCGCCATCAGCGCCTGCTCCAGCGGGCCTGCCGCGAAAAACAGCCAGCGGTGATAATGGCCGCGCTCGGCGGGCGTGGGAAACAGGCCGGCCTCCGGGTGCTCTTCGGCCAGGTAAGTGCAGATCGCCGCCGCCTCGGTCACCACGCGGTCGCCTTCAGCAGCGTGGTGAACCAGGGTTGGCACCTTGCCGAGCGGGTTGGCGGTGAGGAGCGCGGTCGGCTTTTCCCCCCAGCCGACCGGGACAACCGCAAAATCGGCCGCGACTTCTTGCAGCGCCCAGCTGGCGATCAGCCCGCGCGAACGCGGGTTGGTGAAGAAGGTGTAGGCGGCCACTGCCTAGCGTCCCAGTGCGCGCCCCACGATCTTGTCTTCCAGCGCGGCAACCTTTGACCAGCTCGGGCGGGCCTTGACCCGTTCATACCAGGCAGCCGTGCGCGGGTGGGTCGCCGGATTCGGGTCGAGATCAATGTATCCCAGCGAACGCAACGTTGCGGCCACGGCAATGTCCCCGATCGAGAAATCGTCGCCAGCCAGCCAGCCATCGCCGCACTGACTTTCAAGATAGGCCAGAATCGGCTCCAGTTCCTTGAGGCCCTGCTCGGCCACCGCCTCGTCGCCGGGCTTGCCCATCAGCTTGGGGCTGACGAAGCGGTTGAACAGCACCTTGCCGCCGGAGGCGATCAGGATCGTATCGGCAAATTCCTCAAACCAGATTGCCTTGGCCTTGGCCTTGGCATCGCCGGGCGTGATCGACGGTTCGGGCTGCAGCGCCTCGAAATAGGTCGCGATCGCGGTCGAATCGCACAGCGTGAAATCGCCATCGATCAGCGCCGGAATCTTGCGGAACGGGCTTGCTGCCAGGAACTCTGCCGCCGGCTCTGCCGGGTTGCTCAGCGCCAGTTCGACCGCGATGCCCTTTTCGGCGGCAACCAGGTGAACCTTGCGGACAAACGGCGAGATCGGAAAACCATAGACTTTCATCGGACGAGCGCTCCTGGGCATTGAGTCGCTTATTGCAACGCATTCCTTATTGCAGCGCTGCGCGCGCGCGTATAGGCGATGCCTCGTCATGACCGATATTCCCAACATCCAGCTCGACACCAGCGGCAACACGATCCTGTCCGCACCCGATCTCGAACTCGACGTGCGCGAGGTCTTCGGGATCGATATCGACATGAAGGTCCCGGCCTTCTCGGTAGCGGACGAACGCGTGCCCGATGTCGATCCGACCTATGTGTTCGATCCGGACACCACGCTGGCGATCCTGGCGGGCTTTGCCTTCAACCGCCGCGTGATGGTCCAGGGCTATCACGGCACCGGCAAGTCGACTCACATCGAGCAGGTAGCAGCGCGGCTCAAGTGGCCGTGCATCCGCATCAACCTTGATGCCCACATCAGCCGCATCGACCTGATCGGCCGTGATGCGATCGTGCTGCGCGATGGACTGCAGGTGACCGAATTCCGGGAAGGCCTGCTGCCCTGGGCGCTGCAGCACCCGGTCGCGCTGGTGTTCGACGAATATGATGCCGGCCGCCCGGATGTGATGTTCGTGATCCAGCGCGTGCTGGAAACCGAAGGCAAGCTGACCCTGCTTGACCAGAACCGGGTGATCCGCCCGAACAAGAACTTCCGCCTGTTCGCCACGGCCAACACCGTCGGCCTCGGCGATACGTCGGGCCTCTATCACGGCACCCAGGCGATCAACCAGGGCCAGATGGACCGCTGGAACATCGTCGTCGGCCTCAACTATCTCCCCGCTGCGGTGGAGAGCGAGATCGTGCTTAAGAAGGTCGCCGGCGTGCCGGACGATACCGTCGACAAGATGGTCAAGGTCGCCGACCTCACCCGTCAGGGCTTCATTGGCGGTGATATCTCCACCGTGATGAGCCCGCGCACCGTGATCACCTGGGCGCAGAACACCGCGATCTTCAAGGATCCGGGTTTCGCCTTCCGTCTCTCGTTCCTCAACAAGTGCGACGAGACCGAGCGGATGCTGGTGGCCGAATACTATCAGCGCGTGTTCGGCACCGACCTGCCGGAAAGCGTGGTCGGAAAGGCGTGAGCCTGCTCTGTCTTGCCCCAGTGCTGCTGGCGCAGGCTGTAACAGGCACTGGGCCGGCAGCGGAGGAATGCAAGGCGAACTTCCCGGAAAAGCCGGTGGCTGCGGCTGCTGCCGCGAAGCCGTTTTATGACCAGAAGGCCGATGCCCGCGCCGCGATGGAAACTGCGTTGGCCGATGCCGCGCAGAGCGGGCGCTCGGCCGTGCTCGTGTTCGGGGGCGACTGGTGCCACGACAGCGTGGCGCTGGCCCAGGTCCTGACCTCCGCTGCGTTCAAGGCTGAATTCGGCGCGGGCTATTCCGTCACCTTCATCGATGTCGGCGTGCCGCAGACCGGTAACGGCCAGAATATCGAGCTGCTCGCCCGCTTCAAGGTCAAGCAGCTGAAGGGCACGCCGGCAATGTTCGTGGTCGGCCCCAACGGCGCGCTGCGCAACAAGCGCAAGGACGCCCTGTCCTGGCGCAATGCACACAGCCGCGGCGCCACGGCAACTCTGGAGTGGTTCCGGAAGCTGAAGCCTTAGTCCCATATCCCTCTCCCCTTCAGGGGAGAGGGTTGGGAGTGGGGGCGGGCTGTCGCTGGGCCCCGCTCAACTCCGGCTAGGCGGCCAAGCCGCCAAGCCTGCGTATCTCTCCCCTGAAGGGGAGAGAGCACAAATTAGCCGTCGTCGGTATCAGCATGCGCCGTCGCGCCGCCACCCGCCGGGCCGGTATAGCCCTGGGCGCCGTCCTTGCCTTCCCACCAATAGGCCGGGCGCTTGCGCGTCCCGGTCAGCTCTTCGTTGAGCGTCGCGGCATCGAGCAGGCGGCCGCCGATCATGACCTTGCTGATCTTGTCCGAGTTGCGGATGTCCTGGGTCGGGTCGGCATCGAGCACGACGAGGTCCGCCAGCTTGCCCGGTTCCAGGCTGCCGACATCGGCGTCGTAGCCCAGTGAGCGTGCGGCCTCGATCGTGCCGGTGCGCAGGGCTTCGACCGGGCTCATCCCGCCGCGGGCGAAGGACCACAGTTCCCAGTGCGCGGCGATGCCGGGCTCCTGGCCGTGTGCCCCGATCGCGACCGGGACGCCGCGCCGCGCCAGCTTGGCGGCTTCGCGGGCGCTGTCATCGTCCTTGTAATCGCCTTCGGGGGCAATGGTCCGGCGGGCATTGTTGGCCGTGAGGATCGCCGCCGGCTGATGCTTCTGCAGCAGCGGATGCTTCCACACCTCGGTATGGGCGCGCCAATAGGGATCGGCCGCCGGGCCGCCATAGGTCACCACCAGGGTCGGGGTATAGGCGGTCTTCGAGCCGCTGAAGAACTGCAGCACGTCTTCGTAGAACACGCCGAGCGGCAGGTTATGCTCGATCGTGGTGTTGCCATCGGCAATCAGCGTCATGTCCATGCCGAACAGCGATCCGCCCTCGGCAACCGAGCGCATGTTTTCGGCAAGCGCGGCTGCCGTTACCTGCTGGCGCTGGTCGCGGCGGGGCTGGTTGTAGTTCTTGAGGCTGTGCGCCCCTTGCGCCTTCAGCCGGCGGACATGGGCCAGGGCATCGTCATAGCTGTCGATCTGGGCATAGACGCCCGCAGCGCGCGCGCCATAGACGATCTCCGCGGTCGAGAAGCTGCGTGGGCCGATGATCTTGCCGGCCCGGACCATCTCCAGCGCCGGGAACACCGTGCGAGCGCTGCTGGAGGGATCGTGCCGGGTTGTCACGCCCAGGGCCAGGTTGGTCATCTCCACCCAGTTGGCCTGGGGGGTCAGCTCATCGATCCCGTAGGGACCATGGGCATGGGCATCGATCAGGCCGGGGATCACTGTCTTGCCGGTCGCGTCGAAGGTGGGGGTGCCGGCCGGAATGGCGACCTCACCGCGCTTGCCGACTGCCTTGATCCGGTCGCCTTCGATCAGCACGACGCCATCGTCGATCGCGCCGCCGTCCGGGCCCTTCATCGTCACGACGCGCGCGCCGACGATCGCTACGCTGCCCTTGGCCTTGTCCGCCGTGATCTTCATCGAGAGCGAGACGCCATTCTTGGGCGGCTCGAACTTGGCCGGCTTGGCGCCCTTGGCCAGCGGAGCATCGGCGAACAGGGCGGAAGTGGCCGCCCCGAATACCGTGGGTCCAAGCGACCAGTTCACGCGGCTGCCGCCTTCGCTCCAGTGGATCCAGTCGGCCCCGTCGCCGCTGACCTTGACCACCGGCAGCGCCCCGCCCTTGGACGAGAGCGACACTTCCTGCGTGCCCGGTACCAACGGGGTAACAAAAGCCTGGTAGTTTTGGCGGAAGGCCAGGAACTTGCCATCGGGCGAAACCCGATAATCGTTGACCAGCTCGCCCTTGGCATGGACCCGGCGGGCCTCGCCATTGAGGTCAAAGCTGACCAGGCGGCTTTCCTTGGCATCGCCTTCCATCACGAAGACGCGGTCATTGCTAGCGCCGAACTGCGGGTTGCCGCCAGTGCCGGTGATCTGGGTCATCGCCCCGCCGGTTGCAGCGACGCGGTAGACACCGGGTTCGGCCGAAGCGCGCGGGCTGGAGAGGTAGCCGCCGCGGTCCTTCTCGAAGACCACGGTCTTGCCATCGGGCGAGAAGCGCGGGCGGGCATAGTGGCCCGCAGGGGTGAGCGCGGTCGACTTGCCACCGCTGGCGCCAATGGTCCGCACTTCGCCCAGGCCCGCGTCGGTCCAGCGGACATAGGCCAGCTTCTTGCCGTCAGCCGACCACGAGGGGTAGGCCTCCATAGCGGCATCATCGGTGGTCAGCCGGCGCGGTTCGCCGCCGGCCATCGGCTTGATCCAGAGCTTGCCCAGCGTCTCGAAAACCACCGATTTGCCATCGGGCGAGACGTTGGCCCCGCGCGGCATCTTGGTTTCGAAAGTGTCCGGGGCGACAGCGACCGCCGGGCGCGGCGGATCGATCACGCCGCGGCTGTCGGAAATCTTGAAGGGAATGATCGTGCTCTTGCCCGAGGCCAGGTCAACCCGGTTGAGCTTGCCGCCGGCCCAGACCACCAGGCTGGCCGAATCCGGCGTCCAGGCCATGTTGGGATAGACCCCGGTGACGGCCCAGGTCTCCTGCACGTCCGTGTCGAGCGCGTCATAGACCTTGCGGTCCTCACCGGTGGCCAGGTCACGGACATAGAGCCGCGGCTGGGTCGCCTCGCGGCGGACATAGGCGATCTTCTTGCCGTCGGGCGAGGGGGTGGGGCGCACCGCGCCGCCTTCGCCGCCGATCATGCTGTCAATCTTGCCGGTCTCCAGGTCATAGCGTTCGATCGCGAAGAGCTGGTTGTTGCTGTCCTGCGCATATTCGAAGATCGGACCCGGCGTGGTGTTGCGGGTGTAGTAGACGTGCTTGCCATCGGGGGCGAAGATCGGCTCACCCAGCTCCTTCTGGTGTTGCTCACTCGGCCGCTTGACCAGCAGCACGCCGTCGCTGCCCGAAACGTGGTACATCCAGACCTCACCGGTGCCGAGCGAGCGCCCGGTGGTGAAGTGCTTCTTGGCAACGATGTACTGTCCGTCCGGGCTCCAGCTCGGCTGGTTGAGCAGGCGGAAGCTCTCGTTGGTCAGCTGGCGCTTGTCGCTGCCGTCGCGGTTCATGATCCAGATGTTGTCGCCGCCGCCGCGGTCCGACGTGAAGGCGATCCGCTTGCCATCGGGCGAGAAGCGCGGCTGGGTTTCGTAGGGCAGGCCTTCCGAGATCCGGGTCGGCGTGCCGCCGCTGATCGGCATGGTGTAGATGTCACCCAGCAGATCGAAGGCCACGGTCTGCCCGTCCGGGCTGACGTCGAGGTTCATCCAGGTGCCTTCCTCGACCGAGATCGGCACTTCGCGCACCTTCATCCCCGGCGGCGCGGACACGTCCCACTTGGGCGCTTCCTTGGCGTCCTGGGCCTGGACGGCAGCGGGCAGAGCTGCGAGGCTCAGCGCCAGGGCCAGGCGCGAGGTGGTGCGGTTGGCAGTCTTCATCGGTGACATCTCCCCCAGTCTGGCCCCAGGCTTCCCGCCCGGGGCCAGCGCTGTCAATCAGCGGTTCGGCGAACGACTTCAGTGTCGGACGAAAGCTCTCCTCCCCCTCGATGGGGGAGGTTGGGTGGGGGTGCGCTATCCAATAGGTGCTGTGTCCGAAGGCGCAATCACCCCCATCCAACTCCGACTAGGCCGCTGCGCGACCAAGTCTTTGTATCCTTCCCCCATCAAGGGGGAAAGGAAGCAAGGACATCAGCCGTGCGGCGTAACCAGGTACTTCTCGCCCGTGCGGCGGGCGTTGTACATGGTCACTGCATCCTTGGTCAGCATGTCCTCAAGGGTGCCCTTTTTGGCATAGTGGCTGGCGAAGGTGGTGGTCAGGTCCTTCATCACCCGCGCCCGCATCCGCCCGACGATCTCTGGCCCGGCCTTCATCATGAAGGGCGTCAGCAGCCAGCCCGACAGGTCCCAGGTCAGGCCAAAGGCGCGGTTGAGGATCGTCGGACCGAGGTCCAGTGCGCCGTAGATGCAGACCTTCTTGGCCGCGTTCGAACCATAGCGGCTAAAGGCAGCGCCGCGGCTGGCAGCGGCTTCCATGGCGGTCAGGAACTGGCTGGCAACGGTGCCGCCACCGATTGGATCAAAGCCGATCATTGCCTTGGTCTCGGCGATCGCGTCGATCAGCTTGGGCATGTAATCGGAGTCGGTCATGTTAAGGACATGGGTGGCGCCCAGGTCCTTGAGCAGCTTCACCTGCGCGTCCGAACGGACCACGTTGACCAGCGGGATACCGTCCTCAAGGCAGATCTTGACCAGCATCTGCCCCAGGTTCGATGCGGCAGCGGCGTGAACGATGCCGGTGTAGCCTTCCAGCTTCATCGTCTCGACAAAGCCCAGCGCGGTCATCGGATTGACGAACGAGCTGGCGGCCTGTTCGGCAGTCACGCCATCTGCCACCTCAAAGCCCATGTTGGGATCGGCATAGGCATAGGAGCCATAGGCCGTGCCGGGGACGCAGGCGATCCGCTTGCCCATCAGCTGCTCGCAGCCTTCGCCGGCGGCGACCACGATCCCGGCAGCCTCGTTGCCAGCCGGCATGGCCATGCCATGGCGGGCCTTCATCGCGCGGGTGGCGTTCTCGGGCATCTTGGCCACGACCTTGCCGGGCGAATAGACCGCGTTGTCGGTATCGGCGCTGGCAAACAGCAGGCCCAGGTCAGACGGGTTGATCGGCGTCGCCTCAACCTTGATCAGCACTTGGCCGGGCTTGGGATCGTCCCAGGTCTTGTCATTGAGCTGGACGGTCAGCGTGCCATCGGCATCGAGCTGGGTGGTGAGTTGCTTGCCGGTGAAGGCCATTGGTTGTCTCCCGAATCCTTGGTTTCGGATCGCAACCTAGTGGCTCATTCGCCCGGGTAAAGCGCGCGGACGAAATAGAGTCCCTCGCTCGGCGCATTCAGCCCCAGCGCCGACCGGTCGCGGGCGGTAAGTGCCTCGCCAACCTGCTCCTCGCGCCAGCGGCCCATGCCAACCAGCGCTAGGCACCCGACCATCGAGCGGACCTGGTGGTGCAGGAACGATCGCGCGGCGGCACGGATGTGGACTTCCTCGCCGACCCGCTCGACTTTGAGCAGATCGAGCGTTTTCTCTGGGCTCTGCGCCTGGCAGTGGACCGAGCGGAAGGTGGTAAAGTCATGCCGCCCGACCAGCGCCTGCGCCGCGCGGTGCATGGCTTCGGCATCAAGCGGCTGGGCAACTTGCCAGGCGCGCTTAACGTCCAATGTCAAAGGCGCGCGGCGGTTGGCGATCCGATAGAGGTACTCGCGGCCAATGCAGGAAAACCGGGCGTGCCAGTCGTCCGGCACGGCCTCGCAGGCTAGCACGGCGATCGGGGCAGGGCGGAGGTGGTGATTGACCGCTTCCATCAGCCGGAAGGCATCAATGTCCTTCGCCACCTCGACATGTGCGCGCATTCCGAGAGCGTGAACGCCTGCGTCAGTTCGGCCAGCAGCGTGCAGGGTCACGGTCTCCCCCGTCGTTGCGTGCACAGCCTCTTCCACCGCCTGCTGCACCGAAGGTCCATGAGCCTGCCGCTGCAAGCCGAAGAACGGTGTCCCGTCGAATTCAAGGGTGAGGGCGAAGCGGGTCAAGTGAGCGAGGTCCCTGATGCAATCGCCCAGCCGCGCAGCATATCCGCCGTCGGCATCACCGGCCGACCTGCGCGTTGTACCAAGGTCGGGCGGATCGCACCTTCGGCGCAAGCGATGGTCAGCTGGTCATCCAGCACCTCGCCCGGTGCCCCGCTCCCGTCAGTGATGTCGGCCGCGAGCACCTTGCAGCGTTCGCCTTGGTATTCGAACCACGCACCCGGCGCCGGAGAAAACGCACGGATCTGGCGTTCGACCTGGGCGGCGTCCTGCGCAAAGTCGAGCCGGGTCTCGGCCTTGTCGATCTTCTTGGCATAGGTCACGCTGTTGTCCGGCTGGGGCCGTTCCGGATAGGCGGAAAGGTTGGCCAGCACATCCACGATCAGTCGTGCACCGATCTGCGCCACCTCCTCGGTCAGCTCCCCGGCAGTCTTCCGGTCAACTGGCGTGCGGCCTTCCAGCAGAACGGGCCCGGTATCGAGTCCGGCCTCCATCCGCATGATGTCCACCCCGGTTTCGGCATCGCCGGCCAGGATCGCCCGCTGGATCGGCGCCGCCCCGCGCCAGCGCGGCAGGATCGAGCCATGGAGGTTGAGGCAGCCATGCTTCGGCGCGTCCAGGACGGCCTGCGGCAGGATCAGGCCATAGGCCGCAACCACGGCAATGTCGGCATCAAGCGCGGCAAAGGCTGCCTGCTCCTCCACCCCCTTGAGCGAGGCCGGATGGCGCACTGCAATCCCCAGTTCCTCGGCCTTGCGGTGCACCGGGGTGGGGGTCAGCTCCTTCCCGCGCCGACCGCCGGGGCGGGGCGGCTGGGTATAGGCGGCAACCACTTCATGCCCCGCCGCGACCAGCGCTTCCAGCGCAGGTACGGCAAAGTCCGGGGTACCCATGAAGATGATGCGCATTGGTGGCTTTCGCTTGGCTTCGCTTCGCCCTATCGAGGCGGCCATGGCATCGCAAGAGATCGAGACACTGACTCAGGCCTTGTCGCGCCTGCCCGGGCTTGGCCCGCGTTCGGCTCGGCGCGCGGTATTGTGGCTGATCAAGCGGCGCGAAACGTCATTGGTGCAGCTGCTCGCTGCGCTAGAAGGCGTGGCCGAGCGGCTGGTCGAATGCGATACCTGCGGCAATGTCGATACGACCAATCCCTGCGCGATCTGTACCGATCCGCGCCGCGATCAGCGCGCCCTGTGCGTGGTGGAGGATGTGGCGGACCTGTGGGCACTGGATCGCGCACGGCTGTTTACCGGCCGCTATCACGTCCTGGGTGGGCGGCTTTCGGCGCTGGAAGGGGTGCGGCCCGAAGACCTGAGCATTGCCGCGTTGATCCAGCGCGTTTCCGCCGGTGGGATCGACGAGGTGGTGCTCGCCATGAACGCCACCCTCGAAGGCCAGACCACCGCGCATTATATCGCCGAGCGGCTGGAAGGCTTCCCAGTGCGGATCACCCAGCTGGCCCACGGCCTGCCGGTGGGCGGCGAACTCGATTACCTTGACGAAGGCACGCTGGCCCAGGCGCTCCGCGCGCGGCGACCGATGGGTTAGTCGATCAGACTGATCGACGCAGCCGCCTTGCGATTTGGCACTTTGCCGCCTATTTGCCCGCTATGGCTATCCGCGAAATCATCGAAGTTCCCGATCCCCGTCTCAAGGTGATCTCCGAACCCGTCACCAAGTTTGATGACGAGCTCAAGACGCTCGTCGCCGACATGTTCGAGACCATGTACGATGCCCCCGGCATTGGCCTGGCCGCAATCCAGGTCGGCGTGCCGCTGCGGGTACTGGTGATCGATCTTCAGCCGGAAGACCCGGATGCCGAGCCGGAAGTCTGCACCGCCCACGGCGGCCATTCGCACACGCACCAGCCGCTCAAGAAAGAGCCGCGGGTGTTCGTGAACCCGGAAATCCTCCATCCCTCGGAAGACCTTTCGGTCTATTCCGAAGGCTGTCTCTCAGTCCCGGAAATCTACGCCGACGTCGAACGTCCGGCCCGGATCCGCGCCCGCTGGCAGGACCTGGATGGCAAGACTCACGAGGAAGAGATGGACGGCCTGCTGGCAACCTGCCTGCAGCACGAGATGGACCACCTCGAAGGCATCCTGTTCATCGACCACCTCAGCCGGCTGAAGCGGCAGATGGCGCTCAAGAAGCTGGATAAGCTGCGCAAGGTCGCCTGATAGGGCTGGCGTTCCCGCTCCGTTCTGTTTAGCGTGGGGTTATGGACTCCACGCTCACTCTCATTTTGATCCTCGTTTTCGGTCTTGCGGCAGGTACCGGCCTTGGCTGGTTTTTTGGCTCGCGTCCGGCCGCCGATTTGCGCGCGCGGCTGGCTGAGCAGGAGGCCGGGACCAAGGATCTCGACGCACGTTTCCGCCAGGCCGCGAAGGAATTGAGCGACGCTTCGATCGAGAATGCGACGCTGAAGGCCAATGCCGCCAACTTTGAGCAGCAAAAGGCCGAGCTGCTCACGGCGCAGGAATCGCTTAAGAAGGAATTCGAGAATGCCGGCGCGAAGATCCTTGCCCAGGCGCAGGAGGTCTTGCTCAACCGCGCGCAGGAACGACTGACCCAGTCTGAAGAGAAGAGCGCGGAACGACTGAAGGCGCTGCTCGCGCCGGTCGATGAGCGGCTCAAGAGCTATGAAGTCCAGGTCCAGTCGCTGGAAAAGCAGCGGGTTGATGCCTTTGGCCAGCTCACTGGCCTGATCCAGTCGCTGCGCGAAGGGCAGGAGCAGGTCCGGGCGGAGGCTGCGCGACTGGGCAACTCACTCACCAACGCCCCCAAGGCCCGCGGTCGCTGGGGTGAGCGGGCGTTGCAGAACGTGCTGGAGCAGTGCGGCCTGTCCGAACACACCGATTTCGCACTCGAGCATTCGCTGGAGACCGAGGACGGCCGGCTGCGACCCGATGCGATTGTCCACGTGCCGGGGCAGAAGAAACTGGTCATCGACGCTAAGGTCTCGCTCAACGCCTATCAGGCGGCGTTCGAGGCCAATGACGATGCCGAGCGCAAGCGCCATCTCGATCTCCATGCCCGGTCAATGCGGAACCATGTCGCGACGCTGGGAGCCAAGGCCTACCAGAGCCAGTTCGACGATGCGCCGGACTATGTGGTGATGTTCGTGCCGGGCGAGCACTTCGTCGCCGCAGCGCTTGAGCACGACCCGGAGCTGTGGGATTTCGCATTCCACAACAAGGTTCTGCTCGCCACTCCTACCAACCTGGTTGCGATTGCCCGAACCGTTGCCATGGTCTGGAAGCAGGACCAGCTGGCGCGCGAGGCAGTCGAGATCGGCAAGGCTGGAGCTGAGCTTTACGACCGGATTGCGGTCGCTGCAGAACACCTCAAACGGGTCGGTGGCGGGCTGGAAAGCGCGGTCAACAACTACAACAAGTTCGTGTCCAGCTTTGAACGCAACGTCGTCTCATCCGGCAAACGGTTGCGTGACAAGGGCATCGAGATCGGCAAGCGCGAGATCGAGGGGGTTCCGCTCATCGAGGCGGCGCCGCGCTATAGCGGCAGCGAGGCTCCGGCCACGGAAGAGGCAGATTAATCGCGCTTGCGGACCAGTTCGGCCACGTGCTGGCCGGACTTGATGCCCATTCGCCCGTTCTCGATAAAGAAGTTGGGTGAGGCGCCAAGCAGTTCAGACACTGCGCGCTCCTGCTCCATCAGGCCTTCGCAGTACATCATGGTCAAGACCATCGGGCCGACCTTCATCCGCCCGTCTTTGGTCAATTCGAGATCGCCGCCGAGGCCATTGCAACCGACCGTCGCAGCGATGCGCTTTTGGTAGATGCGCAGTTCGGCCCTGTCGGACACCGGCTTCTGCCCATCGATCGACACGAAGGCCCAGGTGGTGAGCGGGCCGTTGGGGCTGCCCTCCGGCTCGGCGTCAGCGACAGTCTGCGGGGTAGCGCAGGCAGCGAGGAGGGGAAGGGCGGCGAGAAGAGCTTGGCGGATCATGCCTTCCCTTATCGCGGCTAATGCCTGATCGCCACCTGAACGGCCTAGTCGCCCAGTGCGTCCAGCACTTCATAGGCCAGCACGGCCCCGGCCACCGCCGCATTCAGACTGTCGGCGCGGCCCTTCATCGGCATGGTGACGCGCAGGTCGCAAGCCTGCTCGTATTCCTCAGGCAGACCGCGGCTCTCGTTGCCGACTAGGATGAAGCACGGCGCCGCATAGGGCGCACCGCGATAAGGCACGGCATCGCGCAAGCTGGCGGCGACCAGTTGACCCGCTCCGCTGCGCAGCCACGGAAGGAATTCTTCCCACCGGGCCTGGGCAATCTGCTGGGTAAAGACGGCACCCATGCTGGCGCGCACGGCCTCGGCCGAGAAGGGGTCGGCGCAATCGTCGATCAGGATCAGCCCGCCTGCACCCACCGCATCGCCGGTCCGCAGCATGGTGCCAAGATTGCCCGGATCGCGCAGCGCCTGGGCGACCAGCCATAGTTTCGCCGTGCTGCGATCCAGCGCTGCCAGGGTGGTATCAAACTCGGTGAACACGCCGCAGACGGCCTGGGGGTTATCCTTGCCGGTAATCTTGCTGAGGATATCGGCGCTGGTCTCAATCACTTCGCCGCCAGCGGCCAGCACATCGGCCTCAAGCGCCGCCAGCAACGGGTGCGGATCGCGCCCCTCGGCCATGACCAGTATTTCGGGCTGGCGCCCACTCTCGCGCGCGTCAGTCAGCAGGCGCAGGCCTTCGGCCAGGAACTGGCCCGCGGCCTTGCGGTGCTTCTTGTCCCTGAGCGCCCGCAGCGCTTTGACTGTGGGATTGGAAAAGCCGGTGATCTGGCGGCGGGACATGTCAGTCTTCGCCGAAGCCGTCCTTGACCAGGCCGACCAGCTTGAGCAGCGCCGGTTCACAGCCTTCGCCGCTGACGATGATCTCCACGCTGTCACCCTTGGCCGCGCCCAGCATCATCAGGCCCAGGATCGAACCACCGGCGGCCTCGTTGCCGTCCTTTTCAACCCGCACGGTCAGTCCATTGCAGAGCTGCGCCACGGCATTGACGAACTTGGCGCTGGCCCGCGCGTGCAGGCCCCGGTTGTTGACGATTTCGACGGTTTCCCGCGCCTCAGACATGCTCGTTTCCCCCACCCCGCAGCCGACGGTTATGCGTCCTGGCCAAGAAACTCCGATGCGATCGTGATGTAGTTGCGCCCGGCATCGCGGGCTGCCTCGGTCGCCTTCTGCAGCGTCATGCAGGTGCGCGCCTTGGCCAGCCGGATCAGCATCGGCAGGTTGATCCCGGCGATCACTTCGACCTTGCCGGCCTGCATCAGCGAAATCGCCAGGTTCGAAGGGGTGCCGCCGAACAGGTCGGTTAGAATGATCACGCCGTTGCCGCCATCGACCGCCTTTACCGCATCGGCAATCTCGCGGCGGCGGGCTTCCATGTCGTCATTGGGGCCGATGCAGACCGTTGCCACCGCATCCTGGCGGCCGACCACATGCTGCATGGCGTGGACAAATTCCTCGGCAAGCTTGCCGTGGGTAACCAGGATCAGGCCGATCATGCGAGGGGGATGCTCCGAACTGCCAGCCCGGCGAATCCCGCCGGAAAGTGGCGCAGGGCCATGACGCCGAACGCGGGCATGGTCAATGTTTTCCTTCGACCAGGTCAGCCGCGCGCGAGCCCAGGTTGCGGTGGATGACCGTGGGGGTGAAACCGGCCTCGATCAGCGCCGCAGCCAGCTGTTCGGCCGAATAGACCGAGCGATGCCGTCCGCCGGTGCAGCCGAAGGCAATGTTGACATAGGCCTTGCCCTGCGCGGCATAGCGGGGGAGCAGCATCAGCACGAGGTCGCGGATCCGGCCGAAGGCATCGTCCCAGGCGGGATCGCGGGCGATGTGTTCGCCCACCGCCGGGTCCCGCCCGGTCAGCGGGCGCAGCTCCGGATCCCAGTGCGGATTGTCCAGGAAACGCATGTCGAACACCAGATCGGCGATCGGCGGCATCCCGCGCGAGAAGCCAAAGCTGGTGACCGTGACTGTCGTGCCCTTGGGGGCACTGTCGGCAAAGCGCTCCCGGATCGCCTGCTGCAGATCGTTGCTGGTGAACTCGGTGGTCGACATCACCATGTCGGCCCAGCGCCGCAGCGGCTCCAGCAGTTCGCGTTCCGAGGCGATGCCGGTGGTCACCGGCAGATCCTGTGCCATCGGGTGGCGGCGGCGGGTCTCATTATAGCGCCGCTCCAGCTCCGCGCCGGCACAGTCCAGGAACAGGGTGGTCAGTTCGAGGTCGGGACGCTGCACCAGCTTCTTCACGCGCTCGATCACCTTGTTGGGATCGAAGCCGCGCGTGCGGGCATCAAAGCCGATCGCCAGCGGCGGGCGCAATTCGTTGCGCGGCGCATCGGGGCTGTCGATCAGACGGTCGAGCAGGCGGATCGGGAAATTGTCGATCGTTTCCCAGCCGAGATCTTCCAGCACCTTGAGTGCAGTCGTCTTGCCCGCCCCGAGCAGGCCGGTGACGAGAAGCACGCGTTGCCGCGCAGGGGCGGAATCGATTGCAGTCATGTTCGCCCGCCAATGTGGGACTGCTGCGCGTCAATTGAAAGCCCCCACCGTTCCAGTGCTGCTTCGGCCCGCAAGGCCAGGACCGGGCTGTCGGGCCAGAGCGCCAGGCAGGGCAGGTCGATCCCTTCGATCGTCAGCACTTCGGGCTCTTCCGGTAGGCGCGGTGCGGCGGGATCGAGCCGCAGCGCCAGCGCCAGCGGCACGAAGCTTGTCACCGGGCGGGTCAGCAGGCCGACATTGCGAACCTCGATCAGCCCGGCGATGCGTGGTGGCGGAAAGGCGCGCAGCACCTTGCCCTGAGCCTCGACGCTGAGGCCATCGTCACCAACCAGCATCGCCCCGCGGTCAATCAACGCGAGGGTCAGGCTCGACTTGCCCGATCCCGGCGGCCCCTGGATCAGCACACCGCGCCCATCAATCGACACGCAGCTCGCCTGGATCAGCCGGCTCATTCGGCATCCTCCGCCACTTCGGGCAAGGGCAGCTGCAGCACCAGACAGGCCCCGCGTTGGCCATCGGCGCGGTCCTGGGCCAGCAGCGCGCCGTCGTGCGCCTCGGCGATGGTCCGGGCGATGGCCAGGCCCAGGCCCGAATGGCTGCCGAAGTCCTCGCTCTGCGGCCGCAGCGAATGGAACCGCTCGAACACCTTTTCGCGTGCCTCGTCAGGGATACCGGGGCCTTCATCGCTGACCGCCAGTTCGAGCAGATCACCTTGGCGCTGTAACGTGACCGCAACCGTCCCGCCGGGCGGCGAGAAGGACACTGCATTGTCGAGCAGGTTCTCGAGCACGCGCTCAAGCCGGGCAGCATCGCCTGGCACTTCCCAGGGCCCAGGCCCACTGGGCGTTATCACGATCCGGCAGCTGGGATCGCTGGCCCGCTCAGCCCGCGCGGCGACAAGCGACTGGGCCAGGGCCAGCATATCGACCGGCATGAAGCGGGTCCGCGAAAGCTCGGCATCGATCCGGCCGGCTTCGGCAATTTCGGTGATCAGCCGGTCGATCCGGCGCAGATCGTGCGCGGCAATCTCCGTCAATTGCTGGCGGAGCGCCTCGTCCTTGACCTTGCCCAGCGATTCAAGCGCGGATCGCAGCGAGGCGAGGGGGTTCTTGATCTCGTGCGCGACATCGGCAGCAAAGCTTTCGCCTGCATCGATCCGGTGGCGCAGCGCCGACGACATGTCGGAAATGGCGCGGGCCAGCAGGCCGATCTCGTCGCGCCGTTCGGGCAATCGCGGCACCACGACCTGGCGCTCGCGCCCCAGTCGCACGCGGATTGCGGCCCGGACCAGTTCGCGCAGCGGCTGGACGATGGTGCGCGCCAGGAACAGCGAGAGCTGGATCGAGATGATCAGCGTCACCGCCAGGACAATCGCCAGTGTCTGGCGGGCATCGCGCACGCTCTGCGTCACGTCGCGGGCGTTGCGCGTGGTCAGCAGCATCTCGCCGCTCGTGCCAACGGGGGTCGCGGCATTGATCACCGGGGTTTCGTCCGGCGCGGCGCGGCGCTCGACGACCGTGGCCTTGAGCCGGACGGCCTCGGCGATTTCCGGCCAGGCGGCACTCGCATCAACCGCCGGGTCGACATAGGCGGATCCAGCGGCATTGCCGATCAGGAAGTTCGTCCCCGCATCAAGCCAGCGCGCGGCATGCTGGTACCAGGGCTCGGTAGCCGGATCGACGAGAGCGAAGGTCGGCGGAGCGAGTTTGAAGCTGTCGAGCTGCAGACGCCCTTTGGCATCGTAGAGCCGCAGCCGCAGCGTCTGTTCGCGCCCGATCTGCGCCATCAGCATGGCCCGCTGATTGCGCGGCGCCGATGCCAGGCCCTGTGCCGCGATCTGCGCTTCGGCCCGGGCCAGCTGATAGCGTTCGGCAAACAGCTGGTTGCGATAGGAATCGAGGTAGAACAGGCTGCCGGCCATCAGACCGAGTGCGATGATGTTGACCGCCAGGATCCGCGCGGTCAGCGAGGCGCGCCTGGTCCAGTCGCGGCGTCGCGCCGGGCGAGGACGGAGCGTCTCAGCCATCGGTGAACGAGTATCCCGCGCCGTAGAGCGTATCGATCGCGGCGAAGTGCGGGTCGACAACCCGGAACTTGCGGCGCAGGCGCTTGATGTGACTGTCGATCGTGCGGTCGTCGACGAACACGTCCTCGCTATAGGCAGCGTCCATCAGCTGGTTGCGGCTCTTGATCACGCCTGGGCGTGTGGCCAGCGCCTCAAGGATCAGGAACTCGGTCACAGTCAGCGAGACCGGCTCGCCCTGCCAAGTCACGCGGTGGCGGGCCGGGTCCATTTCCAGCGCGCCGCGCACGATCACGCTACTGGGCTGATCGTCTGGACCCGCTTCGCCTTCGGCCTGGGCTGCCTCGGCCTTGACCAGTTCGGTCCGCCGCAGGATCGCGCGAATCCGGGCGACGAGCAGCCGCTGACTGAACGGCTTGGTGATGTAATCGTCGGCACCTAGCGACAGGCCCAGCGCCTCGTCGGTTTCCTCATCCTTGCTGGTCAGGAAGATGACCGGCAGGGCGCTCTTGGCGCGCAGCTGGCGGAGCAGCTCAAACCCATCCATCCGCGGCATCTTGATGTCGCAGACCGCCAGGTCAGGCGGGTTCTCGAGCAGCGCCTTCAACGCGGTCTGGCCGTCGGAATAGACCCGCGTGGCAAAGCCTTCGGCCTGGAGCCCGATTGATACACTCGTCAGGATGTTGCGGTCATCATCGACCAGCGCGATCGTCTGCAGGGGGCTGGCGGGCGTGGCGTCCATGGGCTCGGTTCGGGCGTCCGGTTCGGGGCATACCGGTTACTGCCTTAGTCGGCTGGTGACAATCTTGCCTGCAGGGTTGCCCCCGCATTCGATTTTCGTCGGGAAATGGACCGGTTGTGCCGCTGCGCGGTTTGACGCCAAAGGCCCGCACCGCTATGCGCGCTGCGAATCCCTGCATTCGTATGCAGAACCCCCGGCGGAGTGCCTAAAGCGCTGCGCCATGACCACGGAGACGACCTTGACCGCTGCGCTGTCCTACCCGCTCGCCAACCAGGGTATTGCCACCGATGCCACGATCTTCGCCAACCTCGGCACCGCGCCGCTGGTGGAGCATGCTCTGGCCAACGGCGAAGGCATCCTGGCCAAGGACGGCCCGCTGGTGGTCGAAACCGGCAAGCACACCGGCCGCAGCGCCAAGGACAAGTTCATCGTCCGTGATGCGCTGACCGAAAGCACCGTGTGGTGGGGCAAGACCAATGTCGAGATGAGCCCGGAACACTTTGCCGCGCTCAAGGCCGATTTCCTGGCCGAACTAGCCAAGCGCGATACGCTGTATGTGGCTGACCTGTTCGGCGGCTCGCAGCCCGAACACCGCGTTAACGTGCGCGTGATCAACGAACTCGCTTGGCATAACCTCTTCATTCGTACGCTTTTGGTCCGCCCAACGGCAGCGGAGCTCGATGGCTTCGTGCCGGAATACACCATCATCGACCTGCCCAGCTTCGTCGCCGATCCGGCCCGCCATGGCTGCCGTAGCGAGACGGTGATCGCGGTCAACTTCTCCGAGAAGCTGATCCTGATTGGCGGCACCAAGTATGCCGGCGAGATGAAGAAGTCGGTCTTCGGCATCCTCAACTACCTGCTTCCCGAAAAGGGCGTCATGCCGATGCACTGCTCGGCCAACATCGGCCCGGATGGCAAGACCGCGGTGTTCTTCGGCCTGTCTGGCACCGGCAAGACCACGCTGTCGGCCGATGCCAGCCGCACGCTGATCGGCGATGACGAGCATGGCTGGTCCGACACGGCAGTCTTCAACTTCGAAGGCGGCTGCTATGCCAAGATGATCCGCCTTTCGCCTGAGGCCGAGCCGGAGATCTTCGCCACCACCAAGCGCTTCGGTACCGTGCTGGAAAACGTCGTGATCGACCGCGAGACCCGCGAGCTCGATTTCGACGACAACTCGCTGGCTGAGAACAGCCGCGGGTCCTATCCGATCGATTTCATTCCGAATGCGTCGGAAGACAATCTGGGCCCGGTGCCGGCCAACCTGATCTTCCTGACCGCCGATGCCTATGGCGTCCTGCCGCCGATCGCGCGGCTGACGCCGGACCAGGCGATGTATCACTTCCTCTCGGGCTACACCGCGCGCGTTGCCGGGACCGAGATTGGCGTGACCGAACCGGAAGCCACTTTCAGCACCTGCTTCGGCGCGCCGTTCATGCCGCGCCACCCGTCGGTCTATGGCAACCTCCTCAAGGAGCGGATCGCAAAGGGCGGGGTGAAGTGCTGGCTGGTCAACACCGGCTGGTCGGGCGGCAAGGCCACCATGCCGGGGATCAGCCGCATGCCGATCAAGGCGACCCGCGCGCTGCTCAACGCCGCGCTCGATGGCAGCCTCAATGGCGCCGAGTTCAAGAAAGACCCGAACTTCGGCTTCGAAGTGCCGGTTGCGGTGCCTGGCGTTGACAGCAAGCTGCTCGATCCGCGCGGGGCCTGGGCTGATGGCGCCGAGTACGACAAGACGGCGCAAGACCTGGTCCGCAAGTTCATCGACAACTTCGCGCAATTTGCCGACCACGTCGATGAAAGCGTGCGCCAGGCGGCCCCTACCGCCGCCTGATCTTCGGGATTTAACCCGGGTTGCAAGCGTTTACGGTTGCTCCCGGCGCTGAACGGCCCATGATGCGGCTCCCCAACAGGAGTCGCAACTATGGGCATCTTCGATACGATCCTCGCGCAGGCTGGCCACGCCGATGTCGGCAACCTTGCCAGCAAGCTCGGCCTGCCGCCCGAACTGGCTGAAAAGGCCATTGCCGCACTTTGACAAAGCCATGCCGAGCCGGGTGATACGATTGCCAGTGCCGCCGCCAAGACCGGGTTGGACACTGGTGTGCTGAGCCGAATCGTCGAGCAGATCGGCGGCGAGGGCAGCCTCGCGCAATATGCCCAGACGCTGCAGAATAACCCGCAGCTCGCCGGCGTGTTCAAGTGGCTCGATCAGGACGGCGACGGCAATCCGATCGACGATGTGCTGGGCATGGCCGGCAAGTTGTTCGGCAAGAACTAGGCCTTATTGGCGGCGATGTAGCGATCGACGTTCTGGGCCAGGACGTCGAGCGGGACATTGCCGCCGCCAACCACGGCGTCGTTGTAGTCGCGCAGGTCGTACTTCGCGCCCAGCGCCGCCTTGGCCCGCTCGCGCTGGCTGAGGATTTCGCTGTGGCCGATCTTGTAGCCGCAGGCCTGGCCCGGCCAGGAGCAATAGCGGTCAACCTCGCTGCTAACTTCGGCGCGGCCAGAACCATTGGTGGTGGCGAACCAGTCGATCGCCTGATCACGCGTCCAGCGCTTCGCATGCAGCCCGGTATCGACCACCAGACGGCAGGCGCGGAAGGCGATCGACTGCAGGTAGCCCAGCTGGCCGACCGGATCGCCGTCATAGGCCCCGAGTTCGTCGCCCAGCGTCTCGGCATAGAGCGCCCAGCCTTCGGAATAGGCGTTGAAGGCCAGCAGTGTGCGGATCAGGGGCAGGCGGTTGGCATATTCGCCCTGCCAGACATGGCCGAAGATCCCTTCGTGGAAGGCCAAGGTCGGCAGGCTGTAGCGACTGTGCAGCTCGGTCGTGCCCAGGTTGATCCAGATCTTGCCGGGGATCGAACCGTCGATCGATCCCGCCCCGCCATAGGCGCCCGGCGCCCCGGCCTCCTCCGCTGGTGGCAAGCGGCGTATTTCGAGATTGCCTCTGACCGGATTGCGGAAAGCACGCGGCGCCTGGGCCCGCATATAGTCCACCTTGGACTGCATCAGCGCGATGATCTCGGCCCGGCCCTTGTCGTCGTTGGGGAAGGTGAAGCGTGGATCCTTGCCCAGCGCGGTCATTCGCTCACCCACCGTGCCGCTGGTATAGCCAAGCGAGCGCAGGATCGGGTCCATCCGGCCGTGCAGGATGGCCAGTTGCTCCTGGCCGATCTGGTGCACTTCCTCGGGCGAGTGGCTGGTCGTGGTGCTGGCCGAAAGGCCCCAGGCGTACCATTCGTCGCCGCGCGGCCGCGCCCAAAGGCCGGCATCGTTGGTTGCCAGACTGCGCTGAAGCTTAAGCTCGGCCAGCTGGCGCTCCAGCGCGGCGGCGACTGGTCCAGTTGCCATGGCCTTGGCACGGCCCTCCCAGTCACCCGGGATGGTCGCGGTGCGGCGAGCAAGCGAGCGGGCCAGATCGCCGCCATCGCGCAAGGATCCAAGCTGCGCTTCCATCTGCCGGATCGCCTTGTCGAGCAGGAAGGCCGGCGGGACCAGGCCCATGCCGCGCGCTGACTGGATCCGGCCCAGCTCACCTTCCAGCAGCGCCGGGAAAGCGCCCAGGCGGGCTAGGTAAGCCTCGGCATCGGCGGCATTGCGCACTGGGTGATCACTGTCGAGGAAGCGCGGAATGTCGAGGTAACCGCCGACATTCTGGATCACGACATAGGGCGTGTTGCGCCAGCCACCGACGGCGACATCGCCATAGGGCAGGGCAAAGCCCTTCAGCGCTGTGCGGAAGGCGCTGCGCACCACGGCCAGGCTGGTGCGGGTGGCGGGATCAAGCGCCTCGGCATTGATCGCCTCAACCTGGCGCAGACCGCGCCGCAGGACCTCTGCCATGGCCCTTTGCCCGGCGGCCGATCGATCGCCCAGCTTGCCGCGCAGCGCGGCGCGCTCGCCCGTATCGATGCCCAGCGAAGTGGCTCCTTCCGGGCTCTGTTCGATCAATTGCCAAGCGAGCGATTCGAGCAGCGCTGCGGCATTGTCAGGCGCTGCAGCCGCAGCAACCCGGTTGGCGCAGCCCGGCAGGATCGTGGCAGCGGCCGAGGCGCCAAGCAGGCCCAGGGTATGGCGGCGCGAAAGTGACATGGTTTCCATGGCCTTATCGTGCTGCGGTGTTGACCACCTGTCAAATCTGAGCGGAACCCTTGGGGAAACTACGCGATACAATTGTCAGCAAGGTTTCAGTTCGCCTAAGATAGTGCAGCCAAGGGGTCGCAACCTGGTGCCAAGAACAGAACACGCCGAGGAGACCTCTTGATGTCCGAACAGGGCCTGCTCGACGTGCTGCGTCGAAGCGGCGGACTGGTAGCTGTTGCGACGCAGCTTGATATTGCTCCGCCGCTTGCGCTGGCGGCGGCCACCGCGCTGCTGCCGATGGTGCGCGGCGGCTTCCGGCGGCGAGTTGAACAAGCCGATGACCTGGATGCCGGGCTGAACGATTTGCTCGCTTGGCTGGCAGGGCTGGGTGGCGGCACCCTGGCTAGTGCCGTGCTGCAGAACGTAGCGATCGCGCCGGAAGCCGGACGCGAGCTGGTCACAGGAATATTCGGACCTGAGCAATCCGCCGTGGCGGTTACAGCTGCCGAACTTAGTCAGGTTGACGTCGATACGGTGCAGCAAGTCCTGCCGCTGCTCGCGATGCTGGCAGGTGGCTATGTGTGGGCGCGAGCCGGGCGGATGTCGCCCGCGGAGCGGCTGGCCGAACTCGGCCCGCTGCTTGGCCTAGGCGATGAGCCCAACCCGCTTGACGCACTGACCGGGATCGCCGACCAACGGCCATGATGATCACGACCGTCCTGTCATTGCTGACCCTGGCCGTCCTGCTGATGCTGGCTGGCGCCGTGCTGCAATGGCGGCGGGGTGAGCGGCGCAAGGCCCTGCTGCTGGTGATCCTGGCGCTGGTCGCCGGGATCAACGTCGCGATCTGGACTGTGCCTTACGAAAGCGGTGAAGCACCGGTCGCCCGGGCGGACGAAAAGCCCGCCTGAGCGATCAGCGGATCGGCCTATTACCTGATAGGACAATCCGGGGCGAGGCGCATGTCGAGGTAATTGTCGACGGCGCGCATCATGTCGTCGAGCTCGTTTTCGAAGAAATGGTTGGCGCGCGGCACTTCGTCGTGATGGATCGTTATGTGCTTCTGGGTGCGCAGCTTGTCGACCAGCTTCTGGACGGCGCCCGGCGTGACCACCGTATCCTGCGCGCCCTGGATGATGATGCCCGAGGCGGGGCAGGGGGCCAGGAAGCTGAAATCGTACATGTTGGCTGGCGGGGCGACCGAGATGAAGCCGCGGATTTCCGGACGGCGCATCAGCAGCTGCATGCCGATCAGCGCGCCAAAGCTGTAGCCCGCAATCCAGGTCGTGCTGGCTTCGGGGTGGATCGACTGGACCCAGTCAAGCGCGGCGGCGGCATCGCTCAGCTCACCGATCCCGTTGTCAAAGCTGCCCTGGCTGCGGCCAACGCCGCGGAAGTTGAAGCGCAGGGTGGCAAAGCCACGGGCCTGGAAGGTCTTGTACATCGCCATGGTGATGCGGTCGTTCATCGTCCCGCCCGCCTGGGGGTGGGGATGAAGGATCATGGCGACGGGTGCGCGCGGACGGCTGGCGGGCTGGAAACGCCCTTCGAGGCGACCTTCGGGGCCGGGGAAGATGACTGAGGGCATCGCTCTGGTACCTGCTTCTTGGCGGCTCCACCCGTGGCCGCCGGAGAAAACGGCGCACCGGACCAGATGGGGCTATGATCGGGAGAGAGGCGCTATATAGAAACGGACCTCCGAAAAGCAACTTTTCCGAACCATGACCGGCAAACCCATCTATCTTGACCATCAGGCCACTACGCCGCTTGCGCCGGAAGCGCTGCAGGCAATGCTGCCGTGGCTGTCGGGTCCGGAGTCCATGGGCTTCGCCAATCCCCATTCGATGCACCGTGCCGGGCGCGCTGCGGCGGCGGCAGTGGAGCATGCGCGCGAGCAGGTCGCCGCGCTGCTCCCCAAGGGCGGCCGGGTGATCTTCACCAGCGGCGCCACCGAGGCGCTCAACCAGGCGCTGCGCTCAATCCCGCGCGGGCCGATCGCTTATTCGGCGCTGGAACATTCCGCCGTGGTCAATGCCGCGATGGCCGGCGGTGAGGAGGTCCACGAGCTGCCAGCCGGAGCTGATGGTCTGGTCGATCCCGAGGTGCCGCTCCCCGAAGGCGTCGGTCTGGTCGCCGTGATGCAGGTCAATAACGAGATCGGCACGATCCAGCCGGTCGAGCGGCTGGCCGAGCGGGCCCATGCGGCGGGTGCATTGTTCCTGTGCGATGCGGTTCAGGGCGCGGGCAAGCTGGCCCCGCCGGAGGATGCGGACCTGATCGCGATCACCGCGCACAAGCTCTACGGCCCCAAAGGGATCGGCGCGCTGTGGGTGCGGGACGGCGTGAAGATCGGCCCGCTGATGGCCGGTGGCGGGCAGGAGAGCGGGCTGCGTTCGGGCACCCTCAGCCCTGCGCTCTGCGCCGGGTTCGGGGCGGCGGCGGCGCTGGCGCAGGCGCGGATCGAGGCGGACTTTCAGCATCTCTCCGGTCTTGCCAGCCTGGCCCGTTCAATCCTGGCGCGCTGGACCATCAATGGCAGCGAAACATCCCGCTGGCCGGGCAATCTCAACCTGCGGCTCGCAGGGCTGAACTTCCCGCGCCTGCTCAGCGATTGCCGCGACATCGCCTTTTCCGCCGGCTCGGCCTGCGGCAGCGGCACCGGTGCGCCCAGCCGGGTGCTGACCGCAATCGGGCTGGAGCCGGTGGAGGCGCGCAATTCGATCCGGCTCGGCTTTGGCCGGTATACCAACCACGAAGAAGTCGAGACCGCCTGCCGCGCGCTCGAAGCAGCAGCTGCGGCGCAGGGAGTTTAGGCATGGCCAAGGTCACGTTCATTACCGCCAACGGCGATCGCATTCTTGCCGAAGCCGCCGACGGGGCTTGCCTGCTCGAAGTGGCGCAGAATGCCGACATGCCGCTGGAGGGCACCTGCGAAGGACAGATGGCCTGTTCAACCTGTCATGTGATTGTCGGCAAGGACTGGTTCGCAAAGCTTCCTCCCGCCAGCGAAGACGAGGAAGACATGCTTGACCTCGCCGCGGGCGTCACCCGCACCAGCCGGCTCGCCTGCCAGATCACCCTGACGGCGGCGCTCGACGGGCTGGAAGTGCGGATTCCGGGGGAAAGCCACAACATGCAGCGCCGCTGACCCTTGGCGGCAGGATTCCCGCCCTGCTAGGGCCGAGCCGCAATGACGACTGACACCACTGAACCTGATCCCTTTGACGCCATCGTTGACGCGCCGTTCGATGCGGCGCTGTCCGAGCGGTATCTGGTCTATGCCCTGTCCACGATTACCGCGCGCTCGCTGCCCGATCTGCGTGACGGGCTGAAGCCGGTTCACCGCCGCCTGCTCTGGGCGATGCGGCAGCTGAAGCTCAATCCCAACGATGCCTACAAGAAGTCGGCCCGCGTGGTTGGCGATGTTATCGGCAAGTATCACCCCCACGGTGACCAGTCGGTCTATGACGCCATGGTCCGCCTCGCGCAGGACTTCTCGCTGCGTTACCCGCTGGTCGATGGGCAGGGCAATTTCGGCAACATCGATGGCGATAATGCCGCTGCCTATCGCTACACCGAAGCCCGCCTGACTAAGACGGCGATCCAGCTGATGGCCGGGCTGGACGAAGGCACGGTGAACTTCATCCCGACCTATAACGGGGAAGAGGAAGAGCCGGAGATCTTCCCCGGCCTGTTCCCGAACCTGCTGGCCAATGGCTCCAGCGGGATCGCCGTGGGGATGGCGACCAATATCCCCAGCCACAACGTGGCCGAGATCATCGATTCCGCCCTGCTGCTGATCGACAATCCCCATGCCGAACATGCCCAGCTGATGGAGCTGTTCCACGGGCCGGACTTCGCCACGGGCGGAATCGTGGCCGAAAGCCGCGAGGTTATCTCGCGCGCCTATGAAACTGGGCGCGGCGCGCTGCGCGTGCGCGGGCGGTTTTCGACCGGGCGGAATGCGGATGGCACTTGGGAGGAAACCGGCATCGAAAAGCTGGGCGGCGGTGCCTGGCAGCTGGTGATTTCGGAAATCCCCTACCAGCTCCCCAAGGGCAAGCTGATCGAGCAGGTTGCCCAGCTGATCGCCGACAAGAAGCTGCCGATCCTGGAAGACGTCCGCGATGAATCGGATGAGCAGATCCGCCTGGTCTTCGTCCCCAAGAGCCGCAACGTCGATCCCGAACTGCTCAAGGAATCGCTGTTCAAACTGACCGATCTGGAAACCCGGTTCGGGCTCAACCTCAACGTCCTCGATGCCAGCCGCACGCCCGGGGTGCTCAGCCTCAAGCTGGTCCTGCAGGAGTGGATCAAGAGCCAGATCGACATCCTGATCCGCCGCAGCCAGCACCGCCTGGCCAAGATTGCCGACCGGCTGGAACTGCTCGACGGCTATATCATCGCCTACCTCAACCTTGACCGGGTGATCGAGATCATCCGCACCGAGGATGAGCCCAAGCCGGTGATGATGGCGGAATTCCTCCTGACTGACCGCCAGGCCGAAGCGATCCTCAACATGCGGCTGCGCTCACTGCGCAAGCTTGAGGAAATGGAGCTGCGGCGTGAGCGGGATGACCTGCTGGCCGAAAAGGACGAGCTGGAAAAGCTGCTCGAAAGCCCGGCGCGCCAGCGCACCCGGCTGAAGCGCGACCTCGGCAATCTGCGCAAGGATTACGCCGAAGACACCCTACTCGGCCGCCGCCGCACCACCATTGTCGAGGCCGCGCCGACGGTTGAATTCAGCATGGATGCGATGATCGAGAAGGCACCGGTGACGGTGGTCCTCTCGGCCAAGGGCTGGATCCGCGGCGCGAGCGGGCACGAGGCGCTCGACAAGGAATTCAAGTTCAAGGAAGGCGATGGCCCCGCCTTCGCGCTCCACGCCCAGACCACGGACAAGCTGCTGGTCGCCTGCGACAACGGGCGGTTCTACACGCTGGGCTGTGACAAGCTGCCTTCCGCGCGCGGCTTTGGCGAGCCGGTCCGCACGATGATCGATATCGATGCCGGGGCAGAGATCGTCGCGCTGTTGGTCTACAAGCCCAAGGCGCAGCTGCTGCTGGCCAGCAATGCCGGTCGCGGCTTTGCCGCCGAGGCCGACGAACTGCTCGCCGAAACGCGCAAGGGTCGGGGCGTGATGACCACCAAGCCCGGCGTCAAGCTGGCCGTGGTGCGCGAGATCCCGCCAGAGCACGATCACATTGCCGTGGTGGGCGATAACCGCAAGCTGGTGATCTTCAGCCTGGAAGAGCTGCCGATCCTCGCCAAGGGCCAGGGCGTCACCCTGCAACGCTACCGCGACGGCGGACTGGCCGATGCGACGACGCTCAAGCTGGACGAGGGCCTGTCGTGGAAGATGGGCGGCGACAGCGGCCGGACTCGGACCGAAAGCGATATGCGGCTGTGGAAGGTTGCACGCGGTGCGGCTGGACGACTACCGCCCAACGGCTTCCCGCGGGATAACAAGTTCTAGGCGATCCTAAGGTTTTGAGCGTTTGCTTGGATCTTCGAAGCCCGGATTGTTGAGCCGGCGCTGCAAATCAATCTTGTCCATGCCCCTGCGGCGATACGCGTCTACAAAGACGTAAGTAAGCACAAGCCACGTCCAAACATAGGCAATCAGCACAACCGTGAAGATGACAGGTGCTTCGGATAGATGGATGTCGCCGTTGCGACCATTGATCACGCCCGTCAGCAAGCCTTTGCCAGCGCTCCACAAGAGTACGGTCCACAAAGAGAGGCCAAACGAGCAAAGTAGAGCTGTCTTAAGTTTGGTTTTCATAGCTAAACCTAGCCTACAGATCGTTTCACCTCGGTTACGATCGACGGCGGACACTGCTCGAGGGAAAGGATCTAGAAATCCTCCCGGTTTGTGCTTCGCAAAACAGGACTGATTTAGGTCTTCGGCACCAGGATCAGCCGGTCCCCCTCAACCCGCCAGCTAGCGAGTTGGCTGAGCAGGTTCATGCCGATCACCTGCGTATCGTCGGCCGTATCCTGCGGCACGGCCACGGGCAGGCCGCGCACTTCGATATTGCCGAAGCGCAAGGCGTCGACCTTGCCGAGGGTGGCGGTGATCACGCCGTTGGCGGTTTCCAGCTCAAGCGGGGCCTGTTGCGGGTCAGGTTTGATCCCGAGTTCCTCTGCCGCATCGCGGCCGATCCCGGTGAAGGTAGCGCCGGTATCGATGAGGAAGTCCAGCTCGCGCCCATTCACCTCGGCCGTAACCCAGAAATGGCCATCGCTGGCCATCGGCACGATCGTTTCGCTGCCGCTGACGGTCAGGGCGGGGCGCCGATTGACTTCCAGGGCGGCATCCGATCGCTCAGCGGTATAGGCCAGTTGGCCAACCAGCAGCAGCCCGGCCGCCAGCATGCCGAGATAGCCGGTCTGGCGCAGACCGCGGGCCAGGCCCGGATGGTCGCGCTCGATCATCCAGCCGGTCGCGGCGGCCAGCACCGCCAGGATCGCGATGACCAGCAGCGGCTCGTTGAAGACCAGTTCGCTCACGCCTGTTCGCTCAGCTCCGCGTCAAGCAGGGCGGGGATGACCGCATCGGCAAAGCCCGCCGCGATCCAGCCGCTTTCGACCCGCCGCAGCACCCGCGCGACCTCGGGCCCGGCCTTGATCCCGCGCGCCACGATCTCACCGCCCTTGAGCGGGAATTCGGGGATCACCCAGCCGCTCAGGGCCGCCGTATCGGCCCGGGCAATCAGCAGCCGGTCGAGCGCCGCATCCACGCCCAGGCGATAGGCGAGGGGGCGGGCTTCCTGCTCGTTCCCCTCCCGCGCGGCGGCCAGTGCCAGCCGTTTCTTCTGCGCCCCCGACAAGCGAAAGCGGCTTGCCACGGCCTCGGCCAGTTGGACATCGGCGGGAAGCAACGCGGCAAGGCGGCGCAGGGCGTCAGGCGCGATCCGCTGGCGCACTTCCTCGGCCACCAGCGCGGCGAGGGCCGCAACATCCGCTTCAGGCAGGACCACTTCCAGCACGCCAAGCTCGGCCATCCGCGCCACGGTTGGCGCTGGGTCGGTGAGCGAGAGGAGGTTCATCATCTCCATGCCGACGCGTTCACGCGACAGGCCCTTGAGTGTCGCCGCCAGCTCGGCGCAGGCGCTTTCAGACGGCGCATCGGCCGGCAGCGAGCCGAACCGGGCCTGAAAGCGGAAATAGCGCAGGATCCGCAAGTGATCCTCACGGATCCGCTGGTGCGGATCACCGATAAAGCGCACGCGCCGGGCGGCCAGGTCATCGAGGCCGCCAAACCAGTCAAAGATCTCGCCGGTGGCGGGATCGGCGTAGAGCGCGTTGATTGTGAAATCGCGCCGCGCGGCATCGTCCTGCCAGTCGCTGGCGAAGGCCACCGTGGCGCGGCGACCATCGGTGCTGACATCATGCCGCAGCGTGGTGATCTCAACCGGTCCCTGCGGCAGGACAGCGGTGACAGTGCCGTGTTCGATGCCGGTGGGAACAGCCTGGATCGCCGCTTCCTTCAAGCGCCGCATGACCGCATTTGGTTCCAGCGGCGTAGCCAGATCGACGTCCTTGACCGGGATCCCCAGCAGCGTGTCGCGCACCGCGCCGCCGACATAGCGGGCGTTGCCGGGGCCGAGTGCGGCCACCAGCATGGCCAGGTCCTCACGCCTGGTCCAATCCGCTGCGGGCAGGGTAACCGTCACCAGGCGATCCGCCGCGACAGGTTATGGATGATCGCCGCGGTCACGCCCCAGATCCGATGCTGCTGCCACATGATCTCGATGTAGCGCCTTTCCGCGCCTTGCCAAAATGCCGATTGTTCGACCTGGTTCTGGCGGTCGAACACGTGGTCGACCGGCGCTTCGAACCACTGCGCGACTTCCGTGGGGCTGGGGTTGAGCTCCAGGTCTGGCGGGACCACCGCGATCACCGGCGTCACCGCGTAGCCGGTGCCGGTGCGATAGATGTCGCTGGTGCCGATCACGGTCACGTCGCGTTCGTGGATGCCCAGCTCCTCCCAGGCCTCGCGCAGGGCGGCCTCGACCGGGGTCTCGCCGGGATCGATCTTGCCGCCGGGAAAGGCGACCTGGCCGGGATGCGAGCGCATGTTGGATGGCCGGTGGATCATCAGGAAGCCCGGTCGTTCGCGCTCGGTTACCGCGGCCAGCACGGCGGCGGGGCGGAACACGCCGTCATGGCGTTCATCGGAGAGCAGGGTGTCGAGCTCTTGCGCGTGGCCATCTTCGTGCAGGGCGCGCAGCCGCGCGACGAGCTCGCTCATGCCGGCACCAACGGGAACTTTGCGCCCTGGCTCGTCACAGTCAGGTCGGCATCGGCCAGTTCGACCAGTTGCAGCCAGGTGCTGCGGTTGATCCGCGCCTCGCAGCCGTTGCGCACGGCCAGATATATCGCCGGAAGCTCGGCAGTGCCGCGTGCCACCAGCGGGTGATCGAGCCCAGCCAGGATGACCTCATCGGTATTGAGCTTGAAGGCCAGCGCTCCGTCCTGCGCAGCGACATCGGTGGCGATGAAGGCGGCGTCCTCGACCTTGATCGACTGCTTCTCGACCGGGGTCACCAGCCAATAGCGCCCGTCGCCCTCGCGGCGCAGCAGGCCGGCAAAGGCGCGGATCATGGCCGGGCGGCGGATTTCCCCGCCATCGTGAAACCAGCGCCCGTCGGCCCGGATCGTCATCAGGCTGTCACCGCTGGCCTGCGGGTTCCACTGCGCGACTGGCGGCAGCTTGCGCTGCGCATTCAGCGCAGCGATTTCCACCAGGCTCAGCGTCGCAAGGTCGGGCAGGGGTTCATAGGGCATCGACGCTGCGATGCCAGATCAGCTTACCCGCGCCAAGGGCCCAACATGCCGTGTGCGGGCAGGACTGCCGGATTGTCGCAGCGCGCCAGCAGCCGGTGCTGCTCGAACGGGCCAGGCAGGTCCCAGCCGCCCGTATGGGCATTGGTGAAGCCCCAGAACCGGCCGTAGTATTCCGGATCGCCGATCATGACCTGCGGCAGTGGCGCCTGCGGGGAAAGGGCGGCAAGGCTGGCAGTCATCAAGGCTTTGCCATAGCCTGCCCCTTGCGCGGCTGGCTCAACCGCAACCGGGCCGACCATGATCAGCGGATGGCGGCGGCCATCGGGATCGGTCAGGGCAACCGGCCAGCACTGGATCGTGCCAACCAGGTGATCTTCCGCATCGATCGCAGCAAAGGATAGACCGGGCAGCCAATCGGTCCCTTCGCGCACCTTGTAGGCGGTGCGCTTGTGCCGCTCCGGTTCGAAGGCGCGATCGAGCAGCGCTTCGACCAGCGCGGGATCGACATTGTCGAGCGGGATAAGCGTGGGACCATCAGCCATAGGGGCGCGCCCCTAAGCCGCATGGCCCCGCTTGTCGACGGTTTACTTGTTCGGCGTCAGCTTCAGCAGGCGGCCGCCTTCGCGGTCCTCGATCACCAGCAGCGAACCGTCGGCGGCTTCGGCCACGTCGCGGATCCGCTTGTCCATCGGATAGCGCGCCACTTCGGTGGCCTTGTCGCCATCGATCTTCAGTCGGAGCAGCGCCTTGGGGCCGAGGCCTGCGACCAGCACCTGGCCCTTCCAGTCGCGGAAGGCCTTGCCCGAATAGAAGATCATGTCGCCCGGCGCGATCATCGGCGTCCAGGTGATCGCCGGGGCGGCAATATCGGGCCGGGTGCTGTGCGGCGGGATGTCCTTCCCGTCATAGTGATCGCCCTCGGACACCACCGGCCAGCCATAATTCCTGCCCGGCTGGACAAGGTTCAGCTCGTCGCCACCCTTGGGGCCATGCTCGATATCCCAGAGCCGACCCATGGGATCGAAGGCCAGGCCCAGAATGTTGCGGTGGCCATAGGACCAGATCTCGGCGCTTACGCCGCCTTTGTCAGCGAAGGGGTTGCCAGGAGCCGGCTTGCCGTCGGGCAGCAGGCGCAGCACCTTGCCAAGGTTGACGGACAGGTCCTGCGCCGGGTCCATCTTCTGCCGGTCGCCCGAACCCACGAACATCAGCTTGCCATCGGGGGAGAAGGCGATCCGGTGCGAAAAGTGCCCGCGCCCGGTGGTCTTGGGGCTTTGCCGCCAGATCACTTCCAGGCCTTCGACCCGCGGAGCATCGCCGCCAACGTACTTCCCGCGCCCGATCACCGCGCCGCGCGTGTCATTCTCGCCCGCTTCCACCCACGAGAGATAGATCGTGCCGCTCTTCGCGAAGTCAGGGGCGAGGACTACGTCACCGAAGCCGCCCTGGCCGCCAACATCCACCTTGGGCATTCCGGCCACGTCCTTCACGCCGCCATCGACCAGCTTCATCGTTCCGCCCTTCTCGGTGACGAGCACGCCGCCACCCGGCAGCACGGCGATCGCCCAGGGTGCGTTCAGCGTGGCGAGGGGGGTGACCGTAAAGGCGTCCTTGACCTCGGTGACAGTTGGACTGGGGGAATCCCCAGCAACTGAGGGGCTGCAGCTTGCGAGGAACGCGGCGAGCGGGAAGAAGGTGCGGATGATGGTTCTGGTCATGGCCCGATAGATGGAAGCTGGAGAGCACTTTGCCAAGAGGACCAAAGGCCGGGTCGTGATCGGCGTCGACGAGGCGGGCCGGGGACCGCTTGCCGGACCGGTTGTGGCAGCGGCTTGCGTTCTGGGGCGGGATGTCCCGCCAGGCCTGGACGATTCCAAGAAGCTTTCGGCCAAGCGCCGCGCCGTGCTTGAGCCGCAGATCAAGGCCAGCTGTCACTGGGCACTTGGCGTGGTCGAGGCCGAAGAGATCGACCGGATCAACATCTTCGCCGCCACCATGCTGGCCATGACCCGGGCGGTTGCCGCCCTGGCGCTCGAGCCAGACGAGGTGTTGATCGACGGGAACATGACCCCGGTTGGCCGCCATCCAGAGTGGTGCTGGCCGGCCCGGGCGATTGTTGGCGGGGATGCGCTGGAGCCCTGCATCTCGGCCGCCTCGATCCTCGCCAAGGAACACCGCGACCGGCTGATGCGCGAATATGCCGAGGCCCACCCGCATTATGGTTGGCACACCAACATGGGCTACGGCACCGCCGAGCACCTCGCCGCGCTGCGCGAACACGGGCCAAGCCCGCTCCACCGGCGCAGTTTTGCCCCTGTGGCGCAGTTGGTGCTGATCTGACGCAAATTTTTCTCGGTCGAGTCCGCAGCGCCACACCCACCATATATTGAGTCTTTGGCGAATCCCGGGACTCTAGATGCTGTGCCGGACTCGCTCTGTTCCGCTTCTGGAGCAAGCGGAATCGCCAGGATTCCTGCGGAGTCGCCCCTTGACGCGGGACTCCGGATGACTCACCCTGTGGATAACTTTTGCAGTTTTCAGGGAATGTCATGGGCCAGATGCTGGTGGGTGAAAAGGCGCGGTTGAAGGCCGCGCGCGAAGTGGTCCGGCCGGATCTTCCAGTTGGCCGGATCCTCGATGGCGATTGCATCGAGGCGATGCGCAGCCTGCCCGATGCTTGCGTGGACATGATCTTCGCCGATCCGCCCTATAACCTGCAGCTGGGCGGCGACCTGTCGCGCCCAGATGGCAGCCATGTCGATGCGGTTACCGATCACTGGGACCAGTTCGACAGCTTTGCCGCCTATGACAAGTTCAGCCGCGAATGGCTGACCGAAGCGCGCCGTCTGCTGAAGCCCAACGGGTCGCTGTGGGTGATCGGATCCTACCACAACATCTTCCGCCTGGGGGCGATGCTGCAGGACATGGGGTTCTGGATCCTCAACGACATCGTCTGGCGCAAGGCCAACCCGATGCCCAACTTCAAGGGCACCCGCTTCACCAATGCGCACGAGACGCTGATCTGGTGCTCGATGGGGGAGAAGGCCAAGTACACCTTCAACTACCGCGCGATGAAGACCTTGAATGACGAGCTGCAGATGCGCTCGGACTGGGTGCTGCCGATCTGCGGCGGGCAGGAACGGCTCAAGAAGGCCGGACACAAGGTTCACCCGACCCAGAAGCCCGAGGCGCTGCTCTACCGTGTGATGCTGGCGACGACCAACAAGGGCGATGTGGTGCTCGACCCGTTCTTCGGCACTGGCACGACCGGCGCGGTCGCCAAGCGCCTGGGCCGCGAATGGATCGGCTGCGAGCGGGAAAGCATTTACCGCGAAGCCGCGCTGGAGCGGATCGAGCTGGCCCTGCCGCTCGACGAGAGCGCGCTGACCACGATGCAGAGCCCCAAGGCTGCGCCCAAGGTGGCCTTCGGGACCCTGGTTGAGACAGGTTTGATTACGGCTGGTGCCAAGGTGTTCGACAAGAAGCGCAAGCTGAGCGCCACTGTCCGTGCCGATGGCTCACTGGTGGCCGGGGCCGAGATCGGCTCGATCCACGGCCTTGGTGCCAAGCTGCAGGGCGCGCCGAGCTGCAACGGCTGGACCTTTTGGCACATCGAGCATGAGGGCGAGCTCAAACCGCTCGACGCGATCCGGCAGCTTTACTTGCTGGCGACGGAAGATTGAGCACGCAGCACTACCTCCGCCCGATTGCCCTGGCTGAATCGCCGCAAAGCGAGGAGGGTGGGGCGCTCCGCCTGGCCGGCGGGCTGACCTATGCCAGCCGCTTTGCCGTCATTGCCCGCGCAGGCGGCAAGATAATCTCGCGCGAACTCTATTCCGTGCCCGAATTGCGCGCGGTCCTGCCCGACCTGTCGCATGATCTGCAGGCGCAGTTTGCCAATCTTCAGCGCGCCCATGCGCCGCTTGAATGCGGGGCGCGGACAGTTAGGCTCGATCAGCCGCAGGTTATGGGCATCCTCAACATGACGCCGGACAGCTTTTCGGACGGCGGCCAGTTCATGGACGATCCTGAGATCGCGGCCGCTCATGCCGCCACCATGCTGGAAGGCGGCGCGGCGATCATCGACATCGGCGGGGAGAGCACCCGGCCGGGTGCCGCAGCCGTGTGGGAAGGCGATGAGCTGAAGCGCGTGGTGCCGATGATCGAGCGGCTTGCCGCATCGGGCGCAGCCATTTCGATCGACAGCCGCCGTCCGGCGGTGATGGAAGCGGCACTCACGGCCGGGGCCCACATCATCAACGACGTGTCCGCCCTGCGCCACGATCCGCGCAGCCTGGGATTCGCCGCCCGTTCGGGCGCACCGGTCGTGCTGATGCACGCGCCGGGCGAGGGTGATGACCTTCACTCGGGCGGCGCTTACACCGATGTCGTGCTCGACGTGTTCGACTGGCTCGCTGCGCGGCGCGATGTAGCCATCGCAGCAGGGATTCCATGCGAGAAGATCGTGCTCGATCCGGGCATCGGCTTTGGCAAGTCGGTGGCGGATAACCTGGCGCTGCTCAACGCCCTGCCGCTGTTCCACGCGCTCGGCCAGCCGCTGCTGGTCGGGGTCAGCCGCAAGCGGATGATTGGCGCGCTCTCGGGCGAGGCCCCGGCGCACCAGCGCCTTGGTGGTTCAATCATGCTGGCGACCAAAGCGTTGGAGGCCGGGGTGCAGCTATTGCGCGTTCACGATGTGCCCGAGACGGTCCAGGCGCTGCGCGTCTGGCGTGGCCTACGCGATGCGGCGCTGACCGACTTCAGCCAACTCGCCCCTTAGGCGACGTTGTCGATGCCCAGATCCGAAAGCTTGCGATAGAGCGTTGAGCGGCCGATCCCGAGGCGGCGCGCTACTTCGGTCATGCGGCCGCGATAGTGGCCGATCGCCAGGCGGATCACGTCGGCTTCGATGTCTTCTAGCGGGCGCAAGTTGCCGTCCGGCGTGTAAAGCGTAACCCCGACCGCCTCATGGTGATGGATCGCGCCATTGCCGGCTTCACCCAGCATGTTGGCGAGTTGCGGGAAGTCTTCTGCCGTCAAGGCATCGCCATCGCAGAACACTGCAGCGCGGAACAGAACGGCCTGGAGCTGGCGGACATTGCCCGGCCAGTCATAGGCTGTCAGTAGCGCAAGCGCGCCATCGGTAATCCCGATCTCTCGCAGGCCTGGCTGATCGCCGATCTGCGCCAGGAAGTGGCGGGCGAGGGCGGGAATATCGCCGGCCCGTTCCCGCAGTGGCGGCAGTTGCACGGTCACGCCGGCCATGACGTGGTGCAGTTCGGCCAGGAAGTGGCCGCCGGCGACCATATCCTTCAAGGGCAGGTTGCTGGCTGCGATGAGGCGCACGTCGATCCGGAACGAATGGCGCGCGCCGATCGGGCGGACATCACCGCGCTGGATCGATTCGAGCAGACGTTCCTGCACTGCGGGAGGCAGACGATCGACCTCATCCAGCGCCAGAGTACCGCCATCGGCATGCTGGAGCGCGCCGACATGGCGATCGAAGGCACCCGGGAAGGCGCCTTTTTCATGTCCAAACAGCGCCGATTCAACCGAATTGGCGGGAATTGATCCGACGTTGAGCAAGCGGAACGGCGCCTTGGCACGCGGGCTGGCGGCCTGCATCGCCCGGATCAGCATTTCCTTGCCCGTGCCGCTTTCGCCCTCGATCAGGACCGGGCCATGATTGCGGGCGGCCTTGGCGGCAATGGCCAGGGCAGTACGGAAAGTGGGCGAAGCGCCGATCATCGCGTCGAAATCGGGGCTCGACGGCATCTTTTCGGTCAGCGGCATAAGCTCGTCGCGCGGTGCTTCGCGGGTCGTCGCCATGCGCAGTGCCTGCATCAGCCGCTCGGGCGAGACGGGCTTCACGAGATAGTCGGTCGCCCCGGCGCGCATCGCCTCAACCGCCAGCAAGGGCGAGGCTGAGGCGGTGAGCATCAGAATCGGCAACGCCGGGCGACGGCTCTTGAGTTCAGCAATCAGGGTGCAGGCTTCATCGCCCGGAACCCATTGATCGAGAATGATCGCGCCGAGCTGCATCCCCTGCCGAGTGCCGAGCGTGGCGATGGCAGTTTCCGAATCGCGCACCACCAGCGTGCGCCACCCCTCGCGCGCAGCAAGCGCGGAGATCAGCCGGCTCTGCGCCGGCTCATCGTCGATCAGCATCAGTGTTTGCTGCTCGAAATCCGCCATGGTCTTACATTACTTCCCCGGTCTGGTGCCCCGCTCGAATAGCGCAAGGGAGTAAAGAGGCGATTAAGCCTGCAAATTGGGCATAGTTCCCGTAAGCCCCACTTGAGTGTGCGCTCCGGCGGCGATATGCGGTGCGGCGCAACAGCAACTTGCCAATGCAGGGACAGAATTATGGCTTCGGGAAATGACATGAAGGCGGCCAACGAAACCTATGGCGGTTTCATTGGCCTGGTGAAGTGGGGCAGCGTGGTGGTGGCAATCGTCACCGCCGGCGTCATCGCGCTGATCGCCTGATCGCGGTGAGCGCCAGCCTGCGGATTGCGGTTCTCAAGGAACGCGCGAACGGGGAAACCCGGGTCTCGGCCACACCGGAAACGGTCAAGAAATTCATAGCCTTGGGAGCGGCTGTTGCAGTCGAATCCGGGGCTGGTGAGGCTGCCTCCATCGCCGATGCAGACTATGCTGCGGCCGGCGCCGAAGTGGTCAAGGATGCCGCCAAGGGTGCGGATATCGTCCTGGGGGTGCAGGGTCCCGATGCCAAGGCACTGAAGGGCGCCAATGCCGGGGCCTGGATCGTCGCCGGGCTCGATCCGTTCGGCCAGCGGGGGCGCGTCGATAATTACGCCAAGGGCGGATTCGAAGCCCTGGCGATGGAATTCATGCCGCGCATCACCCGCGCGCAGTCGATGGACATTCTTTCGAGCCAGTCGAACCTCGCTGGCTACAAGGCGGTGATCGAAGCGGCGAATCTCTATGGCCGCGCCTTTCCGATGATGATGACCGCGGCGGGCACGATCTCGGCCGCCAAGTGTTTCGTCATGGGCGTGGGCGTTGCCGGGCTTCAGGCGATCGCCACGGCCCGCCGCCTGGGTGCGCAGGTTTCGGCCACTGACGTGCGCTCTGCCACCAAGGAACAGATCCAGTCGCTCGGTGCCAAGCCGATCTTCGTCGAAAGTGTCGCTGGGATCGAGGGTGAGGGCGCTGGCGGCTATGCCACCGAAATGTCGGAAGAATACCAGAAGGCCCAGGCCGAACTGGTATCCGGCCACATCGCCAAGCAGGACATCGTCATCACCACCGCGCTGATCCCCGGCCGCGCCGCGCCGCGCCTGATTTCAGATGCCCAGATTGCCAGCATGAAGCCGGGTTCGGTGATTTTCGACCTTGCCGTGGCGCAAGGCGGCAATGTCGAAGGCAGCAAGCCGGATCAGGTCGTGGTCCGCCACGGGGTCAAGATCCTCGGATATTCCAACACGCCGGCCAAGCTGCCCGCCGACGCCTCGGCGCTGTTCGCGCGCAACCTCTACAACTTCCTTTCCGCCTTCTGGGACAAGGAAGCCGACCGGCCGGTGCTGGACGAGGAAATCGGCAATGCCGTGCGCCTGACCCAGGGCGGCAAGGTCGTGAACGAAAGGCTGCTCGGGTGAAGGGGGTGCTTGCGGCGCTCGCCCTGACCGCATCCACCCTCGCGTCCGCTGAAACGCCTGCGCCAGTTCCCTATCCGGACCTGGCCGGAGAATGGTTGGTTGACCTGCGCATCGCGCTGACCGACCCGGCCTATGGCAAGGACATGGTGCTGAAGATCGCGGCCGATCGATCGATCACCGGCATCTTCTATGACAGCGAGATTCTCGCTGGTCGGGCTGGCAGCGCGCAGGGACGTCAGTGCGTGGCATTTCGCACCACCGATGGGCAGGGCATGTACCACAGCTCTGCCTGCCTTACCGACGGCAGGATGGTCGGCCAGACCTGGGCCGAAGGGCGCAATTTTGTGCTGCCGTGGACGGCGACAAGGAAGTAGCAATGGACTTCATCTCGATCCTCTCGATCTTCGTCATGGCCTGCTTCGTGGGCTACTATGTCGTCTGGTCGGTCACGCCCGCGCTGCACACGCCGTTGATGGCGGTGACCAATGCGATCTCCTCGGTGATCGTGGTCGGCGCGCTGATCGCTTCGGCTGCGGCGGGTAGTCCGACGGCGAAGTGGCTTGGTCTGCTTGCGGTGGTGCTGGCCAGTGTGAACATCTTCGGCGGCTTTGCCGTCACGGCCCGCATGCTGGCGATGTACAAGAAGAAGGAGAAGTAGGGGTGGACTTCACACTGCTCTCCGCCGCGACCTCGGGTCTCGCCGCCAGTCCCTGGGTGGCGCTGGCCTACCTGGCTTCGGGTGTCCTGTTCATCCTCGCGCTGCGCGGGCTTTCCAGCCCGGCGACCAGCCGCGCAGGCAACCGCTATGGCATGATCGGGATGCTGATCGCCGTGGTCACCACGCTGGGCACGCATGAAATCGCGAGCCTGCCTGAAATCCTGGCGGCACTGGCGCTGGGCGGCGCGATCGGGTGGATCATCGCCCGCCGCATCGCCATGACCGATATGCCGCAGCTGGTTGCAGCCTTCCACTCGCTGGTCGGCCTGGCGGCCGTGCTGGTCGGCTGGGCAGCCTACCTCAATCCGGAAGCGTTCGGGATTGTCGGGGCCGACGGCCAGATCAATCCCGTCTCGCGGCTCGAAATGGGCCTGGGCATCGCGATCGGGGCTATCACATTCTCCGGCTCGGTCATCGCGTTCCTCAAGCTTGCCGGGAAGATGAGCGGTGCGCCGATCCTGCTACCGGCGCGACATGTGATCAACCTTGGCACGCTGATCGCGATCATCGGCCTGACCGGTTACTTCATGACCGACCAGAGCCTGTGGGTGATCGCCACGGTTACCGCGCTGGCCTTTATCATCGGCTTCCTGCTGATCATCCCGATCGGCGGCGCGGACATGCCGGTCGTCGTCTCGATGCTCAATTCCTACTCGGGCTGGGCAGCGGCGGCGATGGGCTTTACCCTGTCGAATACCGCGATGATCATCACCGGTGCGCTGGTTGGCTCGTCAGGCGCGATCCTGTCCTACATCATGTGCAAGGCCATGAACCGCGGCTTCCTGAGCGTGATCGCCGGCGGCTTTGGCGCCGATGCCAGTGCCGGCGGCGGCGAGGCGCGTGAACAGCGTCCGTGGAAGCGCGGCAGCGCCGAAGACGCAGCCTATATGCTGGGCGAGGCCGAAAAGGTCATCATCATCCCTGGCTACGGCATGGCGGTCAGCCAGGCGCAGCACGCGCTGCGCGAAATGGGCGACCTGCTGAAGGCCAAGGGCGTAGAGGTGAAGTACGCGATCCACCCCGTCGCGGGCCGCATGCCGGGCCACATGAACGTGCTGCTGGCCGAAGCCAATGTCCCCTATGACGAGGTGTTCGAGCTGGAGGACATCAACAGCGAGTTCGCCACGGCTGACGTCGCCTTCATCATCGGCGCCAACGACGTGGTCAATCCGGCGGCGAAGACCGACAAGTCCAGCCCGATTTACGGCATGCCGGTGTTCGATGTCGACAAGGCCAAGCAGGTCTTCTTCATCAAGCGCTCCATGGGCGGCGTCGGCTATGCCGGGGTCGATAACGATGTGTTCTACATGGACCAGACCCTGATGCTGCTGGCCGATGCCAAGAAGATGGTGGAGGACATCAACAAGGGCCTGGCGCACTGATGCGCGCCGCGCTTTGCCTTGCGGTGCTGGCGTCGGCCGCCTGCTCGCCCTCCAAGCTGGCCTATGGCCAGGTCAAGAGCGCGATGATGGACGCCGGCCTGAGCGAAGCCAATTCGGCCTGCATGGCTGAGCGGATGACCGACCGGCTGACGCTGGGCCAGCTCCAGAAGCTCAAGCAGCTCAAGGGCGAAAAGCGCAATCTGGCGGACTATGTCGTCGCCGTGCGCCGGGTCGGCGATGCCGAGGCGATCAAGGTCACCGCGACCTCGGCCGCACTCTGCGCCAGCGGCCTTGCGAGCGAGAAGCGCTGAGTCCCGTAATCCCCGGTGGATTGACTTACACCGCTGTCAGCACAACACTCCGCACCCATGAGGATGCCCGCAACGCTTATCGCTGCGGCCACGGCGCTGGCCCTGGCTGCTCCTGCCTATGCCAAGGTGATCCCGGTTCCGGCCGGAGAGAATGCCCAGGCGCGTCTGCAAGAGGCGCTGATCTTGGCCGCGCCGGGCGACGTGGTCGAACTGGGTGCCGGGCGGTTCGTACTGACCGATGGCCTGTCGCTCGACGTCAAGGGCGTGACGGTCCGCGGCGCCGGGATGGAAGCAACCGTGCTGGATTTCACCGGCCAGAAGGGCGCGGGCGAGGGGCTGTTGGTCACCTCGGATGAGGTCACCCTGCGCGATTTCGCGGTCGAGAATACCAAGGGTGACGGGATCAAGAGCAAGGGCGCGGACAACATCGTCTATTACCGCGTCCGCGTGACCTGGACCGGCGGGCCCAAGGAAACTAACGGCGCCTATGGGATCTATCCGGTCGAAAGCACCGGGGTGCTAATCGATGGTTGCAAGGTTTCCGGCGCGTCTGACGCCGGGATCTATGTCGGCCAGTCGAAGGATATCACGGTCCGCTACTCGCTGGCAGAGCACAACGTCGCCGGGATCGAGATCGAGAATAGCCGCAATGCGATTGTCCACGGCAACCTGGCGACCCGCAACACGGGCGGGATCCTGGTGTTCGATCTGCCGAACCTGCCGGTGATGGGCGGCGGCAACACCGTGGTCGAGAACAACATGGTGGTCGACAATGACACGCCCAATTTTGCCCCCAAGGGCAATATTGTCGCCGGCGTGCCGCGCGGTACCGGGGTGATGGTCATGGCCAATGAGATGGTCACGGTGCGCGGCAACGTGCTGGCCAACAACCCGACCGGGCAGGTAATCGTGCTGGCCTATCCCAACGCCTTCACGGACGCGCGCTATAACCCCTATCCGCGTCGGATCGTGGTCGGGCCGAACCAGATCATCGGTGGCGGCACCGATCCCCAGCTCCCCGGTGGAGAGCAACTCAAGGCGGCCTTTGGCGGCGCGCTGCCCCCAGTGATCTGGGATGGTCTGGGCGGCACGGATGCGATTACCGGCGGGCAAAAACTGCTGGGTCTGTCGCTGAATTTGCCGAAACAGGGGGCCAGTCCTGATCAGGCCAAGCCGGCTCCGTTCGAGCTGGCCGCGGTTCTACCTGCGCCGACGCCGGACAAGGTTGGCGCCCCAGCCGCGCTGGAAGCCCGGATCGCGCGATGAGATTGTTGCTCGGGGCGGCTTTGCTGGCCGGGGCGGCAATGGCCATTGCCGCGCCGCAGGGCAGGGCGGTCAATGACGCTGCAATCCTGACGGCAGGTTTCCCCGCCAATCTGGCCGATTTCGGCTTCTTCGCCGATGGAGCGGCTCAGCGCCCCGCATCTGGTGTCACCCCGTACCGTATCCAGACCCCGCTGTGGTCGGACGGCGCGGAAAAACTGCGCTTCGTCTATCTGCCCGCTGGCGCGAAGGCCAAGGCCCAGGGCGAAGGCTTGCTCGACCTGCCGGTCGGCGCGGCACTGATCAAGACTTTCAAGCTGGAAGGCCGCCTGATCGAAACCCGCGTGCTGCTGCACCGCGCCGATGGCTGGGTGGCACTGCCCTATCAGTGGAACCGTGAGCAGACCGAGGCGCGGCTGGCGCTGGCCGGCGCGCGGCTGGAGCTGAAGACGCCGCAGGGGCAGGCGATCTCCTACGCCATCCCCAACAAGAACCAGTGCAAGGAATGCCACCAGCACAAGGATGTGGTGGTGCCGATCGGCCCCAAGGCACGCAATCTCTCGGCCGCGTGGCTTACCAGCTTTCACAAGGCCGGAAAGCTCGATGCCGTGCCGCAGGTGTCATCGCGCGTGCCGCTGTGGGAGGACCGGGCCAAACTCGCGGCGGCTCCGGTCGCTAGGGGCTGGCTCGATAGCAATTGCGCTCATTGTCACAACCCGGCGGGTTCAGCGTCCAATTCGGGCCTCGACCTGCGCTGGGAGCAGTCCGATCCGGTCGCGCTGGGGATCAACAAGCGGCCAGTCGCGGCAGGGCGCGGCTCAGGCGGGCTGGAGTTTGACGTGCTGCCAGGCCATCCGGAAAAGTCGATCATGATTTACCGCATGGGCAGCCTTGAAGGCGGCATCTCGATGCCCGAGGTCGGCCGCTCAAGCATCGATCCGGATGGGCAGGCGGCGGTTACAAGTTGGATCAGGGGGATGAAGCGGTGAAGCGTCTGGCCAAATGGTTGCTGGGAATTCTTGTGGTGCTGGCCGGCGCTTTCCTGCTGCTGCGTACGCCCGATACCGATCCGGCGGCGATGAAAGCCAAGTACGGTGGCACTCCCTCGCAGTTCGTGGATCTGGGCGGCGGGCTGACGGTTCACCTCCGTGACGAAGGGCCGCGCGGCGCGCCCGTGTTGATGCTGCTCCACGGCTCCAATGCGGACCTGCACACCTGGGATGCCTGGACTAAGGCGCTGTCAGGCCAGTTCCGGGTGATCCGCTTTGACCAGATCGGCCATGGCCTGACCGGGCCGAACCCGGTCGGAGGGCACAGTCTCGATGATATGGTGGCCGTCACCGAGAAGGTTCGTGCCAGGCTCGGGATCGAGCGGATGGCCCTGGCGGGCAATTCGATGGGTGGGGGGATCGCGGCGAAATATGCGATGGTCCATCCGCAGCATCTGAGCGCGCTTATCCTGGTCGACGCTGGTGGCGCGCCGCAGCCAGCGGGCCGCAAAGGGCGAGGCAATATTGGGTTCACCCTGGCGGCAACTCCGGGGGTGAACTTGCTCATGCGGTCGATCACCCCGCGATCGATCGTTGAGCGCAGCCTCCGGCAGAGCGTATCGAACGAGGCGATCGTGACCGAAGCCGCGGTTGATCGCTATTGGGAACTGCTGCGCTATCCCGGCAATCGGGCCGCGACGGCCGAGCGTTTCGCGATACCTCGCAGGGCCTTCACCACGCAGGATCTGGCCGCCATCAAGACGCCGACGCTTATTCTGTGGGGCGAGGAGGACAAGCTGATCTCGGTCGCCGGCGCGCGCTGGTATAATGCTGGTATCGCCGGATCGAAGCTCAAGATCTTCCCCCGCATCGGCCACCTGCCGCACGAGGAAGCCGCTGAAGCGACCGCGGCGGAGGTTCGGACGTTCCTCAGCCCACAGCGCTGAGCGGTCCCGCGCTGGACCTGCTCCGACAGCTTCGGTAAGGGCGCTTGCAACAGGGGCCTCAGTCCTTCACGGAGACATTTCTTGCGCAAGATCGGCCTGATCGGCGGGATGAGCTGGTACTCGACCCGCACCTATTACGAACACATCAACCGCCTGGTCCAGACCCGCGTCGGCCAGGGGGCGAGCGCGCCGATGGTGATCGAAAGCCTCAATTTTGCCGAGCTTTCGCGCCTTTCGACTGATGCCGAATGGGCCAGCGCTGCCAAGACCCTCGCCGCAGCGGCCAAGCGGTTGGAAAAAGCCGGGGCGACCGCAATCCTGATCGGCGCCAATTCGATGCACAAGGTCTACGATCAGGTCGCCAAGGCGGTCGATGTGCCAATCATCCACATCGCCGAATGCGTGGCCGAGCGGATGGCCGCAGCCAAGGTCAAGCGCGCCGCGTTGCTTGGAACCCGCAATGTCATGCTGGAAAGCTTCTATCGCCAAAAGCTGATCGCACGCGATATCGAGCTGCTGCCGCCGGAGCTGCCCTTCGTCGAAACGCTTGACCGTGTGATCTATGACGAGCTGCTCAAGGGCAAGGTCAGCCGCCAGGCTGAGCGCGAGCTCAAGACCATCATCACCAACCTCGAACATGATGGTGCTGAGGCGGTGGTGCTGGGTTGCACCGAGCTGGAAATGATCGTCGATGTCGATGCCAATGTCCTGCCGATATATGACTGCACCCGAATCCATGCCGAGGCGGCGGTCGGGTGGATGCTGGCGGACGCGTGAGGGCAGCCTTCGCCTCTGATCCGGCGCGATCGCGCGGGCGGGAGTTCCCGCTGGAGGCGGCGCTGGCTCGCGGTCCGCGCAGCGAATTCCAGCGAGACCGCGACCGGATCGTCCATTCGATTGCCTTCCGCCGCTTGCGCCACAAGACCCAGGTGTTCGTGGCACCGGACGGCGATCACTACCGCGTCCGGCTGACGCACAGCCTCGAGGTTGCCCAGATCGGCCGGGTGATCGCCCGCGCGCTGGGACTGGATGAGGACCTGACCGAGGCGCTGTGCCTGGCGCACGATATCGGCCATCCACCTTTTGGTCATGCCGGGGAAGATGCCCTCAACGCCGCGCTGGAACGGCACGGCGGGTTCGATCACAACGCCCAGTCGTTGCGCACGCTGATGCGGATCGAGAGTCCCTACTGCGAGCATGACGGCCTCAACCTCACATGGGAGGTGCTGGAAGGCCTGGCCAAGCACAATGGTCCGGTCGGTATGGTCAACTGGGCCCTGGCCGAACTTGATGCCTCCTATCCGCTCGATCTCACCACCTGGCCTTCGCTGGAAGCCCAGGTTGCGGCGATTGCCGACGACATTGCCTATGACAACCACGACATCGACGACGGCCTGCGGGCCGGCTTCCTTGAGCTGGACGAACTCCTGACGCTCGATTTCGTGGCCGAGCAGTGGCGCGCGATCGAACGCAAGTTCCCCGCCGCGCCGTTGGATCGCCGCCTGCGCGAGCTGGTTCGGAGCCAGATTGGCTGGATGGTCAACGATGTGATCGCGGAGACCTCCGCCCGCGCTCAGGGCATGGGCAGCGCCGACGATGTCCGCGCCGCCGGGCAGGCAACATGTGCCTTTTCCGCCGGCCTTGCGGCGCAGGAGCGCACGCTCAAGCGGTTCATGTATGACCGGCTCTACCACAATCCGCAGCAGCTCCAGACGGCTGAGCGGGCGCGGGCGGTGACGGCTGAGCTCTATGCTGCCTATGCGCAGAACCCGGCGCTGATGGAGCAAGGCTGGGCCAGCCGCCTGCCGGCCGAGGAGCCGCATCGCAGCCGCCATATCGCCGATTACATCGCCGGCATGACCGATCGCTTTGCGATTGCCGCCCACGCGGCGATCTATGGCCGCACGCCTGAAGGACTTCGCAATGTCTAAAGTCACCCGCATCGCCTTGGTCGGCGCCTCGGGCCTGATCGGGCAGAGCCTGATCCGCTTGGCCGTGGGACGCAGCGATATTCGTCTGGTCGCGATTGCCCGCCGTGAGATCCCCCTGCCGATCGGCGCACGGATGGAAGTGCTGGTCGCTCCGCCGGAGAATTGGGGCGATGCTATTGCCGCTTCGGGTGCCGATGTTCTGGCCTGTGCGCTTGGCACCACCTGGAAGAAGGCCGGGAAGAGCGAGACCGATTTCCGCGCTGTTGACCATCACCTGGTGCTGGCCTGCGCCAAGGCGGCCAAGGATGCCGGCATGCGGCAGATGATCGCCGTTTCCTCGGTCGGGGCCGATGCGATGGCGAAGAACTTCTACCTCAAGGTCAAGGGTGAGACCGAGCAGGCCCTGGGCCGCGTCGGCATTCCCCGGCTCGACGTGTTGCGGCCCGGCCTGCTGCGCGGCCCGCGCGAGGAACTGCGCCCGGCCGAACTGGCGGGACGGATCTTAAGCCCGGTGGCCGATCTGCTGCTGCAGGGCCAATATGCGAAGTACCGATCGATCAAGGCGGAAACGATGGCCCGCGCGATTGTGGGCCTGACCCGGGAGAAAGCCTTTGGCCGCTTCGTCTTCGAGCATGAAGCGATTCTCCGGGCAGCCCGAAAGGCTGACTGAGCCGGCTTTGGGGACGGACCGAAAGGCTGGGATTGACTCCGCCAGCGCGGCCCGCCATCGCCCATTGCATCGCTGACCGCGCGGGAGAGTTCCGGCGATTCGGGCAACCGTTTCGCTGGACGCCGAAGGAGCAACCGCCCCGGAATCTCTCAGGCACCAGGGACCGCGTGGGTCGATAGCGATGCTCTGGAAAGTGTTCCGCAATTGCGGGGCCGCCGAAGGGGTAACCCGGTCTTAGGCCGGGGAAAGCTCTCAGGTTTCCGTGACAGAGGGGGCACCGGTTTTGGTGCATTCTGTGCGGGGTAGAGCTGTGGGCGACGTCAATTCAATTCAAGACGATGAAGCGGTTGAGCCAGAAGTGCTCACCCTGCCGCTCGATGCCTGGCACCGCGCGCGTGGCGGCCGGATGGTCGAGTTCGCCGGTTACTGGATGCCGGTCCAGTATGAAGGCATCATCGCCGAGCATACCTGGACCCGCGAAAGTGCCGGGCTGTTCGATGTCAGCCACATGGGGCAACTGTTCATTTCGGGCGCCAATAATGACTTGGGGGCAGTCGAAGCCGCGCTTGAAGCCGTGCTGCCGATCGATCTCTCGACCCTGAAGCCCTATGGTCCGCGCTATTCCCTGCTGCTCGACGAGAACGGCGGGGTGCTGGATGACCTGATGGTCACGCGCTGGAACACCGGTTTCTATCTGGTGGTCAACGGCGCAACCAAGTGGGACGACATCGGCCACCTGCGTGAACATCTGCCCGATGAAGTGACGATCAATCACCTCGACGACAGCGCGCTGCTGGCTCTGCAGGGCCCCAAGGCCTTCGCCGCTCTTGAGCGCGTGGTGACCGGCGAATATCCGCTGTCGGCGCTCACCTTCATGAAGGGCGGCCAGTTCAAGATCGACGGAGTCGATGCCTGGATCAGCCGTTCGGGCTATACCGGTGAAGACGGGTTCGAAATCTCGATTCCCGCCGCCGACGCGACCCGCGTGGCCGATCTGATCTGCGCCCAGCCGGAAGTGAAACCGATTGGCCTGGGCGCACGGGATTCGCTGCGCCTTGAGGCGGGTCTGCCACTTTATGGCCATGACCTCTCGCCCGAAACCAGCCCGGTCGAAGCCGGCCTGCTGTTTGGCATCAACAAGCGCCGCCGCACCGAAGGCGGCTTCCCCGGCGCTGAACGGATCCTCAGCGAGATTGCCGAAGGCACTGCCCGCAAGTGGGTCGGCCTCGTGCTTGAAGGCCGCCAGGCCGCGCGTGAAGGCGCGACGGTCCATCTTGGCGACGAACAGGTTGGCGTCGTCACCTCGGGCGGTTTTTCGCCCAGCCGAGGTGAGCCGATCGCCATGGCCTATGTCGCCAGCGCCCATGCCGCGCCCGGCACCAAGCTTGAGATCGAGGTCCGGGGCAAGCGCCTCGCTGCCGAGGTCGTTTCCACCCCCTTCGTTCCCCATCGTTATTTCCGAGGAGCCTGACCGCCATGACCCGCTATTTCACCCAGGACCACGAATGGATCGACGTTGACGGCACCAGCGGTGTCGTCGGGATCACCGACTATGCGCAGAGCCAGCTGGGCGACATCACCTATGTCGACCTGCCCGCCGTCGGCAGCACCGTGAAGAAGGGCGATGCCCCCTGCGTGGTCGACAGCGTCAAGGCCGCGTCGGACGTCTATTCGCCCGTTTCGGGCACGATCACTGCCGCCAATGAGGCGCTCGGCGATGCCCCTGAAACGGTCAACACCGATCCCGAAGAGGGCGGCTGGCTGTTCCGCATCGACCTGAGCGACACTGCCGAGCTCGAAGGCCTGATGGATAAGGCCGCCTACGACGCCTACGTCGCGGAGCTCTGAGCCCATGCGTTACCTGCCCCTGACTCCCGATGATCGCAGCGCCATGCTCGGCGTGATCGGTGCCGGTACCATCGACGACCTGTTCGTTGATGTGCCCGCCGAAGCGCGCCTCTCCGGGCCGGTACCCGGCCTGCCGCTGCGGCAGACCGAAATGGCGGTTGAACGCCACTTTTCGGCACTCGCACGCAAGAACAAGGCTGCGTCGGACCACCCGTTCTTCCTGGGGGCAGGGGCCTACAAGCACCACGTGCCTGCCAGCGTCGATCACCTGATCCAGCGCGGCGAGTTCCTGACGGCCTACACGCCCTACCAGCCGGAAATCGCGCAGGGCACCTTGCAGGTGCTGTTTGAATTCCAGACCCAGGTCGCGCGTCTGTTTGGCTGCGATGTGGCCAATGCCTCGATGTACGATGGCTCGACCGCCTGCTGGGAAGCCATTGGCATGGCCGGCCGCGTCACGCGCCGCAAGAAGGCGGTGCTCAGCAGCGGCCTGCACCCGCACTATGTCAGCGTGGCCAAGACCATGGCGCGCTTCACTGGCGATACGCTCGACACGACGAGGCCTGACCTTGCCGGCACGGACATGGCCCGCCTGATCAGTGCGATCGATGCCGAAACCAGCTGTGTCGTGGTCCAGTATCCCGACGTGCTCGGCCGCATCGAGGACCTCTCACCGCTCGCCGCTGCCTGTCAGGCCGCTGGCGCGCTGCTGATTGCCGTGGTGAACGAGCCGGTTGCCTTGGGCGCAATCAAGTCGCCGGGGGAAATGGGCGCGGACATCGTGGTGGGCGAGGGGCAATCGCTTGGCGTCGGCCTGCAGTTTGGCGGGCCCTACGTTGGCCTCTTCGCGACCCGCGATAAGTATGTCCGCCAGATGCCGGGCCGGCTCTGCGGTGAGACAGTCGATGCCACGGGCAAGCGCGGCTACGTGCTAACGCTTTCGACCCGGGAGCAGCATATCCGGCGCGAGAAGGCGACCAGCAATATCTGCACCAACTCAGGGCTTTGTGCGCTGGCTTTCAGCATTCACATGACCCTGCTGGGTGAGCGCGGCCTGCGCGATCTGGCGGCGCTGAACCATGCCCGCGCGGTGCAGGTGGCCGACCGGCTGTCGGCCATCCCCGGTGTCAACGTGGTGAATGACAGCTTCTTCAACGAATTCACGGTGACGCTGCCCAAACCGGCCCGCGCCGTGGTCCATGATCTTGCCGCCAAGGGCGTGCTGGGCGGGGTTTCGCTGGGCCGGCTCTATCCGGACGAAGCTGCACTGGAGAACGGCCTGATCGTTGCCGTTACCGAGGTCGTCTCTGACGAAGATATCGCTGCCTTTGAAGCAGCCCTGAAGGAGGTGCTGGCATGAACGCGCCCAACACTGCCGGCTGGCGGCCCGAAATGGGCGAGGCCCACAGCGTGCAAAATGAAACCTTCACCGGCAACCGCGCGTTGATGCTGGAAGAGCGCCTGATCTTCGAGATCGGCGATACCAGCACCACTGGCGTCGATATCGATCCGGCTCCCGCCGCGCCTTCGCGGCTGGGCAACCTGACTCGGGCGGATGCCATCGGCCTGCCGGGACTCTCCGAACCGGAGACCGTGCGCCATTACACCCGCCTCAGCCGCCAGAACTATGGCATCGACCTGGGCTTCTTCCCGCTCGGTTCGTGCACCATGAAGCACAACCCGCGGCTGAATGAGGCCGTGGCGCGGATGAAGGGCTTCAAGGACGTTCACCCACTCCAGCCGCGTGAGACGGTGCAGGGCGCGCTCGCCGTGATCGATGAGCTGGCCCACTGGCTGGTGACGCTGACCGGCATGGACAGCGTTGCGATGTCGCCCAAGGCCGGCGCCCACGGCGAGCTGTGCGGGATCCTGGCGATCAAGGCCGCGCTCGAAGCGCGCGGGGAAGATCGCAGGGTCATTCTGGTTCCCGAGAGTGCCCACGGCACCAATCCGGCCACAGCAGCCTTTGCTGGCTTCTCGGTTGAGAACATTCCGGCGACCGAAGCGGGCCGGGTTGACCTGGCGGCGCTCAAGGCCCGTCTGGGTCCAGACGTTGCCGGGGTGATGATCACCAATCCAAACACTTGCGGCCTGTTCGAACCGGACCTGAAGGCGATTTCCGACGCGGTTCACGCTGCCGGCGGCTACGTCTATTGCGACGGTGCGAACTTCAACGCGATCGTTGGAAAGGTTCGCCCCGGCGATCTTGGCGTCGATGCCATGCACATCAACCTGCACAAGACCTTCTCCACGCCGCACGGCGGGGGCGGGCCGGGTTCAGGTCCGGTGGTTCTTTCGGCCGCATTGTCGCCCTATGCCCCGCTGCCCTACGTCAAGCGCGAGGCCGATGGCACGCTGCGCCTGGTCGAGGAAGGGACCGCAGGTGAGGACCAGCCCGACAGCTTCGGCCGGATGGTCGCGTTCCACGGCCAGATGGGCATGTTCACGCGGGCGCTGTCCTATATCCTGAGCCACGGGGCCGATGGCTTGCAGCAGGTTGCCGAGGATGCGGTGCTCAACGCCAACTATGTGCTGCGCAGCCTGGAAGGCGTGCTCGATGCGCCGTTCGGCCATTCCGGTCCCTGCATGCACGAGGCGCTGTTCACCGACGATGGCTTTGCCGAAGGCTTCTCGACGCTCGACGTCGCCAAGGGGCTGATCGACGAAGGGTTCCACCCAATGACGGTCTATTTCCCGCTGGTGGTTCACGGCGCGATGCTGGTCGAGCCGACCGAAACCGAAAGCAAGGCCGCGCTCGATCAGTTCATCGGTGCGCTGCGTTCGGTGGCGCTGCGGGCCAAGCAGGGTGATCCAGCGCTCAAGACTGCGCCGCACTTCGCCCCGCGCCGCCGGCTGGATGAGACGCTGGCAGCCCGCAAGCCGGTGCTGGCCTGGAAGGGCGACAAGGTAGAGGGGTAAGCGCGATGTGGCAGGCGATGTTCTCTTTCACCAATGCGGTGGTGGTCATCGCCTGGCTCATCCTGCTGTTCCTGCCGCGCAAGCCGCTGGCGATGACAGCCGTGCTCTATCTGGGCGTTGGCCTCCTGTGCCTATGTTACGCGGTGATGTTCGCCGCGCTGCTCAGTGGCGGGGTCGATCCTGGTCAGGTGCCGGGCAGCCAGCCCTATGTCGCTTCGGACTATTCGATCGAGGGCCTGCGCCGCCTGTTTATGTCAGATGGCGGACTGGTGATCGGCTGGACCCATTACCTGGCGTTCGACCTGTTCACCGGCCTGTGGATCGCGCGCGATGCCGATAACAAGGGCTTTGGCCGAGCGGTGCAGGTGCCCTTCCTGTTCGCCACCTTCATGGCCGGGCCAATCGGGCTGCTGGCCTGGCTGATCGTGCGCGAACGCCGGGCGCGGGAAATGCACCCGGCGGAGAATCGCATCCGGCTCTAGCGACGCCTCAGGTCGCGCGGTCGCCAGCTTCGCCGACCGATTCGATATCGCGGCCCAGGCCCTTGACCGTGTTGCAGGCGGCGGTGGTGACCGCCAGCGATGCCAGCATGACCGCGGCAATGATACGCTTCTTCATGGCTCGTCTCCGTTGCAGGAATTGCACCGATCCTGTTTCACCTAGCTGGTGTTAACACAAGCCGAATGCACGCTCCGGCTTGACGCTGCGCGACGAACCGAGCAGCGGGGCGCGGTGAATTGGGACTGGCTCTATACCGATTGGGCGCCCTGGGCGGAGTTGGCCGGCAGCGCGGCGTTGATTGCAGTCGTCGCCTGGTGGGGCGAACGCCGGCGAATGCGCCGCAGCGATCCCGATGCCGTGGGCTTTATGCCCTGGGGGACCGTTTTCGTGTTGGCGCTGTTCGTCCTGCTGATCGCTGCCGTCTTTATCCTGCGCTACGCGCTCTAGAGGCAGGCTTCCAGATAGGCCTGGTCAAAGCCGAACTGGCGGGCCTTTTCGAGCGTATAGGGGCGCAGGCCCGACGGACGGAATTCGCCGATGATCTTGCCGTCTTCGCTCTCGTCCAGGTACTCGAACTTGAACAGCTCCTGGGTGACGATCACGTCGCCTTCCATCCCGATTACCTCGGTGATGTTGGTCGTGCGGCGCGAACCGTCGCGCAGGCGCTTGACCTGGACGATGATGTCGACCGATTCCGCGATCTGGCGGCTGATGGCTTCCTTCGGGATCTTGATGTCGCCCATCAGGATCATGTTTTCCATACGGCCCAGGCACTCGCGCGGGCTGTTGGCGTGGAGCGTACACATCGAGCCGTCGTGACCGGTGTTCATCGCGGCGAGAAGGTCGAAACACTCCGCGCCGCGGATTTCGCCCAGGATGATCCGGTCCGGACGCATACGCAGGGCGTTCTTGACGAGGTCACCGATGGTGATCGCGCCCTGACCTTCGAGGTTCGGCGGGCGGGTTTCGAGCGGCAGCCAGTGCGGCTGCTGAAGCCGAAGTTCGGCCGCGTCTTCGATGGTCAGCACGCGCTCACCCGGGTCGATCATCTTCGACAGGGCGTTGAGCATGGTCGTCTTACCCGAACCGGTACCGCCCGAGATGACGATGTTCATGCGGCAGGCACCGGCGATCTTCAGCGCGGTGCACATCTTGTCGCTCATCGAACCGAAGTCGCGCAGCATATCGAGCGTGATCGGCTTCTCGGAGAACTTACGAATCGAGATGGCGGTACCGCGCAGGCTGAGCGGCGGCACGATCACGTTGACGCGGCTGCCGTCCTTGAGGCGGGCGTCGGCCAGCGGGGTGGTCTGGTCAACGCGGCGACCAACCTGGTTCACGATGCGCTGGGCAATCTGGAACAGGTGGCCTTCGTCGCGGAAGCGGATCGGGGCGAGCTGGAGCTTGCCCTTCTTTTCGATGTAGGTCTGGTCTGGCCCATTGACCATGATGTCCGACACGTCGGGGTCGTTGAGCAGTTCCTCGAGCGGACCAAAGCCGAGCAGTTCGTCGATCAGAACCTTTTCGAGCGCGAACTGTTCACGCCGGTTCAGCGTGACCTTCAGTTCGGCCAGCACTTCCATGATGATCGGGCGGAACTCTTCAGAGAGCTCTTCCTTGCTCAGCGTGGCCGCAGCTTCCGGATCGACGCGTTCGAGCAGGCGCGGCAGCACCTGTTCCTTGATCTTGTGGACCGAGGCTTCGAAGCCTTCCGCGTTGTACTGGTTCTCAACCACGCCGTTGACGCGGTCTTGCAGCCGGGTCATCGCATCGGCCTTGAGTGCGCCGTTGTCGTAGAATTGATCGGCGGTTTCGCCGGGAAGCGGCGGGAACTGGTCTCCGCCTGGGACCGGCGCCTTGGGCGCTTCGATCCCGCCCTTCATCGGACGAGCGACACCGAATTGGGGGCGCGCGCCAGGGGCCATGCCACCTGCTCCATTGCGTCGGCCGAATGCGCTCATTGTGGCTCTATCCCCCGGAAATCTGCGGTCTGAATGCCGTCGGCTTGGATACCTGCGGCCTTACGGGAATGGTAAATAAGCCGGAAACTTTGAATATTTCCTAATGGAACGCCGATTTTTCCCGTGTTGCCAGGGTTTGGTCGCGACCAGCAGGTAGCCATCGCCCAGCCGGGTCCCCAGGAACGGACGCTGGACCTGGCAGGCGGTGCTCATGATCGCCCGACCGATCGGTGAACGCTGCCACGAGAAATACTTGATGGCAGTCTTCCGGTCGGTCCCGCTGGCAGCGGTCGCTTCTTCCTGGCTCATCCCGCCCCCAGCATAGTCCTGGCCGCGGACGGATACGTTGCCCAGCCAATGGGTCAGGTTGGAGAGCGGAAACCCATAGCATTCAAGCTTCTCGACCTTAAGGCCGGCCGCCTTGGCCAGATTGATCATGTCTTCCTGGCCATAGCGCCGATAGTGCCCGGCCCAGGCATCGCGCTGGCTCCACATTGCCATGTGCGCCGGCATGGACAGGATGACCTTGCCGCCCGGCTTCAGCCAGCGAACCCATTCGCGCAGCGCAGCGTGATCGTCCTCGATATGCTCAAGCACCTCAAAGGCCATCAGCAGGTCAAATGTCCCCTCCCAATCGGGCTCGCCCTTGGCCAGCACCCGCGCCTTCGGAAAGCCAGCGAGCATCTGACCGGCCACCTCAACCGCATCGGGCGATGTTTCCAGTCCGACGCATTCGTGACCGCGCTGGGCGAGTTCGCGCAGCAACGCACCCGATCCGCAGCCGACTTCGATCACCCGGCTAGCTGGCAGGCGGTCGACCAGCGGCAGCACGCGATGGCGCCGCAAGACGAAGCGCGGGGCAGGAACCCAGCGTCCTTCAAGCACTGCGCCATACTGGCGATCGACGGTCAGGGCCGATGGAGCGGGGGCGGCGGTGGACATCACAAGGTCTCCGTGGCGGCAAGGAACTGGGTGTGGATAGTCGTTGCCCCGACGCGGGGCATGGCGGCAAGTGCAGATTTGTAAATGACTTCGGCGCGAGACGGCGCAGCGAGATCGCGCGCCAGGGAAACCAGCGCTGCTGCCAGGGCGGCAGGATCGCCCGGCGGCACCATCCTGATCGCGGGTCCGGGCTCAACCAGTTCGCGGATCGCGGGGCTGTCCATGGTCACGAGCGGACGCCCGACTGACAGGATCTGGAACACCTTGTTCGGGATTACCCGGGTGCCTTTGCCTTCAGGTGCAAAAACGCCAAGGCAGATCGCGGCGCGAGCGATCAGAGCCGGTAGCTCGGTGAATTCGACCCAGGCGATGCGTCGGACGCTCCGCAGTTGCCTGGCGGCAATCAGCGCGTCGATCCTGGGCTGCTCCTGGCCCTGGCCAACGATCGTGAAAGCGAGCGTCGGGGCGGACGAATCCTGCTCAATCAGGGCGATCGCTTCGACGATTGTGTCGATCCCGTGGAGCGGGATGAACTGGCCATAGAACAGTACTTCAAGCGGCTCAGCGGCGGGAACATAATCGGCGCGAACGAACAGATCGGTTTCAGCCCCGACCTGGAACGCGCCCACTTTTGCGGCCGGCAGGCCGAACAGCTCGGCGACGTATTCAGCGTGCGTGCGGGTATCCAGCAGGATCCGGTCTGCTGCACGGGTCGAAAGCCATTCCGCCGCATAGATGAGCTGCGCCGCCAGCCCACCGCGCCGGGTCATGGCCCGGTCAATCACCGCCGTGTCGTAAAGCGAAAGGAACATGTCCCAGCAGATTCTGGCGCCGCGCAGCCGGGCGAGCGGCCACAGGATCAGCACGTCGAGGTTACCGGGGTAGGGAACCACGACGACCTCGTGGCGCGGTGCGCGCAGATAAGCCGCAACTAGGACAGGATAGGCCAGCAACCAGCGCAGCAACACGATCACTCTGGCAGCGAAGCCCTTGATCTGGCTTTTGTCCTCGATCCCGGCCCAGGGGTTACGGTGGACTACCGGAAGTGCAGGATCAGTCTGGCGCAGCGCCTCCAGCAGCATGCGCACCCGCGGCTTGCCGGTGTCAAAAGTACCCCAGACCAGGAACCGGTGCGCGCTCATCCCGCTACGCTCCGCTTCCGGCCGGTGAACAGCGCGAGCAGCCCGCTGGCGGAGAGGCAGATCAACCGGTCAAGTCCGACTGCAAGGAAGGCTGCAGCGGGCGCGACCTTGACCGTGGCGGCGGCACCGGCGGCAAGCGTTTCGCTGATTCCCAGTCCAGCCGGAGCGATGGAAGCAGCCGACCCGGCGATGTTAGCCAGCGCAAAGGGCAGCGTGTCGGCCAGCGGAACGGCGACCCCCAGCGTCAGGAAGGCAAAGTATAGCCGCACCGCAATCAAGGCCATGCCCGAAAGTCGGTGCAGAGCCGTCTGCAGCGCAAGAGCCGGCCCGGAACTGCGCGACAGCCAGCCGAAGCTGGCGGCCGAGCCGATCGCACCACCGAGCAAGAGCACGGCAGCGGCGGGCAGCCCGTGGGTCAGCAGCACCACACCGCAGCTCAGGGTGGCGAACGAGATCCACAGCAGCGCATTGGCCAGCACCAGCGCCGAACTGCGAGCCAGGCCCGTCCCTTCGGCGACAAGGGCGCCAGCCCGGACCATTGCTCCTCCCGGCAGCGGCAAGGCCTCAGCCAGCGTGGCCCAGGCCGACAAGCCAGTCGCCTTGCCGAGCGGCATGGCGTGGCCAGCAGCGCGGGCGAGCAGCAGCATGCCAACCCCTGCATAGAGCAGCGATAGCGGGGCGAGTGCCAGCTGCGCCGCGAGCGGCGTGAGCTGAAGCGAGGCCAGCGAAAGGTCGAGACTGCGCAATGACAGCCAGGCGCCAAGCGTGAACAGTACTGCCCCGGCCACAAGCAGGGGCAGCCGCCAGCGCGCCAGCTGGCCGCGCAGCCGCAAGGCAGATTCGTGGATAGGCGCGGCCACCACGATCAGAACCCGTCGAACGGCGGCACGGGCAGAGGCGCCTCGGCCGGCCATGGCAGGTTCTTCCCCCACCGCAGTGTAGCCTGGACTTCACGCGAACCACCGATCCGGTGGAACCCGCGGTCCAGCGAAATGATATCGCCTGGACGGTAAGCCTTGCCATCAAGCTCAAGGGCAGCGCCTTCAAGCGTGTAGGGTCCCGGTACCAGGAATTCGGCTTCGATCGGATCTGCGCCCGGCGAGAAAACCTTGCCAGCCACGTAGAGTCGGCCCCAATGCGGAATATAGTTGCCTCGCAGTGCGGCTGCATCAGCATCCATCAGCCGCTCGTTGGGCCGCTCGCCAGCCATCGCGGCGTCGAGAACAGGGTGATTGACCACGAGCAGCGGCACAGTCTTGTGCAGCATGATCTGGCGCAGTTCAGGAATGCCACGCGCATGATAGTTCTTGAGCCCCCAGCCTGAGAGCATGAAGTCGGTCGCCCGGTTCTGCGATCCGAGACTGCCGGCAAAGTCGATATAGGTGACTGGCTGCGGAAACAGTTGCTTTGCTGCCGCGATTGTTTGGCGCTGGCCATCGAGCGTGCCGCGCGGGCCAGCGGTTGCAAGGCCAATGCCGAGCAGGGTCAGCAGCAGGCCAAATCCGGTTGCAGATATGCGCCGGACGATCAGTTCGATCGCCGGTGCGGTCGCGACCAAAACTGTCGGCAGGACGAAGACGTAAAAGTAGGGATAGGCATTGCGATAGATCAGCACGGTTACCAGCGGCAGCGTCAGCCCGATCATCACGAGCATGCGCGAGCGGTCAAAACGGGCAAACCACCAGGCCAGAGGGGCAAAGGCGATCAGGAACGAGATGTGAGGGGCAAGCTTTATCTGGGTCCACAGCGCATCGGCACGCGGCAGGATGCCCTCGGAAAAGACGGTGGACCAGGCAGATTGGGTGTCTGCCATACCGGCATTCGGCGGGGCTGCGATCAATTGTCCCGCATGCCATTGGTAGAGCACGGCGAAGGTAGTCAGTGCTGAAAGCGCAGTAACAGCGGCGCTGCGGATTACCGCCCGTTGTCCATCCTGGTCCCACCGCAGCATGGCAATGGCTGCAAAGGCCGGGGCATAGAGGCCGGACTTGATCGTGATAAGCGCAGCAAGGCCAGCCAGCGCACCTGCAACAAGAGCATTGCGCGCGGTGAGTGCGCGGCAGGCCAGCAGCCACAGTGAGGCCATCAGCAATACCGTCGCCATCGGGTCGGTTCGAAACGCGGTGCCATGCCACACGACGAAGCCGCCGGTCAGCCAGGCCAGCGCCACCAATGCCGCAGCCGGGCGCGAGGCGAAGCGCGCTGCGATGCCATATGTCGCCAGCGCCGCACCGCCCAGGCAGGCCAGCATGACGAGTCGTCCGCCGCGAACCTGTGCGGTTGGCTCGAATGGCAGCTCAAGGAGCCAGCTGAACAAGTGAACATGAAAAGTCTGCAGCGGGGCATCGAGCGTTCCCGCAGCATAGCGGCGGATGAGATCGAAATAATGGAACTCGTCCCAGTTGATGCTGCGGGTCAGCGCCACCCAAAGGTGGGCGATCAGCATCAGGCAAGCCGCTCCGGCAACCGTTCGCAAGGCGACGCGCTCGGACGAGGCAGGGTTGCCCGCTGGTACTGCCTGACTTGGCACAGTTGCGATCATCCGCTCAGGCAGCGCGGCGGCGCTTGGCTGGTGCGGGTTTGCCTTCATAAGCCTCGAGCCGGTCTTCGAGCCGCTTGACCTCGGTCAGCGTCTTTTCGATCAACTTGCGGTTCGCCCCGATCAGATCGGCCAGTACGCCCATCAGGCACGTGATCACACCCAGAACCAGCAGCGAGCCGCCCAGTACCAGGGACTGCACGTGTCCGTCGGAATCCCCCATGAACCAGTAGACCAGGAACCGCACGATCGGGATCAGACCAACCATGGTGATCAGCGCGCCGGTGCCGAGGAAGGCCCGCAGCGGATTGTAGGTCGTATAGGCGCGCAACATCGTCACCAGCTGGCGGACGATGAACTGAGGAATCGATTTGAACAACCGGCTGGGGCGCTCGGTGCGGTTGGTGCGGATCGGCACCGACGTGATCCGAAGCCGTTTCTTGCCGGCCTGGATCAGCATATCGGTAGTATAGGAGAATTCGGTAGTGATGGTGATGCGCTGCGCTGCCTCACGGCTGATCGCCCGGAATCCGCTGACCGCATCCGTGATATCGGTCCCGGACAGGCGCCGGACCACAGCGCTACCGAAGCGCTGCAACCGCCGCTTGATCGGACCAAAGTGGGCATTGTCGCCCACTCCGCGATCGCCCACAACGATATCAGCTTGGCCAGTTACGACGGGCGCGACGAGCAGGGCGATGTCTTCACCGGCATACTGTCCATCGGCGTCCGTATTGACAATGATATCGGCCCCGGCGGCCAGCGCGGCGTCGATCCCGGTCTGAAAGGCTGCGGCCAGACCCCGATTGCGGCGGTGGCGCACCACGTGCTGGACGCCATAGCGGCGGGCAACGTCGCTGGTGCCGTCGTGGCTGCCATCGTCGATGACCAGAAACTCGATCGTGTCGATCCCAGGAATACGTCGGGGCAGGGCGACAAGCGTCTCCGGCAGGCTTTCGGCCTCGTTATAGCACGGTATCTGGATGATCAGCTTGGTCATCGCTGCTTGGCGCCCGCCTTGTCCCCTCGAGTGACCGCCTGAATAGGAAACTATGCTTAACGTCGGGTAAAGTTTGGCTGGAGGCTGGCAGATCTCCTTGGCTTGGCCTATGCGAACCGCTTGAAACAAGACCACTCTCTCGGACTATTTTTTGCCCTCGCAGGGTTCGCCGTGCTGTCGGTGGGCGATGGCGTGATCAAGACCATGGCGGGCCAGTGGTCGCCGGTGGCGATCGCCGCGCTGCGGTTCAGCATTGCCGCGGTGGGGCTGGGGGTCTTGCTGGCGTGGCGCGAAGGGATGGTCGCGATGCGTCAGATGTGGCGCTGGCCGCAGGCGGGCAGGGGCCTCGCCTTGGCAATTTCCTCAACGATCTTCTTCACTTCGTTGTTCGTTCTGCCGCTCGCCACGGCAACATCGCTGGGCTTTACCAGCCCGATGTTCACCGCGCTGTTTGCGGCCATTCTGCTGGGCGAGCCGGCGCGCAAGGAAACCTGGATCGCCTCTGCTATCGCCTTCGTGGGGGTCTTGATCGTGCTACGACCGAACCTAGCTGAAGCCGGCTGGTGGGCGGTCCTGCCAGTCTTTTCGGCGATGACTTTTGCCCTGCTGATTATCGGCAACCGCTATGTCGCGGGGCAGGCATCGGGCCTTGCCATGCAATTTGTCGTTGCCGCCTATGCCGCGCCGATTCTGATCATTGCCGCGCCACTGTTCGCCCTGACCGGGATCGAGCGTTTTGCGATTGGTATACCCGACTGGACCGTAGTGGCCCGCTGCGCCGTGGTGACGGTGACGGCCAGCTGCGCGCATTGGCTGGTCTATCTGGGCACCACGCAGGCCGGCGCGGCCAAGGTCGCGCCGATGTCTTACGTCCAGCTGCTGGTCGCCAGCGTGATCGGCTGGGCCTGGTTTGGCGACCACCCCGATGGCTGGACCCTGCTGGGTGCGGGCGTGATCGTTGCCGCCGGGCTTTACCTGTGGCGGGCAGGGCTGGTGAAGGAGCCAGCCGAGAGCGACTAGGCGAAATCGCTCGACGAACAGCGTGACAACACGCTTGGCCTGCGCGGGAAGGCCGCTAAAACGACCGCTTCGCCATGTCCGGGGTCGCCGTGATGAAGAAGCTGTTCCTGCCCGTATTGCTCCTGCTCTCCACGCCGCTGGGCGCTCAGAGCGTGGCGCGTAGCCTGCCGGAATGGATGGCGGGCACCTGGATGACCGAGGACGGGGCCAGCTGGTCGGACGAAGTCTGGACCGATGCCCGCGGCGGCTTGATGCTGGGGATCGCTCGCACCGGCTTCGGCCCGCGGCTCAATAGCTGGGAACTCGCGCAAATCCGCCAGAAACCGGATGGTACGATCAGCTTTCTGGCCCAGCCGCAGGGCAAGCCCGCGTCCGAGTTTCCGATGGTCCTCGTGAGTGAGGAAGCGATCGAATTCGCCAATCCCGCCCACGATTACCCGCAGCGCATCCGCTATTGGCGGCAGGGCAAGCTGCTGATGGCCGAGATCTCCAAGATCGATGGCAGCCAGGCGATGCGCTGGAATTACCGCCCCGTAATCCCCCCGCAGGATTGAGTACCATGCCCGCTTCCCGCCGCTTCGCCCAAGTCGATGTCTTCACCGCCGTGCCGCTGATGGGCAATCCCGTGGCCGTGGTGCTCGATGGGGAAGGACTGAGCACCGAGCAGATGCAGGCCATGGCTGCCTGGACCAACCTGTCGGAAACGACCTTCGTCCTGCCCCCCACGCAGAATGGCGCCGATTACCGGGTGCGGATCTTCACGCCCAAGGCCGAGCTGCCCTTTGCCGGTCACCCGACGCTGGGCACGGCCCACGCGGTGATCGAGGCTGGGATCGCAACGCCCTCGGATGGCCGGCTGGTGCAGGAATGCGCCGTCGGGCTGGTGGAACTGACCATTGGCGCCGATCGTCTCTCATTCCGGCTGCCGCGCTATGCTCTGACCGAGCTCACCGACCCGGAAGCGACAGCCTGGATCAATGCCCCGGTCAAGGGCGCGGCCCAGGCGGTCGATGTCGGGCCAGTCTGGCTGGTGGCCGAAGTGGATGGTATCGCGGCGCTGGAAAACCTGGCGCACGATGAAGCGCGATTGGCCGCCTATTACGGGCCGAAGGGTTGGACCGGCGCTACGCTTTATGCCGTCGAAGGTGACCGCGTGGTGGTCCGTAGCTTTGCCCCCGGCGATGGCATCCCCGAGGATCCCGTCTGCGGCAGCGGCAATGGTGCGGCGGCGGCATTCCGCCTGAACGCCGGGCAAGTCGGCGATGGCGACAGCTACCGCGCCAGCCAGGGGCGCCAGGTTGGCCGCGATGGCTGGATCGACATCCGCTTTGAAGGGTCTAGCATCCATGTCGGGGGGCAATGCGTGACATGCATAACGGGGACCGTGACGATCTAGCAAAGCCAGCTGCGGCCACTGCGGCCGAGCGGATCGAGGCGCTAGACGCGCTGCGCGGTTTTGCGCTGCTTGGGATTTTGCTCGCCAATATCCTGGTCTGGTCGGGCTGGGGCCTGATGACCAAGGACCAGCAATTGGCTCTAGCCGGGGCGGACGATGCCTTGTGGCAGTACCGGTTCCACCATCTGGTGGTCGACGGAAAGTTCTACACGCTGTTCTCGCTGCTGTTCGGGGCTGGATTCGCACTTCAGCTGGCGCGAATCGAAGGGCGTGGCGGCAATGGACTGGCTATCTACCGGCGGCGCGTGCTGGTGCTGCTGGGGATCGGCCTGATCCATTCCTGTCTGATCTGGGATGGCGATATCCTGACGCTCTATGCGCTGATGGGGCTGATCCTGCCGCTGTTCATTCGCTGGAGCGAGACCCGGCTCGCCATCGCGGCCGTCCTGCTCATTTTCGTCGTTCCTTTCGCGGCGCGCGCGCTCTTCGCCGCGCTCGGCTGGGCGCCGCATGCCGCACTCTACGCGCTGAGCGATGCAGTTGCTCTGGCGTTTGGCACACGAATTACAGCTGACAATGGGGTGGCAATACTGGCGAGCGGCCGGTGGGACCAGTTGGCTGCCTGGATTGGCAGCGGTTCAATCTATGCCTGGGGGCTAAAGGTCGAAACCTGGCGTATCCCCAAAGTGCTGGGGATCATGCTGCTGGGGCTGATTGTGGGCCGCTGGTTTGCATCCGGGCGCTTGCCCGGTGACCGGACACTGCTGCGCCGCACCTTGCTGGCAGGCTTGCTACTGGGGCTACCGCCGACTCTGGCCTATGCCCTGCTACCCAAGCAGGGACAGGCCGACTGGCCGTCGCTGCTAGGTACAGTGCCCATGGCCCTCGCCTATGGGGCTGCCTTCCTCCTGGCCTGGCCCCGCGCGCGCGGCGTGCTGGAACTGTTCGCCGCGCCAGGGCGGATGGCGCTGACCAATTATCTGAGCCATACGCTGATCGGGATCGTGCTGTTCTATGGCGTTGGCTTCGGGCTGATTGGACAGGTCAGGCCCTTGGGGATCTATGCCATTGCCCTGACAATCTTCGCTTGCCAGGTGGTGTTCTCGCGCTGGTGGCTGGCTCATCACGCCATGGGACCAATGGAGCGACTGTGGCGCAACCTGACTTATGGGCGCAGACAGAAATAGCGGTTATCTGAGCGAGATGACCAGCCGGTATCCTGCATCGTAGCTGTCCCCGGCCAGCAAGGCAGCATAGCGCTGCTCCCAGACGCCGTTGGCAAGATCCTCTGCCAGTCGGGCCAACCCAGCTTCGGCCTGCTCAATCTTCCAGAACGAGGAGCTGCCCTTGCGGATGCGCGGATCTAGGTAAGCTGCCGGCCGCCGCCAATAGGCGTAGAGGAAGCCATCGGAGCAATCGTGCGGGACCAGCACCGGCTCGATCGCGACCGACCCGAGCCAGTCCGACAGTGTGTCGAGCGACGGCATGGCGGCCTCGTCCAGCGTAGCCAGTTCGGGCAGGTAATCGGTCAGCCAGGGCTGCGCGGCCGGATCGAA